>Ga0209188_1000023_pt1 | contig 168414 bp, 210 predicted proteins | sample C_130625_EF_Meta_FD_187307 | JGI IMG/M metagenome (GOLD analysis project Ga0209188, IMG submission 187307) | Freshwater microbial communities from Lake Croche, Canada to study carbon cycling - C_130625_EF_MetaG (SPAdes) (version 2) | ecosystem: Environmental > Aquatic > Freshwater > Lake... | reverse complement strand
TTGGTAACTCTGCTAACATGGTACCAGTTGGCTGTTATGTAACAGGAACAGGTATTCCAGAAAACACATATATTACTGGCTACAATCAAACAAACTCAACAATTGAGTTGAGCCAAGCATGTACTGCCACTGCTAGTATTAGTGATTTTATCATCTACTCAATGAGTAGTAACTTTAACAGTTCAAACAACAACGGACCAACGCATACATATAGTAGTTCTGGACCTGCGATTCCTGTTTATTTACATACTCAACAATTCTCACCAACAGCTAACCACTGGGGCACTTCTGTAATTATGGATGGTCGTTTCGATGACGATAAATCTTTGGTTTTCACGGCAGGTAATTCAGCTTACATTACAAACTACACATCAACTTTGAACGCTGTTATTAGTTTGCGTATGTCGCCTTCTGTTGATAATGGCTCAACTGGTGTTCTTGGATATAAAGAACTTGTTAACAGAATGCAGTTAAAATTAAACTCACTTGGTATTACAACCAATGGTGCGTTCTTCGTACGTATCGTTTTGAATCCAAAATTTGTTACAAATGCACCAACATTCCAAGCAGTTGGTGGTTCAAGTTTATCACAAATTGCTTATCACCCAACTGGTACTCAGATTACTGGTGGCGAAACAATCTTTGCGTTCTATACGGATCAAGGTGGTGGTGGTAGCGCATATGCTGTTACATCTTTTGATTTAACACCAGTTCGTGATTTGGGTAATTCTATTCTTGGTGGTGGTACTACTAATACTCTAACACTCAGTTCTGGTACTGGTATCTATCCTGATGGTCCAGATATTATTACTGTTGTTGCGTCAAACGTGGCAACACCAATTGTAGTAAATCCAACAGTTACAACAACTGGTTCACCAATTGTTACTGTTGGTGATGTTACTGGTATTAACTTAGGTTGGGTTGTTTTCCAATCAAATGGTGGTATTCCTGTTGGTTCTGTTGTACAAGCAATTACAGCAAAATCAGGTGGTGGTTTTGATTTAGCATTCTCTAAGAACTCAACTAGCGGTATTAATGGTACGCTAATTGTTGCACCTCCAGGTAATATCGCTTCTCGTTTATCTTGGACAGAGGCACAAGCGTAATATGGCACACCCAACTACTAGAGATACTTTAATTGATTACGTGCTCCGTAAACTTGGAGCACCAGTAGTCGAAATTAACGTAGACGACGATCAAGTTTCTGATCGTATAGACGAAGCACTTCAATACTTTCAAGAATTCCATTATGATGGTGTTGAACGCATTTATCTCAAGTATCAAGTAACACAAACAGATATCACCAACGGATATATTCCTCTCAACGAACTGATTATTGGTGTTCGTAATATTTTCCCATACTCTGGTGATAATACTGCTTCTGGTGGTACTGATGGTTTGTTTAACCTACAATACCAACTACGTCTTAACGATCTATATGATTTAACAAACACAAGTCTTGTTTACTACAACACAGTTCGCGATTATATTGCTACTCTTGACTTATTGTTAAATGGATCAAAGCCATTAAGATTTAACAAACATCAAAATCGTTTGTATATCGATCAATCATGGAGTGATGAATTGGATTCTAGTATGTATATTATTGTAGACTGCTATCGTGCTATGGATCCAGAATTGTGGGCTAGTGTTTGGAATGATATTTGGTTGAAGCGTTATGCTACTTGTTTAATTAAAAAACAATGGGCAACAAATATTAAAAAGTTTTCTGGTATTGCTCTTCCAGGTGGCGTTACTCTTGATGGCGATAAATTATATGCCGAAGCAGTTCAAGAAAAAGAAGAGTTGGAACAAGAAATTCAAACTATGTTCTCATTGCCAGCAGACTTTATGGTAGGATGAAATGGCTAGAAATGTATACTTCACACAAGGAACACGATCTGAACAATATCTAGTAGAAGACTTAATCGTTGAGTCTCTTAAGATTTATGGTCAGGACGTGTACTACATTCCACGTATTCTTGTTGCCAAGGATATCGTGTTTGGTGAAGATGTGCTTTCTAAATTCGAAGCAGCCTATCAAATAGAAATGTATTTTGAAGATGTTGATGACTTCCAAGGTCAAGGAACATTTTTACAAAAGTTTGGTATTGAAGTAGAGAAATCAGCAACATTAGTAGTTGCTCGTCGCACTTGGGAAAAAGAAATTGCACGTCATAATGTAACAAGACTTACACGTCCAGCAGAGGGCGACTTGATTTATTTTCCACTCACAAAGAAATTGTTTGAGGTTCGTTTCGTAGAACACGAAGACCCATTCTATCAGCTTGGTAAATTGTATGTTTACAAGTTAAGAATTGAAACATTCCAGTATGCTAGTGAGAAACTTGAAACTGGTGTTGCTGAGATTGATGCAATTGAAGATAACTTCACATATGATCAACCTTATATCCGTGCTGAACATGGAGAAATATTTGATACCGAATCTGGTTTAGATATTTCATCAGAGGACGCAACTGGACCAACAACTGATCAAACAGATAATACTAATCTTGATGTCGCAGGTTCAGGATTAATCGATTTTGATGAAACAAATCCATTCGGAGAAGTAAACGATGCTTAATCATTCACATTTTTATTTCTCAACAGTAAAAAATAGCATTATCGTTTTCGGTAAACTGTTCAATGATATCTATGTAAAAAGAGATAATCTTGATGGCACAGACAATCAATTTATCAAAGTGCCAATCACATATGGACCAAAAGAAAAATGGTTGGTTCGTACTGAGATGGATCCAGATTTAGATAACAATCGTCCGATCGAGATTGTGTTGCCAAGAATGACTTTTGAAATTACAGATTTTCAATACGATAACGCAAGAAAACTACACTCAATTAACAAACTTGCTGTGCAAGATACAACAGATGGAACAGTAAGACGTGAACAGTTTGTTCCTGTTCCATATAACTTGTCTATTCAATTATACATCTTAGCAAAAACACAAGAAGATGCTCTTCAAATTGTTGAGCAGATTCTTCCTTTCTTTACACCACATTATAATGTGACTGTTAATTTGGACCCAGATATGGGTTATACATATGATGTTCCTACAGTTTTAAATTCAGTATCATTGACAGATGACTACGATGGTCAGTTTGAAACAAAAAGATCTGTAATTTATACTCTAACATTTACAATGAAAACGCAAATGTTTGGACCAATTACAACTTCTAAGGTTATTAAGACAGTTACTGCTACTGTTATTAACCCAACTACTGATGTTGCTGGCGCAGCTGTTAATCAAACACTTGAGACATTTAGTTCTTCTGTTACTCCATCAACTACACCAGTAGGAACAGATCCTATTCCTGTAACGCAAAGTTGGACATTGGGCGATTTCTAAATGGCAAAAACATATAATGCTAATTCGAATTTAAAAGCTGCTGGTGTTGTTGTTGAGTTTACTCAAGAGAACATCCAAGAATACATCAAATGTTCGCAAGACCCAGTTTATTTTGTAGATAATTATTGTTACATTGTTACGATTGACAAAGGTTTACAACAGTTTAAATTATACGAATGTCAAAAAGAAAAAATTGAAACGATCCATAATAATCGTAAAGTTATTATTATGGAAGGTCGTCAGCAAGGTAAAACAACAACTGCAGCTGCATATATATTATGGTACACTTTGTTTCAGGGTAGCAAAAACGTGGCGATTTTGGCCAATAAAGCATCAACTGCTCGTGAAATTCTCTCTAGATATCAATTAATGTACGAGAATTTGCCACTTTGGATGCAGCAGGGGGTAACTACTTGGAACAAGGGAGATGTTGAATTAGAGAATGGTTCAAAGGTATTTACTGCTGCAACAACAGCAGCTGGTATTCGTTCTAAGTCAGTTAACTTGTTGTATATTGACGAAGCAGCGATTATTCCGAATACTGTTGCTGAATCTTTCTTTACTTCTGTCTATCCAACGATCTCTGCTGGTACGACATCTAAGATTTTGATTACCTCAACTCCATTGGGTTATAATCACTTCTGGAAATTCTGGAACGATGCAGAGAAAGGTCGTAATGACTTTGTTCCTATGTTCATTCCTTACTGGAAAATTCCAGGACGTGATGAAGCATGGGCTGAAGAACAGCGTCGTCAACTTGGTGAGTTGAAATACAACCAAGAGGTAATGTGTAAATTCTTGGGTTCTAGTTTAACCCTTGTTGATGCATCTACTATTGCTAAACTATCCCCAGATGAAATTATACATACTAAAGATGGTTTAGATTTAACTGAGTATCCTAAGAAAGGACACCAGTACTGTATTATTGCTGACATCGCTAAAGGTGTTGGTGGTGACTACTCTGCATTTGTGATTGTTGACATGACAGAGTTGCCTTATAAAATGGTTGGTAAGTATAGAAACAATAAGATAAGTCCTCTGTTGTATCCTAACGTAATACATAAGATTGCGACAGACTATAATGATGCATATGTATTAATTGAAATTAACATTAGCGAACAGGTTGCTTACATCTTGCACGATGAACTAATGTATGAAAATATAATTTTCGTAAATAGAACTACCATGGGTCAAGTTGTCTCAGGTGGTTTTGGTGGAGGTAAGGTTCAGTTTGGGGTAAATACAGATAAGCGTGTAAAACGCATCGGTTGCCACAATTTTAAGAGTATGGTTGAAGAAAATAAATTGATTGTAAACGATATCGATACAATTTCTGAAATATCAACATTTATTGAGAAAAAGGGATCCTACGAAGCCGATGATGGGTATCACGATGACTTGGTTATGCCATTGGTGTTATTTGGTTGGTTGACAACAAATACGTATTTCAAAGATTTAAGCATTAAAGATGTTAATCTGAGAAAGAGTATGTACGAAAAACAAATGAAAGCGATTGAAGAAGAATTGACTCCATTTGGGTTTATTGATGATGGAAGACCAGAAGAAGTGATTCAAAACTTCTGAAATCACCAAATTACTAAATAAAAAGATGAAACATAGGGTTGTTTAACAACGACAAATAATCGTATCAAGGAGATATAGCCATGCCATTTCAAGTTTCTCCAGGAATATCAGTTGTAGAGAAAGATCTCTCTCTGGTAATTCCTCAAATCGCTGCCTCTGTAGGCGCAACAGCTGGATTTTTCCGCTGGGGACCTGCCGAACAAGCACTAACATTAGGATCTGAAGCAGATTTAGCATCTACATTTGGTAAACCAGTAGGTGTTAATGATTTTATTGCTCGCTCATTCTTTACTGCAGCAAACTTCCTATCATATTCAAGCAATATGGTAGTTGTTCGTGCTTTGCCATACTCATCTGGTGTTCCGACTGCGTTTAATGCTCAGTCTGAAGATGTTACTGCAGTTACAGTTAAGAGTTCAGATGACTATGTTGCTAACTACGCAAGTTATTCAGCAACAACAGTGTCAACAATTGCTAAGTATCCAGGTTCAATGGGTAACTCATTGAAGATTTCTGTTGCTGATGCTGATTCGTTCAGCCAAACAGCTACAGGTACTATTGCTGCTACACAAAACTCAACAGCATTGTCAATCACTGGTGGTGCTCTAACTACTCAAGCTGCTGTTGGTACAGTAGTTCAGTTCTGGTCAGGTTCTGCAGGTACTGGTACTCTGTTGGGTACATCTGCTATTGCTTCTATCACTAGCGCATCAGCTGCTACTCTAACATCTAACCCAGCGATTGCTTCTGGTATCGTGTCAATCGTGTTCAAGTGGGAATACTATGATTCATTCGTAACAGCTCCAGCAACATCAACATACCTATCTAACAATGGTTATTCTTCTGCTAAAGATGAAATGCACATTGTTGTTGTTGATCGTCTTGGTTACTTTACTGGTGTTCAAGGACAAATACTAGAGAAATTTACTGCTGTTTCTAAAGCATCTGATGCTGTGTTAAACGATGGTACAATTAACTACTACAAAACTCAACTAAATCGTAATTCTGATTACGCTTGGTTGATGCAACAATTAGATGCAGTTGTTTCAACTACATATCAAAATACATCTTCTGCTGCTGCTTTTGGTGTTAGCATTAATGCTCTTGGTATGGGTTCTAATACAGTGTTTAAGACATTTAAGCGTCCATATACAACATACCTTGGTTATAGTTTGACAGAGTCAACAGGTGCTCTTGCTATTATGACAAACGGTAAAGGTGTTGACGGATATACAGTTTCTTCTAAAGCACATGATGCAGCTATCAAATCTGGTTTACAAACTGCTTTCGGTTTGTTCACTAACACAGAAAATATCGACATCGGTTTAATTGCTACTGGTGAAGTTGAATCAGTTGTTGCTAACTATGTAATCCAAAGCGTTGCTGAGGTTCGTAAAGATTGTATCGCATTCGTATCAGCTGCTAAGGACGATGGTTCTTCATTAACAATCTGTACTACTTCAACATTGTTTAACAATTTGATCAGCTACAGAACTGCATCTTCAAATGCTGTTAACACATCAAGTTCATATGCTTCTATGGACTCTGGTTACAAATATATGTACGATAAGTATAATGACAAATACATCTATGTACCATTGAATGGTGACGTAGCTGGTCTATGTGCTCGTACTGACTTTACTGCTGACCCATGGTTCTCTCCAGGTGGTTATAATCGTGGTGTAATTAAGAATGTTGTTAAACTTTCTTACAATCCAAGTCAAGCAGAACGTGATACACTTTACAAGAATGGTATCAACCCAGTAACTACATTCCCAGGACAAGGTACTGTGTTGTTTGGTGACAAAACTCTACAATCTAAGCCATCCGCTTTTGATCGTATCAACGTGCGTCGCTTGTTTATTATTCTTGAGAAGTCAATCTCTACAGCTGCTAAATTCCAGTTGTTCGAATTCAACGATGGTTTCACTCGTGCTCAATTCCGCAACTTAGTAGAGCCATTCCTACGTGATGTTCAAGGTCGCCGTGGTATCTATGACTATAAAGTTGTTTGTGATGAATCAAACAACACTGGTCAGATTATCGATACCAATCAGTTCGTTGCTGACATCTATATCAAACCTGCTCGTTCTATCAACTTTATTACTCTTAATTTTGTTGCTGCTAGAACAAGCGTTTCGTTTGATGAGATCGGTGGATAACCCCTAAATAAACAATAAACAGGAGAGAAATTAAATGGCAAATATTGACGCATTTAAAGCCAATCTACTTGGGGGTGGTGCTAGAGCGAACCAGTTTTTCGTTCAGTTAACATTCCCAAGATATGTGGCTGGTGGTGCTTTGTTGAGCGCAAAAGGACAATTCGTTTGTAAAGGCGCACAACTACCAGCATCAACAATCGATAACACCCCAGTTAACTTCCGTGGTCGTCAAGTAAACTTGGCTGGCGAAAGAACTTTCGCACCTTGGACAGTTACTATCATCAATGACAATGACTTTGCATTACGTAATGCATTTGAATCATGGATGAATGGTATTAACGATGTAGCAAATAACACAGGTCGTTTACGTCCTGGCGATTACCAAGTTGACTTAGATGTATATCAACTAGATCGTAATGGTACGCCAGTTAAACATTATAAGTTTGTTGACGCATACCCAACAGAGTTATCAGCAATTGAACTTAACTTTGATACCAATAATCAAATTGAAGAGTTTACAACAACTTTCCAATACAATTACTGGACATCAGAAACAAGTACATCTGGTACAGGTGGTTTAGTTTCAGCATCGACAAACGTCAACATTGGTGGAATTAACGTACCTATTTCGATTTAATTTATTAATGCTTTGGTGGAGATACTATGCAATTTTTTGGCTTTGAAATAAAACGTAAGAAGGATGAACAACTAGAATCAGTGGTGAACCCACCAGTTGATGATGGTTCTGCCTTAGTAGCATCACAAGCTGGATACTATGCGCAAGTCCTTAATACGGATACAATTATACAGAATGATGTTGATTTAATTAGAAAGTATAGAGAGATCGCAGGATATACGGAAGTTGACGCTGCGATTGAAGATATCGTAAATGAAGCATTGGTGGTTGTAGATAATCAACCACCAATCAAACTTAATCTTGATTCTGTCAAATTATCTGACAATATCAAGAAAAAATTTAATGACGAATTTACTAATGTCCTTGCTCTTTTGGGTTTCCACCAAAAGGGACATGACATTTTTAGAACATGGTATGTTGATGGAAAAACTCATTATCAAGTATTGATTGATGAGAAAGATCCAAAAGCAGGTATCAAAGAACTTCGTTATATTGATGCTCTTAAGATTCGTAAAGTAAAAGAAGTCAAGAAAGAGCGTGTAAAGCAAACTGGTACAGATGTTATTACTGACATAAAAGATTATTATGTTTTTAATGACAAAGGTATCACAAACTCAGCAGCACAAGGTGTTAAACTGAGCGCAGATAGTGTTGTTTCATGCACATCTGGTCTTGTTGATACAACTAAGAACTTGGTTCTAAGTTATTTACACAAGGCAATTAAGCCAGTTAACATGTTAAAAATGCTTGAGGATTCAATCGTTATCTATCGAGTAAGTCGTGCGCCTGAACGTCGTATTTTCTATATTGACGTGGGTAACTTACCAAAGATTAAAGCGGAACAATATATCCGTGATATTATGAACAAGTATCGTAATAAACTTGTTTATGATGCAACAACTGGTGAGATTAGAGATGACCGTAAGCATATGTCAATGCTTGAAGATTTTTGGATGCCTCGTCGCGAAGGTGGCAAGGGTACAGAAATTACAACATTGCAGGGTGGTCAGAATCTAGGACAGATGGATGACGTCACTTACTTCAAGACAAAATTGCTTATGTCATTGAACGTCCCAATGTCAAGACAAAGCCAAGAATCAAATGGCTTCAATCTTGGTAAATCTTCAGAAATATCTCGTGATGAGGTGAAGTTTTCAAAGTTTATTGATAGACTTCGTGCACGTTTCTCTATGTTGTTTTTAGAGGTAATTCGTGTTCAGTTGATTCTTAAAGGAATCATTCGTGAAGATGAGTGGGATGAAATTAAAAAGAATATTCGTTTTGATTATGTAAGAGATAATTACTATTCAGAACTAAAAGAAAATGAAATCGTGAATGGTCGTGTTGCAATGGTGCAACAAATGGATCCTTTCGTTGGTAAATATTACTCAAGAGAGTATATCCAATCTAAGATCCTACGCTTGACTGATCAGGATATTAAAGAAATTCAGACTCAGATTGAAACTGAGAAAGATTTGGATGTTGTGGCAGCTGACCATCAAGGTATGGTTGCTGGTGTTACACAAACAGCCCAACAAAATTATTTGCAGCAAAATGCTCCACCTGAAGCACAGGAAGCACCAACTGCCCAACAACAAGGAGAGTAATTATGGATGACAAAATTCGCGAACTGATTGATACAATTATTGATGAAAACCCAGTAGGATCTGAGGCAACATTCAATGATTTGATGGTTACTAGAGTAGCAGATAGAATTGATACATATCGTCAAGAAGTTGCTAACACATATTTTAATCCTGTTGCAGAAGAAGATCTTGAAGTAGAAGAATTAGCAACAGAGGAACAGGCAGATGAAACTGAATGAGTTTGTTAGCAAACTATACAGTTCACAAGGGAACTACGGCAACGTAGTTTCCGTTGCTTCACATTACAACCACAAAATTGTGGAAAATGATAAAGGTGAATATTTTGTTGATGGTATTCAGTTAGAGGTAAGGTTAGAAAGTTTAGAGGAAGTAAGAGATTATATTGATTTACAAGAGACAGCAAGCAAGACGAAGATAAGACTATACGAAGACATATCAGAAACTAAGATTGCATCGACTATCAAAAAATATAACGAAGATACTAAAATTACGACCAAACTTATTGAAAACTACATGACTCTTGCTTCCTCTAAGGTTTTTACTATTGATCCAGTTTTGTTGGAGATGAGAAATTCTTATAAAACTGCCAATATTTTTGATACAAAATTAGATTTTAAATTAAATGATGGTAAACAAGTTGCTATCGGTGAACAAACGATGCAAAAGATCAGTGAATTGCTAAATAATTGTAATGATAAACAAGAGATTATTGATTATATGACAGAAAGTAGAGATAATTTTGTGTCAGTAGTCAGACAATTACAAGGATAACAAATGGCTGTTACAAAAACAATTTTAAGAAATACTAACTTAGAGACTATTGTCCAAGTTAGTGGTACTGCTGCTTCAGCGACCATCAGTCTAAACACAGACTTGCTTGCTTCCTCGCAGTCACTTACTTCTGGTGGTACACCAACTGTTGATATTACTGGTTATATGGTTTCTGGTTTACTAACATCAGCAATTACTGTTACTCGTAACTCTGTTAACCAAATGACATTCGCACCAGAAAACAGTGGTACGTTTGATTTTCAAGGACAAGGGTTTGCGCAAACGCAAAACAACACTTCTGATATCGTAGTTACTGTTTCTGGTGCTGAAGCAACTCTAATTCTCAAACTACGTAAACAAACTGGATACTCACCTAAAATTGAGACTGCTCAATTTGGTGGTGGTGATAACCCAGCTGCTGTAGGAAGTTAATCATGAAACTAATTAGAGAAGTTTTCGAACAAACAAGTTACATAGTTGAAGAAAAACTAGGTAAGGGTAAACAATATTACATTGAAGGTGTGTACCTTCAATCAGAACTCAAGAATCGTAATGGTCGTATGTATCCAGAGAAAACAATGGATAATGAAGTTAATCGTTACATCAAAGAGTATGTTGAAAAGAATCGTGCTTATGGTGAATTGGGACATCCTGATACACCAACAATCAATCTAGATCGTGTTTCACACATGATTACTTCTTTAAAGAAAGAAGGAACAAACTGGATTGGTAGAGCCAAAATTTTAGAGACACCAATGGGTATGATCGCAAGAGGATTACTTGATGGTGGCGCAAATCTTGGTGTTTCAAGCCGTGCGCTTGGATCTCTAAAAGCAAACAACGAAGGTGTTCAGATTGTTCAGGATGACTTTATGTTATCAACTGCAGCTGATATCGTCGCCGACCCAAGTGCTCCAGATGCCTTCGTTCGTGGCATTATGGAAAACGTAGAGTGGGTATATGTTGATGGAAAATATGTGCAAAGAAACATAGAAGAAGCAAAAAGAACTATCCGAAACACTCCTTCTAGAAGACTTAAAGAACAATCTATTATTGAATTTCAGAAGTTTTTATCTAAACTTTGAAAATTATAAATAGACTTTATCGAAACTAATCGGACATAACCTACTTAAAAACAGGAGACTAGAATGTCAATTGAAAGAAAAATCGCAGAATTGTTAGCTGAATCGCAAAAACTTCAGGAATTAAAAGCCATTAATGGTCAAGATCCAGATGGTGAAGCATCAGAAGGTTCTAACAACACATCTGCTAAAGCAACAATCAAAGAAAAATCAAACAAACAGGTATCTTCTGATGCTAATGTTGATGGTGATAATGACGACAATGATCGTAACAACAACTTTGCACCTCCAGCTCCAGGAACATCTAAAGATACATCTAGATCTGGTCAAGGTGGTGCTGGCTCTGAGCCACAACCAAGTGTAAAAGATCCAGTTGCTGGTCAATACAAAGCAGCAGGTGCTAAAATTGATATCACTCCAGGTGGTGTTTCTCATGGCATGGCTGAAGATGTTGCAGCATTGGTTGATGGTGAAGACCTATCAGAAGAATTTAAAGAAAAAGCAGCTACTATTTTTGAAGCAGCTGTTACGTCAAGAATCAAAACTGAACTTGTTAAAATCCAAGAGCAGTATGATGCACAACTCGTAGAAGAGTTTGTGAAAATTAAAGAGGAACTCGTTGAAAAGGTTGATGGATATCTCGGTTATATTACCGAGCAGTGGATGAAACAGAATGAACTTGCCCTCGAAAGCGGAATTAAAGCTGAACTTGCAGAATCTTTCATTGATGGTATCAAGAGAGTATTCGAAGAGCACTACGTCGATGTCCCAGCAGAGAAGTATGATGTTCTAGGATCACTTGAAGAACAAGTCAGTGAATTAGGCAGCAAATTGAATGATTCCGTAAATGCAAATATTGAAATGAGCAAGCAAATTGCAGAAATGAAGCGAGCAGAAATCGTTTCTGGCTTATGTGAAGGTTTAACTGACACAGAAGCAGAGAAATTCAAAGGTTTGGCAGCTGAAATTGTTAGCGAAGATGCTGATACCCTACAAGGTAAACTACAGTTGATTCGTGAATCATATTTCAAGAAGTCATCCCCTGTGGCTAAAGATGTTGATACTCAAGTGTCAACTGATGAGCAGATGATTAATGAATCAGTGGCTCATTATGCTTCAGCAATTAAGAAACTAAGATAAAACCAAAACCCTTTCAGGAGAAACTACAATGATGTTAAGAGAAGATCTCGTAAAAAAATGGGCACCGATTCTAGAACACGAATCTGCGCCAGAAATCAAAGACCAGTACCGTAAAGAAGTTACTGCAGTTCTTTTAGAAAACCAAGAAAAGGCATTACGCGAAGAGCGTAGCGCATTGTTTGAGACAGCTCCAACAATGTCTAACTACAACGGCTCATCAACAAACCCAGACACTGGTGGTGTTGCTAAGTATGACCCAATTCTTATCAACCTAGTACGTCGTGCTGCTCCACAAATGATCGCTTATGACATTTGCGGTGTTCAACCGATGACTGGTCCAACTGGCTTAATCTTCGCGATGAAGTCACGTTATTCAACACAAGGTGGTACTGAGGCACTATACAACGAAGCTGACGCTGAGTTCTCTGGTGGTGACTTAGGTGCTAACACTAACGAATCAACTATCTCTGGTTCTAACTGGTTTAGTTCAGTTAATGCTCCAGGTGGTATGACTACAGCTCAGGCTGAAGGTGGTTATACATCTTCACAAACAGGTGCTTCACCTGCTTCTGATCCAGGTCCTGGTTCTACAACATTCAACCAAATGGCATTCTCAATCGAGAAGACAAGCGTTACTGCTAAGTCACGTGCTCTAAAGGCTGAATACTCAATCGAATTAGCACAAGACTTGAAATCAGTTCATGGTCTTGACGCTGAAAGCGAACTAAGCAATATTCTTTCAACAGAAATTCTTGCCGAAATCAATCGTGAAGTTATCCGTACAATCTATTACACAGCTAAGTCTGGTGCTAACAGTGGTACAGTTACAACAGCTGGTATTTTTGACTTGGATACTGACTCTAATGGTCGTTGGTCTGTTGAGAAATTCAAAGGTCTATTGTTCCAAATCGAACGTGATGCTAACGTAATCGCTCAAGAAACACGTCGTGGAAAAGGTAACTTCATCCTTTGCTCTTCAGATGTTGCATCTGCATTAGCAATGGCTGGTGTTCTTGACTACGCTCCTGCTCTATCAACTAACCTAACTGTTGATGACACAGGTAATACTTTCGCTGGCGTATTGAATGGTCGTTATAAAGTTTATATCGATCCATATGCATCTAATGGTGGCGCAAACGACCAATTCTATGTAGTTGGTTACAAAGGTGCTTCAGCGTTTGACGCTGGTGTATTCTACTGCCCATACGTACCTCTACAAATGGTTCGTGCTGTTGACCCTAACACCTTCCAACCTAAAATTGGTTTCAAGACACGTTACGGTATGGCTGCTAACCCATTCGCAACAGGTACTACATTAGCATCTTCAATTGGTTCTAACAACAACGTATACTATCGCCGTGTACGTGTACAGAACGTACTATAATTGATGAAGCTGACGTAAGATCAGTACTTAAAAGGGCACTTCGGTGCCCTTTTTTTTCACATATAAATAGTGGATTATCTCAGGAGATACATAAATGACTATCCAAGTAGCAGCAGAATGGAAAACCAAAATACCAGACAACATCAATCCACTGTCGCCCACTGGTTTTCGATTCGGTATTCAAAAACTACCAAAATTACAATTTTACTGCCAAACAGTAAATCTTCCAGGCATCGTGCTTGGTGAACCATCGTTCGGAACACCATTCTCAGCAATTCCACTTCCTGGCGACACCCTTACCTTTTCTGATTTACAAGTACAGTTTTTGATTGATAAAAACATGGAAAATTTTAAAGCAATTCAAGGATGGATGTATGGTCTTGGATTTCCACAAAATTATCAACAATATGTAAACTTTCAAAAGATTGATCAATCTTTTCCAACATCAGCATTCCCAACAGGTGTTACACAAGACACAGTCAGTGGCATAACAGATCGAAATGATTTATCGAAGAACTATTCAGATGCTTCGCTTTTTATTTTGACAAATAATAACAGTGAGAATATACTATTAAACTTCAGGAACGTATTTCCGACATCGCTAGACACATTGACATTCACAGGTGTTGATACTGATGTTACATATTTGATTGGAAATGCTACATTTAAGTATACGTATTACGAATTTGCATAATTAAAATTGGAGTTGTTATGAATCTTGAGCAATTGATGAAGAAATGGGAAGATGACTGTTCGATTGATGATGATCATCTTGGTGAAGCATCAACATATACACCAAATCTTCACGCAGAGTATATTCAGTATCTTGTAACTTATAAACTAAAATTGAGTAAACTCAAAGGCGACTATAATATTCTTCGCAAGAATAAGTTTCGCTACTATCGTGGTGAGTTGAGTCGTCAAGAGTTAGAAGATCTTGGTTGGTTACAATGGCAAGGACTAAAACCATTAAAGAATGAGATGGAAGAATTTTTAGAAGGCGACACCGACCTTGTTCAAATGCAACAGAAAGTTGAATACTTGAATACTGTTGTTATGTTTCTTGAGTCAGTTCTAAATGCAATCAAACAACGTGATTGGCAAATTAGAAATAGCATTCAATGGAAAGAATTTTTAGTTGGAATGTAATGAAGATATACGTAGAACAAGTTGATGATGTATATATCCGTGTGTTTTCAGATGCAGGAATAGAACAAGAACTGGCAAACTTTTTTACATTCGAAGTTCCAGGTGCTAAGTTTATGCCAGCATATAAAGCACGTTTATGGGATGGGAAGATAAGATTATATGATATCCATCGTAAAACATTATACGCAGGATTGTATAGTTATGTTAGAGAATTTGCTAATCGCAATGGTTATCAATTCCTTGATGCTAAAAATGATACATACAAAAAACTACCAGTAGGCAATTTTACATATGAAAATGTTGAAGAGTTTGCTGATAGTTTAGAACTAACAGCACGTGGCGAATCAATCGAGATTCGTGACTATCAATTAGACGCAATACAAAAATGCATGAATGAACATCGTGCTATGTTGCTCTCTCCTACCGCATCAGGTAAATCCCTAATAATCTATACGCTGATGAGACATTACGTAGGTACTGGTAAGAAATGTATTCTTATCGTACCAACAACATCACTTGTTGAACAAATGTATAAAGATTTTGAAGACTACTCATATGTTAACCAGTGGCCAGTTGATAGATACTGTCAGAAATTATACAGTGGTTTCACTAAAGACATTACGTCTGATGTATTGATTACAACATGGCAATCAATTTATAAACAACCACGTGCTTGGTTTGAACAATTCAATGTAGTATTCGGTGACGAAGCGCATCAATTTAAAGCAAAATCATTGGGAACTGTTATGGAAAAGATGACAAATATCCCATATCGCATCGGTACCACAGGAACACTTGATGGTAAACAAGTACATCGCCTAGTGCTTGAAGGTATGTTTGGACCAGTGTTTAAAGTAACAACTACAAAAGAACTGATGAAGTCAGGAAGAGTCGCTGAACTAAATATTAAATGTCTACTGCTGAAATATGATGAGGACACCAGAAAGAAGCGCAAGAATAATTTATACCAAGAAGAGATGGACTTTTTAGTCAGCAACTCCAAACGTAATCGTTTCATAGTAAATCTTGCCAAATCCCTAAAAGGAAATACACTTGTCTTATTTCAGTATGTGGACAAACATGGTATAGTGCTTTATGATATGTGTAAAGATTCTGAAGATTTAGAAGTACACATTGTTCATGGTGATGTAAAAGTAACAGAACGTGAGGCAATTAGATATAAAGCTACTAAGAATAGTAATATGTTAGTGTTTGCTTCATATGGTACATTCTCTACTGGTATTAACATGCCATCAATTGAGAATGTTATTTTTGCAAGCCCAAGTAAGTCTAAGATACGTAACCTACAATCAATTGGTCGTGGTCTAAGACTTAATGAAGGCAAAACACATTGTAATCTATATGACATTGCTGATGACTTAACATATAAATCTTGGAAGAATCATACATTAAATCATTTTTTGGAGAGAGTTAAACTGTACTCAGAAGAACAATTTTCAGCTAAGATTGTAGAGATTGACCTATGACAGATTTTAGAGTTATCCGTATGAACACAGGAGAAAGTTTCCTGTGCATAGTAGAATCAGAAACAGATGATACAATCAATGTATTGTTCCCACTTTCAATCAGAACACAACATGTTCCGATAGCAAAAAATATTCTCCGCGAAATCCACTCAACAACTATATTTTGTCCATTCAGCGATGACAAACATTTTACATTTTGGAAACACGAATTAACATACATCAAACCAATGTCTGAGCATGCTGTTCCATATTATATTGAGATGTTGAATAGACACGAAGAAGTTGATGCGCTCAAGGCATATAACTTAGAAGAATTGGTTGCGCCAGAAGAGAATCAACAAGATGAATTTAAACAAGACATACAAACACGTGTCGAAAATCTTATAAACAAAATGGAAGAAATTGAAGAAGAGACTTCAGTTTCTGATGCTCACATTTGGACACCACCAAATAAGACAGTACATTAAATAAATTTGACAATTTATTGATTATGAGGTATAATGAATAATTATAGTAAGTGGAGTGAATCATGACCGAAGCAATACCCAAAGCCAAAGCACATTATGTAAGCAATGCTGATTTTCTAGTAGCAATTAAAAAGTATAGAGAATCTGTAATCGAAGCAGAAGCAGCTGGCGAAGATAAACCAAGAGTACCTGAGTACATAGGTGAGTGTCTATTAAAGATAGCCACACATTTATCGTATAAAGCAAACTTCATCAATTATACATACCGAGAAGATATGATTCTCGATGGTGTTGAGAACTGTTTACAGTACATCCACAATTTTGATCCCACAAAGTCAAGTAACCCATTCGCTTACTTTACTCAAATCATTTACTATGCATTCATTCGAAAAATCCAAAAAGAAAAGAAACAAACATACGTCAAGAATAAAATGATTATGGAGATGCCATTCGAAATGTTCGAACTCCAAGAACAAGACGAAGGTGGTGAGTATACTAATCAGATGATGGATTATTTACGTAGCAATAACGATGCCAATTATAATATGCCAGTGAAGAAAGCAGCAAAAAAGAAACCCAAAAATTCACTTGAAACATTTTTAGAAGAGGACAGTAATGAGTGAAACAAAATTCTTATATAAAGTAACATTTCGTCCGCAAGAATCATCTGCGGAAAGTGCTATTCTATCTAAATTTTATAGATCAAAACAAGATGCGGATGAATTCGCAAAAAGAGTGGGAGATAGAGTTGTCGAACAAGGACAAATAGAAATTCCCGAAGGATATCCTGACGCAGACTTGGACTTCAGCTAATGAAAGTAGCAATTATTACAGACCAACATTTTGGTGCACGCAATGATAGTATTGGATTTCTAGATTTCTTTCAGGAATTTTATGACAATACTTTCTTTCCTGATATCGACGCAGCTGGTATTAGCACTGTTCTTATTCTTGGTGATACTTTTGATCGACGCAAATATGTGAACTTCTATTCACTTCAAAGAGCAAAAGAAATGTTCTTTGATAAACTTGCTGCTCGTAACATCAATGTATACATGCTTGCTGGCAATCATGATACTTACTATAAAAACACAAATGATGTAAACTCACCTGACTTATTGTTATGTGAATATGAAAATATTACTGTTATTGATACACCACAAACGATTCATTTAAACTATGAAGATACGTCAGCAGATGTATTGATGTTGCCATGGATTTGTGCTGATAATTATCAACAAAGTATGGACGAAATTAACAACACATCAGCAACCTTATGTATGGGACATTTGGAAATTGCTGGTTTTGCAATGCATAGAGGGATGGAATCGCATGAAGGACTTTCTAAAGATTTGTTTAAAAGGTTTGATATGGTGTTCAGTGGGCATTACCATCATCGTAGTTCTAATGATCATATCTATTATTTGGGAAATCCGTACGAACTCACATGGCAGGACTATAACGATCCCCGAGGATTCCACTTGTTCGATCTTGCAACAAGAGGACTTGAATTCATACAGAATCCAAATAGAATGTTCTTCAGAGTCGAATACGACGACAAGGAAACAGAACCACTTGATCTAAGTGAATGTGACTTCAAAGGCAAATTTGTAAAATTGATTGTTGTTAACAAAACAGACTATTATAAATTTGACCAATTTACTCAGAAGTTGTATAATAAGGGTTGTGCGGACATTAAGATTGTTGAAAACTTCAGCGAATTTGAAGAAGGAACAATCGATGGTGACATTAATCTTGAAGACACCATGTCTGTACTTGAGAATTATGTTGATTCAATTCAAACAGATTCGGATAAGGAAAAGATTAAACAGTATATGAAGGAACTATATACTGAAGCAGTTAATACGGAGGTCGTTTGATTAAATTCAAAAGTGTTGAATGGAAAAATTTCCTATCAACAGGTAACCAAGCAAACAAAATTCTACTTGACAAATCATCAAGTACATTAATCGTTGGTAAAAATGGTGAAGGTAAAAGCACAATCCTAGATGCATTGTGCTTTTCATTGTTTGGAAAACCATTTCGTAACATCAATAAACCACAGTTGATTAACAGCATTAATGGAAAGAACTGTGAAACCACAGTTGAATTTACTGTTGGTGGTAAAGATTATAAAGTTATTCGTACAATCAAACCAAACAAATTTGAAATCTGGTGCGACAATGAATTAATGAATCAGGATGCTGCATCAAGAGACTACCAAAAGGTTCTTGAACAACAGATTCTGAAGTTGAATTATAAAACCTTTACTCAAGTAGTTATACTTGGTAGTGCTTCATTTGTGCCATTCATGCAGTTGCCATCACATCAAAGACGTGAGGTTATCGAAGATATCTTAGATATCCGTGTGTTCAGCACAATGAACACGTTGTTGAAACAAAGAATGCAGGAGACAAAAGATGAAATCAATCGTACCGAATCTGCGCTCAACTTGGCACGTGAGAGGGTTGACAATCAGCAGAAAACCATTAAGATTTTGCTCGAAACTAGAAAAGATGCTGTATCAGCGATACAGAAAAAGATTAGCGATAATGAAGTACAAATCATTACCACGAATGAAACTCTTAATGTTCTCAATCAAGACCTTGGTAATCTTAAATCGAGTATCACAGACAGGAAGTCAGTTCTCGAAGACATCGAAAAGGCGAAAGTTTTTGCCAATAAGAAATCTAACAAGAGCACAGATCTCACTGTAACTGTCGATTTCTTTAACAATAATGATATATGCCCTCAGTGTGAACAAGACATCCCACATGAGCATAAATCCTCAATTATTGACGAAATTAATCGCGAAATTGAACAAAATCGAGCGAATATTGACGAGATTACAAAGGCACTAGGAAAGTTGACTACCAGACTAGAAACCATCAATGCAATACAAGAACAAATAACAGATAAGAACATCGAAATATCCACAGCCAATCAAACTGTTTCTTTGTTGAATAAACTTAACAGAGAATTGGCTGAGGAAATGGAAAACGCAAAGAATGATACTGGTAATGTGGATGATGAGAAGTCAAAACTCAAGGCAATGGCTGAAGAAGCGTTGTCATATCTTAATAGAAAAAATGAACTCATTGAGAAAAGACAATATGAAGAACTAGCATCAAATCTATTGAGAGACACAGGAATCAAAACAACAATCATCCGTGAGTATTTGCCTGTGATGAATAAATTGATCAACAAATATTTGGCATCAATGGACTTCTATGTTCATTTTGAGTTGGATGAAACATTCAACGAAAAGATCAAAGCCAGATATCGTGATGAATTCACATATGATTCATTCTCTGAAGGTGAGAAGATGCGCATTGACTTGGCAATGTTATTCACATGGAGACAGATTGCTAAGATGAAAAACTCTGTTAATACAAACCTATTGTTACTTGATGAAATCTTTGACAGTAGTTTGGATGTGTCAGGTACCGATTATTTCTTATCGCTGATGAATAGTTTTGATGATAAGACGAATGTGTTTGTCATCAGCCACAAAGGTGACCAACTGTTTGATAAATTTAGATCAGTTGTTAAATTTGAAAAGAAAAATGACTTCTCGGTGATAGTATGACAGATGAGGAAGTATTGAAATTTTATAACGAAATGCTTGAGCATTATGGTGAGTTACCAAACTTTGAACATGAGCCAAAACGATTCGCATGGTATGTGAAGATGTTCAAATATTACAAGGAAAATTTTAAATGAGAGATCCAATCATTCAACCAATATTTCCAACACCTATCTGTGTATCACAATTAGAACGTGACTTCACTGATGTGGAAAGAAAGTTTCTTGCTAAACAAAATAGCAAACAAACAAGAAATGTTGGCAACTCAATGAGCCACAACAATTATATTTTGAATGAGCCAGAGTTGGCAGATATCAAAAAAGAAATTGAAGATGTATTGTTACAGTGGCGTGACAATATTATGGCACCAGCCCAAAACGATATAGAATTGTATATCACACAAAGTTGGATGAACTGGACACGTCCTGGCGAATGGCACCACAAACATAATCATAGTAACAGTTATCTGTCTGGTGTGTTCTATATTGCTGCTGATGATACTAAAGATAAACTTGTGTTCATCAATGATACGTATCGCACAATTAAAATTCAACACAAAGAAGTAAATCATTTCAACACAGAGACATGGGATTTCTCAACCAGAACAGGGCTGTTGTTGATTTTCCCAAGTTGGATGCAGCATATGGTAGAAATTATACCAGAAGGAAATACTAAGACACGGATTAGTTTGGCATTTAATGTGTTTGTTAAAGGCACACTTGGTTCTAACAATTCACTTACGGAGTTAAAATTATGACAGATGAATCAGCGATCGTTACCGCACCTATATACATTGATAGCAAAACACGATGGAAACAAGAACGTGAGTTGCGTAAAGCAAAGAAAAAAGCAAGAAAAGAAATCACACCACAAGTTGGTCCGAAAGCAGCAAAGAAACTTGTTAAGGAAGCAACCAAACGTGTGATGAAAAACAATAGTCAACTACCAACGAAACCTGTTGTGAAAGCAGCAGCGAGAGGAGCATAATGATACGTATTATTAAATTAATGACAGGCGAAGAAATTATTGGTGATGTGTCAGCACAACCAACAGGTGTTGTTGAAATCAAATCACCAATGATACTCGCACCAGCCCAAGATGAAATGAGTGGAAAAGTCAAACTGAATTTCCTTCCATATGCTGCATATGGAATTCCAGACAAAACAATTGGCATCTACCCACATGCTATTGCTGCTGACTATGAGCCAACTCCTGATCTGGCCAATCACTATAACACATCATTTGGTAGCGGAATTCAAATCGTACCATCAATGCAAGGATTGAAGTTATGATATCAGAACGCATAAGTGTTAATTGCTGGACAGTTGTTGTTGAGGAAGATCCAGAAACGAAAGATCTCGTTATCCCACTCAGTCCAGACATGCTTGAGGTACTTGGCTGGGCAGAAGGCGACACACTCGTATGGGAAATTGTGCGTGGCGAAAATGAAACCAATCAAGTAATCCTATCTAAAAAAGAAGCAACCCCACAGGAGAAAACAGATGAATGATAGCACAAAACAGCTGGTTGATTCAATCATATTAGAAAACCCTTTCGATGGCACATATGATAAGACACCAACACAGATCTCACCACTAACATTAAGAGAGCAAGAATCACAAGCCATCTTGAGTATTGGTCTTGGTCTTCAGCGTTATAAAGGAGCACTAGAAATTGCTCTTGATGCATTGAATCACACTAGTGATGAGATGAAGCGTGAGATGGCAATTCAAATGATTGAAGAATTATTGGCTGAATAAAATGCCAAACGTATATAGACTAAAGGAATGTCCTTCGTGTGGTGCGGAGCACAGGAAACGTGGTCCATATTGTTCACGTAGTTGTGGTAACAAACGCACCTATACGGAAGAACAGAAAGAAGTCAAACGTGCTGCGCAACGCAAGCACATGAATAGCGAAACCGAAGTAGCCGAAAGGCAACGCTGGCTCATCACACAGCAACGCAGGGCTGACGGCAAAACAGAAGCACAGCTGTATGCCGAGATGGAGGAATACGGAGTGGTGCCCCCAAGCGACATTGGCTTCAGCTATGAGAAGGACGCTGATGGCGACATCTGGACGTAAAAAAACCTAAGCAAATCAATGACTTACAATAACCCTATCGAGTGTAGGGTTTTTCACATTTAGTGCTTGCTATAAATTCCGAATTCAGGCATAATTACTTTATTGTGATTGAAAACGAAAGGAAAAAAATGACTGAATTCGAAAAAAACTGCTACGGTATGACTCAAGATGACATCCGTGAGCAATACATGAATAGCATCACTGCTAAGTTGTCTGGTCTTGAAATGGTTGCGATGGGTGTCCTGTCCGATGCTCAAGAATTGATGTCCTTCGGTCATGCTCAAGCAACTGACCAAGCTCGCAAGAATATCAATATCGCAAAATTTATTTTGTGTGAAATGATGGAAGCAAAGGAAACTGTATGAAATACCTTGTCGTTGTGAATGGTGTGTCTTTTTATGCATCTGGTGCTGCCATCAAACGTGGCGTCGGAAACTCAGTCAGTGTTAACACTGTCGTGCGCCAGCTGTTTGAAAACATGTTCAACGCAGTGGGTATCGGTTCAACGATGCATGTTTACGATCACAAGATGAATCGTGTTTCGTATGATGTTCAAATTTCAAAGGTTTAATCATGGCAAAAATTTTAGAATTCAGACCAATCTGTATAAACAAGGGTTGTAAAAAACCTGTGACATGGAATCGTAAAAATCAAGATGGAACATATCGTTGGAAACCTATATGCTGTTCTTGTGAAAAAGCACAACAAAATAGACAATCATATGCAGCTGGAGTTGTTCCATATCGTACTGGAATTTGTGAGAACACAGATGGTAAATTAGGATTTAAATGTGCAGTCAATCACAAGCTGTTGCCTAAGGATATGCATCTTACTGAAATTGATCACATAAATGGAGACCATGCTGACAACAGAGTTTCTAATATACAAGAATTATGTGTAATCTGTCATAAAATTAAAAGTAGGCTCTCTGGCGATTTGAATCGCTACAAAAACTACGCTTGAACAAGGACATAACATGGGAACACTAGCAGATTATTTTAACAACAAAGCATACCAGCCTGTTTATGAATTCGGCGCACGTGTGTTTGGTCGCTACCACGGAATTCCTTTCGTTGGCACCGTAGGTAGTGATGACATCCGCAGCACCGATGATGGTCCAATTTTGACTGTTACGCTTGACCTGCCCATGAAGTATGAAGGTAGCTATCGCTCAGTGATTATCGTCAAGCACGCTGATGTAAAACCCTACAGGTAGTAGGGTTATCCGAATAAAGTGGTTGACATTAATTCCGAATTCAGGTATACTTACTGTATTGAAATTGATAAAGAAAAGGAAATAAAAATGACTAAGATCCCTCGTAATGTGTTGTCTGTGACTGTTGAAAATGGCGTTACAGTGACTGTGTACAAACCACGCAAGACCCCCAAGTCTGGCTGGATGTCTGGTAAAACGACTCGCTCGGCTTCCACAGGTACATCTGGCTTTGCTGTTGGTTTCCCACGTAAAACTACCTTTTCTGGTCCACAGGCATAACCCTACAAGTTGTAAGGTTATTTCCGAAAATGCTTGACGGAAATTCGGTTTTTTAGTATACTTACTCTATTGAAATTGAAAATGAAAGTGAGAAAAAAATGACTAAATTGGTAATCGGTTTTATCCTTGGTGTGGTTGTGTCTACTATCGGTTTCGCTGGTGTGGCACGTGTGCTTGATCGTGCCGTTGACACAGTCAAGACAACCAGCTATGAATTGTCACGTTAATTTTTGGAGATGAGTATGTTGAGTTGGAATGAAATGTCCCCTGTTGAGCAAGCCCAGTGTCAGTATTGGGATATGTACAAGGATGCGTATGGCGTCCGTCCTCGTGGAATCGACACAACCGAGTGGTCGCTTGAGCAGTTTGAGCAAGAGTTTGAACGACTCGCCACTACCATTCAGCGCAACTACGCTGATGAGCAGGTAGCGCAAGAAGCAGCAGCCCATGACTTTGAAATGCGCATGCAGAATTTGATGATGAGCGGAGCCAAGTCCTATGAGATGGCATTGCGTTGGGTACACGAAGCCGAAGGTAGCGATGGCGACGATGAGTACCTGTGCTTTTTGGTTGGTCTGCCCTATGGCTACTTCCGTAAATAACCCTTCACACAGTAGGGTTATACGTAGGTAGTGATTGACATTAATTCGTAATTCAGGTATACTTACGGTATTGAAATTGATAAAGAAAGTGAGTTAATTATGCGTGGTTCTATTCGTGCTGGTGTGGGTTTTCTAGTGACTTTCGGTGCTGTTGGTGGCATGGACACCTGTACCGATGCCCAGCTGTTGCCCCTGTTGCTGGTTGCCTTGGTCGGTCTGGCTATCCTGGCATCTGGCGTAAAGGCGATGAACCAATAACCCTACTGTGAGTAGGGGAATCGAATTTAGTGCTTGACGTAAATTCGGTTTTAAGGCATAATTACTATATTGACTTGATAATGAAGAAGGAACTGAAAATGACTAAGAATACCGTGAAAACTACTGTGAATTTCGACAAAAACACTGGCAAATATACCTGCCAAATCGGTGATGCTAAACCCTTCACCACTGGTAAAAAATCCCACATTGAGTGGAAATTCAAACAAGTGACAGGTATGGACTTGTCCTATGACGAAATCACTGCTGGTGCTGTTGAAGCCAAAGCCAAGAAAGACCAGCGTTTCGGTATCAACCAGCGTTTCGCCTTTGTTGAGCAACTCGTGTCTATGGTTGCTGATGGTGTTCAGCCCTCCGCAGTTATCACTGGTGAAGGTGGCTTGGGTAAAACCTATACTGTGACTAAGACTTTGGAAACCAAAGGCTACACCGATATCTCTGACTTGGCTGAGTTTCAAGTAGGTAGCGTTGTGTCTATGCGTAAGTGCTTCCGTATGGTCAAGGGTTTCTCGACTGCTAAGGGTTTGTACCGCACTCTGTTCGAAAACAACAAGTCAATCGTTGTGTTTGATGACTGTGATGCTATCCTCAAAGACCCAGTTGCGTTGAACCTGTTGAAAGGTGCACTTGACAGCTACGGCAAACGCATCATCAGCTGGAATGCTGACTTCAAAGACGAAGACCTGCCAAAGTCATTCAATTTTGAAGGTCGTGTTATTTTCATTAGCAATATGACTGAAGACAAAATTGACCAAGCCATTCGTTCACGTTCTATGATGATTGACTTGACTATGTCGCTTGATCAGAAAATTGATCGTATGGAAACTATCGCCCAGTCAGCTGAATTCCTGCCTGAGTACAGCAAGACAATCAAATCTGATGCTTTGGCTTTGATTCGTGAGATCAAGGACGACGTGAAGGAAATCAGCCTGCGTACCCTTATCGCTGTTAGCAAGGTTCGTGCTAGCAATGACAACTGGAAAGATCTTGCTACTTATATGTTGACTGCTTAATAAGAACAAGGGAGGAAAGTGATATGAAAGAAAAGAAAACATTGGGACAGCTGTTACGCAAACGACTGGGCTTGAAACCTACACTGGGACAGCTCTTGCGCTTGCGTCTGATGGGACTGTGAGCAGCCAAACCAATCTGTGGTATCGGCTGTTTTTTTAATAAGGAAATAATATGACAAATTTTGACAAGAGACATGGAGGTGCGTTTGATCGTGGTTCGGCTGACAGTTATTATCGTCGCCCACGTGATCCGCATTACTATGAGCAGGGAACAGCAACCAGCCCAAAGGTAACTGAACTGACAGAAGCAGAGGTTCATGCCTATAACGCTGGTTACGATTACAATGAAGAATACGGAGATAAAAAAGACTATGAGTAACAATCAAGTTTATGTGTTGACTGAGAGCCATTATGATGTCGGATATGCTGTTATCGGTGTATATGAAACCTATGAACTGGCTGAGCAGGAAAAGTTTACCATCATTCGTGAATATTTTGACATTGACGAGAGTGAAGTGGCAGATAAAGACCTTGTTGACGAGGTGAGTGATGTGGTGACTTATGATATTGTTCAGCGTAGCGTTATTGGCAGTAGTTTATGACTGAGAGGGATGCCGTGGTCGTGGGCGTAATCATTGCCCTTGCTTTAGTGTTCGCTGGGTATCCCATATTGGGTTTTGTGCTGGCGGTATTGGCATTAGCGTAGGCATTGGAAGTAGTGATCGCACTGGCTGAAAACAGTGGTTTATGTTCGCCAATGTGGCAGTAGGTTTGATTTTTAATTTGTGGAGCCAGACAAAGATGAGCAAAGATTCGGTAACAATAACAGGCGTAAATAAAAAGCAAATAAAATTGCTCGACAAGATGTGGTCTATTGATGAGTATGATGAGTACCTTTCCTGGAAGAGGGGTATATCTACTAGTGACCAACGTGAAGTTGAATTGCTAGAGCAGCTGCTGTTGCTGAATGACATTGATAGTATTGCTGAGGAAGACCTTTCTGATGCGCAACAGCTGTTAATGACTTTCTCCATGGGAAAGGGATGAACCCTTAATGCTGATGGGGGGGTATATATACTAGTGCCTCATTGTGAAGCGAACAGCATGTGAGTGTTGTTCGGAAATTGATTTGACAAATAATTATGAATGCTGTATAATAACAGTGTTGGGTTTGATAAAAGATAAAAGAGGAGTAATAAATTATGAGTGTATTCAAAGATATCTTGGTTGATGTTGAAGAGTTGCTAAGCACTACTGATATGACAGTACCAGAGATTGCTGCTATGCTGAGTGTGCCTGTTGATGTAGTATATGATGCAGTAGATTTTCTTGAGGAAACATTTGCTCGCTATGATACTGTTGATGAAGCACAGGAGTGGCACGATTTTGATCCAGATTGCTGAGTAGAAAGTTGTAATAGTTTCTTTGCGGAAACACCCTAACCTTTCGCTGAGAGCATAAGGGGGGTAGGGGTTCAAAAAGGGAAGTTAAATTCGGGTCCCCTAAAATTTGGCTCGGGTCCCTATCGGCTTGCCCCCACCCAATTTTCTTACACCTTTAGTATCCATCTCCAAAGGGGGGGGGGGTTAAAAGTCCGAAACTTGGCAGATGGTTTGAATCGTGGGGGGGTAACTGTATACACTACACCCTTGACATTAATACCGCATTCAGGTATAATATCAGTGTATACAATTCTAAATGGAGAATATGAATGGCTATTATCGAAGACTTGAAGGGACGTAAACCTTACATTAATCTTAGGGGTCCAGATGGCAACGCATTCGCACTTCTTGGTTATGCTAAGCAGATTGCTAAGGACAATGGCTTAGACTGGAAAGCGATCACTGAAGAAATGCAGGCAGGGGATTATGAACACTTACTGGCTGTATTTGACACACACTTTGGCGAGTATATTGATTTAATAAGGTAACACTATGACAATAAGACTTAATCCCATTAACATGACAGACAGTGAAGTGTTTGAGGCATACAACTTTTACTCAACACTTACCTCTCTCAGTGTGGATGATGAACATTATCTCACCATGATTGAAGAGCAGATGGAGATGCGTGGCTTATATGATGAGGATAATTATGAGTAGTTCATGGAAAGCAACGATTACACCAAAGGTTGGGGGATCGATGATAGAAGTGATTGTGCAAGCAAATGATGTGTTTCAGGCAAGGCGACTAATAGAATCTCTATACTCACCTACCTCTTGGCATCTTGGACCAGTGAGGGTATAATGGCTAGTCTTTGGCGTAAACGACAGAATGATGATATAAGGAGAATGGTGATGGATGAGGATGATTTTCGTATCGAGTTTAGCGAGGAGGGTTATTCTCTTAACCTTTCTGAGATTGCTATGGCTTCCCATGTGTCGCCTACTATTAGATTGCTTGCTATGGATTTACAAAAAAATCCGTATGTGAGAATTGGAGACTGGTTCCGTGCGCTACCTGAAACCAGCATGAATGAACTGCTTGAGTTGGCTGACTTGGTGTCTGCTGGTGTTGAAGAAAGTATGGAGCAGATTATGCTTCTGACTTGTATGTTGGCTTCTGCTGAGGGTACGGATGACTTGAGCGATCTAGAAAAAATCCGAACCCAGCTTGGTATGATGGTGAACATTATTGCTATTGTTGGCTTGGATCGTAAGGGTCTTGTGCGTACCCATTATGATAACCTTACTCTTGGTGATGACATGGGTAGTGCTATTATTGTTGAGAGGTTGTTCTGAAATGAAACTTAATTTCTGTGTTCTGTGTGGGGTAACTGATAAATTGGAGCATCATCATGTAGTGCCAAAATCCCTTGGTGGTTCTGATGAAGAAGAAAATATATTGACTTTATGTTCAAAACATCATGTAAAGATACACAACCTTTCTAGCAATCGTGTTCATTCAGCTGAACTAATCCGAGCAGCCAAAACGAAACAAAAAGAAAACGGAATATTCCTAGGAGGACATGTTCCCTTTGGTTATAGACTTAAGAATAATAAACTGATAAAGAATACAAAAGAATTGGAAATTATAGAGGATGTGAGAAGTATGCGTAAACAAGGATTATCTCTTAGGAGACTGTCGGAATGGCTGTTGACAGCACACAATATAAAAAAATCTCATGTTACTATTGCAGGTTGGATTAACTAATCGTCAACCAAACTCTCTGTTCGAGCGTTGTATATATACGAGCCACTAAAAGGAGAATCGTATGTTCAACAGAAGTTTGGTCTTAGAAGTTAGAGAAATGATGGAGCGTTTTGGGGTAAATGATATTGCCCATAAGTTACACTTGGATCCTTACTTGATTCAAGCTGTTGTTGATTTTATAAATGGAGTGACTTGATGAGTTTAGATGTTGATTTAATGGTGACGCAACCAGTCTCTGTGTATGAAGGTAATATCACGCACAATCTGAATATAATGGCTGCTAAAGTAGAATTATCAAATGGAGCAACTTTGTATCATGTACTATGGCGTCCAGATGAGTGTGGTTGGAAATACGCTAAAGATATCTCAGAATTTCTTGATGAAGGTTGGAATGATCTACTATCAGATCCAGAAAAGTATAAGAAATTCAATCCAGAGAATGGATGGGGTTCATATGAAGGACTCTGTGACTTTGTGTATAAGTATCGTAACGCATGCTGGGATAATCCAGATGCAGAATTGAGAGTGAGTCGATGAGAGAAATTAAAATCCCAAGTGAAGTTGCTGATGGTATTACTAAGGCAACTCTGATTGATTATCGCAACTATCTTAAGTCGGAGAACGACCAGTGGTTGGCTAATCCTAAGAGCGAGGACAATCCTGATGGCTACTGGCTACATCCTGACGATCTAGCGAACAACTTTGTCCTGATCCGTTCTATGAACAAACTCATCGAATACTTTGGTGGAGAGTGACAGTGTAGCATTTGGCCAGTTGTGGGGGAAATAACGAAAACCTTACCCACGGCATCCTGCTATGCGTTATTGACCCACTGTCCGAATATTTATTCGGAAATAGTCCTTGACAAATAAGGACTTAGCAGGTATAATATAATTTTGAAGCTGACATTCATCAAGGAGTTACAATGTCACATTTTTTTCGTAATGGTAATACGTTCCGTGTTGCCGATGACAAAGCCATCGAAGTCCATGAGTTTCTTCCTGCTGGAAACTACATCGTAAAGATCGATCCGTTCGAGAACTTCTTCCTTGAGGAAGTCGAACAATTTAAACCAATCAAGAAAGTTTATGGTGATGCGCTGAAGAACGCAGATCGCATTCTCAACACATTTGACTCACGTGAGATGTCAACAGGTGTGCTTCTGAATGGTGAGAAAGGTTCAGGTAAAACTTTGCTTGCTAAGACTCTGTCTATCGAAGCTGGTAACAAAGGTATTCCTACTATTATCATCAACACCGATTGGCATGGTGATAAATTTAACAAGTTGATTCAAGACATCAACCAGCCAGCCATCATTATGTTTGATGAGTTTGAGAAAGTTTATGGTGAAGAAACTCAGGAAGCTGTTCTGACTTTGATGGATGGTGTGTTTCCTACCAAGAAACTGTTTGTTCTAACTTGTAATGACAAGTGGCGCATCAACTCTCATATGCGCAATCGTCCTGGTCGCCTGTACTACATGATCGACTACAAAGGTTTAGACCATGCCTTCATCATTGAGTACTGCCAAGATAATCTTAATGCTAAACAATACATTGAGAAAATCTGCACGATCGCATCTATGTTCGATCAGTTTAATTTTGACATGTTGAAGGCACTGGTTGAGGAGATGAATCGCTATGATGAATCACCAGCCGATGCCCTGCGTATTCTGAATGCCAAGCCAGAGTTTGACTCAGGTTCAAAGTATTCTGTTGAAGTTACATTTGAGGGTGAGAAAATTACTGAACTACGTCGCGATGAGTGGAAAGGTAATCCTCTCAATGATGATGTGTGTTTCTCTTTCTTCTTCAAGTCTAAGAAAACAAAACCTGTAGTAAAGGGAACCAAAGGTAAAATCAAATCTACTCTGGCTCCTGCTCTTACTGCTGCTATTGATGACGATGAGGATGGAGATCGCTGGATTGACTTGACATTTAAACCAAATGACTTATATCAAGTATTCCCACAGGAAGGTCGCTACATCTTCCGCAACTCACAGGCTGAGGCTGTGCTGACCAAGAAAGTCGAAACCTTCTACGACTGGCGTGCACTATAACCCTCCGAACAGTAGGGTTATTCAAACCCCTGCAGATAAGACTTTGCAGGGGTATTGACATTTATTCCGAAATAGTGTATAATTACTCTATAAATTGGAGAAAACGATGACTGAAATTACGAACGACTTATCCACTCGCCTGTTGGCTCAGGAAAACTTACTCATCAACCGAGCACCTGTTAAGACTGCTTCGTTTGATGTTAGGAATCGAATTTTAACATTGCCAATGTGGCAAAACATGACACCTCAAATTGAGGAAATGCTGAAAGCCCACGAAGTTGGTCATGCTATCTATACCGATGAAAAACTGTTTGCTGAGAAAGCACAAAAATCCTCTGTTCCCTTTGCTATTCTTAACATTTTAGAAGATGCTCGCATCGAGAAATTGATGAAGCGTAAGTATCCAGGACTGCGTAAAACTTTCAACTTGGGTTACGCTGAGTTGAATGAATTGGATTTCTTTAATGTGAGTCGTCGCGATGTAACTCAATTGAGTTTGATTGATCGTATCAATCTTTGGTTCAAAGTTGGTTTCAAATCTGGTGTGCGATTCTCTGTCGCTGAGAAATATCTTGTCGAACGTGCTGAGAAACTTGAGTCCATCGACAATGTGGTTTCTCTTGGTAACGCAATCTATGAATTCATCAAACGTGAAAATGAGCGTAAGCACAAAGAACGTGAAAATGATTCTGAGTACAAGAAAATGAAACAAGAGGAAGCAGAAGATGCTGCTAAAGATTTGTTGGAAGAACAACTTGAACTACAGCAAGATGAATCTTTTGACGATGACGACTGGGCATCCGATGTTGACTACAGTGATCCTGAGGAAACTGACGAAACACCTGATGAAGAACAGGAAGAAGTTAAGGTAAAGGGTAACCAAGCACCTGATGAGGTGAAACAATCCGACGAGCCATCGTTGCCTGATGATGCTACTGAGAGTATTACTCAAAACGCATTCGCTGAGAAACTGGCTGAGTCTGCCGATACTTCAACCAAGTACATTCAAGTGTCGTTGCCTGATACAAGCAAAACGAAACACATCCGTATTCCTTACAAAACTTATCTTGCTGAGACAACTATGATGTTGAAACAGTTTAAGAATCCACAGGCACGATTCTATGAGATGTTTACAACTTCAGAAAAGAACTATGATCAATTCCGTGTTGATACTAGTCGTATCGTAAACTATCTCATCAAAGAATTTGAGATGAAGAAAGCTGCGTCTGACTACAAACGTACCAGCGTTGCTAAGACTGGTGTTCTTGATGTTCGTAAACTTGCTTCTTACAAAATCCGTGAGGACTTGTTCAAACAAATTCAAATCACTAAGGATGGTAAGAAACATGGTATGGTGTTTACTATCGACTGGTCTGGTTCGATGGGAGATTACCTTGAGGAAACTGTAAAACAGTTGATCTCTTTGGTTACATTCTGCTATCGTCTAAAGATTCCATTTGAAGTATTTGCCTTCAGCGATAACTGTGAGAAAACTGCTGAAGAACGTGCGCATGATCATACAGTGATGTCTCAGCCAAATACTCTGACTTTCACTCATGATTTTCAGATGATTGAATTCTTCAGCCATAAGATGACAAACAGTGAATTCAATACTGCTTGTAAAAATCTATACATAATGAGTACGACTGGTCGTTTCCGCTCACCTTATTGTCATGAGTCTGAGTATATTGACCAGAATGTAAAATTCAGTGGTAAGTACGAACTCAATGGCACTCCGCTCAACGAAGGTATGATGTGGTTGTATAACTATGTCGGTGAATTCAAAACTGTTAACCAAGTTGAGAAATTGACTGTCATCAAGTTGACCGATGGTGATGCCACTGGTGCTACTTCTTACTTTACTGATGATGTATCCAAAGGTTCAGAGTGGATCAACACAATGGACTATTCTTATGAAGATGGTGAACGTAAACGTACAAAGATTGTTACTCTGTTGACTGACAAAGTTTCAAAGAAAACGTATACCTACGCTGCTCATAGTTGTACCAACATTATCTGTAAAATGATTCAAGATCGTTATGATGCCAGCGTTGTTGGTTATCATGTTGTTGGTAAAGGTCGTCGTGAACTTATGTACACAATTGGTCGCTATGGTATTGCTACCAACAGCTACCAAGAAAATGACTTGGCTATCAAAATCCGTAAGGGTTTCAACGATGAGATGTTCTTCCCAATCACCATGACTGGTCATACAGAAATGTTCTTGTTGCCGAACTCAATCAAAGTTGATGAAACCGAACTCGATGAGGGTATGGCTAATCTGACTTCGAACCAAATTGCTAAGAAATTCGGCAAATATTTGGGGGCAAAGAAGACCAGCCGAATCCTTCTGAATCGGTTTGTGGCTGCGGTTGCGTAAGTCATTGATTTTAAATGGGAAAAATAACCCTACAAGACGTAGGGTTATCCCAATAAAGTGCTTGACATTTATTCGGGTTTAGAGTATAATTACTCTATTGAATTGATAAAAGGAGTTAGATTATGGGTTTGGATATGTATTTGTCAGCAAGGAAATATATGAGTAAGTATTTCGATCCAGCTGATTCTGATAAGATTGCTTCCATTAATGATTTGTTCGGAGTCGATGGCGATGAAGAAAATGATTATGGTGCGCAAGAAGTTATCTTCAAAGTAGCCTACTGGCGTAAAGCCAACGCAATCCATCAGTGGTTCGTTGACAATGTTCAGGATGGTGAAGATGATTGTGGCGAATACCGTGTTAGTCGTGAACAGTTGGACAGCTTGATGAAACTGTGTCAAGATATTCTTAAAGATAAGAAACTTGCTCGTGAATTGTTGCCAACCAAGAGTGGTTTCTTCTTTGGCTCAACTGAATACGATGACTGGTATATGGGCGATGTTGATCATACTGCTCAACGTATTGGAAAAATCCTTGCTGATCCTGCCTTTGAGAAAGCAGATTTTTACTACCAGTCGTCTTGGTAAACCCCTACAGGTTGTAGGGTTAATGCTTGACATTAATTCGTAAATGCGGTATAATATAATTTTACATGATGGAGTTTGTGATGGAACAAAATGTTTTTGAGTCTAAATTGTTTGAAATGTTTCCCGATGTTGTTGACACTGGGACTGTTAGTCGTGCTCAAATTGTTGACACGATGAATGCCTTGGGTACTACTAAGTATCCTAACTGGCTGATGACCAATAAAGTTGGTCGTGGTCTTTACGCAATTGCTGGTGGTAACACAGTCCGTAAAGTTGTTGAACAAGAAATCGGTGAGAATGCTGTGAACAAACCTACATATATTACTGAAGCCACAGTTGCTGCTCCAATCGTTGATAGCAATTATGTTGCTTGGGGTAACCACACTGATGTTGAAGCGATTGTAAAATCTAAATTGTTTCACCCGATCTATATCACAGGTCCGACTGGGAATGGTAAGTCAACTATGGTTGAACAGATTTGTGCAAAACAAAAGACACCTCTTATCCGTGTTAACTTGAACGCAACTGATGACGAAGATAAGTTGATCGCATCTAAGACTTTGGTTGAAGGTAACGTGGTTATTGAAGATGGTCCAGTTGTGATTGCGATGCGTAAGGGTATCCCAATCTTGATTGATGAGATTGACGCTGGTGGCGCAAACTTGCTTATGTGTTTGCAGGGTGTTCTTGAAGGTAAGCCACTTTACATCAAAGCCAAGAACGAAATCGTATACCCACAGAAGGGTTTTAATGTAATCGCAACTGCTAACACCAAAGGTAAAGGCAGTGACGATGGTCGCTATATCGGCACCAACGTCTTGAATGAAGCATTCCTCGAGCGGTTCGCTATTGTCTTCGAGCAGGAATATCCTGGTCAAAAGGTTGAAGCGAAAATCGTTACCAATCTGATGAAGTCTCTTGACTGTTTAGATGGTGATTTTACTTCGGTTCTAATTAAATGGGCTGATGCAATTCGTCGCACCTTCGAGGATGGTGGTGTTGACGAAACAATTACGACTCGTCGTTTGGTTCACATTGTGAAAAACTTTGCGATCTATAAGGACAAGCGTAAGGCAGTACAGTTGGCTATCAATCGATTTGACAGTCACACCAAAGATGCTTTTATGGACTTGTTCGATAAAGTTTCTTCGGAACCAACTGCTGTTGTAACAGAGCAAGTACCTGTTTCCGAAGAAACAGAAAAAGTGCTTGACATTTAATAGTAAATCAGGTATAATTATTTTTGTAAATTGATAAAGGAGTATTATTATGTTGAAGTATAATGATCTAACAAAAGCGCAAAAGCGTTTCGTTGATACAGTTGTTCGTGAATTTCCTGAAGTTAAAAAGACTGGCACAGTTTCCCGTAAGGAACTTGAGTCAATCTACTGGACTTTGAATGAGAAGCGTGCCAAAGGTGGGGAGAAAGTTGGTTTCCCTAACTGGTTGACTGGACCTAACAAGGTTGGTCGTGGTGTGTTTGCTTTGCCAATGCCAGAAGCAGTTGCTGCGAAAGCAAAGAAAACTGCTAATGCAGAAAAACAAAAGTTTGAACAAATCGTTAACGATGGTATCGTAGATGTTCCTGAGATTGACGATGGGTATGATGAAGAACTTGAGAGTATTAAGCAAGACATTGCTGATATCAATTCTTAATTAGATAGTTTCGTGGGATGGATGCGTGTGGTCACCAGCGCATCCTTTTCCCATTTATTTGGTGACATTATTTTATGGAGTATTAATTATGACAAAGCAAAGTCTTTTGTTGAAACACCTACAAGCTGGTAAAGCATTTACCGCAAAGCAAATCGCTGCTTCTTTCGGTATCGCCCACCCTGCTTCTGCTGTTCGTAACTTGCGTGAACAAGGTTATTGTGTTTATAGCAACACAGCAAAATTGAGCAATGGCGCAGTTGCTGTTAAGTATCGCATCGGCAAGCCAAGCAAGCGTATGCTCGCTCTCGCTTATCGTGTTGCTGGTACAGGCATGTTCTCACGTTAATTGAGTAACTGGATCTGGACATTGGGAAAGTGTCCAGATCCATCATTTATGGAGAAAACAAATGGCTAGAAGTAAAACAACTAGAGACTTGATTCAAGATAATATCAAAGCATCTCAAACTGCCACTACTGGTGGTCGTAAATTTGATGGTGGTAAACTTCAATATGGCTTGTTGCCTCCACTTGCTCTAGAAGCAACTGTGGATATTCTGACATTTGGTGCGGAGAAATACGAACCAGATAATTGGAAACATGTTCCTGATTCTAAACGTAGATACTTTGACGCAATGCAAAGGCATCTATGGGCATGGAAAAATGGTGAACAAAACGATCCCGAAACTGATAAAAATCATTTGGCACATGCAATGTGTTGTTTGATGTTTTTATATGAACATGATGTAAAATACTCAAAGGACACTGATAAATAACTTTACTACTTAACTCTATGGAGGATATATGTCAAATGAACTCGACAAAGAACAACACTCTAAACGTATCCATCAAAAAGAAGTTAAGATACGAAAACAGTTAAAGATAGCAACAGTATCTGGTATAAACAAGTATTTGCAACAACCACATAGATTGAATAAACATCACGCTATGGATTGTGGAAATCCAGATTGTTTTATGTGTTCTAATCCAAGAAAAACACTTGGTGAAAAAACCATACAAGAAAAAAGGTTTTATCAGATAGATGAGTAATTTTAAATTTTGGAATTATAATGTTGATGTTAGTTCGATACTAGAACAAGTATTGGACAACCCACAAGATTGGCAAGCAGTGTCTTCTTATAAGAACATTGCTGGCGATCTCAAGCCATATGGCTTTATGCCTTTGACTATGGCAGTAGTTCGTAAAGAAGGAGACAATCCTAAGAACTCAGAACTACAAATGAACACACCACTATACACAAAATACACTGAGATTAGGAAATGGCTGATCGAGCGTGGAATAACTGAACATTCCCGAGCAGCATTTTTCAAGTTGGCAATTGGTGGAGAAGTTTTGTCTCACATCGATGATGGAACATATTACAAAACACGTGATAGATTTCATCTTTGTCTACAAGGAAAATATCTTTACACATGTGGCGATGAGCAACATATCATTGAGCCAGGAACTTTCTTTTGGTTTAATAATAAAGAGTATCATGCTGCGAAACAAGTTGGTGACGAAGAACGTCTTACCTTTGTGTTCGATGTGCCACATTCGTTAGATCATCCTGCCAACAGTAAATATATTTGACACAAAACACTTTTATAGGTATAATACTTTATACATATTGATATATCATTTTTAAAGGAGACGTGAATGAAGATTAGTAAAGAAACGCAAGAGGTATTGAAGAACTTTGCTTCTATCAATTTAAACCTGTTGCTTCGTGAAGGTAACAGCATCTATTCGATGACTGAAAACAAAACTGTGTTTGGGGAAGTAATTGTTCCTGAAACATTCCCACAAAATTTTGGTATCTATGATATCAATGAATTTCTTGGCACATTGTCATTGTTCAATGACCCAGATCTATCTTTCAGTGGAAACACTGTAACAATCAAAGAAGGTAAGAATCAAATTAGTTACCGTGCTGCGGAAGAAACTACTTTGAAGACACCTGCCAAGGCAATCAATTTCCCAGAAGCGGAAATCAATTTCTCACTCTCAGCTGGCGATCTATCAAACTTGATCCGTGCTGCTGGTGTTCTTAAAGTATCTGATGTATCTTTCATCGGTTCAAATGGCAAAGTAAATGCTGTTGTTGTGGATAAGAAAAATCCTCTAACAAATAAATTTGAAGTTGAGGTTGGTACAACTGATAAGAACTTTACAGCAAACCTTAAAATTGAAAACTTCAAAATGCTTCCAGGAGCATATGATGTTTCTATTGCTAAGATGAAAATTTGTCGTTTTAAATCTGCAAAAACAAGTCTATCATATTATGTAGCAGTTGAATCTGATTCAACATCTGAATAATTTTAAGGATATTATATTATGAGTCGTGAAGAGTTTCTCTGGTGCGAGAAGTATCGCCCACAAGTTATTGATGATTGCATCCTACCGCAACAAATCAAAGATACATTTAAGCAATATATTGCTGAGGGACAGTTGCCCAATTTTATTTTCTCAGGCAGTGCTGGTGTAGGTAAAACTACAGTGGCACGTGCTTTGTGTAATGAGTTGGGTGCTGATTATTTGTTTATCAACGGATCTGAAGAAAGAGGAATCGATGTCTTACGTACAAAAATCAAACAATTTGCCTCGTCTGTTAGTATCACCGCAGAAGGTGCAAAAGTCGTCATCCTTGACGAAGCCGACTATCTTACGCCAGACACACAAGCAGCCTTGCGTGCTTTTATCGAAGAGTTTTCAAACAACTGTCGATTCATCCTTACATGTAACTTCAAAAACAGAATCATTGCCCCACTCCACAGTCGATGTGCAGTCGTAGACTTTAAGATTGAAAGCAAAGATAAACCAAAGATCGCAGCATCATTTTTCCGCAGGGTTAATGATGTTCTAACATCTGAAGGTGTAGAATCTGATTCTAAAGTTGTTGCTAAAGTTGTAGAAACATTTTTCCCAGACTTCCGTAGAGTTCTTAACGAACTTCAAAGATATAGTGTTAGTGGTAAAGTTGATGCTGGCATTTTGGCCAACATGTCCGATGAAACCATGAAAGAGTTGGTTGGTTATCTCAAGGAGAAAAACTTTATTGAAGCACGTAAGTGGGTTGCTAGAAACAACGACATTGAAACTTCGGTATTATTCCGAAGACTTTATGACACTGCTGCAGATATTGTTGAGGGACAATCTGTTCCTCAGCTTGTGTTGATACTTGCTGATTATCAGTATAAAGCAGCATTCGTTGCTGACATTGAAGTTAATAATGTTGCTGCTTTGACAGAGATTATGGCAAACTGTAAATTCAAGTGAGGTTATCATGACCCCATTTGATTTTATTAATGCGATCTGCGACAACAAAAACAAGGATCTAATAAAAGAACCACAAGCTGAAAAAGACTATAACTCTTTCATCATCAACAGAGGTTTGGCGTACTTTCCAGATACAGTACTTCAAGCCAATCAGATGAATATCCATCGTGCCATTCCGAAAGATTGGCAATTTTCGTATTTGCTAAATACAATTACCAAGAAAAAACGATTCAGTAAATGGGCTGAGAAAGTCCCAAAAACAGATGACTTGGAAATGGTAATGCAATACTATGATTATAGTAAGCGTAAAGCAATGACTGTTCTCGACATTTTGACAGAAGAACAGTTACAACTGATAAAACGAAAAATGGATAAAGGTGGAAGAAAATGAGTGTTGAAACTGTTTATTATGATTGGACATCAGACAGTATGCTCGAAGTGACACTCCCAGAACCAGACAATTTCCTTAAGATTAAGGAAACATTGACACGTATTGGGATCGCATCACGTAAAGAGCATAAGTTGTTTCAGTCATGTCATATTCTACACAAACAGGGTAGATATTTCTTGGTGCATTTCAAAGAACTATTTGCTTTGGATGGAAAAGAATCAAATTTAACAAACAATGATATTGAACGTAGGAACACAGTTGCTGTGTTGCTTCAAGATTGGGGACTGTTGAAAATTATAAAACCAGCAGAAGCTGAACCACAAGCATCATTGTCACAAATTAAAGTATTGTCTTTCAAAGAGAAAGACGAATGGGAACTTGTACCCAAGTATAATATTGGGAAAAAAGTTAAGAAGTAAGTCAACCAATTATAATGCTGTAGCGTTATATTACTATGGAGAGTAGGAAATTATGAGTATTATTAAATTGAATCTTAATGTTGATGAGGTTGATCTTGTGTTATCTGCGCTTGGCGAACAACCATACATCAAAGTAAGTGGCTTAATTGAGAAGTTACGCAATCAAGCTGTACCACAATGGAAAGCGATCCAAGAAGCGCAGGAAATCCAAACTTCAACTAATGAGGAAACGCAATCATGAAAAATCTTATCGCAATCGTAGCACTTTCAGTAGCAACAGTATCATTTGCTCAACCAGCCAAATCACCTGAACCAAAACCAGCAGCTACTGCCCCAGCCAAAAAAGCTGAGACAAAGAAACCAGTTGCTAAGAAAGATGAAGCGAAACATGCTCCAACTTCTGTTCAAGAGAAAGCAGCTGCAAATGCTAAGGCAAAGGTAGAAGCCAAGAAAGAAAAGGACGCTGCTAAAGCAGCCACTAAAAGTCAAGCTACACCTACCAAGGACACAAAGAAAGCAACAGCAACTTCTAAGTAATTTAGAAATTGATGACGATGATGACGATTGGTTTGATGAACTAGATATTCAATCACCCTATCGTCGTCCAAAAATTGTTCAAGAAGATACAGATACAGATCTTAGTGCACATGTAAAATTTAGACTTTTTTTAGCAAGGCAACTTGCTTTGATGAAGTTTGATAATATAAATAAAAACAGTTAGTAGATTTTAATGATTTTCATTAGCCATTTATTTGCCTTCGGGCAATAAGTATTATTGTCCAAATCGGACATATACGGAGATGAAAACATGTGGACTAAACCTACTGCAACGGAAATGCGTTTTGGCTTTGAAATTACAATGTACGTAGCCAATCGCTAAACGATTCTCAGGGATGGGAACGTCAAAGATGGAACCTAGTCCTATCGCGACGTAATACTCTAGGATAAACTGGTTGGGGGAAACCAGCCCAGAACCCCCACTAATTTGGATTCACCTTAGGACCGCTAAGTAACGAATCGCATAAAGCGGATATGGCGTCACGATATCGCTGGAATCGTAACCAGTATTTAATATGGCTCTCTTCAATCGCTTTCGGGGATTGCTTGAGGGTTTTTCTAACTCGCTTAATAGGAGAAAACTTATGGTACATAAATTCATTCCGACCATTTTCGGTCAAGACTTTGATAGAGTGTTTGTTGGTTTTGATGAGCAATTCAATCAACTAGCAAAACTACATGATGATCTAACAAAAAATATCCCAAACTACCCACCTTACAACATCAAGAAGACAGACGAGAACAAGTATGTCATTGAGATCGCTGTTGCTGGCTTTGCTAAGCAAGACATCGAGATTGAGATTGATGGAGACAAGTTGATTGTTAAGGGTACTACTGCAGAAGATGGTTCTGACTATGTCTTCAAAGGTATTGCTAATCGTGCGTTTACTCGTACATTCGCACTTAATGATCAAACAGAAATTAAGGATGCGGAAATGTTCAATGGCATGCTAAAGATTTTCTTAGAGCGTGTTATTCCTGAACACAAAAAGCCAAAAAAGATTGAAGTGAAAGACGCGAAAGCATCTAAGAAACAACTTCTAACAGAGGAAGAGCAAGATGCGATCACTGAAACTCTTTAAACTAATTGGTACATTTTTCAAATCAATTCTTGAATCAATTGGTGAAGCACGCAAAGCACGTGCGGATGCAATAACAAGAGGTATTGGAAGATGAACAACTGGATCCCAATGACAGATGATGATTGGGATTGGGTGAATGAAAAGTCACCTGAACCAAAACCAGTGAAATAAAAACAAGGGAGCTTCGGCTCCCTTCATGCATCTGATAAATAAATGCATGAGTATAAAAAAAGTCACCATCGGTAAAGGTATTATATCTTACGCAACTGCGATGAGAGGTGATTGGTTCATCAAAGCGTCTGTATACCTTGATGAGCAGATTATGATTGTTGGTTATAATGAGGTAACAGGCGACTATTTTACTAGAATATTTGGTTCATATCAAGAAAGTGTTATGTTTTTAGAGTATTTGACCCTTGGAAACGTCTAAAAAGCGTCCTCATAGGGGTCCTCATAGGGTCTAAAAACCCAAAAAAACGTCCCTGTAGACCGATTTTAGACCCTACAGGGACGATTTTTCTGTCTGGACCGACCTTTACCCCTCCCAAACCACAAAAATCGTCCAAAATCGCTCCAATTTGGTCTTTTTCGGAAAAACCCTTGACATTTAATAGGTTTCGAGGTATAATTATACTATAATTCTTGATTATGGGGTATTGTATGGCTAATAACCACTTTTTGCGTAAAATGGCTTCTGACGAACTCATGGACACGCTATTCTTCTCTACTGGTAACACAGTATCAAAAACAAAGACAACTGACACTACCACACTCACTGCTGGTAATGTTACTGTCGCAATCAAGCATAATCGCAACATTAAAATCAACGGAGATTTGTTCAAATCAGTACACGAAGCGAAGTTGAAACTACAAAGGATGATTTTGTAATGGTACCACAATTTAAAGTAGTCGCATATCGTCAGGGTTTGGTAATGTCAACAGAACATTGCGACAACTGGCTTGAAGCAGATCAAGTAGCGGAAGATATGTTGAAACGTGGCACTCTATATGATGAAGTGCGAATAATTCGAATTGATAAGGATAACGAAAAATGATGTATATGTTTGATATTGAGACTCTCGGTGTAGAGTCTACGACTGTTGTATTGTCTGCTGCGATTATCGCATTTGACCCAAACGATAAAACACAAACCTACGATGACTATATCTCCGAAGCACTGTTTGTAAAGTTTAATGTGCAGGAACAAGTAGCTAAGTATAAACGTACGATTGATAAATCTACCATTGAGTGGTGGTCAAATCAACATGACTACGTTCGCAAGGTAAGTTTCATTCCGAGTGAGGAAGACGACCTAGAAGCGATCGAAGGCATCAATCGACTTCGTGATTACATTGGAAATCCAGGTAAAAATACATTTTGGGCACGTGGTTCACTAGATCAAATGGCGATTGACAGTTTGTGTAAAGTCACAGGTCAAGAGTTACTCGCACCATATAATCAATGGCGAGATGTAAGAACAGCATTAGACTGTTTAACAACAACAGCAAAAAATGGTTACTGTGATTTAACAATTCCTTTCGACAAGGGATCAAATGTAATTAAACATCATCCTGTGCATGACTGCGCATATGACATCATGCAACTAGTACATGGAAAATAATTAATGGAATTTTATACAAATGTGTTCCCTCTGGGAAACAAACTTTGTGTACGTGGATATCAAAACGGAAAACAATATACAGACAAAATAGATTTCAAGCCAACACTCTACGCATCATCTAAGAGTAAAAATGCTGGTGAAATTTTCCGTACACTTGATGGTGAGGTTGTTTACTCAATTCGTCCAGGATCTATTCGCGACTCAAAAGAATTTATCGATCGTTATAAAGACGTTCAAGGATTCATGGTATATGGTAACACAAACTTTGCTTACCAGTATATCTCAGATACATATCCTACTGACATCACATTCAATAAAGATCTAATCAAATGTTTCTCTATTGATATTGAAACCACAACCGAGGAAGGATTTCCTAACATAGAAACTGCTAATGAGGAAATCCTTCTCATCACACTTATGGACAACAAAACCAAAGAGATTCATACCTTTGGTAAAAATCCATACACAGGAAATAGAGAAGTAAGATTTCATCACTGCGAAAGTGAGCGAGCACTTCTTATGAATTTCCTGGACTTCTGGAAAGAAAACTATCCCGACATCGTTACAGGCTGGAACATCAACTTCTTTGATATTCCGTATCTAACACGCAGGATTATGAATGTGCTTGGCGAATCTCATGCTAAGCAACTATCCCCATGGGGTATTATAAACGAACGTAGGATTCATGTTAAGGGATCTGAAGAAATCTCATATGACATCGCAGGTATTTCTGCTCTTGATTATATTGACTTGTATAAAAAGTTTACTTACTCAATGCAAGAATCATACAAGTTGGATCACATTGCGTTTGTTGAACTTGGTGAAAACAAATTAGATTATTCTGAATACGATACTTTCAAAGATTTCTATACCTACGGATGGAAGAAGTTTGTTGATTATAACATTCATGATACTGTGCTTGTTGATAAACTTGAAGACAAGATGAAGTTGATTGAATTGGCTATGGTTATGGCGTATAACGCAAAGGTAAACTATGAGGATGTGTTCTCTCAAGTTAGAATGTGGGATACAATCATCTATAATCATTTGCGTTCTAAAAAGATTGTGATTCCAAACAAACAACACAATGATAAAGATTCTGTTATTGAAGGTGCTTATGTTAAAGAACCACTTGTTGGTATGCATAACTGGGTTGTTTCTTTTGACTTGAACAGTCTATATCCTCATTTGATTATGCAATATAACATTAGTCCTGAAACAATGGACGCAGGTTATAAACACGTTGGTGGTGTTGGGTATTTCCTTGAGCATGAAGAAACTGGTGGTTTTCATGATTTAGATTTATCTTGTACTGCGAATGGTTGGTGTTACCGTAAAGACATCAAAGGTTTCTTGCCTGAGTTGATGGAAACTATGTACATCAATCGCAGTAAAGCAAAGAAACAAATGTTGAAGATTCAACAAGAATATGAAAACACAAAAGACGAATCTCTAACAAATGAGATATCTCGATTGAATAATCTTCAGATGGCTCTTAAGATTGCGTTGAACTCAGCTTATGGTGCGTTGGCTAATCAATATTTCCGATATTATGACAAACGCATGTCTGAAGGTATCACGTTGAGTGGTCAGTTGTCTATTCGTTGGATGGAAAAGAAATTTAATGAATACTTCAACAAATTACTCAAGACTGAAAAAGAAGATTATGTAATTGCTGTTGACACTGACTCTGTATATCTACGATTTGGTCCACTTGTTGATAAAGTATTCACGAAAGAACAACAGAAAGATAAAACAAAAGTTGTTGAATATATTGATAAGATTTGTGAAGATAAAATTCAATTATACATAGATAAGTGTTATTCTGACTTGGCTCAAAGACAAAACGCATTCTCTCAGAAAATGATTATGAAGCGTGAAGTTATTGCCGACAAGGGTGTGTGGACTGCGAAGAAGCGTTATGTTCTTAACGTACACAATTCTGAGGGTGTTCAATATGCTGAACCCAAAATGAAAATCATGGGTCTTGAGATGGTTAAGTCGTCAACCCCTATGGTAGTTCGTGGTAAATTAAAAGATTCAATGAAGATTTTGATTGCTGGTGATGAGATTCAATTACGTAAATTTATTGTTGATTTTAGAAAAGAGTTTTATGGGTTACCGATTGAAGATATCGCATTCCCACGAAGCGTAAACAATTTGAAAGAGTATTCTGATTCTGGTTCGATTTATCGCAAATCAACACCGATTCATGTTCGAGGTGCGTTGATGTTCAATCATCACATTAAGGAACTTGGGTTAACAGAATTATACCAACCGATTCGTGAAGGCGATAGAATTAAATTTATCTATCTTCGTGAACCAAATACTATTCGTGAAGATGTTATTGCGTTTACTACAACATTACCCAAACAGTTAGACCTACATAAATACGTAGATTATGAAAAACAATTTGAAAAAGTTTTCCTTGACCCACTTTCCGCAATTATGAATTCGATTGGCTGGTCTGTTGACGAAAAGAATGACTTGGCAGAATTCTTTTAATTATTTGATTTTTAATACGGAATATAGTATAATACTGAAATAAGGAGTTTAATATGACACAAGAATTTCCAGACATCCAAGATGTCAAATTTAAAGATGTAAAAACAGAAGAAATTGATCTCAAGACACCACCAAAAGTTGTTTGTGATAAACATGGTGAGATTGGTGAATACACGATTCGTGTAAACATGCCAGAGTTTGGGATTGAGGATGAACACTACTGTTTAGTATGCATCGCTGAATATTTACAGATGATTACTGCTGAAGTTAAATTGGTACCAAATAAGGAGACACAAGAATGAGTTTTTTAAAGAATATCGTAAAGGAACTTGATAATGAATATGCGGGACTTGCTGATGATGGTGTGGTTGGTGATACTAGTAGTTTTATCGACACTGGTTCTTATTCCCTTAATGCTCTTGTCAGCGGTAGCATCTATGGTGGTCTTCCTGGCAACAAAGTTACAGCTCTGGCTGGTGAGTCTTCCACAGGAAAAACATTTTATGCTATTGGCATTGCGAACAATTTTCTACGAACTAATGAACAGGCTGGAGTTATATACTTTGAAACAGAAGGAGCACTGAACAAAGATATGTTGGTTGATCGTGGTATTGATACCAAGCGTTTCATGATTGTTCCTGTTTCTACGATTCAAGAATTCCGCACTCAAGCTACTAAAGTTTTAGATGCTTATGAAAAAACACCAAAGAAAGATCGTCCACCATTGATGTTCTTTCTTGATTCATTGGGTATGCTCTCAACTTCTAAAGAGATGGAAGATACACTTGAAGGTAAAGATACTCGTGATATGACACGTGCTCAGTTAATTCGTGGAGCATTTCGTGTTCTATCATTGAAACTATCAAAGTTGGATGTTGCTATGGTTGTTACTAATCATACCTATGCTGTTGTTGGTGCGTATATGCCAACGAAAACTATGGGTGGTGGCGATGGTCTTAAGTACGCAGCATCTACTATTGTGTTTCTGTCAAAATCGCAAGATAAAGACGGCACCGAAGTGGTTGGTAATATTATAAAATGTAAACTGGAAAAATCTCGCTTCACTCGCGAGAAATCCATGGTCGAAACTAAACTTTCATTTACCAAAGGTCTTGACCGATACCACGGACTTGCTGATCTTGCGATTGAGGCAGGAATTTGGAAATCCCAAGGTGGTCGAATTGAAGTCCACGATGGACGTAAAGTGTTCGGCAAAAATATCGCAAATAATCCTTCTGAATTTTTCTCCGAAGATATCTTGAAACAACTTGACAAATACTGCAAAAGCAAGTATAATTATGGTAGTGAAGAAGATACCCCACAAGAGATAGAGGAAGAAGTAGATGCGAATTGAAGACCAAATCTTCGGTAATTTATTGTGTCATGAAGAATATTCAAGAAAGGTTATGCCTTTCCTTCAGCCAGAATATTTTACCGATAGAACTGACAGAGTAGTTTTTGAAGAGATAACAAAATTCTTTGTCACATATAATGAAGCACCAACAAAAGATGTATTGAAAATTGAAATCTCAAATCGCACCGATGTAACTGAAGATCAAGTTAGACTTGCGAATGAGATTCTCGATTCAACCAATTCTGAGAAAACTCACATTGATTGGATCACAACTTCTACTGAAAAGTTTTGTAAAGACAAGGCTGTTTATAATGCGATTATCGATTCAATTAAAATTATTGATGGTAAAGATAAGATTAGAACACAAGATGCGATCCCAGATTTATTGTCTAAAGCGTTGGGTGTCACATTCGACTCACATGTTGGACATGACTATCTTGATGACTCAGATGCGAGGTATGATTTTTATCACAGAGTTGAAGAGAAAATTCCTTTCGACTTGGAGATCCTTAACAAAATCACGAATGGTGGTTTGAGTAAGAAAACCCTCAACATTATTTTGGCAGGTACAGGTGTTGGTAAATCTTTGGCGATGTGTCATTTTGCTGCTGCTAATTTGTTGACTGGTAAAAATGTATTATACATAACTATGGAGATGGCTGAAGAAAAGATTGCTGAGCGTATTGATGCGAACTTACTTGAGTTGTCAATTGAATCAATTCCTATGGTTGAGAAACGTGTATTTGATGCTAGACTTGAGAAAGTCCGTAACAAAACACAAGGTAAATTCATTGTTAAAGAATATCCAACTTCTTCTGCTCATTCTGGTCATTTCCGAGCATTGATTGAAGAACTTAAGATGAAACGTAATTTCAAACCAGATATTATTTACATTGATTACTTGAACATTTGTTCTTCTCAAAGAATTCGTATGGGAGCCAATGTAAACTCTTATACATATATTAAGTCGATTGCTGAAGAGTTGCGTGGTTTGGCTGGTGAATATAAAGTGCCAATTGTTTCCGCAACACAAACGACTCGTTCTGGATATGCTAACACAGATCCAGGACTTGAGGATACTTCAGAATCGTTTGGTTTGCCAGCAACTGCTGATTTGATGGTTGCGTTAATTGCGACTGAAGAGTTGGATCAGATGAATCAGGTTATGGTAAAACAGTTGAAGAATCGTTATTCAGATCCAAATTATTTCAAGCGTTTTGTTATTGGTATTGATAGAAAGCAAATGAGATTGTATGATGTTGAGATGAGTGCTCAAATGAATATCGCAGGACAGGGAACTGTTGATGATGACACACCTTTGTTTGATCAGTCTAAGTTTGGCAAAAGAATGAAAGAAAACAATTTTGAGGGATTTAAGGTATGACAAAAATTATTGTAGCAGATAAAATTCACGATTCAGAACATTTACTTGGTATGTTCGTAGATGAATCTCATTATGATCTTTTGGTTGAGGAAGATACTGATTTCTATTTGCCACCTGATCATGAAGACGACAATCCACACAGCGAAGCAAAGATCGCTTTTAAATTCCGTAAGAACTTCTTCACCAAAGAAGAACAGGAACAAGCATATGTTGGATTGCGTGAAGCAGCAGTTCGTACTGAAAATCGTGGACTTGCTTCTGGTATCAAAGCAGGAACTTCTGTCACAGGCGAAGGACGTGAGTGGGTTACTAACTATCAAGAAGAAATGATTAGTGAGTTGCTGTCTGCTCGTTTTGCTCGATTGTCTGATGATGATGTTATTACCACAATTAGAGAAAAGTATCCAACGCAAGAATCACGTTTGAAAGCATTGGGTTCTGGTAAAAATAATGTTTGGGTTATCTCACGTTTCCGTAACAAGTTTAATTTCGATGAGTGGGTTGATTCAATCATCAAACTCAATCCAGAAGAACGTGCGAAAGCAACAGAAGAAGTTATGACTATGATTAGTGAAACATCTTATGGTAATCCAGTTGATTCTGGTATCGCAGGTTGGTTTGATCGTTATCCTAGAATTCCTTTTGGTCGTGCGACAACTTATACTCGAGATAATCCTGAGAAGTTTAGAATGGCATATCCATTTCTACAATCATTGGCACGTGGTTTTAAAACACTACTACCACAGCGTTATGCTAATCAGAAAACAGCAACTGATAAGATTGATCAGAAATTTGTTATTGAGGCAACACCATTTACTACAGTAACAGTTAATAAAACATTCCGTACAGCTGCTCATCGTGATGCTGGTGATTTTACTGAAGGTATGTCTAATCTGTTGACATTGTCTAATGATGGTAAATATACAGGTGGTTATTTAATTTTCCCAGAGATTCGCACTGCTGTTAATGTTCGTCCAGGAGATTTGTTATTGGTAAACAATCATGAAGTCATCCATGGTAACACACCGATTGTTTGTGAAGAAGGTTCAGAGCGTATTTCTCTTGTTGTTTATCTTCGTGAAAATATGATGCAACTTGGTAGTTGGGAATATGAGAATGCTCGTTATGAGTATGTTGAATCACGTCGTCTAAATAAAGAACATAAGTTGTGGAAGAAACTTTGGAATGGCGTAAGTCCAGGAATGTGGGATGATGAAGAATGGTATGACTATCTTCGTAAACAACCAAATGGCGATGCGATGGTTGCTAAGTATCACCCAGCAGCAAATAACGCTGACTTAGATGAATTCTTTGCTTGACAAAAACTCAAATACATAGTATAATATACTTTTGGAGTAATTATGAGAAACAATTATTGGACATGTTCTAAGTTTGCCGACTGGCTTCGTGGCACAATGAAACCAACTGCTGAAACCAGCGAAGGTTGGCACAAATGGAACAAGCAAGCAAAAAAGTCACATCCTTTCCGCTACTGGTTGGCAGAAGAAGGACTTGATATTATTCAAAAAACAATCTTTTATCCAGTGGACAAACTTTATGCTCTCAAATATTATATTAACAATAGATTTGTTACTCGCACTCATTCTCTTACTGCCCATGCTCGTGATATCAGTCCTGGTAGTTGGTGTGACGTGGGTAATAGGTTTCTTCCTTGTTTGTTTAATGAACTTGTCGATTTTGTTGAAATTGAATTAGCATGGTGGCATGTAGCATGGGATGAAGATGCTCGTAAGAAATTTGTTGCACCATGGTGGGCTTGGGGATGGTTCCGCTGGCGCACATGGCGCAAACCTGAATGTGGTCTTGCTAATTTAGAATGGCAACGTAAGTTGGTTCATGATGAACAGTGGGTAGAGAAAGATAGTCCTGATTATGGTAAACCAACTCACCAAGCAATTAAAGCACAAGAAATTCTAGATCTATATAATTGGTGGACAATTGAAAGACCAAAACGTGTTGATCCTCACGAAGCATCAGGATGGTCTGCTTACTGCGATGAGCGTAGAAACGATCGCGATGAAGATGGCGAACCATATGGCTTTATGGGTCGTGAAGAAAAAACACCAGAAGAAAAAGAAAGAGTTTCTAAAATGCTTGATGAGTGTCATAAAATTGAACAAGCGTATGAGACTGAAGACGAAGAAATGATGATACGACTTATCAAGGTGCGCCATGGACTCTGGACTTGATGGCATGGAACTAATTAAGTATAGGGACGTTGGTATGCACACCTATACTTATTTTTGGATCAATAGAACTTATCGTAATTTGGTGAGTCCATATTTTGACAGCGAAATAGAAGCACAAGAGTGGCTTGAACAACAACATAAAAGTTATGAACTAAGGAAAACACTATGAAGATTATGATGGTAATGCACACCTTCAACAACTTTGGAGGTATTATCAATCACTGTGAACATCTCGTAGCAGGATTGAAAGAAATTGGTCATGAGGTAACATTTGCTTATCTTAAACCAAATAAACAAGTGAAGCCAGTTGAAATTCCTTCTGAGTTAAAAGAAGGCTACGAAATTGGTATCGGTACAGGTTATCCTGTTCATCAAGGCGATGGCTGGATTGCTCCATACTATTCGTATAAAGTTAAAGAGTCTATTGATCAGTTTGTTGAAGATGCTAACAAACACGACTTGGTTATTTGGCAGTCTATTTTTGGTTTTAAAAATAAAGACACTGAGCAGTATCTAGAATGGCTGCCGATGATTGAACAAATTACATCAAAGCAGGTTCCAATTATTCATGATGCTAATCTTAAAAAGTTATATCCTTGGATTGTTTTGTTTGAGAAACACTTTGCTGGTTTGGCTTGTGTACATCCAGCAGCATATGACTCAGCTGATTTTATGGACGTACCACGTGCCTTGATTTTAAACCCACAAGACATTGCTGGTATTCCTGAAACACCACCATTCAATCAGCGTGAAAATAAGATTTTATCTATCCAAACATTTAAGCGTTGGAAACGTGTCGATGATTTGGTTCGTGCTGTTCCTTACATGAAAGATGTAAAAACACTGGTTGGTGGATATGGTATTGAAGCAGCATATATGATGTCCAAAGATAAATGTAAAGAAGAATATTTTGCGACTTCTCAGTATGATCCAGATGTTACACCAGATAGAGAAGGTAAACGTATTTGGGAGAATGCTGAAAATTCAGGCAATTTTCAATATCTTGGTTTTATTTCTGGAGCAAAACGTGACGAAATTTTGGCAACTTCTAAATTTCTTGTTGATCCTAGCTGGTCTAACACTTTTGGTGAGCATTTCAATAGGGTTGTCATTGATGCTATGCGCATCGGGACTGTGCCCATCGCTGTAAATTATGGGGTTTCCAACAACGATGAGGGTATGGGAACTGTTTTGAAGGCAGGTGTTAACTACTGTATGCTCAAAAAGGATTTTACACCAAAAGAATATGGCGAAGCGATCGCTAACTATTGTTTCATGCGCGAACAAGACTACAGACAGATTCAGCTAAATAACTACGAATTGATTAAACAATTTGATCGAAAAGTAGTTGCTCAGCACTACATCGACTTGGCTATGGGTAGAACTACAGGTTTCCTAAACGAACTCAAGACGAAGTCGAATTATGATCCAAATATCCCCAGAAATGCAAGAAATATGTTCGATGAACATTTCGAAGCACCAACAACCCAAGGACTGGACGAGTTCTTCGGGTAGCTTGACATTTCCTGTATTTTATAGTATAATAATGCTTTAGGAGACAGAAAATGAAAGGGCAATTCTTAAGCAATTATAATGGTAATTTTACCGAACTGTTGAATGTAGATTTGCCCAAACTTGTTCCATCACAGCTGTGGCGCAAGTTGGACAAATACCGAGATGACTATCTCGGAATCAATCTGAAGCGTTATCTAGCACGCTACTATAAAACAACCCTGTATACAGAAAGATCCAAAAATTCGGACTTTACTGTATCAGGCGAGTTTGCCTTTGACGAAGAAAAGATTCAAGTCTTTACAGTTCGTCCACGAATCTTCACCAACGCAGAATGGGACAAGTTCAAATTTGAAATTATTATCACCATGATGCATGAGTATATTCACCACATGCAGTGGTCTTTCCATGAAAATGAGTATGAGTTTGTGTTGCTACATAGAGAAAGCAACGACCCAGACAAACAAGAGGATAGAGAATACTATGCTGCTTGGTGTGAGATACAAGCATATTCTCACTGTATTCTTATGGAAATGAGATCAGTTAATCTCAAAAAACCAGTTCACGAAATGCTCCGTGCTAAACGCATAGGACGCTACTCACCTACATTGAAGGCAATCAAGAAGTCGTTTGACGGATTTGACTATCCTCTCAAGTATCTCTACAAGGAAATCCTACGCTGGGATAGAAAATATCAACAGCGTGCCGAATACCTAAATATTCAGTAATTTTTACTGGAATATCTATGGCATCGATTGCAGGAAGCACAAAATACGGAGAAGGGCATAAAATTGTCCTAAAAGACGCAAGCAAAATATCTGCTGCGATTGGTAGCAAGTTTACTGCTCAAAAGTATAAACTTGGCGAGTCTGTATTCTCCATTACAAAATCAGCAAAAACAAAAGACATTTCAACAGTTATTGAGTTGGCTGCTGGATCTGCGACACTGTATGTTAAAGATGAGAAGAATAAAGTAATTCTAATTAAAGGTTCAGAGAGTTCTATCAATACTGCATTTAATCATTTTAGTGAAAATGCAAAAAGTGATACAGGTAAACTTACTGAGATTAAAGAACTTGTTAGTATGTATCTTTTTGAGAGTGTGTTTGAAAACAATAAAATGTTATCAGAGGACACTATTCGCGATAAACTTGGCGCAAAGAAAACATATTACGATAGTTTGTATTATGAGAGTGCAGTAAAACAAGTTAATGAGTTGAAAAAGTTTTTGAAAGCTGGTAAGGGTTATACTTACGAGAGACAAGCGCAAGATTTGACAAAAGATTTATATACAGTTGGAAGAAAACTTTCTGGTAAAGCAAACGACAACTGGAATCCTGCTGATGTGTGGATGATTAAAAAAACTTTTGATATGAAAAAGTTAATTGCTGCCAAGTCTATTGAAGAATTAAATAATGGTATTGCTGCAGCATACAAAAAGAAAGATTTAATTCCAATCTCTTTGAAGCAAGTTGAATCAAATCAATCTGCGAAAGTTGAGATTGTTGATCCAGCAAATGCTATGTCTCAGCAATTAGAATATGATATGTCATTTTCTAAAGTAGATTTATCAGATACTTTTGCTAATTTTATTGTTCAAACAAAATCTGGTTTTGCTGTTAGATGTGGTTTTAAAGCATCCGCAACAACATTGAATGTATCATTAGAAGGTAGATTTATTGGCGCAGGTTATCAACTTGGTGCTGTTGATGCTAAACAATATGGACCACATGTACAAAAAAATTATCAGTATAATGTAAGAAGTGGTGTTGGTGTAACATCTCAAGATTATACTAAAGCAAAAACTGAGTTGAAACAGATGTTTGGTAAATTCCCAAGATTATCAAATACATTAAAAGATTATAAACAAGCTGAAGCAATATTTGACAAAGCAGATAAATTAACAAAAGACAGATTTGCTAATTTAATATCTTACCTTTACAGTTTTATGATGGCTGCTGGAACACCAGCAAAATTTAAAGAAAATATGACATTTTGTTATTATAGTTCCAAAAAGGTAAGTGCTGACAGCTCTTTGTATATTGTAGTCAAGGGTGTATAATAACCCTACTGTCCGTAGGGGTATGCTTGACATTTATTCGGTTTTATAGTATAATAAATAGATGGAATAGAGGAAGTTTATGTTAAAATTAAAACAATATTTACAGGTAATTCAAGAAGAAGCCGAAGAAGGTGCTAAGTTAAAGCACATTACCCACGCTGAGGATCGTCCACTGTTCCATGGCGCAGCAGGTTATGGTCATGCCAAAGGTGCGCTACAACAAGCCCACCAGCATATGGCTACTGGTAAATCAGATTCAAATCTAACAACAAAATATGATGGATCGCCATCTATCGTTTACGGACATCATCCAGAGTCAGGTAAATTCTTTGTTGCTACAAAATCCGCATTCAACAAAACACCAAAATTAAATTACACATCAAAAGATGTTCAAGCGAATCATGGTCATGCTCCAGGATTGGCAGACAAAATGAATGCTGCTTTAAAACATCTACCAAAGGTTGCACCAAAACAAGGCATCTATCAAGGCGATGTGATGCATTCTGGTGGTAAAAGTAAAGCAAATCCAAAAGGCGATGTGACGACGAAAGATGGTAAAGCATCGTATACGCCAAATACAATTACTTACGCCCATTCTGGTCCAGAAGCAGAAACTGCTAAGAAATCAAAGTTTGGTATTGTTACTCATACTCAGTATCATGGTAAAGATATGCATTCAATGCAAGCAAAGCCATTAACAAGTCATGCAGGATTTAATCAACATCCTGATGTTCACCAGACTTCGGCTCATCTTGATACAAGCAAAGTTGCTTACGATAAAAAGAAACAAGATGAATTCCATCAACATATGGGTGAAGCTGAGAAAATTCATAAAGAACATGGATCTTCAATGTATACAGCTGTCCATCCACAACACAGTGGGGAAGCTGGTCATCTAGGAACATATATCAACTCAACTGTTCGTACTGGCGAGAAACCAAGCGTTAAAGGTTTTCAACAGCATGTTCAATCTCATTATGAGAAAAAAGCTGCGAAAGTTTCAACACCAAAAGCAAAAGAAGCGCATACTGGTGAAGGTGCTGCTCAGGTTGCTCACGTTGAAAAACACAAAGAACATTATGGTAATTTATTGCAGATGCATGGGCATCTTGCTAATGCTAAACATGTATTAACAGGTGCTCTTGATGCGCATCACTCAGGTGGTGGTGGAGTTGAACATTCTATTAATGGTACGAAAACTAATCCAGAAGGTTACGTTGTTCACCATGCTAATGAACCAACTAAATTGGTCAATAGATCAGAATTCGCAAGAGCCAACTTATTAAAGACAAGGAAATAAAATGATCTCGTTCAAAGAATACTTAGAAGAAGCAAAACGTGGATTGTGGGATAATATCCATGCCAAACAAGAAAGAATCAAACATGGTTCTGGTGAGAAGATGCGTAAGCCAGGAAGTAAAGGTGCGCCAACTGACAAATCGTTAAAAGATTCTCAGAATGAAGCAGCAAATCCTGCCCAGCAAGCAGCAATTGCTATCGCAATCAAAAAAGCTGGCAAGAAGCCAAAGAATGAAGAATTTGAGCAGATTGCTGAGTTAGATACAAAAACTTTAAAATCTTATGTTAATAAAAATCTAAAGTCTAATGATACTAGCGATAAAAGAGATACTGGTTTGTATAGAGCAACAAACAAAATTGCTAAAACACAAGCAACTTCAACTTTAGATAAAAAAGTTAAAACTCTTGGTAATACATCAGCAAGTGCTCATAAGAATCGTTATGAATATGAAGCATCTCGTTCTGAATTAAAAGATAGAGGTATACATAACTTTGCTGGTCGTAGAACTAGAACTGAAGAAGTTGAAGCACAGTTCGATTTGATTGAAGAAGTTGTTGAAGAAATGGCAGCTACCAATGGTGTTGATTCAGAACTTGTTTGGGAATGGTTGGAAGTCTATCCTGATGAAGAATTACTAGAATATGCTATCGATGCAAAAGGTTATAAATCATCTACTGGTGGTTTAACACAAAAAGGTGTTGACCATTATCGTAGACAAACTCCTGGTAGTCATTTACAAACTGCTGTTACAACAAAGCCAAGTAAATTGAAACCAGGAAGTAAAGCTGCTAATCGTAGAAAATCTTTCTGCGCAAGAATGTCTGGCGTAGAAGGTCCAATGAAAAAACCAAACGGCGAGCCAACTCGTAAAGCACTCGCATTAAGAAAGTGGCACTGCTAATGAAAACATTAAAACAATACTTACAAGAAGCTGGTGAACAACACCACGTGTTGGCATTTGGTCGTATGAATCCAATTACTTCTGGTCATGAAGCAGTTGTTAACAAGGTTCACGATGTTGCGAAACAACATAAAGCCACTCATGGTGTTGTTGTTTCTCATAGCCAAGACGCTAAGAAGAATCCATTGACTGGTGAGCAGAAAGTTAAACACGCTGGTCGTGCCTTTCCTGGAACAAATGTTTCTGCTGCAAGTAAAGATAAACCAACAATTCTTCATCACGCAGCAGCTGCTCATGCTGCTGGTGCTCAACATCTACATGTAGTTGCTGGTTCTGATCGTAAAGAAGAAATGCATAATCTTCTTCACAAATATAATGGTAAAGATTCTGCTCATGGCCACTATAATTTCAAATCTATAACTGTTCATTCTTCTGGTGCTCGTGATCCAGACGCAGAGGGTACTAGTGGCATGTCCGCAAGTAAAATGCGTGCTCATGCTGCAGCTGGCAATCAGAAAGAATTCCATGCTGGCGCACCTAGCAAAATGAGCGACGCACACAAAGCGGAGATGTATAATGATGTCCGCAAAGGAATGGGACACTAAAATGACACAAATAAAAATATCAGCAATGACATCGTTGGCAGCAGCCACTGATGCAACAACTTTTCCAGTAGTAGAAAGCAGTGTTAATAAAAAATTAACAGCATTAGCATTAAAGAACTATGTACTTGGCGCAGTTGTTCCACCAAATAACTATTGGCTTGTTGATCCAAGTAGAACTGATACTTACACATCAGATGGAAGTGTAGCCAAACCATTTAAAACTATTACTGCTGCTTTAGCATATATTGAAGCAAGAATTGCTGCTAACACTTTAACAATCAGTATCAGTGGTGCTGTTGTTAGTAACCCACAGTTTATTCAACTACTGAGTTCAACTACAGAAAACGTGGCACTGACTCGTGGAAATATTTTTATCGGTGCTGCTACTCCTGATGCTGGACACGTACCAATCTGGATTAATGGGTATGTTACTATTACCCCAGCAGACTCCAGCGCAAACGCCATAAACGTCAATAGATTTGGTTTGTTTAATGTTGCTGTCAACCCCAACAGTACAAATCATGCTATTCAAGTGACTGGCGCCAATCCATCAAAACTTTACCTAGACGATGTGTACTGCTATCAAAGCAATGCTACCAAGAGTTGTGTTTATGCGGATAATACTGGCACTGGCAGCAGAGTGGAAATGTATGATTGTACCATGGCTAGAGCCAGTGGTTCCGTATATCTAATAGACATTCAGCGTGGATTCTGTAGCATAAGCAATCTGGAAACCAATGGCATAGGACAAGTGCTTAATATGGCAAATGATTCTACAGGCAATATGCTAAGATGTGGAGTAGAAGCCAACACAGGTGCTGTGGTTACTCTAAGTGGAACGGTACAGTGGGGTATGGGTGTATGTATTATTACTAACACTGGCACAGGTGCCAATACCTATGGCGTCTCAATGAGTGGCTCAGCAACCATGCAGTTTGGTGTGTGTACATTTAACGTACCAGCTGCGCAGGCAACTAATCGTGCTATCAATGGGGTTGCTGGTAATGTGGTATTATATTCTGGACCAATTTTCCAATATGGAACAACCAACAAGATCTCAACTGCAATTACCTTGGTGCCATTGACGACTACCTTTACAGCAGTATAATGATATGACTGATCTTGGTGATCTATTTAAAGCTGCTGCTGAAGAGAAACGTAAACTCAAAGAGCAGGAAGAACTTTTGCTACAACAAAAGTCAGAGCCAGAACAGCCAGTAAATCTTTCTACGCTATTCAAAGCTGCTGCTGAAGAGAAACGTAAACTCAAAGAAGAACAAGAAAAAACACCTGCAGGAAAAGCATTAAAAGCTGTTAAAGAAAGTCTCAAAGCCAATAATGATATTGGTGAAATGATGGAGTTGTTTGTTGAAAAGAAACAACCTGTTAAAAAAGTAATTGTTGAAAAAGAAGTAATTGTTGAAAAAGAAGTAATTGTTGAAAAAGAAGTAGTCAATAAAGATTCTTTTCAACAGCCAGCACCACAACCAGTAGATCCCAACATTACTGGCATTCAAAAGAAACTTAAATTTTTAGAGCAAGCAATCGGACGCATTGCTGCCACAGGTCCAGGATCTGGTGAAGTAAACCTAAGATATCTTGACGACATCGATCGTTCTACTATTCAAGATGGATATTATCTTGGGTACAATGGTACAAGTAAAAAGTTTGAATTCTCTGCAGTAAGTGGTGGTTCAGGTGGTGTTGCTCAGATACAATCTGATTGGAATGTTACTGACAACACTTTAAAAAGTTTTATTAAAAACAAACCAACATTGTTTGATGGAGCATACGCTAGTCTAACTGGTAAACCAACATTGTTTGATGGAGCATACGCTAGTCTAACTGGTAAACCAACATTGTTTGATGGAGCATACGCTAGTCTAACTGGCAAACCTACATTGTTCTCAGGTAGTTATACTGACTTAACTGACAAGCCAACAATACCCAGTGCTTATACTTTACCAACAGCAACTGACACAATATTAGGTGGAGTAAAGATTGGTAGCAATATAACTATCAACGCAGGTGTTATCAGTGTAGCCGCACCATTCAGTGGAAGTTATACTGATTTAACTAACAAGCCAACAATACCTGCCGCACAAGTTAATAGTGATTGGAATGCCAGTTCTGGACTAGCACAGATACTAAACAAACCAGCATTGTTCAGTGGAAGTTATAATGACTTAACCAACAAGCCAACATTGTTTGATGGAGCATACGCTAGTCTAACTGGTAAACCAACTCTGTTCTCTGGTAGTTATAATGATCTAACAAACATACCTAATGCTTACTCACTACCAACCTCATCAACAACAGTTCTTGGCGGTGTTAAAGTTGATGGTACAACAATCACTATTGCCAGCGGTGTAATTAGTTCTACCGCTCAAACAACTGTTACTGGCAATGCTGGATCAGCAACTATATTACAAACTGCTCGTACCATTAATGGTGTTTCATTTGATGGATCTGCTAATATTACGATTAACGCAGTTGACTCTACTGCTCGTGTTGCGTCATCATTAGTTGGTGCTGCCAATGGTGTTGCGCCACTTGATGCTACTTCTAAAATTTCTTCTACGTACTTGCCATCATATGTTGATGATGTTCTTGAATATGCAAACCTTGCAGCATTCCCTGCGACTGGCGAAACAGGAAAGATCTATATTGCCATAGATACAAGTAAAGCATATAGATGGTCAGGTTCTGTTTATGTTTATATTACCAGCGGAGCAGTTGATTCTGTCGCTGGTAAAACTGGTGTAGTTACTTTAACATCCACAGATGTTGGTTTAGGTAATGTAACGAATGATAAACAACTTGTATATACGCAAACACTTGCTGTTACTGGTGATGCTACTGCTCCAGCAACTGCGTTAAACACTGGAACTATCGCATTAACACTAGCAACTATCACTGACTCTGGTACTGGCACATTTAAGAAAATTACTACCAACACTAAGGGATTAGTAACTGGAACTGTGGCAGTTGCTCAAGCAGATATTACTGGTTTGTTGGGTGCCAGTTCTATAACAAATACCATGTTGACCAACAGTTCTGTTACTATTGGTTCAACAGCAGTTTCTTTAGGCGCAACAGTAACTACATTTGCTGGATTAACATTAACATCTCCAACTATTAATAGCGGTGCATTGTCTGGCACTTTTACAGGTGCTCCAACTCTTTCTGATACAACAGCTTCTACATCTAGCACTACTGGTTCATTAAAACTTGGTGGTGGATTGGGTGTTGTTGGTAACATTTATGTAGGTTCAGGAAGTAAAGTTGGTTTCGTAAACGCAAGTAACGTAAGCGCAGTATATCAAGTATATAATGCTACTACAAATAGTTTAGATACAATTTTTGGGTAATAAATTAAATGGCTAATAGATATTGGGTAGGTGGCGCAGGTACATGGGATGGAAGTAGCTCAAGTCATTGGAGCACTTCTTCTGGTGGGTCAGGTGGTGCCAGTATACCAACTGCCGCAGATGCAGTCTTTTTGGATTCAAATTCAGGGTCAGGATTAATTATAATTGGTTTTACTATTTCTGGCAGTGCAGTGGAATGTGCTTCTTTAGACTGCACAGGTTTCACTGGAACATTGAATTCAATACCTGCCTTTTTTGACGGACTGGGTTTCAATGTTTATGGCAATGTTACATTGTCCAGTGGTGGAACATATTTTCTAACTCCTTATGGAGGGTCATCTGGCGGGTCAGGATTTGGTGTTAACATGATAGGCACAGGCACACTTACGTCTGTAGGAAAAACAATAAGTGGTTTAACAGTTGGAGATGGTACAACTGCTACAACTACCACACTGGGAGATAACCTGTGTATTCAACCAGACAGCAATTCAGGTGCTAGTTTCACATTCTATGTAGCTGCTAATAGCACATTTAATGCAAATAATTTTAATATACAAACAATGGATTTCAACATCTTTGATCCTGGCGCAGGTAATTCCATCACCATAAACATGGGTTCGGGAACTTGGCAACTTTGGGATGATGGCAATGCATTTGGTTGGAACATTAATTTTGGCAGTCCAATAACTGATGGCACCATTACTATAAATCCCGGAACATCAACTATACAAATGGGCGGTAGGACCTCAGGATATGGCGCTTTTTTCTGTGGTATGGGATACACCTATTATAATTTAACAATTACGGGTAAGGTCTCAGCGATTACTGGCAACAACACTTTTAATACCATCACTACAAATTATATTCAAGGTGTTAAAACGATATCTTTTGAGGCAGGTTCCACTCAAACCGTGTCCAATTTTACAGTTTCGGGAAGTTCTGGAAGCCTATGGATTTTGAAGAGTGTTACTAATGGTACAAGATGGAATCTATCCATGGCATCAGGTACTGTGAGTGTGGATTATTTAAGTATACGAGATTCAAACGCCACAGGTGGTGCTGCCTGGTATGCTGGCACACACTCAACCAATGGGGCAAACAATTTAGGTTGGACGTTTACAGCACCTCCTAGTGTAGTAATAGCATCAAGAATTACATCAACAGGTGTATTATCAATATCTGGAGAGTTAGACGAAGTTACTCAGGCTACAATTAGTCTTACACCAAATTTTTTATACTCTAGTGAGTTTGATGAGTATACATTACAAGGGGCTGGTGGAGGTTTAGTCAAAAAAGAAACATCAACTGGAAAAATCCAAGTTACTGGATATTTTGATGAATATGTTAAACCTACCTAAATAGAAAACTATGGCTAAACTACTATCTGGCACAAGAATATACGGATCAGCAACTATAGATACAACTTTATCGTTGGGAACATCTGCAATTTTTAATGGCTCAACATCAGGGACAACTACTGTCCTAGCCACTGCTGTTGCAGGGACTACTACTCTAACTCTACCAGCTGCAACAGATACGCTAGTTGGTCGAGCAACGACTGATACATTAACTAACAAAACTCTTACTAGCCCAATATTAACAACACCTACTCTTGGGGTTGCTTCTGCTACATCTATTAACAAAGTAACAATTACTGCTCCAACAACTGGTTCAACTCTTGCTGTTGCTGATGGTAAAACATTCACTGTTAATAATACAATCACTCTTGCTGGTACTGATTCAACTACAATTACTCTACCAAGCACAACTGGTACTGTTGCGTTAAACAATCAAACATTCTATCTTGGTACAACTTCGATTGCTATCAATAGATCTTCTGCTTCACAGTCATTAACTGGTATTACTAGTATCGATGGTTCTGCTGCAACTCTTACTACTGCTCGTGCTATCTACGGTAATAGTTTTGATGGCTCTGCTGCACTGACTCAAATTATTGCGTCTACTTATGGTGGTACTGGTAATGGTTTTACTAAGTTTAGTGGTGCAACTACAGCAGAAAAAACATACACCTTACCAGATGCAACAACAACAATTCTCACAACCAATGCCGCAGTTACTCCTGCACAAGGCGGTACAGGTGTTGCAAATAACGCATCAAGCACGCTTACAATTTCTGGTGCTTTTGGAACAACACTAACTGTTTCTGGAACAACCGCTATAACCTTGCCAACAAGTGGAACATTAGCCACTATTAATGGTACTGAAACACTTACTAACAAACGTGTAACACCTAGAGTATCAACCACTACTTCTAGTGCAACACCTACCATAAACACTGATAACGTGGATATGTATGGTTTAACGGCGCAAGCGGTTAACATTACATCATTTACTACTAACTTGTCTGGTACACCTACAGATGGTCAAAAGTTATGGATTTACATTGTAGGTACGGCTGCAAGGACAATTCTTTGGGGTGCAAAATTTGAAGCCTCTACTGTAGCCCTTCCTACGACCACTGTTACTACAAATCGTCTTGATGTAGGTTTTGTATGGAACGCTGCTTCTAGCGTTTGGCGTTGCGTGGCGGTAGCATAAGATGGCTATTTCATTTGTAGCGGCTGGTACAGTAGCTTCAGGAACAAACCCAACTGTTACTGTGCCTACTGGTTATGCGGCTGGTGATTTATTAATAATTGCCATTACAGGTACAACTGTATCAACTCCATCAGGATGGACATTATTAAGCAATAACGCTACAGCACCAATATGTTTTGTTTATTATAAAACTGCTAGTGCAAGTGAATCTTCTGTTGTTATGACATCTGCTTCACCCAATACTAGGGTAGTAATGGTTGCTTATCGTGGTCAATCAGGACTTGGTGTTACTGGAACATTTAAACAAGCTACGTCTGGAAATTCAACAATTGCAACCAATTCATTAACAACAACTACAAATAATGATTATATTATTAGTTTTTATGCACAAGTTACTGTAGCGCAAACATGGACTGCTCCAGCATCTACAAACACAAGGGTAAATGCTTCAGGAACATCATCTATTAGGGGCATATTATTAGTAGATGAATTGCAAACAAGTGCTGGCGCAACAACCGTAAGAACTGCTACATCCTCATCTACAGCAGCCACTTTTACAAGTTTTGCTTTTTCAATTAAAGAAGCGGCAGTATCAGCAAATCCTGGTAATTTCTTTTTATTAATGCAATAGAATGTTATCTCTAGGGGGTAACTCTCCAGATGACTAAATAAATGAATAATATCAACATATAGATGGATTAAATGAAAGCATATAGCCAGTTCTTAAGAGGGTTGCCCTCTAAAAATGCAGTATTCACATTTGGTAGCTTCCAGCCACCAACGGCAGACCACGAACTTCTCATCAAAACTGTTGAACAGGTAGCTGAACAACAGAATGCCACAAAAATTATCTATACGTCTTCACTGCAAGACGACAAAAAGAATCCCCTACCAGCCGATCGTAAGGTATATTACCTTAATCGCATGTTCCCAGAATCCAAATTCAAATCAGCAGGAAACCTTTTAGAAGCTGCTACTGAATTGAACGAGAAATATAACAGTATCGTTTTGGTTGTTGGAATCGATCAAGTTGCTGAGTGTCAAAAGTTGTTAGAAAAACACAACGGTAAAGAATTTAATTTCAATAGCATCAAAGTTGTATCAACAGGCGAACGAAATGCCGATGAAGATACAACTGTCAATAAATTGCGTGAGTCAGCCAAAAAAGGCGACTACGATCTCTTCAAAGAAAATCTCCCAAACACAATCACCTCAGTAGATGCTAAACGTCTAATGAATGAGATGCGCACAGGTTTTGGTTTGGAAGTTATTAAAGAACAAGTAAAGTTAGCAACAGACTGGTTAAGAGAATCATATTTTCGTGGTGAGTTATTCAACGTAGGCGATATTGTAGAAGCAGATAATACTCTTTACAGAATTCAGAAACGTGGCTCAAATCATTTACTGCTTCAAAATGAACAAGGCGATTTAGTAAGCAAGTGGATTCGTGATGTTATAATTTCTCAGAAACCATTCAATTTCCAGGGAATTGTTACAGAAATGAAATTTACTGCTACGGACAAAATTAAAGTTGCTAGAATTATAGCAAACGCATTGGGTGTTACTGATGTTGAGAAAACATCAAGCGCAGAACAGTTAATTAACAATGCTCTTCGCAAAGTTAGAAGCAAACCTATGCGCCCAGAGTACATTGCAATTATTCATAATATGTTACAAACTGCAAGAGAAGCAGGAATTGAATATGATCAGAAATTACTTCCATCTAAAGTTGATATCAAAGAGAATGAATCTTCTACTGAAATAAATCCTCTTGGTTCATCAGAAGAACAACATCATGTGGTTGGTGTTACTGTGTCAAATCCAAACCACTCAGCTGTTACGAAACGTAAAGAAACACAATATAGAAAAGCAAAAGTAAAAGCCAAAGATAAAGACTCTGCAATTGATGGCGCAATACATTTCTATAAGAAACAGGGTTATAAGGTTCATGATCATAATTATATTGGTCTGCATAATTCTGAATCAATATCACAAAATCCAACTGTTAAAGAAGATCTTGAGTTGGATGAAACAAAGAAGCTGTCGTCATATGAAAAATTTAGTCGTGCTTTGAAGAAACATGGATATGATGTTGACAAAAACCACAAATACTGGTCAGACAAAGTAAAAGAATTAAAAGATAAACATCAACAAGATAAAATGAATTCCTCACAGGAAACAAAAAAAATTGAGGAAGTGTCATCAGAGTTGTTAGATCGTTATAAAACAGCAGCAAAGAAATCTGCTGATGATTTAACAGCACAAGGTAAACATAAAAAATCAACTGATCGCTGGATGGGTGTTATGAAAGCGACTGGTAAACAGATTGATAAAACTACAGCAGGTATTAAGAAAGCATTGAACAAAGAAGAATACGAAGAGATTCTTCAAGCGATCGATGAGGCATTATCTAAAACCGATCCAGGTGAGTACGATTACGAAGGTCAAATGGCTCGCACACAATTACAAACAACCCTACGTAATTGTAAAGATTTGATTGATATGATCAAAGATGACGACAACATGCCAGAGTGGGTTCAGTCTAAAATTACATTAGCACAAGACTATATCACAACTGTTAGAGATTATCTACAGTCAAAGGAAGAACTTGGTGAAGCAGTAAATCCATGTTGGTCTGGATATAAAATGATTGGTATGAAAAACAAAGGTGCTAAAAAAGTACCTAACTGTGTACCAGAACATATCGAAAAAGTTAAAGGTGGATACGAAGTTGAGAGCGAACATGGTAATAAAAACCTTGGCAAATCTCCAACTCTTGCTGGCGCAAAGAAACGTCTAAAACAAGTTGAGTATTTCAAACATGTTAAAGAAGAAAATCCACATACAGTAATCCCAGGATTTGATGATATCAAAGAAGAAGATTTCTATGACGAAATAGATTCTCTTTCATTATTAGAAGATATTTTAGAAGCATATAATGATAACGAACTAGCAATTATTGATTCAGAAACTGGTGAGGAACTTGATGAAGAAGGTTTCCAAGAAGAATTGACTGAAGCAATTGGTCGTACTGAACGTATGCGTCGCAGACAAAGATGGGCACGTAGCAAATCTAAACGTGAAGTAAAAGAAAAAATTGCTCTCAAGAAATCATCAAGTATTCCAGTATTAAACAAGCGTGCTAAAAGATTAGCCACATTTATGGTTAAGAAACGTCTTTTAAGAAAAGACCCAAGCACAGCATCTGTTCAGGAAAAAGAAAGAGCAGAGAAATTTTTACATGCTAGACCACAGTTAATTCAACGTCTAGCACGTAGACTGGTACCACGTGTGCGTTCAGTCGAAAAGGCAAGATTACAACATCATAAATACACTCAGTCCTCAGTTGGTACTGGGAAATAAAGGAAATAATATGGATACTGAATTAGTAATGTCGCTTAGAATTGCTCATGCAAATACATTTTTGATGTATTTCAAAGCACATAGTCATCACTGGAATGTTGAGGGTATTCACTTTTCTCAACTACACAGTTTTTTCCAGTCTTTGTATGAAGATCTTTTTGATGCTTCAGATTTATTGGCTGAAGAGATTCGTGCTCAAAGCGCATATGCGCCAAAAACATTGAGCGAAATGTATGAATATAAAACAGTAAATGAAGGTGTTGTAGCAATAACACCAGAAGAAATGCTTCAGGATCTCTTAATTACGAATGATCAGGTTATAGAATCCCTAAATAAAGCAATAGAGTTAGCAACAAAATTAAATAAACAAGGACTATTAAACTCGCTTCCAGAGCGTGTTGATGTCCACAATAAGCACGGTTGGATGATAAGGAGCCATCTTAAATGAGTAATCCATTTAGACTAGCGTATTTGGAAGAACTATCCAAAAAGCAAAAAAAGATCGACAAAAACCACAATGGTAAAATTGATGGTCAAGACTTGCAAATTCTTCGTAAAGAAGAGAAACAAGATCAAACTAAAAATGCCCCAGACAATGCCAAAGCGTTGGGTAAAGGTGGTAAAGTAGATACACAGAAATATTCATGGGGAACTATGAAGACTGTTCATCACGGATCTGATTTTTCTATTCCTTTACATCCAGAACACCATCAAGAAATTGCTAAGTTGAAAGATCAACAAGAACATAAATTCAAAGACGAAACTGGTCGCCACTGGACAGCTAAGAAGATGGGTGACAATGTTCACTTCCAAGGTGCTAATGGTGGTGGAACAACTCATGTTCCTGCCCATACAATGAAAGAAGATGTTACTCCACCAAAACACTATGGTGGTAAAGGTACTGAAGGTGCTAAGTTTGATCTTTACATGCAAAAACGCAAACAAAAAAATAACGCACAATCACCAATCTCTCCAGTAAAAGAACAAACTTTACTTTCTCGTATTGCTGAAGCAGCTAAAAAGAAAGCATGCTCAGAGTGTGGTGAAATGAAATGTGGTTGCATGAATGAACAAGCACCTGTTGCTCCAGTTCCACCAAAGAAAAAAGAACAAATGAAACCAAGAGTTGGTCACCCAACTGCTCAAGCCAAAACTGATGACAGTCTTCGTGCTTATTATGCATCAAAGAAAAAAACAAATGAAGAAGTTGAAGAGATTTCTGAATTAAGCAAAACCACACTTGGTAACTATTATACTGCTGCTAAAGACGATAATAAAGCAAATGCTCATTCTAGAAAATCTGGTGACAAAGATGAAGCAAACTATGCTAAGAATCGTTACGTAAAACGTCTTACTGGTATGGGTGCAGCAAAGCAGCGTCTAAACAAAGAAGAAGTTGAATCTTTAGATGAAGCCAATCATCGTGATTACGCTTGTGCTGGCTGTATGCATCCAAGCATGGCTAAACATATGTCTGTTGGCCAAGAGCATGATTACTATGAGCCAAAAACTGGCGACAAGGTTTCTGGTAAAGTTATGCATAAGAGCGACACTGAAGTACACATGAAACAAACTCATGATTCTTATGATCCTAAGAAAAAAGGAACTGTTCATAAGTTTAAAGTTACTGATAAATTAGATGAAGAAGTTATCTCTGAAGAAGGATATTCTTTACACTCTAAGAAAACAAATGCTGATGGTACAACAACTGTTATGTTAAAATCACCAAATGGTAAAATTGTAAAACATACAGGTAAAAATATTGGTGCAGCAGTTAAAGCGAAATATGGTGTTGACGCTGGTATTCAGGAAGCTGCTGTATCAGATGAACCTCAAAACAAAGAAAAATCATTAGAGCAATATGCCGATGAATTTGCTGATCGTGCTGGTATGGATCCACATTATAGAGAAATTCGTAGACGTCAATTTTTAGCAATGGTTGGTAAAGATGCAACTACATCAGTTGATCCAAAAACTGGCATTGTTCAAAAGAATAAAATGAATCCATTGCAACCAATGACTAGTAGTAATAAAGATACAAACGAGGAAACCATGAAACTAAACTCATTTAAATCATACATGCAAGAAGGACTGGACGAAGCCATGTGGCCAGGAACTCCAGAATATAAAGCAAAGTATGGACATACAGATTTGAAAAAAGGCGAATCACGTAAATCCGCAAGTGGAACTGGTACTATTACTGGAACAGGTGATGGTAGCTACAGACATGAGCGTGACTACGAGAAAGCCGAGAAAGAAACCAGCACTCCTGAAGGTCAGGAGAAGCGTGGTCGCGGAAGACCAAAAGGTGCTGCCTCAGGCGCACGCCAAAAGGGTTCAGCAGCGAAATCAGACGATGATAGATATGACTCAACTGGTTATAAACTACATCTGCCAAAATAAAACAAACAAGGAGAATAAAAATGGCACTTTGGGGTAAACAAGACGCTGCAGCACCATCTAATGGAACAACTGTCAGCGTAACAAACGCATCTACTGCTGTAACAGGCAGTGGTACAACATTCTTGAGCGATATTAAAAACGGCGACACGTTGATTATCAACTCAGGAACTGTAACAAAAGCACGTGTACTATCAGTTACTTCTGATACTGCATTGACATTAGCCAATAACTTTACTGGCACAACAAATTCATCATTGGCAATTGCTAACTTTAAAATTCAGCAACAACCAAAATTTGTATATCAAGACTCTAATCAAGCCAGTGGTGTTTCAGCAATTACAAAAGTATATGGTATTAGTGCAACTGAAATTAAAGCTGGTGGTGATAACGTAGTTTCTGTTGCTATTAGTAGCGCAGGTGCTCGTTATATCGCAACTGACAACTCAAGCACTACACCAACTGTAACATTCAGTGGTGGTGGTGGTTCTTCTGCAGCTGCATCAACAACTGTTGCTTCTAATGCAGTTTCTACAATTGTATTGAGCAATGGTGGTTCTTCTTATACTTCAGCACCAACTGTTGCTATCAGTAAGCCACGTCGTACTATTGCAACAGCTTCAGTTACTACTAGTACTGATACTATCGCATACACTGGTCACTTATTAGTTGCTGGTGACGCTGTTGCTTATAACAATGGTGGTTCAACATCTGCTACTGGTTTAACTTCTGGTACAACTTACTATGTGGCTACTGCTGGTCGTACTGCTAACGCATTCGAAGTTAAAGCTGCTAACACAACTGGTACATTAACAGCTACTGTTGCTACTTCTGGTACTGGTGGTCAATTTACTTGTGGTAACTCTACTCTTGCTGCTAGTGATCGTATTACTATTACTGGTACAAATACTGGTACAGGTACTATTACTAGTTACGCAACTGGAACAACTTATAAAGTTTCTGCAGTTACTGGTACTTCACCAAGCGTAACTGGTTTTACTCTTACTGCTGAAGATGGTACTGCTATCGTTACAACTGCTGGTACTTTAATTGGTCTTACATATACAACTGAAACAGTTATTGATATTACTGGTACTGGTAATGCTGCTCAGTATTTTGAACTACAAGGTACATCTGATGCAGCTACTGCAACTGCTACATTAGGTTCTGGTTCGCATGCTATTATGGCCAGCCCAGGATGGGTTCGTCGTACTGTTGGTACTGGTGGTCTCGCTGGTCGTGTACGTTATGAAGTTTTAGTAGCTGGTCGTAGCTTAATTTCTGGTGATGATGCTAATTCATTAGTTGAAATTGAAACTCCAAATACCTAATAAATAACTTTATAATCTAACCAAGGAAACTTAAAATGGCATCTAAAAAGATCTCAGAACTAAACTCAGCAGCTTCGCTGACTGGTGCTGAACGATTCTTGATCGTTCAATCAGGCGACAATCGTCAACTAACCCTTGACAATTTGTTGTCTGGATTGACGACATCGTCAGCTGTTAATCCAACATTAACATTAACAACCAACTCTTACATCATCAAAGGTACTGGTGGTAGTTCTACTAACGGTATTTTCCGTGTTACTGGTAGTGCATCAAACTTACCAACATTGCTGTTGAGCAATGGTAGTAATACTAAGTTTACATTTAACGTAGGTGATTTGGGTACAATCGGTGGTACAAGTTTGACATTAGTTGAAACTTGGAACAACGCTGCTCAAGTATTTACTTCCCTCGATTTCCAAGTTACTAATACTGCTTCTTCATCTTCATCTCGTGTGTTGAGTGTTAAGGTTGGTGGTACTCAGTTATCTGCTATCGATGCTGGTGGTAATATGTGGTCACAAACCCAGTATCCAAAATTCCCATCATTGGGCTTCGTTGGAACTTCTGGTGGTATTACTAATAACACAAACAGTATTTCTATCTCTGCATCTACAGATTTAACATACGCTAACTTGAACGTAACTTCGCTAATCTACTTGAACCAATCAGGTGCAGCAAGTTATAACATTACTCTACCAACAACAGGTATGAGCGATGCTGACTCTGGTAAGATTTGGACATTCGTATTGAACCAAACTACCACAAACTCTCAATCAATTTATGCATTGAATGCATCTGAGCAAGGTACTAAGTACTACAAATACAGAACAGCAGCTATTGCTGGTAAGTATATTATGCAGTTTGCTTGGTTGAAGATTGACGGTACAGGTCGCTGGTATCCAGTAACTGGTGCAACATACGCATCAACAGGGTCAACAACTGCCCCATCTTACGGAGTTCAATTACACGACGCATAATGTTATGTTTAAAAGTGAGACTGAATTTTTACATTATGCAATGCATAACTATGATAATCCTCAATGTTCAACAGTAAGTGAATTTGAGGAAGATCTAAAAAAGTTTTTGTATTTGAAGAAATTATTTACAAGATATAAGAAGAACGATGAGTTAAAAGAGAGATTAATCCTCAACCACCTCATCGTTCTTTTCAACTTGTTTAATGACGCAGCAGTACAAATGCTGTTCTACAAAATTGATCCTGATGACTGGGGATTACTGGCAACATTTTTAATCTATATTCAAAGAATGCCAGATAGTATTCCAGGGACATCAATAGCAGTTACTGATTTAAGATTAGACGACAGAGTCATACAAGAATTAAGGAAAATTTAATGTCGCAATTAGTTGACAATCTGATTGCTTTTAGAGTTCTTTCGATGTTGGTAACACCATTTGAAAAAACAAAAGCATATAAACTTGGTCTAATTGATCAGAATGGCAGTCCCCAAAAGAAAATCAAGGACATGACATATACTGAAAAAGATGCCTATACTATGTTGCACAGATTGACTTTTCGTTTGCGCAAAATCATGCAAAAGATTCCTTTGTTAAATACAAAAATTGGTAATCTTGCAGCAGCATATTTTCTTGTAAAAGAATGTCTTGATAATAATAAATCTTCAACAAATCTTGAAGAGCAGTATATAGATCTTTTGACAAAAATTCAAAAAGAGGATATACTATTAGTTGATGAACATTTATTAGTAGAAAAGTTTTTACTGAATGAAGATGGCGAAGGTGGTGGTATACCAGCAAACCACACTGGTGCTGGAGTAAAAACTGATGAGCCTATTATTCGTAAGAATAGTATTAAAAAATATCAAATGTTAGCGAGAAGGAAAGCTGTAAATGTGGCTTCTTAGTTTTGTTCCTGATAGTTGGTTACATCTTGCAGTATTAGCAATTCTTGCTAGTGGTGTTGGTATGTATGTGTTGAGTTTATTTGTAAACTTTATACCACCATTAAAAATATACAAGACACCAATTCAGTTAATTGGTTCTTTACTTGCAATCGCAGGTGTATATTTTTATGGAAGTTATGCCACAGAAATGGAGTGGCGTGATAAAGTTAAAGAAGCAGAAGCAAAAGTTGCTATTGCTGAAGCAAAGTCGCAAGAAGTAAATACTGTCATTAAAAAAGTATACGTAGATAAAGTAAAAGTTATACACGATACGAAGATAGTTATACAAGAGAAGATTGTAAATGTAGCAGAAAAGATGGACGCTAAATGCGAGGTCATCCCAGAAGCACTTGATATCCTTAATGAGGCAGCTAAGAAACCAGAGGTGAAGAAATGATTAAATACATTACTCTCACACTGTTTCTTGTTTTAGTTGCTGGTTGTTCTACGACAGTCACAGTGAAAAGAAAATTTCCTGATGTCCCAACCGAATTGACAACACCATGTCCTGATTTGAAACAAACCGAATCGACTAGCAAATTGAGCGAAGTCTTGAAAGTTGTTTCAGAGAATTATTCGCAGTACCATGAATGCCAAAATAAAAATGATACTTGGAATGAATGGTATAAGACACAAAAAGAAATTTTCGAAAGCGTAAAGTAAAGCCATGGATGCAGAAAGAATAGCCAAATTGGAAGCACAAGTAGAAGGCATAAAAGAGGACGTTGCAGATGTGAAACAAGACATCAAAGAACTGCATTCTCGAATCACGACCACTACTCGTGAGATTACGGATCACATTGACAAGAAAATCGACGATCTTGCCAAAGCAGATTCTGAACAACATAATGTTATGACAAAAACACTTGGTGATATTAAAAGTCGTGTTGAGATTTTAGAAAAGTGGAGATTTATGATTGTTGGTGGTGCAATTGTTTGTGGATATCTCATGGGGCATCTGGACTTCTTCTCGAAGTTTCTAAAGTAATTCCGAAAGCAAGTTAAAAATAACTTGCTTTTTTATATGATTCGGAGTATAATTATGTTATGTTACATATTGATCACAAATACATCTCCCAGTTAAGTACACGGCTGCGTAATTTCAAACAGCAGAGTGACTACACCTTCAATTTTTCTTGCCCATTCTGTGGGGATTCGAAGAAAAACAAGCTGAAGGCACGTGGCTACATATTCCAAAAGAAAACCGATTTATTCTACAAATGTCATAATTGTGGTGTAAGCACGAACGTCGGTAATTTGATCAAGCATGTTGACTCATATCTCTATGAACAATATGTAGTAGAGCGTTATCAGTCTGGTGCAAATAAGCACAATTCTCATAAAAATATAGCATATCCAGACACAAAACCAGTGTTTACTGAGTTAAAAGATAAGATTTTAGAAGGGTTGCGTAGAATTGATACCTTACCCCCTGAACATCCAGCCAGAGTATATGTAGAATCTCGTTTAATCCCAAACGAATATTTTGATCTACTTTATTATTGTCCGAAGTGGAAGAAGTATGTAAACAGCGTTAAATATACATACACTTCTGAAGAAGAAAATGAACACCCAAGATTGGTAATTCCTTTCTTCAACGATCATGGTAAAGTTTATGCATTCCAAGGTCGGGCATTCGGTAACGAAGAACCAAGATATATGACAGTTAAACTTGATGATAATATGGAGAGAATTTATGGACTTGAGAGAGTTGACTTTGGTAAAAAAGTTTATGCAGTTGAGGGACCAATTGATAGTCTCTTCTTACCCAATTCTATTGCAGTTGCTGGCTCCTCTTTTGATTCAAATTATATGCGTGGTCTTGTTTCTAAACTTGTAGTCGTATTTGATAACGAACCAAGAAACAAAGATTTATGTAAGCAAATTGCAAAGTGTATAGATAAAGGATATACTGTGTCATTGATGCCAGAAACAGGTTATAAAGATATTAATGACTTGTTTAAAGCAGGATGGTCGCAGGATAAAATCGTCAATCTAATTGATGAAAACACTGTTTCTGGTTTAGAGGCAACAGTTAAATTTAATCAGTGGAAAAAATGTTAAGGAGAGTAGAATGAGCGATGGTGGTAAAGGCGATAAGCGTCGACCAGAAGATCAAGAGAAATGGGACGATGGCTATGAACGCATTTTCGGAAAGAAACCAAAACCTTCGGAAGAATTAAAGGATAAAGAATTACATGAAGATTGAACTCATATCATTTTCGCAACCAGCAGAATATTTTGCTGAAAACATGACAGAATTAGTTGCGTTCTGTGCTCGTGTTAGTAATCCTAGCAACCAAAACAACAAAGAAACAAGTGAGAAGTTGATCAGATATCTGATTAAGAATCAGCATTGGTCGCCATTAGAGATGGTAAATATTTGTCTTGAAATCACAACAACACGTGACATCGCAAGACAAATGCTACGCCATCGTTCATTCTCGTTTCAAGAATTTTCACAGCGTTATGCAGATCCGACTCAGGATTTAGATTTTGAGATTAGAGAAGCACGTCTTCAAGATACTAAGAATCGTCAAAATAGCGTTGAGACAGATGATGAGTATTTACAAAAAAGGTGGGAAGAACAGCAGGATCGGGTGCTTTCTATTTGTAAAAATGTGTATAAGTGGGCTATTGCAAATGGCATTGCCAAAGAACAAGCAAGAGCAGTGTTGCCAGAAGGATTGACAGTATCAAGACTTTACATGAATGGAACTGTCAGAAGTTGGATTCACTATATACAATTACGATCTGGCAATGGCACACAAAAAGAACATATGGAAATTGCTAAAGCATGCGCAAAAGTAATTGCTGAAGTATTTCCATTATCGTCAGAATTTATACAACAAGAATAACAGGAAATTAACTATGTCAGAGATCGTACTGAACTACGAGAGAGATGCACTTTTCGATTCACTAGGAATCAAAAGATTACAAGAAAGTTACATGAAAGATGAAGAGAAGTCGCCACAAGAAAGATTTGCATTCGTTAGCACAAAATTTGGTAGTAATCCAGAACATGCACAACGACTGTATGAATACTCAAGCAAACATTGGCTCAGCTATTCGACACCTATTCTCAGTTTCGGAAGAAGTAAGCGTGGTATGCCTATATCATGTTTCCTTAATTATATTGAAGATACAGCGGAGGGTCTAGTTGATAATCTATCTGAGACAAATTGGCTTAGTATGTTGGGCGGTGGTGTTGGGATTGGCTTTGGTATTCGTTCGGCTGACGATAAAAGTACTGGAGTTATGCCTCACCTCAAAATCTATGATGCCAGTTCTTTGGCATATCGTCAGGGTCGTACTCGCAGGGGCAGTTATGCTGCTTACTTGTCTATTGATCATCCAGACATTATCCCTTTCTTAGAAATGCGTAAGCCGACAGGCGATCAAAATTTACGCTGTTTAAATTTACATCATGCTGTTAATATTCCTGATGAATTTATGCAGATTATTGAAAACTGTATGCTTGATCCAGAAGCAGATGACTCATGGGAACTAAAAGATCCACATAGTGGTGTCATTCGTGAAGTTGTTTCTGCTCGTGCGTTGTGGCAACAGATTTTAGAACTACGCATGATGACTGGTGAACCATATCTACATTTCATTACAACAAGTAACAATGCATTACCGCAATGGTTGAAGGATAAAGGTCTTAAAGTACATCAATCAAATCTTTGTTCAGAAATTATTTTACCAACCAATGAGCAACGTACTGCTGTTTGTTGCTTGTCTTCACTAAACTTGGAGTACTATGATGAGTGGAAAAACGATCCTCTATTCCTTCGTGATACTGCAGAAATGCTTGATAATGTTCTTCAGTATTTTATTCTTAATGCGCCTTCCTCCATTGAGCGTGCAAAATTCTCAGCCATGCGTGAAAGAAGCATCGGTGTGGGTGCTCTTGGATGGCACGCCTATCTGCAAAAAAATAACATACCATGGGAATCAGCACAGGCTGTAGGAAAAAATAAACAAATATTCAAACATATCAGAGAAGGTTTAGATCGTGCTAATAAAGAACTGGGATTGGATAGAGGTGAAGCACTTGATGCAGTGGGTACTGGGAATCGCTTTAGTCATCTTATGGCTATTGCTCCCAATGCTTCTTCTTCCATTATCATGGGCAATACTTCTCCTTCTATTGAACCTTTGCGTGCCAATGCTTATCGTCAAGACACTCTATCGGGTTCTTCGTTAAACAAAAATAAATGGCTCGATAAAATTATTAAGGAGAAATGTGATGCAGACAGCAAAATGGATTATAACGAAATCTGGTCAAGTATCATCGCAAATGATGGTTCCGTCCAACATCTGGACATACTGGATGACTGGACAAAAGATGTATTCAAAACAAGTATGGAGATTGACCAACGCTGGCTTGTCCAACACGCAGCTGATCGACAAGAGTATATTGACCAAGCCCAATCTCTCAACTTATTCTTCAGACCTGATGCGAATGTTAAATACCTCCATGCCGTACACTTTCAAGCATGGAAATCAGGTTTAAAGACTTTATATTATTGTCGTAGTGAGAAAATTGGTAAGGCTGATAAAGTAGCCAAAAAAATTGAACGCGAAGTCATACAAGAAATTGACTTACGTGCCTTAGCAGAAGGAAACGATTGTTTAGCATGTGAGGGGTAAATGAAAACCATCGCACTTTTTTTACATGATCCAGAGTGTTCTGAAGATTGTGTAGAAGCAATGACGAAATCTCTTTCTTCAAATTATAATGTAAAAACATTTAATGAGAAGGATATAGAAGATGTTAATTTTTTTAATGGTGTTGATATTGTTGCTTTTCCTGGTGGGCTTGGGGATTCTGATTCTTTTTATAAGTTTTTTACTAGGAGAACTGGAAATAGAATAGCCAAGTTTATTGAAGATGGTGGGTATTATCTTGGTATATGTATGGGTGCTTATTGGGCTGACCAATGGTATCTTGACATAATTGAAGATGTTCGTGCTGTTCAATATATCAAAAGACCAAATGCTGGAGTCAAACGAAGTTTTGGTACAGTAGCTTCTGTTACTTGGAATGGACAAGAAGAGAAAATGTATTTCTATGATGGTTGTGCTTTGATTGGTGATGAAACCAAATTCAAAACAATCGCTAGATATGCTAATGGTGATCCGATGGCGATCATCAAAGGAAGAGTTGGAATAATTGGTTGTCATCCAGAAGCACCTTTATATTGGTATGAGAAACCATGGCAGTATATAAACAAATACTGGAATGGTGGAAAACACCATGATCTATTGTTGAATTTTGTTAATGAACTTACGGAGAAATAATATGCTAGTTGCTAGTTGGGTGGTTGTTGGATTCTTTTCTGCAATCGGATGGTGGAGTGCTAATCATTATGTGATTGAGCCATACTTTCCTGAACCAATTAAGAAAATAGAAAAACAGGTTGAAGAAAAATGACAGAATGGATTGTTGTTTTCTTTGCTCTGTTTTTCACTGATGTATTTTATACATACTATTTAAAAGCAGTAAACGAAGATAAAGCATTGGTATCCAGTGTATGGGGTGTAATTGTATTTTTAGTTGCAAGTGTAGCAGTAATAAACTATACAGTTGACCATTGGCTGTTGATACCAGCATGTCTTGGTGCATTTTTCGGAACATATGTAGGAATTAGGATTAGAAAAAAAGATGATTAAAAAAACAAAATTAAAATTAACAGATGAGCGTAGTTCCTTTAAACCATTCCATTATCCGTGGGCATATAATGCTTGGTTAAAACATGAACAAGCCCACTGGTTACACACAGAAGTACCAATGATGGAGGATGTCAAAGATTGGAAAAAGAAATTAACACAAGAAGAAAAACACTTCCTTACAAACATTCTGCGATTCTTTGTCCAAGGGGATGTGGATGTGGCGGGAGGATACGTGAAGAATTACCTACCATACTTCCCACAACCAGAAATAAGAATGATGTTGATGGGATTCGCAGCAAGAGAAGCATTACACGTTGCAGGTTACTCACACCTAATTGAAACACTTGGTATGCCAGAAACAACATATAATGAGTTTTTGGAATATGCTGAAATGAAAGACAAACACGATTACTTTGTTGATCTTTCAAATAAGAATGGTACAATGGAATCAGTAGCAACAAATATTGCTGCGTTCTCTGCTTTTACTGAAGGTATGCAGTTGTTCTCATCATTCATTATGTTGTTGAATTTTCCACGACATGGCAAAATGAAAGGTATGGGACAAATCATCACATGGTCTATTGTTGATGAAACAATGCATGCTGAATCAATGATTAAATTGTTTAGAACATACATTGAAGAAAACAAAGAAATCTGGAATGATGATTTGAAATCTCAGATATATACTATCGCTGAGAAAATGGTTTCTCTTGAAGAAAAATTTATTGACTTGGCATTCTCTATGGGTGCTATGGAAGAGTTAACACCAGAAGATGTTAAACAGTATATTCGTTACATCGCAGATCGTCGCTTAATTTCTCTTGGCTTAAAAGGAATATTCAAAGTTAAGAAAAACCCACTACCATGGGTAGAAGAAATGATTAATGCACCGACTCATACAAACTTTTTTGAAAATCGTGCTACTGACTACGCTAAAGGTGCGTTATCTGGTCAGTGGGGAGAGGTGTGGGCATAATGGCACTTAAACATTTTGATTGCGAAAGCTGCGGAGCGCATGGCAGCATAAAATTTAAAGAAGGCGACTATACCAAAAACGATATCGTATATTGTCCATTTTGTGGCAGCGATATATATGAGGAAGAAGAACTAATTGATGATGAAGAATGAGTGCTTTATATACCGTAATTGATGTATCAACTAAAGCGATCTTAGCATTACCAAAATCATTTACTACTGCTATCGCAGTTTCTAAAGGAATGATTAACACTGATGTTGTTGTTATACCAATAGAGATCGATTCGGTTGCTCAAGAACTTAAACAGTTTGACTTTGAAAAAGACAAGCTGAGACTCACACCAAAACAAGATACTTGGATTGGTTATATGCCAGAGTTGTTGATAACCAAAGAGTATATGGATCGCAAGAAAATTGCTTCTGTTCGTGCCCATTACATTCATGCTTTAGAAGAACAATTCCGTAGACAAAATGAAAGATCCGTCTTATATTTTGACGAATCTATTATGGCATTCCTGATTAAAGATATGGAAGCCAGTGATCCAAAGACAGATACATATGCTAATGGTATAGTTGAATATGCATCTGCTCACAATATTTCCAACAAAACAGCATATGAAGAACTTACACTCATGCTTGAAACCAGTGGGTTGATCAAGATGAGAAATTTCGCATGGTTTGGTGTTTATGTTGACAAATTTAATAAACTATCAACCAGAGATGAATTAAGACAAGGATTTAAAGATGCCTGTCATGCTTTGGTTAGAAATGCGCATTGCTGATGAAAGAATTATATCTTGCCAACTGCGATATTCTTAGAGAACATCCTGCTGCTGGATGTCCTGAGTGGGGTAGCATTTATGAAATGATCAACTTGAACGTAAGTCTAGTTGATCGTTCAGAGCGTGTTATTATGCCATACAGATTTAAACTGTATGAACCAAATGTTATGCCAACAGATTTAAGTAAATATGATTTAACATATGAACAATGTTGCGAGAAAAGAGCAACTGAATTATATGAGAAGTCAAAACAAATGGACTTACCACTTTATGTGTTTTACTCTGGTGGTATTGATTCAACTCTTGTTCTAGTATCATTTTTAAAAGTAATCCCTGAGTCAGATCGCGATAGACTTGTTGTTGTCATGAGTATGGATAGCATTCGTGAGAATCCAAACTTCTATCAAAATCACATTCGTGGAAAATTAACAGTCAAGCCAAGTGACAGAATGACACTTTACTTTGATAAGAAGTATTTGATTATTGGTGGTGAACACAACGATCAATTGTTTGGTACTGATGTTATCGGAGACTTCAAGAATCGATTTAGTTTTGAGATCATTCATTCGCCATATACTAGAGAAATTGTAGTTGATTATTTTATGCAGCGTGGTTTAACAGAACCATTCGCAAATGTTTGGTATGAAATATTACACGAGCATGGAAAACAAGCACCTTGTGAAATCAAAACTGTATTTGATTTTTTCTGGTGGTACAACTTCAACTTTAAGTGGCAATCTGTTTTCTTCAGAATGATATTGCGTGTTGATAAAACAATTCGTAAGAACATTGATAAAGATTTTGTTAACACATATTTCCATCATTTTTTTACTGAAGATTACTTTCAGATTTGGAGTATGTCAAACAAACAGTTGAAGATTAAACATAACTGGGAATCTTATAAATTCCATGCCAAAGAAGTTATCTATGACTATACTAAAGACCAAGAGTATAGAGATTTTAAAATGAAAGCTGGTAGCCTATACAAACTGTTTCTACAACGTGATACACCAGTAGCACTAAGTAGTGAATATGAATACATTTATGATTTAGATCCAAATGAATTCTATGTTCCCAATAACAGTTTTATGAGGTAAAGATGGCAGAAAACCCAAGCGAACTACAAGGTAATGATTGGTTTAGCAAATTAAAAAACCCACAGGGTTCCTCAATGGACACCGCACAAGCAGAAGGTGCTCAACCAACACCTCCACCTGCGCCACCCACCGATGTGGCACCACAATAACGAACCATTCGTAGATGCTGGTGATTGGTATGGTTTCATCTACGAGATTACAAATAATCTGACTGGTAAGAAATATATCGGTCGGAAGTATTTTACCGAAGCAAAAACACGACAAGTAAAAGGTAAAAAGAAAAGAACAAGGGTAGAGAGTAATTGGCGTGATTACTGGGGTTCGAACAAAGTCCTAATTGAAGATATCAATAAATATGGTGTCGAGAACTTTTCTCGCAAAATATTGATGTTGTGTCCAACTAGAGGTAATACAAATTATTGGGAAGCAAAATTCCAATTTGACTTAAATGTACTTTTAGACGATAATTATTATAATGAATGGATTATGATTAAAACACACAGGAAGCATATAAAAAAATGATATACCTACTATTTACATGCGGTTTTGCATTGTCCGCAGTAGCAGCGTATTATTCTGTGATGGGATTGATTGCTATTTTCTCAACAGCAGTTATTCCTATCGCTGTGATGGGATCAATTTTAGAAGCAAGTAAATTGGTTTCTGCATCATGGCTATATAGAAATTGGAAGACAGCACCGATGTTATTGAAGACTTACTTCACATCGGCACTTGTCATCCTAATGCTACTAACAAGCATGGGTATTTTCGGATACCTAAGTAAAGCGCACTTAGACCAAGCAGTTCCAACTGGAGATGTGGCATCTAAGATAGCAATTCTCAACGAGAAAATTAAAACAGAAAAGGATAATGTCGATGCAGCTCGTAAAGCAATTTCTCAACTGGATTCACAAGTTGACCAAACCCTCGCAAGAACCACAGATGATCGTGGAGCCGATCGCTCCGTCGCCATCCGTAGAAGTCAAGCCAAAGAAAGAAACAGTCTCCTCAACGAAATCCAAACCTCGCAAGCCAAAATCGCCAAGTACAACGAAGAGCGTGCCCCAGTCGCGAGCGAACTCCGCAAAGTCGAAGCCGAAGTCGGTCCGATCAAATACATCGCAGCGTTAATCTACGGAGATGTTCTTGACGATACTATTCTAGAGAAATCAGTTCGTATCGTTATTCTTCTGATTGTTTTTGTTTTTGATCCTATGGCTGTGTTGATGTTGATTGCAGCAAATAGAGAAATGCTAAACAGAAAACCTGAAGATGAACAAATTAAAGTAGTTGATGAACCAGCGGAAGCTGATGAGGAAGAGGAAGATTCGCATTTACCTACTTTCCCATTTCCGATGGTACGTCCTGAAGAATCTGTAAGTCCTTCATGGTATTATGAAACAACAACTGAATTAAAGGAACAAGATGAGACGGATGAAGAACAAAGTGATGAGGAAACTGAGGACGATCAAAATAAATACTGGAGTCAAATTGTTGATTCTCTTAACCAACTACAAACTGAACAAAAAGTTGAAACAGTTGCAGTTGAAGAACCAGCAAAAGACACATGGTTAATTCCTGAGCCACCGAAAGAAGTGCCTGAGGAATTTAAGAAAGTTGTCAAAGAATATTTTTCAAAAACAGATAACACAAATGAACCAATGTTGTATGTTAACGAAGAACCAGAAACAACTTTTCAACTTGACCCAGAACAATTAAATTCTGACTTCAACCCAAAAGATCCTTTTGATGAGAAGAAAGAAGATTCCCATGTCCATATAAATTCGGAAGCACCAAAACCAACGAATGTTGTAATGCCTGATTCGAGAACCGAATTTAGATAAGCACTGCCTTGGCTCCAAAAGACCCTACCACTGGTAGGGTTTTTCATTTTGGGGTATTGACATTTAAACGAATTCGGAGTATAATAAAGTTTTCAACAGGAGAACTTATGTTTACGGATTCTGAATTAGCCGAATTTTTAGAAAAATTAGGAGACCTTTCCGTAGAAGGAGAGACTTTTGAAATCTGTCTTTCTGCGTTAAAACTTCAGACTGCTTTAAAAGAAGTTTACGGCGATAATTTTCTGTAAAAATGCTTGACTTTTAATCTTATCTGAGGTATAATTACTTATGCGTAAACAAAAGGTTAAATACAAATCTGCCGAGCACAAGCGTCAAGCGATGCTGGCAGCAGAGTCATGGGAAAAACTGAAAAGGAAATATGATGTTAAAGATGAAAAGAAAACTGATCGATTTGAAGTTTACAGTCCACCAAAATCTGATGTATTACGGAGACACACTAAGCACTATCCTAGTCTCAACAGCGGTCTTGGCACTGCAACTAAGCCAATAACAGGAAAAGTTTATACTGGTACCAAAATGATTGGTATCGGTACGTTACATAAATCAAATGCTGTACCCATCTTTAGTGATGATGAAGCAAAGGAAATCGCAAGAATGCGAAGGGGTTAGATATGAAAATAGCAATTTGCTCAGATCTTCACTTAGAGTTTTCAAAACTATCGCTGGAAAATCCAGGCGATATTGATGTGTTAATTTTATCTGGTGATATCTGTGTTATTCGTGATTTGATGGATCATGATTCATATGGGATTGTTGACTTCGGTAAGTCTTCAAGGTATCACACATTCTTTCAAGAATGCTCTGCTCGATTTCCGCATGTAATTTATATTGTTGGCAATCATGAGCATTATCATGGCGACTTTAAATACACAATCTCTGATGTTAAGAAACGACTTGAGTATCTTACTAATCTACACATCTTAGATAAAGAAACATATATTGTTGATGATATAACATTTATTGGTGGAACATTATGGACTGATATGAATAAAGAGGATCCGTTGACTCTTCATATGATTACACGTATGATGAACGACTTCCGCTGTGTTGATAATAGTAATCGTGAAGTAACATACAAAACCTTTGACGATCCTGATAATCCAGATAAACCAACATTCAGAACACGTGTTGCTAAGTTTAGTCCACAAGATGCTGTTGATGATCACAAGGAAATGCTTGAGTTTATCAAAACAGTTGTCGCTGAGAAACATGATAAGAAGTTTGTTGTTGTTGGTCACCACACTCCATCGCATGCTAGTTGTCATCCTAAGTATAAAGATGATAGAGAAATGAATGGTGGATATCATAGCGACTTGAGTGAGTTTATTCTTGATCGCCCACAGATTAAATTGTGGACTCATGGGCATACGCATGAGTTGTTTGATTATATGATTGGTGAGACACGTGTTGTTTGTAATCCACGTGGTTATCATGGTTACGAAGAAATTGCTGATAATTTTAAATTGAAGGTGGTAGAAGTATGAGCGAATACAGACCAGATAGATGGGTAGTTGTTAAAATTACTGCACCAAACTCACCACCAATCCATAAAGTTTTCGCTTGTTGGTTTGGTGGATGGGCTGGTGCTGATTCATGGAAAATGAATAGCGGAATTACCAATGTTACTCTTGAGGGAAACGTATATTCTTTTGAGGGTTGGTCTGGTTCTGTCTACGAATGTCATAAAGATGTTTATGGTACAAATATGTACGGTAAAGGTATTCTTGAAGATTTTATCAAAAGAATGCAAGACAAACAAATTATAATGGAGGTTCTACCAGAAAAAACTAACTGGCTAGAAATGAAATATGAATGATATACTATTAAATACATGGGGATGGATTAAAGATGACTGGACTTCAAATCGTTTTCGTTTCGTTCTCGAGTTGCTTGCTTGGGCTATCAGCATTTTTTGCTCTCTTACAATGGCGATCACAGTACCGAATCCTCCATTACTTGCTCTTTATCCTGTCTGGATTACTGGTTGTGCAATCTATGCTTGGTGCGCTTATACTAGGAAATCTTTTGGGATGCTGGCTAACTATCTCTTGCTAACAACAATTGATATGGTAGGTTTAATTAGAATGTTAACATAAGGAAAATTATGGCAAAGAAACAAAAAACACATGAAGTTTATATCCCCTTCGAATTGAAGCCAGATAAGAATTTTAAAATGCATAAACAAACAAAACGATATCTTGCTTTGGGTAAGTTTAAATCTGAAGAAGATAGATCTGCATTTAAACGTGCGATGATTAGTGCTCAGCTGTCTGAAGAAGCAGCAAAGCGTCAATCATTCAAGAGAGAAAAAGAAGATGTATCCGCATGAGGTTGATCATGCTTGTTCTAAAATAGTTTCGATTTTAGGACTTGACGAAAATACCTTGGGCGAGGTAAAATATAAGGAGTTGTCAGAGTTTCTAAGAGCACTGACTTCTGTTCATTACGCAAAGGGACACGATGATGGGTATGGAATGCACGCTGGTTATACAGTCAAGTAAGCCAAGAAATTGGATTGCTAAAGATCTGCGCACATCAAAATATCGTCAAAGAGTTGAGTTAAGTAAGAAGCAATATAAACGTAAGGAGAAACATCGTGCTAAATCAATTCCAATCTGAACTTGATAACACCCTACACGAACACCTTGAAATCGATCATGGCGATACAATCACTTACGTAAATGTATTTGAGATTGGTCATGGTTTGACACATGTTATTTTGGGAAGCCATGACAAAGAAGGTAAACTGAAATTCAATAAAACTGAAATGTTTTTTGAAGAAGAGCAGTTTGAACAATTTCTAAGTTTCTTTGATGTCATCAAATCTAAGTTGGGAATTCGTAATCGCGAAAAGTGGATGGAAAAATTCTATCAAGAAATGGCTGAGGCGAAAGAAAAACAACAATCTTTTGTTGAGGATGACACTGACCATGTAGATAACAATCGTATCAATTTGTTTAGAGATATTCAAGATAGCACAACAATCAAACTTAAGATGCGCACTAGCAAAGATTATTGCAAGCGTTTCTATTCTACATTGTGCAACAATCAACTACACAAAGATGGTCAAGTAATCAGCTACAGCTGGAGATCAACTGGCGGTCTTGTTGCTGATATTCTGTGTACTGGTGATTATCTTGATTGGTACTGCAGTGGAAATGAAGGTTGGATTGACACTGAGGTGCAACAAGATTTAGCAGTTCTCAAATGGGAAGTTAAACACTATCCTGATGAAGAAGAGGACACAACAGGAGATCTGTTTTGATGGAAACAATTCTCACTCTATTATTTTTGATTGCTAATGTTTTTTGGTTTATTCATTTATACGCAAAACATCAGGCAAGGAAACTAATACGTGAAGAAATTGCTGAGTCCCTTGCTGAAGCGCAGAGACTCTATAAAGAACATATTATGGTTGTTACTGTAGAGAAACAGAATGAAATGTTCTTTTTGTATGACAAACACACAAGTGAATTTGTTTGTCAAGGCAAAGATTTAATTGAGATAAATTCTATCTTCAGTAAAAGATTTCCTGGTAAGAAAGCACTAGTAGCAGAAGGTTCCGAATTATTATTTAAGGAGAAAGTTAATGAGTGAAATTATTGATGTACAAGCGACAGAAGTATTGTCTAAAGAAGAAATGCAAAGAGCAAAGGAAGAATTGAATCATCCGAACTTTAAAAAATGGTTCAAAGGTTTGCTTCATATAGCTGAAGTACAGGTTACATTTTTTAAAATTAATGGCGAAGAAAGGGTAATGAGGTGCACTCTAGATGAAGAACATATCCCACAAGAGAAACATCCTAAAGGTACTGGTAAAGGTACGTCAGATGCGACGATATCTGTATTTGATTTGGACAAACAAGATTGGCGTTCTTTCCGATTCGATTCTATTAAAGAATTTGAATGTTCATTGTCAGAAGATTCTGAGTATCCTCCAACACCTGAGCCAGTTGTTTTTGGAGATGATGACAACATTATTGACGCAGATTCTCTCAGCGTTACGCTGGTCGAAGAAGCCAAAAAAATTGAAGGAGAAAAAAATGTCTGAATTTGAAAGCATTTTTATAACAGCGATTAGTGCTGTGATTATTACAGTTTCTGGTTGTATGACATACTACAATGTGATTGATAGTAACAATACAAAAGAGATTGTAACAAAAGCAATTGAGCGTGGTATTGATCCAGTGGCAGCAGCATGTGCAACACAGATTACATCAAACAATGACAAGTCACGTTCTACATGTGAAAAATTGGCAATTATCAAAGGTAAATAAAATGAAAATGAAACTCGTCTTGATTCTACTGTTCGCACTCGCTGTTATTATCCTTGGACCAATCGCAACGATCTGGTCTCTCAATGCCCTGTTCCCAGTTCTGGCGATCCCAATTTCGTTCGATACTTGGTGTGCTGCCTTGATTTTGGGTGCTGTAGTCGGTGGTAAAGGGTTGTCTTTTTCTTCAAAATAATGCTTGACAAATAATCAATTTTCAGGTATAATATATACTTGAAAGGAGACAAATATGTCTATGAATGAAGCGCAAGCTACCAAACGTCAACAACTCATCAATCGTGCCAGTGGCAAAACCGATGAGCCAATTATCAGTGCAGAAACTTCCGAAGCATATTCGGTTCAACTTAGTAAATCGTTGAACTGGTATGCTAACGAAGCAGACAGCAAACAACGTAAAGCATGGGCAATCTCTTACTTCAAGAAATTGAAAGAGACTGCTATCGTTGATCATTTCGAAGAAATATCAGATTGGGAATTTCATTCTCTTGGTGTTCTACTTCGCATGAAGTCACGTGGTTCTTTTCTATCGCAGAAAGAAGAAGAATACATCACTACACGTGTTCAAGAAATTCTACAAAAACCCCTACCAGTAAAACAAGTTGTTCAAGCAAAGACAGCTGTTGTTGTTTCTATTCAGGATCGTATCATAGAGAAGAGCCGAGAGATCGGTGGCGAGATTGATGGTCAGATTGACGAATTCGTTATGTCTGGTTGTCCTGCCAACTTTAAGATTTCTATGAATGGTATCTCAACACCAGTTGCTAAACTGCTTGCGGATTTCTATCGTCCATTGCTGGCTGAACTACAAGAAGTGCTTGAAGGTAATGATGAGCAACTTGTTGAAGGTTACTCAAACTTTACCAAGCCACAGTTGAAGCGATTTATCAGTTTGATTGAAACGATCATCGGTAACTGTGAACAAGCCAAGAAAGTTGCTGTTCGTAAACCACGTGCTCGTAAAGCAAAACCTGCTGGTGAGATTGTCAAGAATTTGAAATTTAAGAAAGAAGATACTGAACTTGGAATCAAATCCATCTCCGCACCGACTATCGTTGGTTCTAATGAACTTTGGGTATATAATACGAAGTATCGTAAACTCCAAGTATATCGTGCGATCGAAGGTGGAATGTTGACTGTCAAAGGTACGTCTATTCTAAATTATGATACGAAAACATCTGGTTCTAAAACCCTACGCAAACCTGCGGAACAGTTGAAACCTATGATGACGATGTCGAAGCGTCCTATGAATGCTGCGTATAAACTAATCAAAGGAACTGAAGCATCTCCGAATGGCAGAATTAATGAGGAATGTATCCTCGTGAAAGTATATTGATATGATTTTAATTGACTACTCGCAAGTTGCCCTTGCTTCTATTTTAACTTTTCAACAAGACTTGAAGAGTGGAGATCAGGACAAGGTTATCAATTTGATTCGACACGTAACACTGTCTTCAATCAAATCTTTTAAAAAGAAATACGGTAAAGAATATGGTGAGATTGTTCTTTGTTGTGACGGACGTAAGTACTGGCGCAGAGATTTCTTCCAGTATTATAAAGCTGGTAGAAAGAAAGCACGTGACAAAAGCGATTTACCTTGGACACTTATCTTTGATACATTGAATGCAATGCGTCAGGATGTTGCTGAGTATTTCCCATATCGTGTTATGCATATTGATGAAGCAGAAGCAGATGATATTGTTGCAGTATTATGTAAATGGTCTCAAGAAAACCAACTTGTTGAAGAAGGTTTGGTTACTGAACCACAGAAGATGCTAATTCTTTCATCTGACCATGACTTTATACAACTTCAGAAATATGATAATGTGACACAGTGGTCGCCGAATACTAAAAAGTTTATTAAAGCTACACACAAAGAATTACATGAAAAGACTATTACTCACATTGTTAAGGCAGGTGATGATGGTATTCCAAATATTCTCAGTAAAGATGATGTGTTTATGACAGGCGAACGACAAAAACCTGTGAGCGCAAAACGTCTTCAAGAGTTTATTGAGAATGGATTCAATGCTTGTAAAAATGATGAAGAGCGTCGTAACTGGCATCGCAATGCTACGCTTGTTGATTTTAATTTTATCCCAGAGAATATCCAAAATGCAATTATTGGATGTTATCTAAATAATCCACCAAAGGGTGACAAAATGACAGCCATGAAATATCTTATGGACCATCGTTGCCGTTTACTACTAGAAGAAATTGAGGAGTTCTAATGAGCACAAATATCAAACCAACTTACTTGCCAGAAATTTTTGAGGCAATTAACAAGGATCCAAAAAAAGCTGTTGATTACAAAGACAATTTTCCTTTTAAAACTATATTGAAATGTGCATTTGATGTTGAGTATCATTTCGATTTACCAGAGGGTGCGCCACCATTTAAACCATCCGCACAACCATTGGGTATGGTACCTGTTCATCTGATGAATGAAGCACGTCGTTTCTACATTTTCACTAAGTTTAGTGATGTTAAGAAACGTCTTCGTCGCGAGCAACTATTTGTTCAACTGCTTGAATCGATTCATCCATCAGAAGCGAAAATTCTAATCGCAGTTAAAGATCAAGTTATCGATAGTCTTTACCCAAAAATTACAGCAGAATTTGTTAAGGCAAACTTCCCTGATGTTTTGCCAGAAGGTGTGGTGGTAGCAGAACCAGCAAAAAAAGCGACAACGAAAAAGGTAGCGAAGAGTGCAGAAAAAGTGGATTGATGCGTATTTGGACATGGCTGAGAGGTTCGCCAAACTCAGCTACGCCAAGCGACTTAAAGTCGGAGCAATCGTGGTCAAAGACAATCGTGTCATATCGATTGGCTACAACGGCACACCAGCAGGTTGGGACAACGAATGTGAGTACATTGATTTGGTCGAAACTAACGAAGATAGTGGCGTCATTAGTAAGACGAAAGAAGAGGTAATTCATGCGGAAGCAAATGCGATCAGTAAACTTGCCCGAGATGGTGAAGCTGGTGTTAACTCTACTATGTTTTGTACTCATGCTCCATGCATTCATTGTTCTAAACTAATTTACGGAGCAGGAATTCGAAATGTGTATTATCGAAATTCGTATCGCGATGAATTGGGAATAGAATTTCTTAAAAAATGTAACATAGAAGTAATGAAAGTGCTTGACTAATAATAAAAAAAAGGGTATAATTATACTATGATTCTTGAAAAGATTGTAAAACCTAAACGATTCTTTGATAAAGATTCAAAGAAGGATATTGATGTTGTAAGAAATTTTTTTAAAAATTATTCTTGGGGTGTTGATTGTTGTCCATTCATTTTGGAACCACCATATCATTCTATCCCAGATATGATAAAAGCAAAAGTAATTGGTAAGTCCCTTGGTATTGATGAGGAAAATATATGAAAGTAGTAATCAATCGTTGTTTCGGTGGTTTTGGTTTGAGCCATGAGGCAGTTATGCGATACTTTGAGATCAAAGGTATCACTGTGTATCCAGAACAAGACACGGGTATTGGTAGCTGGAAGTTTTGGACTTACTGGCTAGTTAAGCCAGAAGATCGTGTTGAAGATAAAGAAGGTGATGCATTCTACTCTATGTCTATGGAAGATCGTCAGGCTTACAATAAGTTGCGTTCTGAACAAACTGTTTATGAACGAGAGATCGAACGACATGATCCAGCTTTGGTTCAATCAGTTGAAGAACTGGGACATAAAGCATGGGGTCAACACGCTGAATTGGCAGTTGTAGAAATTCCAGATGATGTTGATTATGTGATTGAAGAATATGATGGTAATGAACACGTTGCTGAAGCACATAGAACTTGGAGATAAAATGGAAGATAATTTTGAAGAGTTGTACCCAAGGATTCGTTCTTTCTACGATGAACTGGTTTATAAAGAAAACAAAAACCCAATGCAAGTATTTGGTGTTTTCCTTGGTATTATGGGTCAAGAGTTTAAAGAGCATGCTTCTAAAGAAGAGTTCGATGAATTCTTGTCAAAGATGATGGCGATTGAGTGGACTGAAAAAGTGGTGAACTAAATGACTAGCGAAGAAATGCAAGATTATTTTCCAGCTGTATTTCCTAAAATGTTTGTTGGGAAATATGGTGGTATCGCATGCGGTGCTGGTTGGTTCAATATTTTGAATACACTTTGTCAGAACATCCAAAGTCATATTGATTGGAAAAACAAAAATCGTCAGCGTGATGTTGAGAAATTCAATGCACGTGAACAAGGTTATGATGCGCTGTTGAAATTTTATTCTGGTGGTGCTCGTGAGCCATCTGATTATGAAATTGAACAAGCCGAAGAGACTATGAAGAATGGTGTTATTATTCCACCAGAGATTCCTCAGGTTACTATCGACCAAATAAAAGAAAAGTTTGGAACACTACGTTTTTATTATAGTGGTGGCGATGAATACGTCAATGGTGCAGTTTCGTTGGCTGAATCTATGAGTGGTCTTACATGCGAAGAGTGTGGTTCAATTGGTGAGAGACGTAGTGGTGGGTGGATTCGCACTTTGTGTGATACACATGAAGCAGAAGTACAAGCAAGGAGAAATAAAGATGGCGACTAAAGCAAATACTGGTGATAAAGTTTGGGTAATGGTTGAAACAGTTTCTATGTTTCGTGAGAGATATATGGTTGAGGCACCTGCTTCTAATCCTGAATATGCGCTTGATGATGTTACTTGTGAAACAGCAAAAGAATTCTCACAGAAACATGTTGGTGAAACTATCATGAGTCATCGAATTGTTACTGAAGCGGAAGCGTTGGCTCTTTGTGATATCGACAATGATTATTGTAAGAGTTGGGGCGATGAGAAGAAGATGGAAGTTTTCTTTACAAAAGAAGGCGAGACACGTGATATTTAATCATAAAGTATTGGGCATATTGATTATGGTTGTACCAACAGCTGCATTAATCGCTGCTTTGTATTTTTCAGGTAAGGTCGTTGATCAAGTTACCTATGATTGTAGAATGTTAATGGGTGGTTGGCATCCTGATGTGCCAGTCAAAGTTATGGAAGAATGTAGAAAAAGGAACATTAAATGACAGATCGTTATATTTTTATTCGTGAGTATGAAGATGAAGATGGAAACATTCAAGAAGTCCGTCATACTTTTACCGAAATTACGCATGATAAAATCGCTGACCATTTCAACGATTTCCTTCGTGGATGTGGTTTTATTTTTGATATCAATGAACGCTACATGCTTGTTGATGAGTCACAAGATTTTGTTAGTCTAACACCTGCTGGTGAAGATTTTCTTTCTGATTATGATTTAGAAACAGAGGGCGATGGGCATTCTGAATATTATTACGAAACTGATCGTAACAAACCAATCAATAACATGTGGCCATTTGCCAACTATGGTGGTGAGAAATGTTCTAAGTGTGGTATGTCACGTGAACAGATGGGGCAGAATGTTTGCTGGGAACCATCTGGTTGTGGTCTTGGTTTAAATCCAACAATTAGTACTAATCATGAGTAAAGTATTTACTGATGTATCAGTTTTCCTACATGCTTGTGGGCAACAATACCCAAGTACACCAGACGACAAGGTTTCTGATCTTGCGCATCTGTATTTAAAACTCATCAAAGAAGAACAAGATGAGTTTTGGGAAGCAGAAGCAGCAAGTGATGATGCTGAACAGCTTGATGCTTGCTTTGATATGATATGGGTAATTGTTGGATATATGAAAGCACGTGGTTGGGATTGTGAAAGAGCATGGGATGAAGGTGCTTGGAGTAATCTCGCAAAAATTGACAAGTTAACAGGCAAAGTTATCCGTCGTGAAGATGGTAAGATTTTAAAACCAGAGGGTTGGAAACCACCCGATTTTGGAAAATTTGTAAAAAAATGATTACGTTATATTTGGATATGGATGGTGTACTTGCTGACTTTGACAAAGAGTATAAGCAGTACGACCCACATAAAGAAGATCGAAAGAAGTTTCGTTCTTCAGTTATGGAACATCAGATCTTTGAGAAGTTAGATCCTATGCCAAACGCAAATAGATTGCTAAGGCATGTCGCATCTCTAACAGGTAAAATTCGCGTTGAGATTTTAACTTCAATGGGAACGCATGATATTTCTCAAGGTGTTGAAGCCAAGCGTCAAAAACTTGTTTGGTTGAAAAAACATAACATTCCATATAAAGCAAATTTCGTTCGAAGCAAAGAGGAAAAAGCAGAATACGCAACATCAACTTCAATTCTAATTGATGACTCAATTGGTTGCATTACACCATTTGATAAAGAAGGTGGTCATGGTATTCTTCATAATGATAAACATATTGACACAACTCTGATGCGTTTGGATAATCTCATTTTACAATTAACTGCTCTTGAAGAAATTATAAAGAAATGAATATTTTTTATCTTGATAATGATCCCCAAACCTGTGCAGAAATGCATGTCGATAAACACTGCGTAAAGATGATTCTAGAATATGCACAACTTCTTTCTACTGCTCATCGTGTTCTTGATGGTATACAAATTGTTGGTCTATCTAAATCTGGAAGAAAACAGACACGATATGAACTTTCTGACAATCGTGATGGCATTTTGTATAGTGCTACCCATATCAATCACCCTTCCGCTATTTGGGTAAGGAAATCTGATAAAAATTATGATTGGCTCTATGTGATGTGGCGTGAATTGATGGATGAATACACTTATCGATATAACAAGGTACACGCATGTGAGAAATTGATAATTCCACTTCGTCGTGTTCCTTATAAAATTCCAAAAGGCGAGTTTACTGAACCAACTCCTGCGATGCCAGATAAATACAAAGTAGCTGGTAATTCAATAAAATCTTATATGAATTACTACCTTGGGGACAAACAAAGAATGTTCTCTTGGAAAAATCGTGAACAACCATCTTGGATTGCTAATGAAGTATGAACTAGAAAATTATAATTTAATTCCAAATATAATTAACAAGTCTTCTAAAATACACGCTGTACTTGAAGCAAATACTGGCAGATTTATCTGCCTTTCAAACCATTTAGAGACTGTTACCAATATGATGGATCACAATACAAAATTGTGGACAAATATCAACACGAATCACAAACTCCCATTAGATTGCAATCCAAACCTACCTCATGGTTTTGTGTTTAAATTAAACACAGGTGTAATCACAAGAAGAAATGTCAGAAACAATCAAGAGATGTATAGACTGGTAATCCTCAGCGAGAAAGCAGCTTGCCTTGATATGTTATATAAAATGACTGATGCTGAATTTGATCAAATTGGTGCAGAGAATGGGAACTGGAAATCTAATTCTTTTACTAACAGTAGAAAAGAAGAAATCGAAAGATTCAAATACAGATTTACAAAACAAATTAAAGAGTGCGCTTCTTTGATTGAAGTAAACGACACATATAATAAACTGATAAAAGAGTCTTACCTTTATGCAAACTTCTAAACTGATCTTTTTGAACACTGCTGAAGTTTTCTATGACACACGTTACTATAACTATGGTATCAATCGCCACATAACAAAACATAAATTCTTCAGTGAATCTATGTTCCCAAATTTTCCAGGAATGGAAAACTTCTATAAATTTTCTTACTACTTTGGTGGCAATGGTGCTGTTCATGACAGAACAAATACTTTGATAACACCATTCAACACAACATCAATTTCTCCACTTCCTGAATACACTAAAGTTTCTTACACATTTGAAGAATGTTGTGATGCCAGAGCAATACTAATTCTATCAAATTTAAAGCCAAATCAAAAATTGATTCTGTTTTATGGTGGTGGTATTGACAGTACCGCAATGGTAACTGCCTTTATTAAGAACACAACAATATCGCAACGTAGAGATATCTACATCGCTACATCAGAAACTGCATTACAAGAGAAGTTTTATCAAGATAATATACTTGGTAAATTTTTGTCACTACCATCGATTCTGTTTTCACACTATCTTGGTCGCGAAGATTATGTATGCGTATTTGGTCATGGTGGCGATGAGATTTTTGGGTCAACAAAACTTGCTCAGTATGATGAGAGAGATTTGGTAATGCCAGTAACAGATGATAACTTAATGATTCTTCTAAACACAAAAGACGATTATATGTTTAGAGAACAGGAAGAAACAGAGAAACTAATTGGTTACATGAAACAGGTTGCTGCTAAATCTCCTGTTGAGTTGACAAATCTTAGAGATTTTTTCTGGTGGTTATATATGTGTTTGCGTTGGGATAAAACCTATACAAGATTACTTGCTTTTGCTGAACATACTGATACATTATTTCCAGAACAAAATTATATTGGCTTCTTTACTAGTGATGTGTTTCAATTATGGGCAATGAACAATCACAATAAACTTGAAGGAAAGCCACAAGCCAAAGAATATATTTTGGATTTATACGATAACGACTATATAACAAATAAGGTAGACAGTAATAATCTCAACAGTATCTGTTATGCCAAACCAATGAAGTTTGCGATTGATGAAAACTACAATTATCATGACAAACTGGACCCACAACTATTTTTGATTAAGGATAACTCTTTTATATGATTACTGGACAAACATATATCGATAGATCTGATACTATGTATCCATCTATTGCGAATCTTTTTGACATTAATGAAATTGGTGACCAAGGATATTTTTATACAAAAGAGTATTCAACAATCTATGGTTATGTGATCGAAGGCGATGTTAATTTCCCAAATGGTAAAGTTGCTACGCAGGGAGATTATTTCTGTTACTGGTCACATGATCATGAAAAACTATTTTACGTAGGTAAGGTTGCTGTGTTTACACGCATCGGATATCGTGGGCAAAATATAATTGGTGGTCCACTAGAAGAACGTGGTCGTCTATCATACATTGATGGATGTTCAGATTCATTGCTAATCTATCCATCAAGACTTGGTGATCCATCATTGAATATGTTACATTTTCCGAAAGGTACTGAGCAGTCTTATCATACACACCCAAGTATCAGATTTGGTATAGTTGTGAGAGGAACTGGTTATGCTACAATCAATCCTTGGAAAAATGATGATGGTGACATCACAGAAACAAGTATTCAATTAGAAACTGGTGCTATTTTCTGTATAGAACAACAAGAGAAACATAGATTTGTCACAACTGGACAAGAGATGGTTGTTTTGGCTTATCACCCAGATGGCGATTGGGGTCCAACTGACCACAATCATACTATGCTAAATCGCACTTACCTGACTAAATAAAAATATGCCTACATACGTCTTTAAAAATAAAGAAACCGAAGAGATCACTGAGAAGTTTATGAGTTGGTCTCAGCGAGAAGAATTTCTAAAAGAAAACCCACACATGGAATCAGTTATTGGTGCGCCAGCATTAGTTCGCGATACACCAAAACTTCCTGGAGGGTTTAGAGATGTCCTTCAAAAAATTCATGGCAGTATGCCAGGAAGCACTTTAAAGGACAATATTCGTTAACAAAAATAGGGAAATACGAATGGCACGCACTTCTGCAGCTAAGAAAATAGTAGACATACATTATGAAGAACGTGAAACCAAACCAGTAGCGAGTAATCAGTTAAAGCTGAGATTAGATAATTTAAAAACTTTTCAGCCATTAACATCAAATCAAAAAGGATTCTTCGACGCATATAAACAAGGTGATTATTTTATAGCATTACATGGTGTAGCAGGAACAGGAAAAACTTTTATTGCTTTATACAAAGCAATCGAAGAAGTGTTAGATAAAAGTAACCCATTCAATAAAATTATTGTTGTTCGCTCTGCGGTACAGTCTCGAGAAATGGGACATCTACCAGGAGATGTTGGTGAGAAAATGGAAATCTACGAACAACCCTATCGTCAGATTTGCCATCAGTTATTTGATCGTAAGGATGCATGGGATAGATTGGAAGAGCAAGGTTATATTCAATTTATTTCTACTTCATTTATTCGTGGTATGTCTTTCGACAACGCTATCATTATCGTTGATGAAATGCAGAATTTAAATTATGATGAGATTGATACTGTTATGACACGTGTTGGACATATGTCTAAAATTATTTGGTGTGGCGACTATCGTCAGACCGACCTAAATAAACGTAAGACCGATGTTAGTGGTATTTTAAAATTCTTTGATATTGCCCAACACATGAAAGCATTTACTAGAATTGAATTTACCGTAGATGACATTGTTCGCTCATCGCTAGTCAAAGATTATATCTTGGCTAAATTAAAATACGAAGATTACGAGGATAAGAGATGATCACCTTACAACTATTACAAACGATCGCACCACAAACAAAGCCAGAGAAACTACAAGGTTTCGTTGAGGGTTTAACTACTGCTTGCACAACATATGACATTACTGGAACATCAAGACTTGCTTGTTTCTTAGCACAAGTTGGTCATGAGTCAGGTGGTTTCAATGCTGTTAAAGAAAATTTGAATTATGGCGCACAAGGTTTGGTTGGTACTTTCCATAAGTATTTCCCAACACTAGAAGCTGCTCAACCATACGAACGCAATCCAGAAGCAATCGCAAATCGTGTCTATGCTAATCGCATGGGTAATGGCGATGAAGAATCTGGTGATGGTTTCAAATACCGTGGTCGTGGATTAATTCAATTGACTGGTAAAAATAACTATGAATCATTTGCAGCAGATCTTGGTCTAACTATTGACGAAGCTGTTGAGTATCTAGAAACATATGAAGGTGCTGCTATGTCAGCTGCATGGTTCTGGTGGAAAAATAATTTAAATACTTGGGCTGACCAAGAGGACATGAAAACATTGACACATAAAATCAATGGTGGTGAAATTGGATTAGCAGATCGCATTAATCATTTCCACGCATGTAAGGCTGCAATTCAAACTATGGACTAATATGATTACTCATTTACATTATGATTTACACAAACTACCACGCATCGATACTCCCGACGGAAGACTATATGAAACTCCGTCGGGTAAACGCTATCCTTCCGTCACCACAGTTACAGGATTGCTTGGCAAAGAAGCAATCATCGCATGGCGAAACAGAGTCGGAAACGAAGAAGCCAATCGAATCAGCACCAAAGCAGCAAAGCGTGGAACCAGAGTTCATTCCCTCTGCGAAACATATCTCAATAATGAACATGTTGAACCAAATCTCGTTGACTACGAAACTTGGGTTGAGATATTACCAGAACTCAAAAAAATAAACAACGTATGTGCGCTGGAGTCGCCACTATATTCTGACCACTTAGAAGTGGCTGGAACGGTAGATTGTATTGCAGAATACAATGGTAAGAAAGCAGTAATTGACTTTAAGACTTCAGCAAGAATGAAATCTCGTGACGATATTCATGGGTATTTTATGCAATGCTCAGCGTATGCTGTTGCATTTGAAGAACGAACTGGTGTTTCAGTTCCCAATCTAATTATTATTATGGCTGTCGATGGACAACAAACATTAGTGTTCCATGAAAAGCGTGATGAGTGGATTGGAAAATTTATTGAATTGAGAAAGACATATAAGGAGACTTACAAAATATGAAAATGCTAGGACAACAATTAGATCCATTTGTGTTAGTTGGTGTTAAACCAGACAACACATTTGAACAGATTAATGAACAATCTTTTCCAGGAAAATGGAAAGTCGTTGTTTATTATCCAAAAGATTTTACATTTGTTTGCCCAACAGAAATTGTTGGATACGATAATCTACATGACGAATTCGCAAAACGTGATGCAGAATTACTTATCGGTAGTACAGATAATGAATACTGTAAAATTGCTTGGAAAAATGCGGACATGACTTTGACAAATCTAAAGAGTTGGATGTTTGCAGACACAGTAAGAAACATGTTTAGAAATGAGAACAATGAATGGACAGATGGGTTAATTAACCAACTTGGTGCATTCAACGATTTGACAGGTTGTGCATTCAGAGCTACATATATTATTGACCCAGCAAATGTAATTCAACACATGACGATAAACAACACAGATGTAGGCAGAAGCCCAGATGAGACTCTTCGAATTCTGGATGCCTTGCAGACTGGCGAATTGTGCGCTTGCAATCGTCCTGTAGGTGGTTCCACGTTATAAATAGTGCTTGACATTAATTCCGTTTTCAGGTATAATTATATTATGGAAACTAGGAGAGTAAAATGAAAAAGTTCGTTTTGGTTCTTATTGCTGCATTAAGCATCAGTGGTCAAGCATTCGCCCATGGAGGACGTGGGTATGGTGGTGGTCATGTTGGTTGGGTTGGTCCAGCTATTATTGGTGGTATTATTGGTTATGAGTTGCATCGTCCTCAGCCATATTATTATCCACCTGTTGTGGTTCAACAACCACCTGTTGTGGTTCAACAACCACCTGTTGTGGTTCAACAAATGCCACCACAGGTAATCTATCAACAACCAGCAATGCCGTATGGCTATCATTATGAAAATATCCTTGACGCATACTGTAATTGCTACAGACAAGTATTGGTACCGAATCAATGAAAGTTAAGGCACTAATTTTAAAACTAAACAAAGCCGAAGTCGAGCATAAAGCAGACAAGGTTAAGAAGTTTTGGATGAAACTGCTTAAGAAGTCTTTGAAACACAAGCACACTCAAGCAGTTAAGTAATTGTTGTAATCCCTTCAAAGCGAAGGCATTCTGGACGGGAGTTCGATTCTCCCCACCTCCACCAAAAGCATTTGCGTATTAGCTGAACCAGAAATGATGTATTCAGGGGAATGTAAAACGAGAAGTGCTTTTGATGGGGGTGACTAGGTTTCGACAGGGTGAGATAGTAGAGACGGCAACACAGTAGATGACGACTGTAAATCGCATAAAAAAAGTAAATGCAAACGACTCTGTCTACGCATTAGCAGCCTAAACACTGCTTAGGGTTTCGGCAGGTTCACCTCGTAACAGAAGAACCTGCCATTTTGTTTTTTGAATTTTTAAAGGATATTACATGAAATTAAAACTAATCGCAGCAGCATTGCTCGCTGCATCTTCAATGGCATTCGCCGACACTTCAGCAACAGTAACTTATGGACGTCAAGAAGCAGATTCTAGTAAAGCCATGAGTGATGTGTACAAGTTAGATGTTAAAACATCTCTAACAAAACAAATCGATGGTGATGTTAGCATTCTAAACACAGCTACTGATTCTGCAAATACAGTTTCCTCACGTTATGAAGCTGGTGTTACAGGCAAAATGGGATTGATCGGTGATAACTTTATTACTGGTTACGCACGTGGTGCTGTTGGTGAGCGTATTACTGGTGGTAAGAATTTCGCTTACTACTCAGTAGAGCCAGGAGTTATTGTTAAAACTCCAGTTGAAGGTTTGACTGCTAAACTTGGTTATCGTTTCCGTACAGCATTTGCTTCTGATAAATCAGATACAACAAACTCAATTCGTTACTCATTGGGTTATGCTATTACCAAGAAAGACAGTATCTCTCTTGGCTATGATGATGTAAATGGTGATAATGCTTTTAATCGAACATACGTATCTTATACTAGATCGTTTTAATTCGTAAAAAAACTGGGAAGATTCGTCTTCCCAGTATCACATTTGACTAAATAATAGTCTATATCATGAACACACAATTTGATTTTTTTACACACAACACAAGGAGAAAACTATGTCAAATATGACACCTTTTGAGATTCGTCTCGAACTTTTAAAAATGGCCAAAGATATGCTCAGCGATGAGTACTACGGCAAACGTGAACAAATTAGCAACGACTGGCAAACGAAAGTCGAATCTGCTAAACTAAATGGTGGCACGATTCCTGATCATCCAGGATTCCCTGCCTTCCCATCAGAAAATGATATCATCAGCAAAGCACAAACGCTGAATGGTTTTGTTTCTAACGTATCCCCACAAACTACACAAGAAAAGACTACTATCAAGAAGTCCACCTGATATGGGATTGGAGTAGGGGTTTCATCACCCTTACTCTTTAACTAATTAAGGAGATGATTTTGAAATATCTAATTTCAATTTTAATAACAATTATATTATTTGTTGCACTGTTGTTTACCGCAACGCAAAATTCAAAAGCAGGAACAAAGATTGTAGATGTTCCATATACACATCTAAATGCAAAAGAGAAGAAGGAAATTGACTGTTTAACAGATAATATATTTTACGAAGCAGGTTATGAACCAGAGACTGGCAAAATTGCAGTAGGTTTGGTTACATTAAATCGTGTCAAATCAAACGTGTTTGAAGACAGCGTCTGCGGAGTTGTTAAACAAAAAGTAAAATCAACGTGCCAATTCACTTGGTTTTGTGAAGGTAAGAAAGCTGTATCAGCAACACAGAAAGAATTATATAATGATGTAAGACAAGTGGCACTTTATGTTTACTTCAACTATCAAGTTATTGATGATGTAACAAAGGGTGCTATATATTATCATGCCGACTATGTCTCTCCAGGATGGTCAAAGTTACAAAAAACTACCAAAATTGGAAGACATATTTTTTATACTGACCCGAAAGTGATTACAATAAATGACAGAAAAACTTAATATCAATTTGAATGCAGGTAATGCCCCGAAACAAAATTTTCTGCTATTTATGGACGAAGTTACTATGACTTCATGTAGGCAGATTGTTGAGTGGATTTTTGCTTGTAACATGGGCGAAGAACAATACGATTTACTTAATCTTGTAATTTGTTCTCCAGGTGGCGATCTTAATGCTGCCTTCGCAGTCATTGATTGTATGAAAGGCAGTGCTACGCCAATCCGAACTATTGGGCTTGGACAAATTGCATCTGCTGGATTATTGATGTTTATTGCTGGTGAGAAAGGACATCGTCTGCTTACACCAAATACATCAATTCTATCGCATCAATATAGTTGGGGTTCGTTCGGAAAAGAACATGAACTTATTGCTACGGTAAAAGAATATGATTTAACAACCAAACGACTTATGTTACATTATAAAAAGTGCACAGGTCTAGATGAGCCATCTATCCGTGAGAAACTTCTCCCACCTCAGGATGTTTGGTTGAGTGCAAAAGAAGCACTAAAACTGGGGATTTGTGATCAAGTTAAGGATTTATATTAATGAAAATAGCAAAATGGATTCAATATTCAGGTGTTTTCATCACGATAGTAGTTAACCCCTTCCACTGGAGATTGGGGTGGGCAAGTGGTCGTGATGAAATTATGGGACCAAAATCATGGTTCTGTAAATTGACACTATTGTTTGTTGGGATTAGTGTTGTGATTGACGATGGGTCTTGGTAGTATCCCAGTACTTAGAATAATCTAAGTTATTCCAGTATCTTTCATTATTTCGATTTAAGAAATTCTTGACAAGATACATTGCCATACCAGTGTAACCCATTCGCTTGAATCTTCGACTGTCTTGTCCGAAGTAGTGCTTTACTAATTTGAATTTTTTAGGATCGTACTGCTTAGACAAGAAAAAGTCTTCGCTCGTTCCATACTTTTCAGCGAAACCACCATACTCGTAAAATTTATCTTTTCGTGTAAGAGCATATGCACCTACAGCGAATGGCACTTTCTTACTCATAACAATATTGATTGCGTTGAACAGCATAAATCCAATCTGCGTTCTTTTATCTTTATCATAGCATTTAATACGCAAACCAATAAGATCCAAATTTCTTTTTTCTAATTCTTCTACAGTATCACGGATAACTGTATCACTGAAGAATCGCACATCTGCATCAATGAATAAAACATATGGAGTAGTAGCTAACTTTGCTCCATTGTTTTTAGCAATAGAAACTGGACCACCATCAATAATTTCCACATTCAAGTTACCTCTCATAACTTGAATGACTTCTCGTGTATTATCTGTAGAACAGTCTGCGATAATGATTCTTGTATTACCAATACCTTCTTGCTGGCGCAAGTGCAACAATAGATGAGGAATGTAGTTCTCTTCATTTTTACAAGGAACTACAATTGTTACTTTATCTTCTATCATGGATTGTCATTCTCCTTAGTCCATGTAATTATTTCCCACTTGCCATCATAATGCTCAACCAGAGCAGTACATGACTCAACCCAATCTCCGTCATTCATGTATATAACACCATCTATCTCTTTTATTTCAGCGTGGTGAATATGTCCGCAAATCACACCATCGAAGCCACGTTTCTTACAATAACCTGCTAGATTACGTTCAAATTGAAACATAAAATCAGATGCCTTCTTAACTTTATGTTTCAAGTATTTTGATAGTGACCAATACCCAAATCCAAATTTGTGACGAATCCAATTAAAACTTGAATTCCAATCAAGAACCAAGTCATATAATTTATCACCAAGAAATGCAAGCCATGGAGCAAGTCTTGTGATACCATCAAACAAATCTCCATGTGTGATTAGATAGTGCTTACCATCCGCACCAATATGTTCTGTTTGATTTTTTATTTCAATTAGACCGAAGCTGAAACCATACGGAATCATAGGTCTTAGGAATTCATCATGATTACCTGCTACATAAACTACTCTTGTTCCACGTTTGGCGTGACCAAGAATTCTACGTACGACGTTCGAGTGTGATTGTTTCCATCGCCATTTATTTTGTTGTATTTTCCAAGCATCAATAATATCTCCTACGAGATATAAAGTATCGCAGGAGTTGTGCTTTAAAAAATTATTCAGTTTGTCAGCTTGACAATCACGAGTACCTAAATGAACATCGCTAATAAAAATTGAGCGATATTTTTTCATTCTACGCTACCATCGACAGTATATTCTTTGCTGATTCTATAATGAAACGACAAGCCATTTCATCAGATGCTAACTCTTGCTGAGCACGAATATTTGCAATTTCTGAAACCAAAAATTCAAACTCTTCTCTAGTAAGTTGACCAGAAGTAAATTGATCTTGAAGAACCAATAACTCATTTGCTAATCCTGCAGCTGGACCACCAAGTCCAGCTGTTTCTCTTAATTGCTCTAACATTTTATCTTCCCTTCCATGCATCAACAATTACGTCGATACGTGTTTTATTAAGTTTAAGAATTGATTCGCAGAATGTTTTATTATTTGAATCTTTTGCTTTCTTAATAGCATTTTCAAGTTTTACTGCTGCTTCTGCTTGTGGGTCATGCCTTAGAGTTGAATAAACTTTTAATCTCTCGATTTGAGATTGGGCAGTTTCCCATGCCCATGTTTTCTCATCACAACTTAATCTATCTACAGCAATTTTTGTATCAACCAAATATCCAAACATAACTGGATCATGTGGTATTGGTAAGATTACTGAACAAGCAGCAATCTGAAGTACAACTAAAGCTGTGATAATTTTAGTCATCGTTTGCTCCTGCACCACACTTAGCACGTTTTGCTTTTGTTAGTGCACCAAAATCAACTGGCCATTCTTTTCCTGGAGCAAGTTCGATTGCGCCAGCTGGGAATGCGTATTTAACACCAGCTTCTTTCTGAATATCAGCGATTGGTTTGCGGAAAGGACGTAAGTCGTTACCCAAATTTGGGTATGGTGGTACATGAGGGAATGACCAACCAGCAACTTCATTGGTTTGATTGTTAATTACAATTTTATAAAACCCATGAGGAACGATAACACCATTACCAATTTTTCTGTCAGTCGCACCATAGATGCCTCCAACATAAATCGTATACGATTGGTTTCTTTGAACGGACCATCCTCTTACAGAGGTCTCTAACAGTTTCCATATGCCACGATTCAAAGAGCCAGCTTGGGGTGACATATTGGTCATCAAAAAAGATTCATACTCTACTTGCGGATCCCAAGACAAATCTCCATCTGGAGCCATATGTCCTTTGTCATAATTTGTAGCAACATAATCACCTGGAACTGCACCACCTTGAACAGATTGGTCAGCAGCAAAAGCATTAGTACGAGCAACGCAACCAAGTGCATTTTTTGGAGCCAACTCATATGTTACAAATTTTGGTAATTTTGCAACAGCATCATAACCAACCAAATATGCTTGACGACAAATTGGAGTAGCACCACCTGTTTGTGGGAAACCGTAAGGTGCATGTACTTTACATTCTGCTACTGGTAATGGTTGACGCTGAGTCCAAGCCATTGCGTGGAAAGCATAACTACCAACTATTACTGCTAACATAAACAAACAAATATATTTCGCGTTTCTGATTTTCATTTCGATATCCATATCATTCCTTTTAAAAAATTAAATCCATAACCACAATGCTTGCGACATCAATATCGCTGCAATTATGCCTACTCCTACACTTGCATTAAACAAACTATTCTTGACTGAAAGAATAGATGCTGTTAGTAATACAATCGCAATTTGAAACAAACTTCCTGCGTATGTATACCATGGTGAACGTGACTTAGCAACTGCTCTCTCATCTTCGAGGTGGCGTGCTTTTGCCATCAATTCTTTTTTACCTTCTCCAGTTTTTGGATCAGATTCGTAGCGTTCAATCTTAGCTGCTAACTCTCTAATTTTCTTAGGATCCTTAGCATCTTCTAATCTCATTTCTGCGAGAGTCTGCTTGATTGATTTTGCTTGATAAAATGCCCAAGTATTATTTGCATCAATTGTGTTGTTTAATACTTTACTACTGTTACCACCAGCCATATATGTATTAATCGCAAGTAATGCTGCAAATACAACAATTACCCAACCAGCCTTGTCTTTAATTAATGCTTCACGTTCGCTGCGTGATAATTGTTTTACTTCTGCCATTTTAATTTCCTTAATCAGATTTTACTGGACCAATCTTATTTTTGATTCCTTGTCTATCTTCAATGATAGCAATGTGAGTTCTATTCTCCATGATACTATCACGATTCTTTTGGATTTCTTTTTCAAGATCTTGACGTAGTTTCTCACGAGCCAATTCAGCACCAGTGTTAGATGCTTGTTTGTTATCTGTGGTAACAACCAAACTTACTTTCTGATTTAAAATCGTTACATCATGTTGTAATGAACCCAATGCACTAATCAGATAACCAGTAGAACCGATTAGTAATGGTAATAGTGCAAATAGCAACTTCTCGATGAATGCACCTTTGTCGTTCTGTTTGTTTTCTTCTGCCATTTTAGTCTTCCTTTTATTTTTATTATTAGACTTACCGCTCTTTTATTTAGTTATCTGCCTACATATACCTGTGGCAATGCTTCTCTTCTTCGTTGTTCCTCTGTCTTTGGGAATAACTCATTACCATATTGTGGATACATTTCTTGGCGAGATTTTGCTACTAACATCATTATAAAGAAAAAAAAGAAAATACAAACCATAACACCAATTCCCCATAAACATTGCTCATTAAGTTGTCTTCTTCTTGCAGCTCTGCGCTTTTCTTCAATTGCATGCCTCTTCATTTGTTGGATGATAAGACTCTTCTGCTGTTTGCCCATAACTCCCATCATCTCTTCAACTTCAGTATAAAGTGCACCAAGTTCAGGTGGGCTTTGATATACCATAATCTCACGCAATTCAGTGCCCATCTGTTCTAATTGTTTGCGCATCAAGACACGTTGTAAAGCACGTTTACCTAAACTGGCGTCGCCTGTATAAATTTCATTCTTACTCTTCTTTTCTTCTTCATCAAAAATAGCAATACATTTGTAATAGTTATCGTAGTATGTACCTAGATGTTCGCCGATCTCAGTATACACACCAGTGTGATCATTAGCATTGGCTTTTTTGTTTAACTCGATTACACGATTCTTTTCCTGTATATAAGCATTTTTCTGTGCAACAGTAGCAGGTTTTTCTGGTGGATGAAGTTTATTGAACTGGTTATCTAAATCTTTTAGAACATCTTTGACTTCACCAGCAGCACCCTTTATGTCTTTGTATAGTTTACATCCTGCCTTGACAGCCGAGACTGCCCCATTCGCAAGCGCAAAGAGTGTTAAGGGATCCATTTTTTTATTGTTTTTATGGGATTCGAATTATATTTATCCCTTTGGGGGGTTCGGAAAAGCATTTGACATTAATTAACAGTCGGTGTATAATAGCGGTGTTGGGTTTCTAGTTAGACCTAAGAGTTACAGTCCTAAAACAAATCGTTTACTTTCAAGGACTTACAGATACCCCTACAGACTGTAAGGTTATTAAAGAAAGTGCTTGACATAAATTCGGTTTAGACGTATAATTATCTTATGATGATCAAAAAGGAACTTGAAATGAAACAGTTAAATGCTTATGTTGCCAAGACAAACCAGTGGAATTCGATTTTCAAAGGTAAACAATACAGTCTCGATAGTCATGCCGATCGTCAAAGTTTGGCAGATAAAATTCATGCTGACTTGAGTCCTGAGAATTTGACTTGTGATGGTGAGTTGCCACGCAGTGTGGTTCAAGCGAAGTATCGCGAGTTGACAACTGTAGCCCAACAACTTCAGAAGTTGGATCCGACTGTTAAATTTTATGAGTACGCATAATGAATCAGAAAAAGATTGGGGAGTTAAGCGTATGAAGACATATGTTTACATTCTGATTGACGAAGGCGATAACCTAGCAGTATATCGTAGTAGAGAAGAAGCAGAAAAAGCTGCGAAATACTACGATTTGCAAGAATGGTATATTGAGGAAAAGGAATTGAAGTGATGAATGAAGTACAAAAAGAAATCCTGCTGATTACGCAGGAAGAATGTGCCGAGGTAACTCAGGCGATTAGTAAAGTGTTTCGGTTTGGTGCTGACGATTTCTTCAAAGGATTGAGCAATCGACAACATCTTGAAGAAGAAGTTGGTGATTTAATGTGTATGATTGACTTGCTGATTGACAGCGGTATCGTTAGCGAAGCTGCTGTTATGACTGCGAAGAATGAGAAGTTGAATAAACTTCAAACATGGTCAAAAATATTTTCCGAAACAACTGAAAATAGTGCTTGACTTATATAAATAAAAGAGGTATAATTGATACCTCGATGAATGAAAAGGATTTTAATTTCAAATGTTACAAATGTGTTTACATCTCCAAAGTCATAAGACCATGAAGTCATGGGCTGGAGATACACGCACATCAGCATTTGGCTATAACAATCCAGAGATTCGTGGGGGTACGGTAAGGTAAACGAAAAGTTTCCAAACCAAAGTACCCCAAGAGATGAAAGTCCTTGGGGTTTTTTGTTTTGTAGGCTACTAGAAATAGTGCTTGACAAATAAACAGAAATGAGATATAATTGTTTCTGAGGTTGTTTCAAAACGCGAAGCACGCTGAAAAGCAAAACGCTGAGCAGGAAACATTAAATGGGCAAAGCCCAGCCAACTGTTCTTTAAAAATTTGTTCACCATGTGCTCGATTCGTCTATCGGTTAGGACACTGCTCTTTCACGGCAGGAAGGAGGGGTTCGATTCCCCCATCGAGTACCATAGTAAAATGCATTGGGTTACCAAAACCAGTAGGTGATCTAGGAGAGGATAACCAATCGACGGATTGGCTCTCGCTAGATTACACGAAAGATGGAAACGAAGCCGAAAGGTGGATACGGTGGTCACGCTGGAGAAAGTTGGAACGTAATGTGAGAAGCAACCAATCGTATGACGAATACGTGGTTAGCCATCGGGTGATGGTTGTTGCTGATCATCCTCATGTATTTTACTATGGTAGCAGACTTGTCGTGAGACACTCAGGTTGCCATATAGTTGCGGGATTAGTTTAATGGTAAAACAGCAGATTTCCAATCTTCGGTCATCAGTTCGATTCTGATATTCCGCTCCATTAGTAGAATTCTCTGTAAGCACAGAGGATTGATCATTCGTTATGTAACTTACGCAATAAACAGTAAACTCGAGTAAAGCTGTTGAACGTAGGCAAATAGTGCAGAGAATTCTACTAATGGATGTGTAGGAAAACTGGTAACCCCAGGAGACTGTAAATCTCCCGCCTCTGGCACTGTTGGTTCGACTCCAACCGCATCCACCATAAACAGCAACTATCGTTGCTGTCAATCTAGACAAAGGGTCTAGCGTGTTATTTGGGGCTGACGTCAGTCAGTCTATTCGGTGCGCACGAAAGATGCACGGCTAAACTTCGTAATGCCAACTTATTCAGGTCTCAAAGTGTTCATGGACGCACACGACACTGTCACTGTCGAAGAAGGGGATCGTTACCCCTTGAGACCGCCATCTTATGGTGTTGTTAGTTTAGTGGTAAAACTACGGATTGTGATTCCGTCATCATGAGTTCAATTCTCATACGACACCCCAATGCTGCTTTAGCTGATGTGGTCATAGCGGTGGTTTGAAGAACCATTGAAAGTAGTTCGATTCTACTAGGCAGCACCAATAATAATGCCCAAGTAGCTCAGTGGTAGAGCATCGTCTTGATAAGGCGAGGGTCGGTGGATCGTTCCCACCCTTGGGTACCAATTTTTTTAAGGAGAAAGTAATGAAACGAAAGACGAAAGTTCGAAAGCGAATGGGATTGTAGTGAAATGGTTATCACAGCAGACTTTTAATCTGCCAATTCTGGGTTCGAGTCCCAGCAGTCCCACCAGTTGTTTTATGTATGTAACAGATATATACATAATATAATTGTTGCGGTGTATGGAAGTGGTCTATCCGCTTGGTCTCATAAGCCAAGAATCGTTGGTTCGAATCCAACCTCCGCTACCAAGTTTTGTAAGTGTCAGCAAGTGAAGTCATGCTAATGAAGTTTCTTCGAAGGACCAAGTTAGTAAAAGGTTGCGGTTCGATTCCGACTTATCGCCGTTTACGGTGGAGGTATACAGGTGGCGTATCAACTGGATGAATCCCAAGTGACGTACCGAGTCCTGGTCGCCCTTGTATAAACAGGTGAATGGTGCCAATAACGATGGTGGCACAACTTACAAATTCATTATTCCAGTGTAGCACAGCGGTAGTGCAGTTGACTGTTAATCAATTGGTCGTTGGTTCGATCCCAGCCACTGGAGCCAGTTATTGCCCTCATAGTTAAATGGTATAACAGTTGCCTTGTAAGCATCAATCCGCAGTTCGATTCTGTGTGGGGGCACCATTTATTGAAGTAGAAGTATGCCCCGATGGTGGAATTGGTAGACACGCTGGTCTTAGAAGCCAGTGCGCAAGCGTGAGAGTTCGAGTCTCTCTTGGGGCACCAGAATTTCGGTGATGTAGCACAGTGGTAGTGCATCTGCTTCATACGCAGGGGGTCGTTGGCTCGAATCCAACCATCACCACCAAAATTAACTCAGTGTAGCGCAGTCTGGTTAGCGCACCTGCTTTGGGAGCAGGGGGTCGAAGGTTCGAATCCTTCTACTGAGACCAATTGGGGGATTAGTTAAATGGGATAACCATGGCTTTGCAAGTCATTATTGAGAGTTCGATTCTCTCATCCTCCACCATTAAGGATAAATTATGCAACGTAACACTATTAAAATCGTAGATAACATGTACTACGACGAGGAAGGAAATAGAAGAACGAATGGTATCTACTGTCAGATTTTTGATCGTTGGCTTATGCTTGATGATTATGATTACTGGATTACACTGCAGACCGCTCAACTTTTGTCTTCAAAGATCGCGACCACAGTTTATGTTCTGCCCAAAATTACTAGTGGTATGACCAATGATAACTGTTTAAATTACATGGTGTTCAATAAGACAGCAGAGAAACGTGGTGCTGCTGCTGATTTAATTACCAGTCAAATTCCTACAGTAAAAGTGTTAAACGACGCAACACAACTTGTTGAAGTTGGATTACCAAAAGAATTTGACACAGGTAGTAGATACGATAAGTTAATTCAGCTGAAAGAATACGCTGAGTATGTTAATAGATGTGTATATGCTTTGAGTTTATCTAATACGATTGTCAATTATGTTGATAACAAAACTTTTGCTGAACAATATTTACCAAATGACTGGTTGAATGGTGTAACATTATATAGAGACGCAACCAAATTTGAAGATGGTGTAATTAAAGAAGTAAAGAAACAACTTTATATGTCAAACAGTGTTGAAGAAGCACGTGATAATATCAAAGGTGTTTGGGAGAAAGACTACAACAAAGTTGTTACTCTTGCCAATGAGTATTATAAATTCCTTGATGAAGTTCCAAATCTGAAAATTTTATGATAGCATTAGACGACCCAATTTATTTTTATAACATTCGACTAGACCAAACCCCACAACAAGGTTTCTGGGCAGAGACCAGAGAAGAATGTGGCGCAGGTGGAAAGTTCTACATTGATATTGCAAAACGTCTAACGCAAAATAGATTTGTCACACGCAATGGCGAGTGGTCGTTGCCATGGAAACAACCTTTGATTCCTGGATTTGAAATGCCACCATATGATCCAAACTTCTCAAAATCGTATGAACAAGTTACTGATGAACGTGCGCTTCAAATGCGTCAAAGAATTCATAATGGTGAGAAACTTGTTGTGATGTATTCTGGTGGTATGGATAGTACACTGGTTCTTGCTTCGTTGATTAAAAACTTAAATGAAGAAGAATTAAAATCAGTTGTTGTCTGCGCCAGCATACATAGTATTGCTGAAAATCCAGTATTCTGGGAAAAATTTATACACAATAAATTAAAAGTAATTGATTCATATACATGTTTCTATGATGATTTAATTCGTGATGGTTATAGACCAATTACTGCAGACGAAGGTGATTGTATTTTTGGTACATCAATTGGTTTACAATTATACCACAACTACGATTACTACATTCAGGATTTAAGTCCTGAGGTAAGACAAAACTTATTGTCAATCAAAAATAAGATATCTTCTGCTGATGCTCATTATAGTTTGTATAAAGATTTAATTATCAAACATCTATCATATAACAATACACCAGAGGGTCGTGAGTTTGGTAGGCTGTTGTACCATAAGTATGTTCATAATGCCAATACTGGATCTGTTCCTATTCATAGTTTACACGATTTCTTTTGGTGGTTAATTTTTAATGTCAAGTATTTAAATTGTTCAGTTCGTGGTGCGATCTACTTTAATTATACCATACCGATTCGCGAATGTATTGACTCAATGGAAAACTGGTATAATGGTGGCGAATATCAACAATGGAGTATGGCTAACAATAACAATGGTCAGAAAATTGGTAGTACTCTTGCAACATACAAATATGCTCAGCGACAATATATCTACGATCTAGACAAGAACGACTGGTACTTCCATTTCAAAACCAAGCTGGAATCTTTGGGAAATTTGAACTCAAAACGCAAACCAAGGGAAGTTCGAAAAGATGTTAGAGGACGTCATTTACTTGGACTTGATTCCAACTACCAAATCTTGAACAGAAAAAACCTATCTGTAAGACGATATTTTAAATACCATTTACAGCGTTATGATATAGATTGGCCAAATTAGTCATATAAATAAGGTTGTAATAGTACCTTATATCAGGAGATAAAATGACAAAACCAATTCGTTGGGTGATTGCCCATGAACCAATTGACTACTTTGTAAAAGTAGCTGAGGCATTTGTAGCCGAAGTAAATGAAAAGACTGGTGGTAATTTCCAGTGCGAAGTTCTATCATTGTCTGATTATTCAGAAAAATACAATGATGGCAAACACATTATGAAAGACGACTTAATGGGGTTGATTGATTCTGGCGAAATTGAAATGAGCCATATCTACACAACATGGTTGGCTGACTACAACAAAGATTTACATGCATTAGATTTACCTTTCTTATTCAAAGATCATGATCATGCTGATCGTGTATTAGAAGGCGAAATCGGTGCAGAGTTGCTTTCAAGTGTGGAGAAAAATTCCAACACGAAGGCAATGAGTTTTACATATTCAGGTGGGTTCAGAATTGTTCCTGCTAATTTCCGTGCTGATACAGTTGATTCTTGGCGTGGTAAAAAAGTTCGTGTGGCTCGCAGCCCAGTTGCTGTTGAGACATTTAAAATGCTTGGTGCTGTGCCAAAAGATCGTATCTCTTTAGAAGAAATGCATTCTGCTGTTGAGCAAGGTCTTATTGAAGCTGGTGAATCAACATACGTTCGTGTGTTCCCACTAGAGCAGCATAAAACATTCGAAGTTGTTAATGACACTGAACATAGTTTGTTTTTGACATCAATTATTGTCAATAAACAATTCTTCAGTCAGTTTGATGAAGCTACTCAAGAAATTATGTCAACAGCTGCATTTAATGCTGCTAGACAAGAAAGACAAACTTCGGTAGCAGATATACCAAACATCTTACAACAATGCGCAGATAATAATGTTGAAGTAGTAAGAATGAATGAAACAGAGAAATCGAAATTTAAAGAATTAACATCCAAAGTATATACTCGATTCTCTACATACTTTAGTCCTGGATTAGTCCAACGAATACAGGAAGCATAAAAAAACTTTACAAATAATCAAAAGTAAAGTATAATAAAAGAGTTGGAATAAACCCCAGCTCTTTTTTCATTTTGGAGAATTATTATGTTTAATTTTAAAACGAAATTTCAAGAACGTATTCCACGATCTCTTGCTAAAGTTATTACATGGCGTATCCTTGTGACGATTACCAATTTTATTGGTGGTTGGTTAGCAAGTGGTAGCTGGATGGTAGGACTTGGTGTTGTTAGTTTTGCGCTTGTCGTAAATAGCATTATGTACTTCTTCCATGAACGTGCTTGGAATGTGTCTGATTGGGGTAAGAAAGTAGATGAACAATAATTTTTTAGATCGTCACGATTTCTTTCCGACACCAGTTTGGCGTTATCAGTTTCCTGATTTTCAGAAGAAACAAAAGGAATTGACAACGTACTTGGCTCAAGACAAAAACTTTTTTGTTGAAAGAGAACGTAATGGTTTACAAATTACTGATGGTAATTTAAATGATAAAACATTACATCCTCAACTGTCTGAAGTTACAGAATTTTTTACATCATGTTTTGAGGATGTGATGGATAAATGTGGTTATGAAAAAGATATTGGTATTACATCAATGTGGGCAACCAGACATAAGCAAGGTGGCAATCACCATGAACATGTTCATGCCAATACCTTTCTAGCAGGTGTTTTGTATTTGTTTGATATAGATGGTAATGCGAATGGTACTGCTTTTAAGAATCATAATGCTAATCTGTTTCAGATTGTGCCTAGAATTAAAAAAGGTGCGAGAAAGTTTTTCTCGATTCAAGAACAGATTCCATTTGTTCCAGGAACGGCAATTATATTTCCGTCTTGGGCAAATCATGTAGCTCTACCATCGCCAAGCACATATAGAATGATTATTGGAGCAAACTGTATGCCAGTTGGAAGAACAAACTCTGACCATTATGATCAGTATGTTTATCCAAAGCCAGAAGAATACGGATATCTTACACTTGAAGAACACATTAAAGCAGGTTATATTAAAGGATAATTATGGAAATTAAACCAATTAAAGATATGGTCTATCTTGCTAAGAACAAGAAAGATACAAAAACAGCAAGTGGTATTGAGTTAGATCTTGGTCAAGAAAATGGTGTTGGTGGAAACACTTGGCACTGTACTGTACTTGGCATTGGTCCAGATACTAAGACTGTAAAAATAGGTGATGTGTGTATTGTGAATTGGCATAAAGCACACGAGATTGATGTAGAAGGAAAGAAAAGAGTTATGGTTTCTGAGAAAGAAATCTTAATGCTCATTGAAGAATAATGCCTCGTTAACTCAGTGGTAGAGTGTCTCTTTTACACGGAGAAGGTCGGCAGTTCGAATCTGTCACGAGGTACCAATACCCGATTGGTGAAATGAATATCACACAGTGCTACGAACGCTGGGTTGGGAGTTTGATTCTCTCATTGGGTGCCAAAGTTTAAGGAAGAGTGGGTGAGTGGTTTAAACCAGCAGTCTTGAAAACTGCCGACTGTAACAAGGTCCCTGAGTTCGAATCTCAGTTCTTCCGCCAAACCTCTCCCTGACATACGGAGTATAAAAGGATAAGTAGTATGTCACTAATTTAAAATAACAGAGGATTATTATGATTGCAAAACCATTAGGAAAACGTGTTCTTGTTGCAGAGAATAAAGCAGAAACAAAAACTGCATCAGGAATTATCCTTGAAGGTGCTGACTCAACTCGCGAATCTAAAACTGCGACTGTGTTGGCTGTTGGTCCAGAAGTAACACTTGTTAATGTTGGTGATGTTGTTCTCATTGATTGGGGCAAGTCACAGATTGTTGTTCTTGAAGGTGCTCAACGTGTTATTCTTACTGAAGAACATGTTGTCGCTGTTATAGAAAAGTAAAAATATCTCGATGGTGTAATGGCAGCATAGCAGTCTCCAAAACTGTTGGTTGGGGTTCGAGTCCCTATCGGGATGCCAGTTTTGTGGTAAGGAAAGTAAAAGGAGAATGGGCAAGTCGTTGTCTAGACAATGACTAGATACCTCACCTGCCACAAATTTATTATACCCTCTTCGCCAAGTTGGTAAGGCATCGGATTTTGATTCCGACATGCGGTGGTTCGAGTCCATCAGGGGGTGCCAAATGCGGGAGTAGCTCAGTTGGTAGAGCACTTGCTTGCCAAGCAAGATGTCGCGAGTTCGAGTCTCGTCTCCCGCTCCAGATAAGAGTTTCCAGGGGTATTGACTTTTAAGCAATAATCAGGTATAATATAGGTATGGAAACAATTAGATTTATCGAAAACGTAGCAGCTTCTGATGTAAACACTGGATTTCACTACGATGCTGGACCGAATGCTATGCTTATTAGCATTACCGATCCTGCTGGTTGGAAGCCAAACCCCAAACACAACTTCAAAGAGGTTCATGAATTTGAATTTCTTGATGCTGAGGATGAGGATGATTTTCCTGATGAGTGTAAATTTCAGGATGAGCAAGCAGAAAATATTATTGCTCTGTTGAATCGCGCACTTGATCAGCGTATGAATGTAGTCGTTCATTGTTTTGCTGGTATTTGTCGCAGTGGGGCAGTTGTTGAAGTTGCGACCATGATGGGATTTACACCAACTGATAATTATCGTCAACCAAATCTTCGTGTGAAGAAAAAATTGATGCAGGTTCTTGGACTAACTTACAAGGAGGAGTGATTATGCCAAGCGTATTTTTAGTCAGCGATACTCACTTCGGACACATGGGTGTTTGTAAGTTTACTCGCAATGATGGTGTTACAAAACTTCGTCCTTGGGATAATCCTGAGGAAATGGATGAAGCCATGGTAAAAGCATGGAACGAAACTGTCAAACCAACAGACAAAGTTTATCATCTTGGTGACGTAGTGATTAACAGGAAAGCACTGGGAATCATGCGTAGACTGAATGGCGATAAGGTTCTGATTCGTGGTAACCATGATATCTTTAGAGATGAAGAATATCGTCAACACTTTCGTGAACTGCGTGCATATCATGTGATGAATGGAATGATTCTTTCACATATTCCGCTTCATCCTGAAAGTCTTGGTAGGTTTGGTGTCAACATTCATGGACATACTCATAGCAATAGAGTTATGTTACCTGGATTTGGTGGCAAAATTACTGACATTGTTGACACACGTTACCATTGCGTTTGCGTAGAACAAACTGACTTTCGTCCTATTCTTTTTGAAGAAGTCATTGACAGAATCAAAGAAGAAGGTGGAACGATTGGATTTAAAAATGGGAATGGACCAACATGAAGTCAGACGAAACATTACAAAAAGCGTACGGAAATGTGCCCAAAGAAGTTGGGTTTTTCTGGGACATGAATTTTCTCCCAACTTGGAGAGGGTTTAAATATTACTGGTATAAGTTGCTACGTAAAGTAACAAGGTGAGTGGGCAGGATGGTAATGCAGCGGATTGCTAATCCGTACAGTTATGAAAGTAGCTGACAGGGTTCGACTCCCTGACTCACCGCCAATTTTTTCTCGCCATCGTATAACGGATAATACATGGGTCTTCTACACCTATAATGTGGGTTCGATTCCTGCTGGCGAGGCCAATTTAACAGGAGAAAACATGAAAGTAATTAAGTTTAGTGCTAGTTGGTGTCAACCATGTAAGTCTTTATCTAAAATGTTAGAGAAAGATCCACTCGGAGTTGAGGTTGAAGAAGTTGATATTGATGAGAATTCAGATATGGCAAATCAATTTAAAGTTCGTAGTGTACCAACATTGGTCTTGATGAAAGATGGTGTTGAGGTAGACAGGATTATGGGAACGCAGGCACCAGCTGCTATTCGTAAAAAATTTGGGCTGGTAGCTTAGAGTCCTAAAGCAGTCGACTCATAATCGATTGATCGTGGGTTAGAATCCCACTCAGCCCACCAAGGAAACGTATGGACGTAAAACATTTTGTAAGAGTTTTTAATGTTGTGCCCAAAGATATATGTGAAACTGTAATTCAACAGTACGATACTGATGAAGAATGGAAAACGCATAACTGGTATAACAATGTTGCTGATGAAAAGAAACCACAACACACTAAAGAGTTGGATGTTCTTTACAATAAAAACTTGGATATTCTAAAACCATATCTACAAATTGCTTTACAAAAATACTACGATGAGTTAAAATTAACAAACCTTGTAAGCAATCATAGCAATATAAGATTGAACAAGTATAAAACTGGAACTGTGATGTCAGAACATTTTGATCTGATACGCAGAAATAAAACAGATGGTATTCCAGTGCTAACATTTTTGGGAGCACTAAATGATAACTATGATGGTGGACAATTTTTATTGAACAAAGAAGTAATAGAGATGAAGCAGGGAGACATAATTATGTTTCCATCAACCTTTATCTACCCACATAGTGTAACAGAAGTAACAAAGGGTATAAGGTATACGTATGTAGCGTGGGCATATTAGTGCACAGATGGCAGAGAGGTCAAATGCAACGGATTGCAAATCCGTAAAGTCGTGAGTTCGAATCTCACTCTGTGCTCCAGGTAAATGCGAGTATGGTGAAATAGGTAGACACAAGAGACTTAAAATCTCTCGACTTCGGTCGTGCCAGTTCGATTCTGGCTACTCGCACCAGTTAGGAGAAAGTAATGAAAAGAGAAATTGATATCAACGAAGTGAGAGAGTTTATTGAAAACTGTGGACCAGATACCAAAGTGTATATTGGTTGTGACTCTGAAAGATACCGAGTTGATAAAGGCTGGATGGCTGATTATATTCTCGCTGTTGTTGTTCACATCAATGGTAACAATGGATGTAAAATCTTTGGTGCTATTCAAAAAGAACAAGACTTTGATCAAAAGCAAGACAAACCTCGTATGCGTTTGATGAACGAAGTATATAAAGTTGCCGATCTCTATTTACAACTTGCTCAAGCAATCCCAAATGATATTGAAGTTCATTTAGATATTAATCCAAATGAAATGCATGGATCAAGTTGCGTTATCAATGAAGCGATTGGTTACATCAAGGGAATGTGTAATGTTGTTCCTCTGGTTAAACCAAAAGCATTTGCTGCTTCATATGCTGCAGATAGAATGAAGTTTGTTATGGATTACGCAAGGGCTGCATAATGTTTCAGTATACACTGAATAATCATTTTCGTTGGGGATGGGATCACAATAAGTGGTTTAATAATCAATCACAAGAATCCCAAACCTTGCGAGTTGGTATCGGTGCATGTAAACGTGAGTATTCTTCATTCCGTGAAGAGTGTATTATTGCAGCTGACACTATTTCTCAGCAAACTCAAAGACGTCTTTATGTTATGTGGGACAGTAGTCTCGATACGCAAGTGATTTGTTTCTCAATGTTGGAAGCGCAATTAGATTTTACTATTTGTATTCCATCAATGGGAAACAATCTTAACGTAGATGATGTTCAACAAGCAAAGAAATTTTGTGAGAAATTTAAACTCAGATACTTGTTGTTTAAAATTCATATGCCAACTTTCTTTAAAGAATTTTGCGCACCAATAATCAAACAATACAGTTTTGTTACTTCGCAAGAACTGATGAATCTATGGGTTCAAGAACAAGTAAGACTTGAACATGGTGGGTTTTTTGTATCTGGAAAACTCATGGAATTAAACAGATATCCAATCGGAATAGATGGTACTACATATAGCGAATGCTCTTGGAAAATACCATCATCGCCAATTCAACAATACTTCATTGACAGAGAAGAAAATGCTATTTCAAATTTCTTCTTATACACACCAGAGTTGATTGCTTCATTTATTATGAGTAAAGAACTGTTGTCGTTTGTCAATTCGCAAGAGTTAATCTACACACCAAATTTAATACCAGTCGATGAATACAATAAAATATTCGAATACTGTTTAAAGCCACTGTTCTTAAAAAATCATTGGCCAGAATTGATCCCAATGTTTGATAAATCAAAAGATATTTTGAATGATCAAGATACATCTTTCGCAATGGTTTCCGAATTCTATTTACAGAAACCGAAATTTAAACAAGATAAAACAGTATATATCGATTACTCTGAAATGAAAGAGCATTTCGAATCATCGCAGACAATGACAGTATGGCACAGTAACAGTGGCGATCGTGAGCAAACATTAGAATCTGTATTTGATTCGATATTAAATATCACAGAAGACGATCTAATGCTTGACAATAATACCGATTTATAGTATAATAATAATACCGTGTTGATAATTATGGAGGAAGTATATGTTAGAAATTAACATTAAAAAAGTTGACAATGGATTTGTGGTGAGTATTAACAAAGACATTGAAGACGAATTGATAGACCAAACTTTTGTTTTTACTAGATATAGTCAAGTTGTGAAGTTTTTAAAAGAACATCTCAACGGAAAAGATGTAGCATGAATGTAATTGAAGCCAAGGATGCCATTAACAGATATATGTATATGGCTGACACAAATGTCAATATCGATGATGTACATCAAACATTTGTTCTAGAAAAAATGAAACTCGATAAACAATTCTCATTGTTCCTTGATGAGTTTGAAGAAGAAATGAATCAATCTGACCAGTTTGACAGTGCTTCTTGGAAGCAATATAAAATTATGTTAAAGGAATACAATGATATTGAACGATGTGTTGCACAATCAAGATATTATCTTAACAAGAATGTTTAATAGTCCAAAAGAATTTTCTCTCTACATTGAACAGATAGTCAAGGATAGACGCATCTCGCACATGGATGCTGTATTAGAATATTGTAAAGAAAATTTTATTGAACCAGAAGATATTAAGAAGCTGATAAACAAATCACTTAAAGATAAAATTAAAGTTAATGCTACAGAACTCAACTATTTCCCAAAGCCAGCCACTCTCGACATCGATGTCCAGTAACAAAGCAATTAATGCTTATAGAATGTATCTTGCTGTGAAATTACACTTTATGACTGATAAGTATGATATCACAGACAGCCGAGATCATGTTCGTGTTTCGTACAAAAAGTTTGACGAACGAAACCAATCATCACTATATGAAAAGTTTGCGGATAAATTCGATAAAAAATCTGAGATGGCACAATATCTAATTGCCAACTTTGCTTATGGAGCATGGGGCAATACTGATATCATTTATGGCACCTCTGAATCTGACCAGAATTTAAAAGAGTGGAATCGTAGAAAAGAATCAATTACTCAAATCTTTAAAAATGACTTGAGTAAGATTCGTTTGCATTATGAGACAAACGAGATTAAGTTTCTACCTGACATTCAATCAAAGTTTCCAACCATACCACATTTATTTCAAATGTTTCTGGGCAACCATATAACACTTGAGACAATTGTGATGTTGGATAAGTTTCATCCGTTCTTAGATACTTGGAAAACATCCATCGGTAATCTATTCTCGGATGATATTCGTCGCATCATCAAAACCAAACCATTTGTGAAATTTGATGAGGCAAAGGTCAAACCAATTTATTTGGAGTTTATTCAAGAGTTCTAAAATGGGTCATACATACAGGAAAGAAAAGTCATTTGACGAATATGGACGTGGTGCTAAAAAGCGTCTAAATAGTATTCTAGAAAAGAAGTATACTAAAAACCAAAATACAGTCTTCTTTGAAGACGAGGAAGATTATGAAGAAGAGGAAGAACATGAGTTTGAACAAATTCAATCTGATAGACAGAAGTAAACATTTCGAATCAATTGCTGTGAGTAAGAAATTGGAAGTAGAAACTGTTTCCGATAAAAACACTGGCTTGCAGTATTATGTGATTAAAAATGTTTTACAAGATCCAGATGCGTTTGTTGAGATTATGCAGAAACATAATGCCTATGGTGGTGATGTTGAAATTAACACACCTGGATATCGACAGTTGATTAGTTCACTGGAAATTCCAACACTGACAAAGTTATATGCTCAGTTGTTTAAAGAATTTACTTCATTTGAATCTAAGATGTCTTCATGGTATTATACCTCTGGAATCTATCATACTGATATGGTTGCTACCAACAATAACAATATGCCAAGGTTCTCACCATATCCATTAGCAACACAATTGTGTTTGTCTAAGGATGCTAAAATGGGGATGGGGTTTTTCCAAGCTGTCATTGACCCAGAGCATATTTACGCAAGATACAATGATGAGATCAAAGGTTGTGATGAAGAATTGTTTAATACAATTTTTCCTGTATATAAACAACAAGAGAATCCAGAAAAAGTTAAATGGACAAACTTCGAAGGCAATGAAAATTGGAAACCATATGCCTACGAGAAATTCGAATACAATAGTGTGGTAATTTATGACCCACTATACTTCCATCAAATTTATTTTGAGGATGACAAAATTGAGGATACGCAATATGTACTGAGCGGATACCTTGATGCTCCAATTATTCAAATTCCATTCTGGCAAGCCAAGCCGAAGGAAGAAGAAATTGGAGAAAAAAACTTGACAGAAACTGAAGTTTCAGATATACTATGACTAAATAGTTGTATATCATGACTAATGTGAAATACGACAATTTAAATACACTTTTATACGACAAAGGAAATACAAATGGATATTCAAACATTACGCAAGTCACGCAACCAAGATTTTTCTAAGATCCTTGGAGAGTTCGACAAAATTGCCAAACCATCTGAAGGTGGTGGCAAATCTTATGAAGACGATCGTTTCTGGAAACTTACTCCAGACAAAGCAGGAAATGCTACCGCAACGATTCGTTTTCTCCCACGAGTAGAAGGCGACGAGTTCCCATGGGCACGTGTGTTCAATCACAGTTTCCAAGGTCCAACTGGTAAATGGTACATCGAGAACAGTCTAACGACTCTCGGTGAGAACGATCCTGTTGGTGAGTTGAATTCACGTTTGTGGAATTCTGGCTCTGAAGCCAATAAAGAAATTGCTCGCAAGCAAAAACGTAAGTTATCTTACATTGCTAACGTCTATATCATCAACGATCCTGCTAAACCAGAGAACAATGGCACTGTTAAGTTGTTTAAGTTTGGTAAGAAAATCTTTGATAAGATTATGGACAAAGCCAACCCTACGTTTGAAGATGAGAAGCCAGTTCTCGTGTTTGATTTGTGGGAAGGCGCAGACTTTAAACTACGTATGCGCAAGGTTGATGGTTATTCTAACTACGACCAATCTCAATTCAATGAGCAAACTGAAATTGCTCCAACTGATGAAGAGAAACTTGCTATTGTTTCTAAGCAATACAAGTTATCTGAATTCACAGATCGTAAGAACTTCAAGTCTTATGACGAATTGAAGAAAAAACTGGAGATGGTATTGAGCGGTGAATCTGCTCCTTCTCGTTCTGCTGCCCAAATGGCTGAAGAAGAAGATCGTCCTGCTGCAGCTGCACCTGAGCGTGTTAGCAAGCCAGCACCACAACCACGTGTTGCTGCTACAACTGCTGATGATGAAGATGACTTATCTTATTTTCAGAAACTTGCTAACGAGTAATTAAATACTCTGAGCAATTTTGGGGGAGCTTCGGCTCCCTTTTTTTATTTCCAACATGGACCTTCGAATCTGAAGTCGTAGGTATATTTGACACCTGAGAGTACAGGCATAGTTTGCGTTGCTCGGAACGATGGGAAAATTGTAAGTAGACCACGCTGACGATGTTCTTTTGGTGTTGGGCGATCTTGATGTTTACCAAAGTAGTAAATAACATCGCCACCCTCATATTCCTCTTGCGCAGAAAGAGTAACAGAAACAAAGAGTTTTTGCTGCATATTGTTAGAAATCCAGTTCACATGCGCTTGTTTTGACCAAAATGCCTTCTCATTTCCATCATAATGCACAATGGTAGGGTAATCTAGTTTGGATGAGTAATCATAATCAATATCAAAGAAGAACACATCTTCGTTTACTTGTTTGATTTTATCGAAGACTTTATCATTAATCTCTTTTATTTTTGGATCTTCTTTATCAACTGTCAATACATTTGATATTCGTTTTAAGAAATTGATTCTTCTGTGTGGGGGATATCCACATGCTCCACGTTTTGACTTATCTTCATTTTCTTTATAGTGTTGAATCAAATAAAGGCATTCTTCATTTGACAAGAAGTCTGGTTCATAATACATTTCAGCTAACATAATTTTTCCTTAAAAATCGCGCATTGGATAATATCTTCTATCTAGGTATCTTTGGTAAGTGGTTTCATCATTTCTTGCAGATGGCTTAGATGATTCTTTTCCACCACCATTATTATTCGTAATATTTGTTACACTAGATTGTGGTGCATTTACTATATTTGAATTGTTCTGAGCAGCAGATCTAGCATCTTCAACTTCGTTAGTTCTTTGAGCAAGAGCATTACCTGTATCTGGTGAAACTCTTTCTGGTTGTGCTTCAACTTTGGATATTTGTTGCGATTTGTCAACTTTCTTAGCACCAGCTTTTTTATTTTCGAGATATGCTTTTGCTTGTGTTTGTAGTTGAGTATCAGTTTTCATGATAGTATCAACTTGTGCTTTGATAGATGCGTCAGGTTTTTTATCTCCTGCTTGCTCAGTCATAATTGACCAAGCCCAATCTCTTGCTAGTTTATCTTTCTTAGGATCTGCGTTGGATGGTGGAGAACTATCACTAGACATACCAGTTGGGTTGCCCATCGCATCAACATTTTCCATTGCACCAGAATTTGGATCATTACCACCAAGTGCTTGATAACCTTTTACTGCACCGCCACCTACTGTTTGTCCTACTTTTTTACCACCCCAATATCCAAGAGCACCACCTGCTGCAGCACCAAGAGCACCACCAATAACAGTACCAACTCCAGGAAACAGCAGTGTTCCAATCGCAGCACCTGCTGATGCGCCTGTTGAAGCACCTGCCCATCCACCAGCAGCACCACCTACTGCGCCACCAACTGCTTCACCTTTTTTTTCTTGCCCTTGCTCTTTGGTAATTTCACCTGACTTAACTTGTTCGTCAGCTTGATTATATTCATTATATCCTTCGTAAGCAGCAGTACCAACAGATAATAAACCAGCACCAACACCAGCAATTTTACCAGCATTTCCAGTAAGGAATTTACCTACCTTACCCAACTTACCTAATTTACCACCACCTTTACCCTTACCATTGCCCATTAAATCACCAGCCATCTCAGCTGCTGATGATAGTAAGCCACCTCCACCACCACCGCCACCTGTTCCATTGGCAGCAATAGTTTCAAGAAGTTTCATGGAATCTTCATTCCACTTATCCTGTTTCTTGAAGTGGTCATCGGTAATGGTGTAGAGAGCAGTTAAATCTTCTTGCTCTTTTTTATTAACTTCAAATGTTTCTTTTTGTTTCTCAGCAGTTTCTATCTTCGCTTCATCAGCTTGAACTGCTTGAATGTTCTTGTCGCTTGATCCTTGATTTTTGTTTGGGTCAAGTGCCTTTATTATTTCTTCTTGTTTCTTTCCATCTTCTATTTTTTTATTATCAGCATCAACAGCTTGAATATCTTTGTCACTTGCTCCCTTACCTTTATTTCTTGGATCGATTGCTTGAATTGCTTTGAGTAGTTCTTCTTGTTTCTTTGCATTTTCTGGATCTACTCCATATCCAGCTTTCTTTTGTTTATCAGCTTCTTCTTGAAGTTTCTTTAATTCTTTTGTCTTTGCTTCAATTTCATCATATAAAGATTCAGCTACATCTCTTGCTGTATTTGATGATAGTGTTTTACCAGCATCAGAATATTGCTGGAAATCGCCAACGAACTTTTCTTTTTCTTGTCGTTTGGCTTCTTTTGCTTCAGCATTTTCTTTTACTGATTCAGCAAGACCAGTAAATCCAAGAGATCCTAGAAATGAAGAACTAAACTTACCTGCGCCAGGAATCCCACCCATTGCACCTGGACGTATTTTCTTTTCGTACGTAGATTTGAGTGTGTCTGCTAAGTCACCTGCAAACTGTTTTAGTTTGGTGCTTCCTGACTGCTGATCTTCTATTCTATCTAAGACTAGTCTCATCTTTTAAGTCTTTCCTTGATTCGTTCTTTTTCTTGTTCTAGGTAATTTATTAACATAGTAACGTAGATCTCTCGCTCAAACGGCATCATGTTTTCTAAATCTTCAAGCGAATACTTATGGTGCTGTAACAACCCAAAGTTAATCTGATAATAATTTACCAAACTTTCATGGCTAAGACAAATTAGAAAAAACTTTCAATACCTTCTACATCGTATTCGTTATGGTTGCTGCATTTTGGGCAATCATAAGTAACTCTCTGTTGTAGTTTTGGTGGCGATTGAAAGAAATTCTTAAGTTTTTCTGTAGGGGATCTTGGTAATCCCTCAACAAATGCAATCAAATCTTCTTCTTTCTGTTCACTAGCTGGATATACAGATTCAGAATCATAAATGTAATCAATTGTTTTAGTAATCAATTTGACAATCTCATCTGGATTGTTCAAATCTAATTTGGCAATTTCATGTAATAAATTTACGCTGGCATATTTCATTACAACACCAACACCATCAAACAAATCAATTTTGTTTGTATGTCCTTCTTCTTTAACAAGAACTGGATCGATCTTGAAAGAGATTTTTGTTTTCTCATCACATTCAGTATTTCTGCATGTGAATAATAATTCTACCATCTCACCAACTGATTTTGCACGTAGTTGGGTAAAGATATATTCTAAATCAAAAATTGGCATAGACTCAACATCAACATTTTTATCCAAAATACAGTCAGTTACAACTGTCTTTAATGTATCAATCATGTTCAGTTCAATTTCGCTCTGCTGCGCAAGCAACAAATTTTTCTCATCCTTTACTAAAAATGGTCTATACTTAATCTGTTTACCATTTGATGGTAGAGTTAATGTATAGACAGGATGTTTATATACAGGCAACTTCATTTCAATCTCCTTTAGTCAATTTGTGTATCATTTTGTTTAGATCAGTTGTACTACCAACAAATATAGCATTATTATTTGTAACACTTTTCTTAGAGCCACTTTCATTTGTGCCTTCTAATTGTTGCTTTTGTTTGTGTAGATCCATTAACTGTTGATTTACATCAGCCAGTTGTTTAATTAAATTACCAACAACTTCAAACGCACGAGGGTGCTCAGATTGCTTAGCAACCTCAAGAGCACCCATCAAAGCATCTTCACCTTGCATAAGTAAAATTTGTAAGTTTTTTCTGGCATCATCGAAATCTGATTCTACTTTAGTAACATCAGTCTTAGCCACATCATCATTAATGACAAGTTGTTTCACAACTCCTTTTGGAGTTTCTGCTTCAATGTCAAAAACTTCGCTCAAAGATTTATCAATCAATTATTTTTCCTTTAGATATCCCAGCTGGTGGTGCTGGAGGTGTTGATCCAAATGGGTTACTATTGTCTGTTGCCCCAAATGGATTTGCGCTTGGTGTTGATACTGGCGCAGAAATGCTAGGTGTTGCTGGCATAGCTGAGCCGAAGGTGCTTGCTGTTGGTGTGGTAGTAGTTGTATTGTTTGCTGCGCCTCCGAGTTTTTCTTGAGTACGACCCCAAGCTGCGATACCAAGAACAGCACCCATTGCTAAGTGGAACAAACCAGCACCTTGTAGTGTTAGTGGGTTCCATTGTGTAATTGTTTGATGCGTAAACACTTGTAACAAACTCCACATTACTGGAAACACACCCATATCTAGTGTACAAATAATCATGTACATCCAGCCCATGGCTGGTCTCCATTTTTTCTGCATCCAATCTTCGTCTTTTTTAATTTCTTCTGCCATTTTGATTCCTTTATTCTTATTTTTATACAGGAGTATCATTATTGCCACCTGATGGTATATCTGAACTATTTTGTCCAGATAATCCACCAGTATCCAAGCCCATTTTTCCAAACTTTGGTTGCGGAGAAACTTGTAGTTGTCCAGTAGTGCCACCTTTATTTGCTGTTGTTAATGGTACCCAGAACTTGTATTCCATGGCAACAGATAATTTTGTTATGTCTTTATTACCATAACTGTATGATATTGGCGCAACTGATTTTGGAAATGCTTCGTTTAATCTAACAATATATCTAGATGATTCTTTTCCAGAATTATCTAATTGATAGATCTCTACAGTTCCAATATAGTTTTCATAATATGTCAGCATTCTTGTTCTTGGGTTAATGATTAAATTTTGCCAAGAATCAAAGAATCTTTTAATTTCCATATCTTGGTCTAACATAAACTCAAGATTAACAGGTTCAAAAGAACGATTATAAATTACTTCCCTTTGTTCACCATATGTCATTACTGGATTAGATAAAAAATTCATGCCAGGAATTGAAGCTGATTCACAAAGAAATCTTAATTTCGTATTGTTTGCTACCCCCAACAATCTTGCTGGTGGTGTGATGTAAACCACAAAGCGATTGGTTCTTGCCAATCCTTCATTTTTTACAAGTGCAATAAATTCGTTTATTTCTGCCATTTAATTAGAATGCCTTTCTTGACTCTCTCCAGACTGTTTCTTTTGTTTGTTTAGCAAAGCGTTCAACTGGTAACATCATAGCAGTTACCCAATGTTCTGGTTCAATTCTAGCAAATCTACTTCTTACATGTGCATTTAAATACATCTTAACGCATGGTTGTGCCCAACCAAACTTGGCACTGCCTGCGAGCATCTGATATTTAAATCTTAATCTTGTATCTTCTGTAATACCTTTAGTGTTTGAAAACATTAGCAGTCTATCTAATAGTTTAACACGTAAAAGCGGAGGAAGATAGTGGAAATTTAATCCATAAAACCCACCCTTGACTTTACGGAATGGTAAAACCAAAGGAAATCTATCAAAGTATGGTAATGTATCTTTATGCTTTGGATCATAGTAAAACAAATACATATCACCAGGAGTTAATGTGCTTACAAAGTTCGCTTGGTTTAGAAGTTTGTTTGGTGTTACTGCACTCAATCCTCTTACTTGATTGGAGAACCAAGACTGTGATTTTTTAGCAGCTGAAATGTCATACGATCTATCATTAAAGATAGATTCCAGCGATTTAGCAGCAATTATTTTGTTATCTTTAGCCATATTATCTATTTATTCCTATACCAGTTGGGCTTTATACCCAAATGCTTTTCATTTAAAATCAAAAATTGCCAGCCACGATCTTTAGCGTAGCTGTCAGCTGCCTTCCATTTTGCGTCATTCTTACCCCAAGTCATAACTTCCTCAAGGTATTTTTTTGTTACTTTCTTTTGTGGCACAGGTGGTTTTGTTTGTGCCTCTGGTTTAATCTCAATAAGATATGTTCTTAACATCCCATCTTTATTTCTTATCTGTATTTGAAAATCTACAAAATAACGATGAAACTTGTTATCAATTGGGGATAAATAAGGAATGATGGTTTCCTCCGAACGCCATTTTAGTACGTTCGGTTTTTCGTCTGCCCACACCATAAAACGAAGTTCCCAACTACTGCGATAGATAATGTTGGTTGGGTCTCCATCATACTTTTGTGGGTTTTTTGGTTTGAACTTGCCTTTGTAGAACATGAATAAATAATACTAAAATAACCATTCTCTATTTAGGACAGATATGGCATCAAACACCCAAGGCGCAAATACTAATAAAGCAAAACAAAGTACGCCACAGAAAGTTAAAAGAGAAACTTCTCTTAACAGACAAAAATACGCTATTGATAATCTACAGTATCCAATAGATTTGTTTAGTGGAGAAGGCAGCACCACAACAGGTGGAAGTGGCAACAGTTACTTTAATCAAATCTACAAAAACTATGTTGTGTTTTATATCAACGTATCTTCTCAGTCACGTGTATTTACTGATGGTAAAATACAAATCGTTGGTGATGTAGATAAATCTGATCAAAATACAGTCCAAGGTAAACAAGCATCACTAGGTAAAGCAGCAGCAGTATCAGCTACTGGTGGTGCAGCTGTTGGTGTTGTTGTTGGATTGGCAGATGGTGCTGGAAAAGAAGCTGGTAATTTTGGCGCAAAAAGACCTGATGGTACTGTTCCAACTAAAAAAGAATCTGTAGTATCATTTGTTAAGGGAACATTAGGAACCGCTGCTGCTGGTGCTGTTAAAGGTGCTGCTGTAACTGGTGGTGCTGTTGAGGCTCAAGGATTGTTGATGGAAACAGCATTTCCTGGATTAAAAACAACACAAAGCACAAAGCGTTTGAAAACTGCTATTGCTTTACATGTTCCGAATGAAGTTTCAGTTGGTTATCGTGCGACTTATGGTGAGGAAGAACTCGGTGCTATTTTTGGTGCTGGCGCAGAAGCAGCAACAAACCCAAATGCTGGAACTGCTAGTATGGGATTACAGAGTGCTGTTGTTAAGGGTATGGAAATGAATCCTGCTCGTGCTGCTCTTTCAGCATTATATAAAGCAGCACCAAACCCAAGAAAAGAACAATTATTTAAATCGATGGAATTTCGTCGATTCTCATTCAATTATCAGTTTGCTCCAAGAACTAGAAAAGAAGCTGAAAATATCCAGCGTATTATCAATACTTTTAAATTCTACATGCATCCAGAATATCAAAACAACGTAAACAAGATGTTGTATTTGTTCCCTTCTGAGTTTGATATTGTTTATTACTTCGGTGATAAAGAACATCCGCACTTGAATAAAATTTCAACTTGTGTTCTTACAGATTTACAAGTAAACTATTCACCAAATGGTCAGATGGCTACGTTCGATGATGGTATGCCTGCTCAGATAAATGTGCAAATGTCATTCCTAGAACTAGAAACATTATCTAAAGAGCGTTTCCTTGGCGAGTCACCAGATGGCCAACCAAAATTCTCATCACAGAATTTTGAAGATCCTAACTTGGCAGCGTTCTAATCATGGCATATTTTCAATACATACCAACAACCATTGTAGATTTCTCAGAATTTGGACAAGATTCAAAAAAATATCTCATCAGCGATATTATTACAAACGTAAGAATAAAAGCAGATTTATTGAAGAATCTTGTATATTACGAAGAGTATGACATTAAAGATGGTGAAACACCAGAAATTATTTCTGAATTGTTTTATGGCACATCACAATATCATTGGGTCTTGATGTTAATTAACGAGAAGTATAGTTACGTCGATGATTTTCCATTAACGCAAATTAATCTTGAAGCGTATATCTATGACAAATATGGGGATGCTCAATATGACATCAACCATTATGAATCTTCTGATGGCTATTGGGTAATGTCAGATTATGTAAATCCAAATGGTGTAGCTGATGCAACACCAATAACAAATTATGATTACGAATTACAATTAAATGAAGCCAAACGAAGAATGAAAATTATTCCACCTAATGTTCTTGGTGATGTTATTAGACAATTCAGAGAGGTACTGAAGTGACAATAGAAGTCCAAGAGAATTTAAAATTCGCAGGTGATTATCAGTTAATTGATGCAAAAATTGGATCTGCTAGAGGAATTATATTTGACGTATTTAACTTTGTTATTGACATTAATGTTTACGAAGATATGCATTCCCCTACAATTTCAGGAAACATTGTATTAAATGATGCTCAAGATTTGGTAAATTTAATGCCAATGATTGGCGAAGAAAAATTATTGATTACATTTAAAACTCCATCAATGAACGACGATGATGGTTTGTGGTCACAAGCATTTTATGTTTACAAAATGACAGACAGAACATATACTGCTGAAAGAGCTGTTCAGTATACATTGCATTTTGCTTCTTTTGAAACTGTTAGAGATTTAAATGCAAAAGTTAGTAAAGGATTTGCTGGAACAATTAGTGATATTGTTCCAAAGTTTCTTAGATCAGATTTACAAACAGAAAAACCTTTGAACATTGAAGAAACAGCAAACACAATTATATATGTTTCAAACTATTGGACACCATTCACAAACATAAATTATTTGGCAAAAAGATCTATTTCGAAAGAAACTGATTCAGCAAATTTTGTATTCTTTGAAAATAACAGAGCATTTAATTTTGTATCTATTGATAAATTATTACAACAAGATTCTAAAGCAAGATATATCTACGATAACACTTCAAGAAAACCATCAGGCGATGGTGGTAGCGCATCTCGTAATACTGCTGCAGATTTACAGCGTATTACAAAATATGAAATCAGAACAGCATATGACTATATGAATAGAATTCAATCTGGTATGTATAAGTCTAGATTGATTACACATGAACTTGTTACTAAAACGTACAATGTTCAAACACTTTCTTACGCAGATAATTTTGAGAAACATAATCACTTAAATCCATATCCAATGTCTACTGGTAATTTACCATCTAAGACATTAGCATTCTTAGATGTTCAACCAAGAGCATTAGAAACATATACTAATTTTAAAACAGACAAAATGAAGAACTGGCATCTCAAAGGAATTATGGAGATGGCTGAAGTTAATGCATATTCAATGGAAGTAACAGTTCCTGGTAGATCTGACTTATGTGTTGGTGATGTAATTGATGTTTTCATTTACAGAAATTCCCCAATAAGTCAAAAAGATCAAGAAGAAGATATTATTGATAAAACTTTCTCAGGTCGTTACCTAATTGCTGCTCTGTGTCATAATCTAAATAGAGAAAAGCATTTAATACATATGTCGCTAATCAAAGATTCGTTGATCATTGATTTGTCTAAAGAAGGAACTACTTAATGAATGGTGTGTTTTACACAGGTGTTGTCGAAAATAGATTAGACCCATTACAACTTGGACGTTGTCAAGTTCGAGTTGTTGGTTTACACACCGAAAACAAAAACGAATTACCTATGGAGTTATTACCATGGGCATATCCAATGCAACCTGTTACATCGGCAGCGATGAATGGTATTGGTCATACACCACTTGGACCAGTTGAGGGGACATGGGTTGTAATTTTCTTTAGAGATCAAGAGTGTCAACAACCTGTTATGATGGGAACGATTGGTGGTGTTCCTCAAGACAAAGGTATTGATTCTAATTATGTAAACGATGGTGATGATTATTTAATTAAAACAGATGGTGGTGGTGCTGAAGACGCAACCAATCAACCAACTAATCAGGGTGGATCAGCAAGTACTGATCCAGAACCTACCGAACCAGTTGCTGGTCGCGATGAAGCAATTGGTCCATTAACAGATTTAGATGTTGGAAAATACAAAGACAATGTTGCTTTGTTAGAAACAACATCAACACCTGGAGGCGAACGAGATTTTACTATTACAGGTAATGTCGGACAGCAGAATTATGGTGTAGTAAATCCACAAGGCAGAATTGGTAAGTATCAAATGGACGCAAAGTCTTTGAACTTACTTGGTTATGTTAAACGTGTATTAAATGCTAATGGCGAAACAGTACCACCATCTAACTTTAAATTAGCTGATGACACAGTTTGGACTGGTAAAGGTGGCGCAACTTCTGTTGCCGTATTCCTCTCAACTGCCGATCTTCAAGAACAGGTTATGGATGAGTGGACTGCATATAATTATGCTGAACTTACTCGTCTTGGTATTATTAGTAGTACATCAGATAAAAAAGAAATTGCTGGTTATCTACAAGCATCACATCCAGATGGAACCAGCAGAGCACAAGCATTAAAATCTGGACAAGATATTGATGATGGTTACGGAAACACAACAACAGATTTATATAAATCTGGCTACTCTTCAATAGAAGGCGACCAGCCAAAAACATTACCACAGAACGTACCAGCTGGTGTTGATGCACAAACAGTACCTCTTGGTGAAACACGACCAGATGGAACTATAAGTGATGGCACAAATAACAGTGGTGTCTCTTATGGATTTGGTGACCCAAATAAAAAATATCCATTAAAAGAATTTTTAAATGAACCAGATACGAATCGTCTTGCTCGACATGAACAAATTGATAACACTATCGTTGGTAAAAAAGACGCAACAAGAACAACCAAAGTTCCAGTATCAATAACTCAAGCAACGTGGGATCAACCAGAATCGCCATTCAATGCCAGTTATCCATTTAATCACGTTTACCAATCAGAGTCTGGACATGTACAAGAGTTTGATGACACTCCAGAAAACGAACGTATTCACCATTATCATAAGAGTGGTTCGTTTACTGAGTGGGATGCTAATGGCACACAAGTAAATAAAATTGTTGGCGACAATTATCAGATTGTTGATAGAAATGGATACCTATATGTTAAAGGTGTTCAGGATATTACGATTGATGGAGTAGCAAACATATTTGTTCGAAGCGCAGCCAACATTGAAATTATTGGAGATACTAAAGCGTACTTCAGAAACAACGTAGATATGCGTGTTGCTGGTAAAATGGATCTGTCTATTGCTGAGGATTTTAATATTGAATGTGAAAACCTAAGCATTAAGACTAGAGGAAACATGACTGTCAATACGGCAGATAGTTTTTATCTCAAAACTACAAACGATACACATTTGTTCTCTGGTGTTAGCACATATGTTACAGCATTGGGTAACATCAACGTAGATGCTGTTTCTAACTTGTTACTGAAGAGTGGTTTCTCAACAAACATTAAGTCTGAGAGTTATTTAAATCTTTACTCTCTGTATGATTTTAATTTAAGAACACCAGCTGATATCAACATTCAAACAAAATATTTTGGTGTTGCTTCGCAAGGTATGTTGATGCGTTCTATTGGTCGTTTCGACATTAAGTCAAGAACTAATAACGTAAACATCGATGCTGGTTCTGGTGGTGCGATTTACTTGAACGGAAACAACGTGGGTGTTTCGCCATCGTTCAACGTAGTCTATCCTAACGAAGCAGAATCAGCAACTCAGAAAGATGCAGTTGACTTAGAATATGCTGGCGATAGAATTACTGCAGTTAATCCATACTTTGCTCACTTGAGTTTACCTCCAAGAAATGTTTCTGGTTCTCAAATGTTTGAAGCACCAGAAGATGGTGATCCTTCTAAGTATATTGATAAGCAAAGACAGAGTGGTCGTATGCCACCAACTGATCAAGCACCAACTACAAATGATACTGCTACTCCGAGCAAACCACCACCAGCTGGTGTTGCTGTTCCTTGCGAGGGATTCAAGAATATGACTGAGTTCCCAGTTACTACAAAACTGTCAGCAAACTTCTATCTTGGTGACTTTATTCCTGGTGGTGGCACTGGTTACATTTGTTCAGCGAAATCACCACATAAGTTACAAGACCAAGATGGTTTGACTAAAGCACAGATTGTGTGTAACTTAAAAGCATTGGCTGAGAATGTTCTTGAAAACATTATTAAGATTGTTCCGAAATCTGAGATTACTATTACTTCAGGATATCGTCAGAAGGGATTGGTTGGCGCAGAAAGCGCAACCTCTCAGCATCCAAAAGGTATGGCTGCTGATATTGTTCTGAAGAAGTCGGCTAGAGATCGTAAGAAACATTATGACTTGATTCAAGAAATTGCAGCAAAGGTTCCGCATGATCAATTAATCTTAGAATATCAAGACTCAAATATTGTATGGATTCACGTATCATATAATGGTATGGGAACACAAAGAAATATGAATTTCACAATGAACAATCATCATACCCATACCAAGGGTGCATTTACACTATTAGCATAAAGGATATATTATGGCACAACCACCTACAGGGCAAATAGCATGCGGTCAACTTAGTAATGTTGGTAGCGGTAATGTAAGAAACGATATTAAACTTGGAGTTGCAATAACACCAGCAAAACTGGTTCCAGGTGTTGTTGGTACAACTATCCAGGCGCATGGACCCCCACCACATAATTTTCTACCAAAAATTGTTCAGGGAAGTACATCTGTGTTTCTTGGACCAGATCACATACCATTAGCATATGATGGATGTCTTGCTAGTTGTGGGGATCCTATTACAAGTCAACCACACGATACAGACATTTTTGTTGGACCTTAACTATGTCAGTTCTTGCGCTAACCCAAGCAAAAACTGAATTTTTACAAAAGTATTCGACTCAAGACTTATACTCGAGGATCTTCACAAATTATAAAAATTATCCTTCAGAGTTAACGAAGGTTGCAGATTTAGAGACATTAGCAAGAACAAAGGTTTCCCAGATTAGTAATCTGTTTGGTATACGACCAGCAACTGTTGGTGAATTGTTTGAGAATTTAAACGAACTGGCAGTCGTAGTTGCTTTGCAACAACTTGAGGCTTCTGCCAATCCAGATATTCCAGAAGGCGATTTGGGTGGTGGAGATTCTAGACCAGATACTGGTTCTGGTGGTGGATAAAACGAATAAATAAAGATATGGTTACAATAACAAGACAAACTCAAATATTTAAGGATATCGATCTCCTTTTCACAGCACATCCAAATACTAAAGATGTTGTTAAGAAGCGCAACGAAGAAGCAATTAAACAATCTGTAAAGAGTTTAATCTTAACACAATATTATGAGAGACCATTTCACAGTGAAATTGGTTCACCAGTCAGAGGATTGTTATTTGAATTAGCAACCCCATTAACAGTCCATACATTAAAGCGTGGAATTATTGATACTCTAGAGAATTTTGAACCAAGAATTCGTGTTCTTGATGTAAACATATTTATGCAGGATGAGCAAAATGCTTGTGATATATCTATCACTTATGAGATTATTGGACTACAGACAACAGAAGAATTAACAATAACAGTAGAGAGAACAAGATAACATGGCGAACTCATCAAATCTAAGAGTAACCGAATTAGACTTTGATAACATCAAAGATAATTTAAAAACATTTCTAAAATCGCAAGACGAATTTACCGATTATGATTTTGAAGGTTCAGCTATGTCTGTATTGCTTGACCTGTTGGCATACAATACACACTATAACGCAATCTATGCAAACTTTGTTGCCAATGAAATGTTCTTAGACACAGCAGCGAAGCGTTCTTCAGTTGTATCATTAGCAAAACATTTTGGTTATACACCTCGTTCTATTGTTTCATCAAGAGCAAAGATTAATCTTACAGTTACAACAACTGGTTCACCACAATCTTTGATGTTACCAAGATATACTACATTTACAACAACGATTGATGGAACAGATTATAGTTTCTATAATCTTTCAAACATAACAACAACTCCAGTAAGCGCAAATACATTTACATACAATAATGTTGAAATCGTTGAAGGTAAGCCATTAACTTACAGATATACAGTTCAAAATGGACAAACAAAATTCTTAATTCCAAATTCTAATGTTGACACTTCTACATTGTTGGTAGAAGTTCAAACAAGTTCAGCAGATGCAACAACTCAAACATTCAACTTGGCTGGAAATAAAGATTACACAACAGTTACTGGAACAGATCCAGTATATTTCTTAGAAGAAACACGTGATGGTTACTATCAATTAGTATTCGGAGATGATGCTATTGGTAAAGCATTGGTCGATGGTAATGTTGTTAGAATGACATATCTAATCTCTAATGGTACAATTGCTAATAACGCTACTTCATTTACGCTTGGTGGTATTTCGGCATTTACTGTTACAAATTTTACATTAACATTGGCTCAGAAATCATTGGGTGGTCGCGATCGCGAAACAATTGAATCGATAAGAAATAATGCATCAAAATTTTTCGTTACACAAAATCGTGCTGTTACTGCTGAAGATTATAAAAACATTATTCTAGCAGAAGCATCTGATATCGAAGCTGTTAGTGCTTGGGGTGGCGATAATGCAAGTCCTCCAGTATATGGTAAAGTTTATATTAGTGCCAAGCCAAAAAATGGAACATCATTAACTGATGAAACAAAAACAAGACTGTCATCTATTTTAAACAGAAAGAATGTTGTTGGTATCACACCAGAGTTTATTGATCTAGAATTTCTGTACTTAATGTTAGAAACAACATTCTATTATGATCCATCAAAAACAACAACACCAAAAGAAACATTAGAAGCCAACGTCCGTGCTACTATTCAGAATTTTGAAGATTCAAATTTAAATAATTACGATTCTATTTTTAGAAAGAGTCAATTAAGCAGAGAGATTGATTACACAAGTAAAGCAATTTTAAATAGTAATACGCAAGTAACTCTCTACAAATATTTACAAATAAACTCTGAGAACAGATTAAATTATAAATTTGATTTTTTAAATCCAATTAACACAATTACCAGCACATCATTTAGATTAGTCAACAACTCAACTGATTATTATCTTAAAGATGATGGTGATGGTAAGATTCAAAAATATTATTATAACAATGGTAAAGTTGTTATTGAATCAACTGCCTTTGGGTTTGTTGATTATCAAACTGGTATAATTACAATACCAGCAACTGCTTTTTCAATGTTGACTGACAACTGTAAAATTTTCGCGAAGCCAACAAAACCAGATGTTGAATCAATGCGTAATCAAATTTTGACTATTCAAGATTCAGATGTTGAGGTATATGGTGTATTAGATACAAGAAAACCATTGGTACGATAAATGACAATTAAAACCTCTATCGTTGTAGATTCTCAGGCTCCTGAGTTTATTCGTTCAGACTATGCGAAGTTCATCACATTCCTTCAAAAGTATTATGAGTATGTTGAACAAGATGGTAAGGCGAATGATGTATTAAGAAATATCGATACATATAATGATATCGATGATCAAGATGATCCTGATATTCTTTCTACATTTTACACATTGTTCTTGCCAGATTTTCCACAATTCGTTGTATCTGACAAGAAGTTTGTATTAAAACATATCGCTGAGTTTTATAATTCAAAAGGTTCTATTGATTCGATCAAAGCATTCTTTAGAATTTTATATGGCGAAGAAGTTCAACTCTTTTTACCAAAAGAAGACATCTTAAAATTAGATGCTGGTATTTGGAGAAAAACATTTAAGATTAAAATATATAATCTTTCAGGCGACCAAATTGAACATCTTCTTGGTTCAGAAATTTATCAAGTTGATGCCATCAATGGTCACAAAACAGTTAAGGCACGTGTAGTTGACTATGATCCAAACTACGATATCCTTTATCTTTCTGCTGACAATTTAATTTTAAATTTCACAACAGCAGATTTAGTTTATGCAACCAATGTTAATGGAACAAGCGTAACATTTAATTTAAAATCTCAGTTGTCAACAACAACTCCAACATTTGGTGGGCAGAATTATGCTCCAGGAGATTCCGCTGTATTACCAACAGCACAATCCAACACAGAAAATATTAAAGTATCAACAGTTTCATCAGGAACAATTGAACAACTTGTATTGTTAAGTCGTGGCGATAACTATTCAGTTTATGATACAGTTGATTTTGGAACACCACTAGATGGCGAAGTTCCAGCAACTGCTAGAGTTCAAAGCACAATCAATAAACAAATCATATCAGAGATAAATGATTTTAATTGGCTTGAACCAGAGGATAAATTTACATTCGAAGATAATTTTGAAATTCGTCAAGAGTATGGTAATTTTGGTGCACCAGCAGCAGCCAATATGTCAGTTACTGATGAAACAACAAAAGGTATCAACACTGGTTCAATTTCTTCAGCAGAATTTGGTATTCTTGCTGAGCAGCAACAAGAAGATTCAATATCTTATACTAGAGCATCGTATACATATAACCAAGGATTGTTTAGAACAATTCTTCCACGTGTTGGTGCATCATCAAACTATGCATTAAACTGGACAAAAAATGAAGGTATTAGTGTAGCATTGATTGATGAAGAATTATATATTGGGTCAATCAATTGTACCGAAGGAACACCACCAAATCCAGGAACTGTAATTATTCAGTTTGACACTGATACTGATTATAACGCATTAGAATATTATGAATTAACATCAAGAGGTTCGTCAACAGTAACACCATCAATTGGTGTTGTTAATAAAAATGTTACTGATACAGTATTGCTTGATACAAAAATTGGCAACCTTTCATTACAGCAACAGATTGGTGCATATGAGTTGTCGCAAAATACACTCAGCCCACTATATCCATTCTCTGAAAATGCTGGTACACAAAGCAGAGGTCCAATAATTTACATTCGAGAAACAAATCAACTTTGTGGTCACGATTTAAATACAACAAGACCATGGGAATATAGATTTGTTTTCCGTAAAGATACAGTTGTTAAATTCAAAATTTTTATTATGCCAGTTCAATACGATCTTCGTTCTGTTAAGATTGTTGGCGAAGATGGAACAACAGATTTTTATGAAGAGAATGATGCATCAAACATTCTGATTCAAGAAACATATGATGGAACATTTAGAAGAGTTGGTTTTGATCCAGCAAATGTAACACAGCTGGGTGGCGCAGGTGCTTATATTGTAATTAATGTACCATCGCATGGGTTTAATGATGGTGAGATAATTCGATATAATACTTTCCAAGATATCGAAGCTGGTATATATTCAGGTACTGTTGGTGGAATTACTGATGGGCAATTATTTAACTGCTTGCCTGTGGATTCTAACAACATTATATTGTTACCATATGGAGGATCTAACAGTGAAGCATATAATGTTGGTCTTGCTCAAGTATTAACACCAGCTGCTTCATCTGGAACAACATGTTATTTTACAAATTTCGCTGGCTCTCATGTAACCAATGGTGCAAATTATACATCAACAGCTGTTGCTAATTCTGCGATTACTATCTCTGCTAAGAAAAGATCTTGCGGAACAAGGGATATGGGTTTAAAATATAATCTTGATCCAAATATTCCGACTGATAGTAATACAGGTTTCAAAACAATGTATCCATATACAGTAGACAATAAAGTTTATCTGTTTCAATCGATTAATGAAAATACTGATTACTTAATATCGGAAAGAAACGATTTTGATAATACTGTTGTGCCATATAATTTAGAAATCAATAAAACAAATCCATCAGAGATTGAAGATTATGTAACAAATCCATTCATTGCTTTAGAAAAATCAGATGTTTCTATTAAACAAAATATTTTAACAGTTGACATTCCAGATTATTCTCAAGCACGTGTTATGGTCGAGCGTAAATCCTTGCAAATGGTTGACGATATTAACAGAGGTCAACAGCGTTTGTTCAGAGCATGGAATGATTATGCTGAGATTAGCACATATCAAGAATTGTATAACACAAATAAAAACATCTACTCAGATGAATACTCTGACCAACCATATGTAAATGCAATATTACCAAGCGACATTACATTGTATTCCTCTGGTCCATCAGAGTTTGCTAATTTTGGTCCAACAATGATGGTGGCTTCATCTAAAAATAATTCTGTATATTATACAGACGGAGCTGGTCAAGGTAATTTTATTTACTCAGCGCAGCTTGATGATCAACGTAGAATAAGTTTTGTTGAAACAACAAATTATGATAATGAACCAGCATATCCAATGTCAAACAATGGACCAGTTGGTATATCTAAAACAGTAACTGGCACAGTAACAAGCGAAACTGCATACAATACAAATAAAAAGAAATATTTTACAATTAACTTCTCATTACCAAGAGAATTAAATTATAATGTTGATATGCCTTTCGAAGTTAATCTGACAAATATTATTGAATCTACTAAAGATGGTTTTTCTTTTACCGATGTTGATTTTAATGACAGCGTTTCTTTAGAGGGTGTTCCATATGCTGGAAGTGATGTGTTTTTGTTAGAGGGTGGTGATAGTATTGCCTTTGAAACAAACACAAATGGCTATGCATCATTAGCGCAACAAAAAATGTCAATTATGAATCCAACGATAATGCTTGAGTTTTTCTCGCCATCATTGGATCCTGCTGACCCAAGAAAACATTTAGTATATTATGCAAACAAAGCAGATTACACTAAAATTTCTAGCGACGTACAAAGAACAATCTATACATTTATGAATTGTTGGTCGCCAAATCAAAACGTAGTACCTAATACAACTATTAAAGATTATACTGTAACAATCAAATCATTACAGAAATCTGATTATATTATTGAAAAAGTTTCAGATTCACAATTATTAGCAAATGATCCACAACATTCAATAGAAACTGGTTCATATGTATCACCATTCATTCAAGAAGTTTATATTGTAAATGGTCAAAATGATTATGGTAAATATGTTAAGATGTACCCAACATATGAAGATGCAGTTGCTGACACAAATTCAATAACACCATTCTCTCTTGGCGCAAACTTCGGTTCCAATTTAGAAGGTAATGAATTATTTTATAATCCTGTTGTCTCAGGAACAACAGTAGCAAGTACATATACAAATCCATTATCAAGCGTTGGTGTTAAGAATCCATTCACAGGATTAATAAAAGATAATAATATTTCATTGGCAAGATTTTTTGATCCATCAACAAACGTATCATCTTCTTCGATAACAGTTAGAAATCATAATTTGGTTGATGGTTCTTGGGTAAGATTTAGAACAGATTTTAATGGAAATGCTCCATCTGGTTTGGTTGATAACACAACATATTATGTAAAAGTAATAGATGCAAACACTGTAAAATTATGTTCATCTTTTGCAAATTACAGTTCAAACACATATGTTACATTTACTGCATTCGCAACATCTGGCAAAACATGTTCTCTACAAACTGTACCGCAATCATTAAATTTTAACTCAATTAAAGATTTATCTTTTGATACTAGATTATATGTAAGTTCAATTGCAATCAGTACTGTTGATACAATTACTGGTGGTATTACTTTCGCAACCCCACATACATTGTCTGGTTTAAGTAAGGTAGTATTTTCAACAACAGGAACTGTACCATCTGGACTGACAAATAATGCTGAGTATTATGTAATTTATGTTGATGATCTAGAAATTAAATTCGCTTCATCCCTAGAGAACGCATCAAACAATATTCCAATTGTTCCTAAAACTGTTGGTTCTGGAACAGCTTCTATTATCGTAAAAGGTACTAATGGTAATTTGTTTCCAAACAATACAATCAAAGAACAACAATTCTTTACTCCTGGTCAATATACAAATTATTTAAATACTGGTGATAAGGTAACAATTAGAACACAAAGATCTTTAAGCACATTAATTGATAGTGGTCAAACAATGTTTGTTAAAGATTCAACAACAGGATCAACTGAATCATTTGGTCTGACAACAAGATCAAATTTAACAACAAGTAATTTTGGTTATTTGACATTGTTATCTACTAATATGGATCCTGATACTGATATAATTACAGCTCCATATGGTCACGTGTTTTATACTGGTGATGAAATATCTTACAGTACTAGCGGAACATCGTTCGCACCAGCAGTTTCTACAGTGTATGTAATTAAAATAAATTCAACTACTTTCAAAATAGCTGCATCTTTTATTGATGCGATAAACAACAATCCTATCAATATTACTGCTAGAGGAACTGGTTCACAGTATTTTACAAGAACAGATTTTGATACAGCTTCTGAAATTGCTGAATTAATTCCATATTCAACTCAACCAAATTATGCTGCGACATTAAATCCAGGTGTAACAGGAACAGGTATTGAAGAATTTACAATCACATATGGATCAAATCTACAAACAGAAACAGGATATCTTGACCAAGTTGTGCTAACATCTCCAGGTCATTATAGAAAAGTTCCAACTGTTACAATTAAAACAGCTGGTCAGCGTTCAGGTTCTGGTGCTGACATATATCCAATAACAAATCAAGTAGGTTCGATTACTGGTTTTGAAATTATGGATGGTGGTGTTCACAATGTATCAAGAACATTATATGTTCCATATTCGTTTATGTCTGATACAATCAGTGGTACTTTTGTGCAGGGCGAAACAATTAAAGTTGGAACATCAGAAGTTGGAACATTACTGTCCAAAGAAGGACACTACTTTAAGATTAACTGGAATCAGGTAACACCAATTACTCTGGGCAACACAACTCCAGGAGTTGGTACTACAATTACTGGCGTAACATCTGGAGCAACAGCACTTGTTGGAAGAGCATTCACTATTGCTAGTATCGCAGTATCAGAAGGTACATCTGTTGTGACAACAGGCGATGAGCACCATATGGTAAATCAAGATATGGTTTACATAAGTGGGTTCTCACCAAATATTGCTGATGGTTACTACTATGCTTCTATTATGGGATCTAATAAATTTAGACTTTATACAGATAGAAAATTGTCAGTTCCTGTAACAGCTGCGCAGCCATCAGGTTATACTGCATATACAGCTGTTGGTCGTTCTGGTATGTTTACTGCTGTTGCTTCTGCTGCTCCTTCTGCGATTACAGAATCTACAGAAAATGGATCAAGTAACAACTACGCAAGCGATAAAAACTTATTAAATACAACAACAAGATTGCAAGACTCTCATTATTACCAAGACTATTCGTATGTAATCAGAGGTGCTAACTCGCACGATAATTGGAAACCTTACTTCAATAAACTGGTTCATCCAGCTGGTTTTGCTGTATTTGGCGAGGTTGATTATTTTACAGTTAATTCGGGTGTAGAGAAACTTGGCAATACAGTTCTTAATGGAAGCACTATAAATAATACAAGTAATGCAATCATAACAGAGATGACGACCTAATATGGCACAGTATGCAATAATCAAACAAGAATCAAAGGCACAAAATGCAAAGGGATATTATTCCAGCATTGTTAGTGGTGCTAAAAAACTCTATTATTATTTTGGTAACCCAGTAGCTTGGTCAACATATCCAGGTGGAAGTTACAGCGATACAGCACCTCCAACACCAACAGATTCCCAACTTTGCGAGAAACAAATTTGGGATGGAATTATTGGCATGAAGAAAGTATCATCTTCTGATATAGTTTTCTCTTATAAAAGAAATGATTGGGTAAGCGGAAACTATTATGATATGTATAGAGACGATTATGATGGCACTGTTAATGGCGTAACAACAACAGGCGCATCTACATTACCTTTATCTTTATCTAAAACAAATAGTCTTGTTCTTGTATATGATAGTGGTTCATATAAACTGTATCGTTGCATAGATAATCGTAGCATAACAACTGGTTACGCAATTCCATCAACAACAAAACCAACATTCACAACAGACCAAATTCAAACATTGTCTGATGGATATCGCTGGAAATATTATGGCACATTAACAACAGCAGATGCTGAAGAATTTTTAACATCTTCTTATGCGCCAATTCCTTCGAATTTAATATCAACAAAAGTAGCTTCTGGGCAAGTAATTTCAATTGTTATGCTCAGTCGTGGTGCTGGTTATACATCAACACCAACTGTAACAGTCAAAGGCGATGGTACTGGTTTGGTTCTTGGTACACCAGTTCTTTCTGCAGGTTCAATAGCATATATCCCAGTTACTACTGCTGGTTCTGGTTATACATATTTGACACTAACAATTAGTGGTGGTGGAACTCCAACAACTACAGCAACTGCTAGAGCAGTTGTTGCACCATATGGTGGGTTTGGTAACAATGTATCAAATGAAATCGATCCAAATTATTTGATCGCTAGAATTTCAAATATCAATACTGATGTATATTTTCCAACACGTGGTAATGCACCAACTGCATATGGCGCAACATCAGGAACATATGTTACTAATTTAACATATAGATCAGTAGGTTTATTGGAAGATCCACTACAGTATAATTCAACTTCTGCTGCAACTGATACCTTACTTAAAAATTTTACTGAGTTTAGATATAACGCAGTAACAGGTACAGTAGCATATGGTGATAGATATACTTCACCAACAAGCGGATTGTCAAACGCAATCGGAACAGTTGTTGCTGAGAGACAAGATAATTCATATGTTGCTGATATTGTTACTATCAATGCAGCAACAGCAGTTAACGCATCAACCAAAGCAATTGCTGCTATTGGTCACGGATTAGTTACTGGAGATACAGTAAATTATTCAACAGGTGGTGGTACTACAATTGGTAATCTTACAAATGGCGCATCATATTTTGTAATTAAAGTTGATACTGATAATTTTAAATTGGCATCATCTTTGGCTAATGCGCAAGGTAATATTGCTATTTCAATTACTGCTGGAATTGGTTCTACTCATACATTTACGGACACAGTAGTTAAAGGGTATGTTTCTTTTATCCGCTCAACCGAACAGTTAGTTGAACAATCACCATTAGTCGCTGGTAATTTATTAACAAAAACAGATTCATCTACAACAATGTATCTTGGTCCATATGCTACATTTAATTCAGCGTCTGGTTCTGTTGTAGTTATTGCTTCTGATACTATTGTTATCAATGCCCACCCATTCCTTACTGGCGACCAAGTAGTATATACAAATGGTGGTGGAACAACAATCCCAACAACAGGTTCTACTCTTGTGAGTGGAAATACCTATTACATTATTCGTGTAACTGCAAACGAAATTAGATTAGCAACATCATATGCCAACGCAATCGCTAAAACAAACATCGATTTAACTGGTCTTGGCGTTGGTACACATACCCTTAAATATACAGGTTCGGATAGTGTTTCTTATCCAACAGTTCAAAAGTATACTGGTAATGTGGTGTTTGCTGAGTATAGAAATGCTGTTACAAGATCCACAGAAAAAGAAAAATTTAGATTTGTTCTAGAATTTTGATAAATAGAACATTACCACTGGAGAAAATTAAATGAATTTTAACGTATCGCCATATTACGACGATTATGATGAGGATAAGAAATTCCTGCGTGTCCTGTTCCGTCCTGGATATTCTGTTCAGGCACGTGAATTAACACAAGCGCAGACGATCTTACAAAAACAAGTCCAAAGACTTGGCGATTATGTATTTAAAAATAAGTCCAGAGTTATCCCTGGAGAGTTGAAACTCATTACAGCATACTCAATTAAACTAGAACCACTAGAAATTGACAAATCATTTAATCTTGATACATTCATCCAAGCATTAGATAACATTACAATTACTGGTGAAACCACTGGCGTAAGAGCAACTCTAGTTTTGGGTGAGCCATCTACATCAGCTGGTGATCCTCCACTTTTCCACATCAAATATGTTTCACAAGGTTTTAACGGAGAAGAATATTTCTCACAAAATGAAGTATTAAAATTTGATGTAGTGGCAAGCGTTGTAACAACATCTACTGGTGGAACAAGCGAAACAGATCCAGTTGTAACAACAACAGATTATGTTTCTCCAACATATACAAATCCAAGAACTGGTGAAGTAATTACAGCTGCTTCTGGATCATATCGTGTAAGAATTCAAAACGTAAGCGATTATCAAAACGATTCTTATATCGCAAACATCACTACTGGTATTTTCTATGTCAATGGCGCATTCGTTAAAGTTGACTCACAAAGAATTTGTTTATCAAAATATACAAATACACCAACAACTGCAGTTGGTTTAGATATTGTTGACAACATCATAACTCCAGAGCAAGACACAACATTATTAGACAATTCAACTGGAACACCAAACTATACTGCTCCAGGTGCTCATCGCTACAGAGTTGTTTTAGTTCTTACGAAAAAAGACGTTGGCTATGCCAGCGAAAGTTTTATTGTTCTTTCTACATTAAGAAGAGGTATTTTACAATTCGAAGCGCAAGGTTCAAGTCTTGCTGAATTAGAAAAAGTACTTGCTCGCAGAACATATGATACCAATGGTGATTATACTGTTCGCGATTTTGAAATTGAAATGCGTCAACATCGTAACTCAGACCAAGGTGTTTGGACAGGAACAACGGCATACGGTAAAGGCGATACAGTTTATTATGTAAGCCCATCTTCTGGTAAAACAAATTTCTACATCTGTTTAGATTCAGGTGTTTCTGGTACATCTGCCCCAACGCACGTTTCTGGTGCTGTTAGTGATGGTGGTGTTCGCTGGAGATTTACACCACAAGCCACATATAATTATGGTATCTATTCAGAGTCTGAAGGTGGAGATACTGAAAAAATTGCATTTGGTTTAAAAAATGGTAAAGCATATATCAAAGGATTTGAATTTGCTGTAAATGGTGTTAGATATGTTGAAGCACCAAAAGCAAGATCATATAACAAAATTAAAAATACTGGTGTTCCAGTTTCTGTTGGTAACCTTATCGATGTAATTCCTTTTGGTGTTCCAGATATTGATGGTTTCCAAATTGTTGACTTATATTCAGTTGATACTCCACCAAATGCTTCACAAAGTATGCCGTATTTAACAGCATCAGCTGATAGTTCTGGTACTGTTGGTTCATGGGGATATATGTCAGCCAAATTGACATATGGTATTGTTGCGCATCAAACATCATCAACAGGTGTTAATGAATATACTGTTGCAAAGATTCTTGCGAACACAGTTACAACGACTGTATTTACAAACAGTATGCAATCCTGGACAGATAACTCTGGTGGCTCATCAAATGATGCTGCGTATTTCCTACCAACATCTAAAATTGGTACTGCTCGTCTACGTTATGTAGAAGGTGCTCAGCCAATTGGTGGTAGAGCAACTGCTAAAATATCTTTAATGGATGTCCAAATGGATCCAGGTAAAGATTTCCGTAAAGTTCGTGTTATTGGTACACCATTAAGCGTTGGTTCAACTTCTGCTGGTGGTGATCCACAGTGTTTCCGTGCTCTAGTAATCCCACAAACATATAACTCAACACAAGTTGGTACAGCTACAATCGCAACAAGTGGAAATATTGCTGCAACAATGACTGGTTTTGGTACTAAATGGCTTTCTTCAACCCAGTTAACTGCTGGTGATATGGTTTGGTTCCCAAATGTGCCATCTCAGTTCTTCTTTGTTCGCGATCTTCAAGGATCCGATAGAGGCGCATTAGTAACACGTTTCAGTACATATAATATTTCTGGTCCATTATATAGAGCAGATTGTGTATTCCAGAAACCTGAAGATGGTGATTCAATATTCGACATGCCTAAGAAAGATGTGTTGACTATTCGTGGTGGCGAAACTCTTCAAGACAATAATACAACATATACAACTCTGGAAAAGGCAGTTGTTACTGGTGGTTCCTCAGATGGAACATATGTTACATTAAATGTGTCTTCAGTTGAACCTGATCAAATTCGTATTACCGATGTTGCTGCTTATGTTGTTATTAACAACACAACTGGTGAGTTGGTAAACCCATACGATATTACATTAAACACATTGACAACAGCGTCAATTCGTTTAAATGCATCAGCAAGTCGTACAAATAGTTTAGCGTATTTACAAAACGATTCTTACAGTGTGTTTATTCCAACACTAAAGCGTTTGACTAATGCTAAAGAGAAAGTTAAATCTCTTGTTTCTGCTTCTCAAGATATTACAATTCAGCAGAATATTGAATTAGATACAATTAAAATTAACAAAGCTGACGTATATCGTATTCTTAAAATTGAAATGTTCCCGAATGTTATTTTCGGTAATGATATTTCTGGTCAAATTACTGGAACTGGTGTTGATATTACAACAAACTATGAGTTTGACAATGGTCAACGTGATACTCACTATGATCTTGCACGACTAATCAAGAGTAAATCAGTGGCTTTCCCATCTGGTCCAATCCGTATTACTTATGAATATTTTGAACACAGTGGTGGTGACTACTTCTCAGCTGACTCATACCCAGATCTATTGTATGAAGAAATTCCAAACTACTTCAGTAAAGTTACTGGTAGAACAATAAGTTTACGCGATGTGCTTGATTATCGTCCACGTGTAAACGATGGTGGTACATTTGATGGTGGTACAGCTTCTTTAACTGCTTTACCGCAACAAAAATATGGTTTCCAATGCGACTTCGCTTACTATTTGCCACGCAAAGATAAAATTGTTTTAAACAAATCAGGACAGTTTGTTGTTATCCAAGGTGTATCTTCAGAAAATCCGCAATATCCAGAATTACCTGATGATGTTATGGAGTTGTTCGATGTTGAATACAAGCCATATACATACAAAGTAAATTCAAGCAACGTCTTTATCAAGCCAATCGATAACAAGCGTTACACAATGAAAGATATTGCTAAGTTAGAGAAACGTATTGCTAACTTGGAAGATGCTACCGTATTAAATTCATTAGAGCGATCAACAGCAACCTTCTCAATTAAAGACCAAGATGGTTTAGATAGATTCAAGAATGGTTTCGTTGTTGATAACTTCACAGGACATAAAGTTGGTGACGTATCAAATCCTGACTACGAATGTTCAATTGATATTTTAGAAAATAATTTACGTCCAGCTTTCTATACAGTTGGTGTAGATATGGTTGAGGTTGCTCAATCTGTTGTTGAACGCAACACATATAATTATAGAATTCATCCAGGCAATATCGCAACTTTACCATACTATGCTGGACCAGAGTACTTCTATAAAAATAAAAATGAAATTCAAACAATTATTGACAAAGGTGCTAATGCAACTTCTGTAGAATTGTTCAGAAAAGAAACACTAATTCGTGAGAACAATGATCTTATCATTATGGAACAACCATATGCAACAGAATCTGTCCAAGTTACAGCTCTGTTAACTGGTTCTTCTTCTGGTACTGTTACACTATTCCCTTCTGGCGATACATGGGTTGAAACAGATATTCCTCAAGAACTTGTTATTAATGAAAATGGAACATACGACAGCGTTGCTGCTCAAGCGGATGCGCTTGGTATTGATTTTGGCACAATCTGGAATCAATGGCAAGTTAGTGGTTTCGGTCGCCCAGTAACTACTGTTAGCAATAGTTCATGGAGAAGTGGTGCTGGTACATACTACTCATCTACTTCTGTTACAACTCAACAAGTTAGTGAGAGCGCAAAAGGTAAAACAACTTCATTAAATGAAAGTGTTGGACTTACACAAATTAATGGTCGCTTAACTGCTCGTCAATCACAGTCATATATTCGTTCACGTCCAGTAACATTCGTAGCGAATGGATTGAAGGGTGGTTCAAGAGTTTATGCATTCTGTGATACAACAAACGTAACTGATTATTGTACTCAAGCATCTAGACTATATCTTGCTGCTCGCGGATTTGATTACTCAGAAGTTCCATTCCAATTTGGTAAGTCAGCAACTGAACGAAATGTTTGGTTAACATTCAACACTGATGATGTGTTTTCTGGATCTACTTCTAACTATGAAAGAACATTTATTGGTTCTTTAGCAAACAGTGATTTTAATTATACTACTTCATTTACTAGTGTGTTTAATGGAACTGTAATTCAACCATCAAGTATCGTAACGACAGGAACTAGTACTATTCTTGGTGATGTTGGTACAAACCTTATTCCTAAGAATTCTGAAGTTCAAGCATTCACAAAAGGTGAAGTAATTAAAGGAATGGTTTCTGGTGCAACTGCTATTGTTATTCTACATGAACAATCAACTTCTACACAAAATGGTAACGCAGATGGTTCTATTGATTGCTTACACGTTTTAAATATTCGTGGAACATTTAAAGCAGGTGAACAGATATCTGGTACAATTAAACGTGACAAATTAAATGGTGGAGTATTAACATTAACATTGCGTGCATCTAGTCACTTTGAAGCACCATCTCCAGGTAATTTAATTACTTCTGGTACTGGTCGTGTTGCTGGTACATGGTTGATTACTAGTGGTCAAACAATCAACAATAAATCATCACCAAAATTCTTAACTGGTAAGAGAACATTCTCTTTACAAGATACTATAACAAATACAGCATCATCGGCTGGTATTGTAGATAGAACATGTTATGCTGATGCAGTTTATTCTGCTGTTGGTATTATTGATGCTGGTGGCGGTGGTGTGGTTGGCGTAAGAAATGCTTCTGTTGGTGTTGGCGACGTAACTCGCGATCGTTCATATACACAAACGCTGGCTTCTAGTACATCAACATCATATGTTCCAGATCCACCTCCTCCACAATCACAAGATCCGTTGGCGCAAACATTTATTGTTTCTTCAGCTGCATCTATGGCTGATGCAAGTCAAGGATCGTTTGTTACTGATGTTGAACTTTTCTTTGCCAATAAAGATCCAATCGCTCCAATCGCTGTTGAGATTCGCACTACGCAAAATGGTTACCCAACTACAACAACTCTACCATTCGGACAGAAATATCTGTACCCATCACAGATTCTTACATCTACAACTGGTACTGTTGGTACAAGAGTAAGGTTTGATGCGCCAGTATATGTTAAAGAAGGCGAAATGTATTGTGTTGTATTGTCAACATTAAGTCCAACATACTCAGTTTATACAGCTACGCTTGAGAAAACAGATATTAGTAACAACAAACTTGGAAAAGTATTAAAGAATCCTGCTACTGGATCTATGTTTAGATCGCAAAACTCTGCTACTTGGAGCGAATCATCGACCCAAGATTTGAAGATGGTTATCTATCGTGCTATCTTTAATACAACATCAAGCGGAACAACTGTTGATGCTTTAGGAACAACTGTTGGCGAAAGTTTCATCTATTTGAAACCGAAAGATATTAAACCATTATCCAATTCTGGTAGACAATCTAAGTTTACAAAATTGGCATTAAACCCATTCCGTTGTACATTAGGTAAGAGCGAAATTATTGTTCGTCAACCAAACCATGGTATGATCGCTGGTGCTTATGTTACATATCAAAATGTAACTGGTTCTGAATCATTTGGTTTTACTAATGCTTTATTTAATACAGGCACTCATACTGAAACACAGTATGATATTAAAACAGCTGCATATGTTACAACTGGAACAATTGTAAAACACAAAGTATATAAAGTTTACAGCCATGATTTATACAGTATTAGATTGTATGATACCAGTGGTTCTGCTCGCTTAGCAACAGGATCTGGTCAGTTTGGTGGTGATCAAATGTATGCATCTATGAATGCGTTATATACAGTTCTTCACCCATCAGTAGCTATGATGAATTTGGAAGCAACTACTGTTACTGGTCAAATTAAAACAACATCAGGAAGAAGTCCAACTGGATCAGAAACTCCATTTACGAAAGACAATACTTGGAATGATATTATTCTTAATGATAATAATTACTTCCCAAGTCAACGTGTAATCTTAAACAAACAAAATGAAATTGATGTTTTAGACAGAGCAAATTCATTAGAGTTAAGACTACAGTTACAGACTAAGAGTAAATTCGTTTCTCCTATGGTTGATATTGATCGTGTTGTTCTTGCTGCCACACAAAACCGTATTGATGATCCAGTAACAACTAAGAGTCCGAATAGTAACTACTACTCAGCAACTGGTGGGTTTGATGGATCACAAATCTTCTTCTCAGAATATGAGAACAAGCAAGGTGGTGCGCAGATGGGATATATTACTCGTAAACTGCAGTTTAAAAATACATCTAAGCTGTTAAAGATTCAGTTCGCTGCTTCTGTACCATCAAACATGGGTATTGATAAGTCAACTCCATCTATTACGTTGCCAATTAAAATCAAATCTGGATCACGTACTTCTGAGCACCCAGATGTGGTTACTCAACGTACTGCTATTACAACAACTTACGCAATCGGTACAACTACAATTGGTTTCCAATCAGTAACTGGTATTGTTGATGGTATGTATGTTTATGGTCCAGGTATCCAAACAGGTACACGTGTTAATGGTATCTCTAGCACAAACGTAACATTCGACAAAGCGATTAAAGTTATTATTCCTTCTTCATCGAGTGGTACTGTTTACTTCTTCACTGGCTTCGATATCTCTGGTCAGAATAAGACTCAACAAATTGACGTAGGCGATTATGTAACATATAATAATACTAGTGGTTCAGGAACACCAATTCCTTCTAATACATATGTTGTTAAAGCACCTAAGAATACTTACTTCACTAAGAAAGTTGGTACATATTCAAGTGGTGCTTTCGTTGAAGCAACAACAGCAGTTCCTGTTGCGTTGTTTAATGGTGTCCGAAGCGGTATTGACCCAACAACAAACACAATGACATTCTTCGTGGATGACTTGACAAACATTAAGCAAGGTATGTATTGTTACATTCTTAACTATGCTAACAATGATGCTACTTACGTTTGGGCACCAATGACAGTTCGTCGTGTTCTTCGTGTTAACACAGATGCTAAATCTATTACAGTTGAGAAGCTGTCACCTCTTGATGAAATTTCAACAATTGGTTACTCAAACTTCTTCTACTTTAACAGTAACAACTCTGTTATTACCTTCTTCAACCCAACGATTGAGTTGAATCAAGCTGTAACAGCTGATGTTGTTCCAACATTGTCATCAAGAACTGCGACTAACTTGTTATCATTTACTACACCTCCAGCTTCTGAAGTTGAGGTATATGCTAAGATAACTAATGGTGGTAATGCTGTATCAACTTCTGCTCTACAGTTCCAGTCTAATGAATACAATGCTAGTACAAACCCATATGGTGTAGATAGCACAAATGATATTATCTACTTCCCGATTGCACATAACTTGAACACTGGTTCGGCTGTGTTGTATAATGCTCAGTCTAATGTCATTACCAACTTAAAATCTGGTACTGTATATTATGCTATCTTCGCTTCTACAACATCTATCAAACTAGCAACTTCATATACTGCTGCGGTTGAAACTGAAAAAGGAACTTCTGGCTATGCTGCGATTAATATCTCAGCAACTTCGGTTCAAGAGAATCATACTCTAACTGACGTAAACCAAAAGAATCAAGCATCTATTGAAGATAAATCATATTTCCGTATCTTACCAGATACTTCGATTGGTGGTGATAGCAGTACTTATGGTGGTATCTATCCTCTTGCTGTTGGTAAGGGACAGTTGACAACGACTGATGATCCATCTGAGTATATTGATCATTCGTTTACAGTTGATAACTTAGATCCGTTCAATACTGCTATTATTAAAATTACAATGAGATCTCGTAATCCTGCGTACGTACCAAAGATTAAAGATCTTCGTATTATTGCAACTGCATAATGGATAAGATTGTACCAACTGATGAACCCCACCTGACAAAAAACCTTGCGACAGGTGTGGTGCTAAATAATGATGATAATGCGTATCAAGCATATCTTGTCCAGCGTTCTGTTAATGAGGCAAAACGTCAACAAGTAATGACATTGGAACAAGAAGTTGAATCGATGAAAGAAGATATCGCTGAGATCAAAAATCTACTTAGATACTTAATAGAGAAAAAATAAATGGCATTAGTTCAAACACTGTATATTGATCAGGGAGCCGACTTCCAAACTGGAATCACATTGTATGCTGACAATGGAATTACGCCATTGAATTTGACTGGGTATTCGTTTACATCCCAATTAAGAAAGTCTTTTGCTTCTTCAACTGCAACTACATTTACATGCACAATTCCACTTCCAGCTACTGGTCAAGTGGTATTATCTTTGAGCGCAGCACAAACAGGTGCATTAAAATCAGGAAGATATCTATATGATATTGAAATGGTTGATACATCTAATTTCAGAACCAGACCAGTTGAGGGTGTAATAATCGTATCACCGCAGATTACGCAAGTATAAATATTGGTTTGATAACTAGAAACCCAACACTGTAATTATACAAGGTTACAGAATTAATGTCAAATCAAAATGCCATCTGCCAAAGGTTCAAATAACAATGATAAATTGAATCAACCTGTAAAGGTTAAGGCATCATCACTTTCTGAAAACAAAGCAATATCCGCACAGGATATTCGCAATCAAGTTAAAAAAGTTGTTGCTATGCCAGCAGAAGCTGTTCGAGCAGCAATGGCTCAAGCAGTTGTTGGCGCAGCAAAACTAAGTGTTGTTTACGACGCACTAAGTCATATCCTAAGTCTTATCGAATCTGGACACGCAGTCGATAAGGCAACTCTTAAAACTACAAAGGCAGCTATTCAAACTGCCCATGCTAGTGACGCAATCTCCACTAAACGTCTTGGTAAAGTCTATCAACAAATCGTTACACTTAACGAAACAGTTGTTCGTGTTGTTAGTTACCACAAAACAAAGAACGATACCCTTTCCCTATCTGATACTAGAACCAAGTTAATTGGTAAAGTTAAATCAGACACATCACGTGGTACTGATGTTGCTGTTAAGAGTGTTCAGAAAACTAAAAACGATACTGTCAAATTTGCTGAGAATTTTTCTAAAGTTGTTTCCTTTAAGAGACTACCAGCAGAATTACTTTCTTCAGCAGATGTAAAAGCATTAAGTGTAACAAAACCAAAAACTGAAACTGCTAGTGCTGCTGATTCGCGTTTTAAACAGGTATCTAAATCTCCATCAACTCAAACTGTCAGTTTCTCTGATTTAAAGAAAGTAAACTTCGGCAAAGTTGCCAGTGAAATCTTCAAAGCCAACGACAACAGAACATTGTTGTTGACAAAGAGAATTATTGATTTTGTTTCTGCCGTACATAATGCTAATCTAAACTGGAACAACACATCTTCTAGATTAGACATTTCTCATATCGGCGATACATTCTCTAAGATTGTTTCCTTCGTAAGATCTGTTCCTGATACTACATCATTGGTTGAGAGTAGAAAGAAAACAGTAAGTAAGCCAAGAACAGAAACACCTCTTGCTGCTGATTCTGTTTTAAGAGTTGCATCATATCATAAAGTATTCAGCGATAGCGAATCTACTATTGATACATTCCGCAAGGTTGTAACATTCAATAGACCTAAGAACGAAGCAATCTCATTAGCTGAGAATTTTAGTAAAGTTGTTTCGTTTAACAGAACGAAGAATGACACAACATCGTTTACTGATACAAAAGCAAAATATATTGGTAAAGGCACATTTGCTGAAACGAACAGAGCAGTTGATGCAGCAGCTAAAGCCATCCGTCCAAATAAAACAGATACTGCTCGCACATCTGATTCATTCTCACGACTTGTTTCATTTAATAAATCTTTAAACTCAACAGCTACATCAACACACTCTGTTGATGTTATTGCAACTGTTAAGTATTACAGAAGATCATTCTTTGATGTACCAAGAGCAACTGATACATTAACAAGAGCATGGGTTGCTAGAAGATCGCCAGCAGAAATACAAAAAGCAACTGATGTATTCAGTAAGGTTGTAACATTCAGAAGATTACCTGCTGATGTAGCAAAAGCACAAGAAGTATTCTTAAGAGTTGTTTCTTATAACAGAACTAAAGCTGACACATCAAGAGCAACAGATGTATTCAGTAAGGTATTAACAGCAAGAAGAAGACCAGCTGACATATCAAGAGCAGTTGATCAAATTACTGCCAAGTATTTTGCTAAGAAACTTGCTGATACTTTACAAGGTAATGATCGATTTTCTTTTGGATTTACCCATCCAGAAGTTACGCCTGGACACAACCCAACCAACATATCTAAAGTATACGATCAGTTTAGAAAACTTGTTTCCTTTATTCGTCAGTTCAATGACACTACTGCGATAGCAGAGACATTCCCTAAAACAGTATCTAAAACTGCTGGTAGTGCCCAAAGTCGCTGGTACGATTTCAACGACATATATGTATCTGTTGAATTATGCCAGTACTATGGTTCTCAGTGGGTTGATTTTATACAGCCAGTTGACTCACCAGCAAAATATGTAACTAAAGTTGCAAACAAAACTTTAACATACTATAACAATTCTATTTGGACAGATTATGCTGACTTAACATTCGCCGAAAGTTCTTCAGTAATATCAACTGATCCAAATTTCGCAACTACAGCTGTATTTGATCAAGACCAATACCTATCATACGCATCATCATATACTGCTGATTCAGAAAGAGCATTAGCAGCTGATACCTTTGCGAAAACTGTAACTTACAGAAGATTACCAGCGGATACTGTTCCTGCTGCTGACACATTCCCTAAAACTATTTCAAGAACTGTTGGTGATTTTAAACCAAACGTATTTAATGACTTCAATGATATATTCTATACGAATGAATTCTACAGCGATACTGGTGGTGTAAACGCAACAGCATTAATTGAAGTTGTTCAGCCATCTGTTCCTTCTGGCACACCAACTTATAATGTTACAATACTAAACACTGGTACAAAGTATTCATCTACTTACCAGTATTTTTCAGTAGCTACAGGAATTGGTACTGACTGTTCATTCCAAGTTGCAGCGACATTTGGCGATGGTAAAATTTTATTCATAACGAATATTACTGGTACACCATCTAGAACAAATACACAAAGTGCATATTTTACTGACCATGCCCAATTAACTTTTGGCACAACAGCTGACCAAGATTTGGTACAGTATGATGCTAGAACATATACATATCCATCATCAGTAACTGTTGATGTTGGACCAAAGAGTTATGAAACCAAACGAAATGTTGTTGGTCAAGATTTATTATTTACATTAAACCCAACAGCATCAGGCGATACAGCAAAATATAGTGATGCTGTTGGTAAAACAGTTTCTAAGAATGCGACACAATACTATTATGCGCAAGGCTGGTGGACTGACTTCGCTGATCTATCATTCGGAAGTGGTAATGGTTTAGACCAAGACTTGTCATTAAACTTGACAAAATCAACACCAGAAACGATTTCTGTTATTGGTACTACTTCAATAGCAACTGTTGGATTTACAAAACGTAATCGCGATGCAGTAAGTCTTGCTGATATAATTCCTAAGAGTCTATCAAAACCAAAAGAAGATACTGCTGGTGTAACACAAACATTCGCAAAAAAGTATAATGTTTCTGCTGGCGCATACGCTAATAGAAGTTGGAGATCTTATGATGAAACATCTCTTGCTGTTCTGTCAGACATTGAATTATCATATGAAGGTCGTTATGAGTTAATTCAACTTGGTGAAACATTACCTAAAACTTTTAGTAAGAAAGTTGTAAACCTCAATTATGTTTGGACAGATTATAACGATTTAACATTCGCAGCAACAGTTGATCAAGATTTGGTTCAAACAGGTTTTGGATTCACAACAACTACAGACTACGCTACACTTACACATAAAACTGAAATAAGTTTAGCGAAACCATTTGCTGAAACACTCAATGCTGCTGAGACATTCCCTAAAACAATTACTAAGAGTGGTGTTGGTAATACAACTCTTAATGATCACCTAACATATAATCCTGAGTATATTCCTTACTTGTCATTAATTGATGAAAGTTTACAGGGACAGTATCCAAATTACAAAATTGACAAGTCAACAGTCAGTGATAGTAAAGGTGCATTCATATCTAAAGTAATTCTTGGCACAGGTCCAATACGTAAGTATGTTGACACAGGAATGGAGTTAACATCGTTTGATGATACAGTTGTTACATTCGGTGGTATTAGTGATATAGGAAACCAAGTATTTCCAGATGTTAAGTTTTTAGATTATTTTGAAAGTTTTACAGTTAGCGAAGATTTGTTTACTCCATCTCAGTATGGCTCTGACTCTGCGTTATCTAGTGATATCTTTTCAAGAGTGTTTAACTCAACAAGAACATTTGCTGAAACAATCCATGTTGCTGATTCATTGTTATTGTCTAAAAATGGTAGCGTATTCTTTACGTTGTTGAGAACAAATTCTGATATTGCTAAGTCAGCTGATCTTATTCACCCATTCTTTATTACTAAAGCAGCTGGTAATGTTAAATCAGTATACAGTACATGGCAAGATTTTGTTGAATTGGAATTAGCAACCGAACTTGCTCAATACTATTATCGTGGTACGGATTCTACAACTGATATTAACAGATCGGTTGATGTACGAACAAATCAGTTTAACAAGAAAGCTGGTATTGTTCAGAATATTTGGAATACATTTGATGAAGAAGTATATTTTATTCAAGACTTGGTCCAGGTATATCCACAAGACTATGTTACAGAAATTATTTCTTGGACAGAAACAAGTACCAAATCGTTCGGAAAACCAAGAACAGATATAATTACTACTCCTGAGACATTCCCGAAACTAATTACAAAACCAACTGTTGGTAATACAACTGTTAATGACCATTTAATTTACAATCCAGAATACATTGCGTTCTTTTCTTTAATAGATGAAAGTTTACAAAGTCAATATCCAAGCTACAAAATTGACAAGTCAACAGTAAACGATGCTAAGGGATTCAACTTCAGCAAACAGGCTGGTTTTGATCCAGTAAATAGATGGCTTGACACAGGTCTTGAACTTACAAACTTTGATGAAACAGTACAAGTATTCGGATCTATCGGTTCAGATAACAGCGCATTTGCTCTGCCAATCTTTAACAAATATCTAGACGATTTTATCTATTCTGAATTCTCAGACTTGTTTACCACACCATATAAAACTGAAATTATCCAAGCAGTTGATGTGTTAACAAGAGTTGCGTCATTTAAGAGAACATCACCTGAAATTGTTAAGAGTGTTGAGTTGGTTCAGAAATTATTAAGTAAAGGCACAAAATCTGAATCACTGGCTCTTGCTGAATTGGCATCTAAACAGTATGGCAAAGCAGCTGGTAAACCACAATCAATTTGGTCAGACTTTAATGAGATAACTATTGAACAAGATTTGGTTCAGATTTTACCAGCAAGTAGTTATGAGATTATTTTCCCAGTTGAGACTATAACTAAGAAAATTCAGCCTAAGAAATCTGAAGCAATTTTACTTGGAGAAACAATCCAATTCTTACCAACTAAAGGATTCCCTCATACATTATTGGCATCACAAACAATCGGAAAGAGTTTAAGTATTGCCCAAGTTGGTAACTCTACATCAACTTTCTGGTTGGATACATATGAGATTTTATCATACGATGAAACATTGTTGACATATGGTTATATGAAGACTATAAAATTCGACAATGCATCATATTCTGATTCAACATCAAGACAGTGGAATCGTAAACCTGGATCGTATAGCACCAGAATTTGGAGCGATTTTAATGAATTTAATCCAGGATATGATATTGCTCAATATTATGATCCATATACAACTGAATTGTTGAATCCTGTAGATACTGCAACAAAACGACTAAATAAAGGTATAACAGAGAATCCAAAGTCAAATGATTCTGGCTCTGTGAGAAATTTTAATAGTGGTGCGTATGTTATAGATACTTCGCCATATTTCCTCGAGGATTACACAGCGGATGGTGTAACAACCTCAACATTTTGAAGATTATAAATAAACCAGTAGAATTTTGATTCCTACTCTAGATCTAAGGAGAAAAAAAGAATGATTTACGAAGATATGAGTGCTGTTGGACGCTTGAAAATTCAAGTTGTTGCCCCAGACGGTACAGTTAAACAAGAGCAAAATGTTAATAACTTGGTAGTTGATACAGGTAAAAACTTTATTGCTGCTTCTATGTTGAAAACAACATCAAACAGTCCAGCTGCTATGACTCACATGGCTATTGGTACTGGTTCTACTGCTGCAGCAGCTGGTGATACAGCACTTGGCTCAGAAGTTGGAACTCGTGTTGTGTTTTCTCCAGCAGCAAGCAGTGCATCTAACGTGGTTACTTATGTTGGCACATTCCTACCAAATAACCCAGCGAGTTCAACTGGTATTTACGAAGCTGGTATTTTCAATGCTTCATCTGGTGGCACAATGCTTTGCCGTACAACTTTCTCAGTTGTTAACAAAGACCCAGCTGACACATTAGCAATTACTTGGACTATCACAATCAACGCACCTTAATATAGGGAGTTGATGTGGCTAGTGCACTAACATTACGTACGCTGAGTAACTCAGGGGACACTACTAAAAGTGCACCCCTGACGAATGCGGAGATCGATCAGAATTTGATCAATCTTAGAAACGCAGCTACTGTTACAGTTTTAGATGACTTAACGAATTCGTTTGATAATACAACAAAGACATTCAACTTGACTTCAAATTTTAGTGCAGTAACAGTTGATAGTCCTCATGCATTATTGATCACCTTGGGTAATATGATTTTAACACCATATGTTATAAACACATATGAACAATACATATTTCCACAAGAGATGGATGTTGTACCAAGTGGAAATTACACAGTGTCCAGTAATGTAATTACATTTGCCGATGCACCATTGACAACGCAAAGATTTTACGGAAGATTACTCGGTACATATATCAATACAACCGATACAGTCACTAGGAATGTTTTTAGAGCAGTTCCTGTGGTGCTTTCATAAATGACTAAATAAAAGAACTTGGACCAATAATTAACGGAGACAATTAAAATGGCAAGAAATGTCCTACCTGACCAATACTACTCGTTTAATGCATCAACTCGTAAGATCACGATTCGTCGTCCTCTTAAAAGAGAACAATTGCTGCTTATTACGAACGTAACAACAAACACTGTTATCTACAACTTCAGTGATCCTAATTTAAAAGCAACTGGTTTTGCTAATTTCGTCGGTAACGCATCGCAAGGCGCAGGCGGTACTATCATTAATGCAAACAGCTACGTAACAAACACAAGTTTGGGTCTTGCTGGTTCGAACAATGACACTTGGACTGAAATTACATTAAACTATAACACAACATCAATGAGCAACACAGATAAGTTGCAAATTATTGTTGATGAATATGAAATTGCTACTCGTCCTGCTGAAACTCAGCTTGACCCAGTAGGCAAATTACGTATCAGCCAACCACAGGCTCTAGTCGATACTGACTTTGAATATGGTCTCCAACCTACAAAGTGGGAACAACTATCTACAATCAATAATAAAATGGGTCCATATGTTTATCTTGGTCTTCCATTATTGGGTCGTAACCAAGGTACGCAAACAACAATCTCTTCAATTACAGCGACAAACAACTCTCGCTTTATTCAAGTAGCTCTTGCTTCTGCAACTGGTTTCGCAATCGGTCAATTTATCTATGTTACAGATACAACATGGGGTCCAGCTGATGGTTTCTTCATTATTGAAGCGTTGTCAAGTAACACAATTACTTACCGTGCTCGTGAAGCATGGACAACTGGTGCTTCTCCATCAACATCTCTATTAGATGCTGATTATCCAACTCTAATTTATGATGCACCATTATTCAGCAATGGTGGTTTTGGTGGTACAATTACTGCTTCTGTTTCTGGTCAAGTTGTTACAATTACATGTTCTAAGCCACATAACTTAGAAATCGGTAACTGGGTTGCTGTTCGTAACGATCAAAACTCTAGTACAACAGTAGCTGGTGTTGCAACATCAACATATGGTACTCATTGTGTTACTGGTGTTACATCCCCATATATCTTTACTTACTATACTGATTCAGCAACTGGTACAGCTGGTACATTCAGTGCTGATAATTTGATGGTAATACCTACAGGTACTTCTAAGCATCGTGCGTTTGATGGTGGTGTTCACTTCTCAACAAACAATGCTTTCCACAATCAACAGTTAGTACGCCAAACTCGTCGTTACTTCCGTTACCAATCAGGTAAAGGTGTTCAGATCTCTACTGGTACTTCATTGAAGTCACAGTTATATGTTGAACAAATTACTGCTTCTGGTTCTACAGTAACTGTTTCTACAAAATATCCACACGGTATTCTTCCAGGCGCAACTGTTAGAGTTCTTGGATGTAACGAATCTGGTTACAACTCAACAATCAATATCGCAACTGGCGCAGTTAGCAATTTTACAGTTACCTCAGTTATTGATAACTATCGCTTCACATATACCGCTACAACAACTGGTATGAACTCACCAGCTTCTGGTACTCCATCATTAACTGTTGACGGATGGTATGGTCACGTTAATCGTTGCGGTTTGTACGATGATCAAAACGGTATTTTCTTTGAACATGATGGTCAAACTCAATGGATTGTTCGCCGTTCTTCTACAACACAATTAGCTGGTTATGGTGCAATTAACGCAAACGATTATGTCGTTTCTTCAACAGCAATTACTAACCCAACTGGTGCTGGTTCAATCAATACTCTGTTCTCTAAGCAATTAGTTGTTGGTGACTTTGTTGTAATTCGTGGCGCAACTTATAAAGTAATGGAAATTGTTTCTGATACTGAATTCCACATTGCTCCTCAGTTCCGTGGTGAGTCAAACGTAACTCGTGCTGTTATTAGCAAACGTGTTGACACAAGAATCCCACAATCTCAGTGGAACTTAGATCGTTTAGACGGTACAGGTCCATCAGGTTATATTATGGATCCAGCCAAGATGCAGATGTTCTATATGGACTTCAGCTGGTATGGTGCTGGTTTCATTCGTTGGGGTGTTCGTACTCAAGACGGTAACGTAATTTACTGCCATAAAGTTATTAACAACAACCAAAACCAAGAAGCATGGATGCGTTCTGGTAACTTACCAGCTCGTTATGAGTCTAACACTACTCCTGTGTATACTCAAATCACTTCTACTGTTAACCAAGCTGATACTACAATTAACGTATCAAGTACAACAGGATTCCCATCAGTTGGTACTGCATTAATTCACGGTACAACTGGTTCTTCTTCTGGTGTGTTTGAATACTTTAACTATACTGGTACTACTACTACTTCCTTTACTGGTTGTACTCGTGGACAGTCTGGTTCTTCACAAACAGTTACTGCTACACAGGGTGCTACTCAAATAACAGTTTCTTCTGCTTCTAACATACAGAAAGGTATGATGGTTTATACTGGTACTATTGGCCAAATTCCACATAGCACTTTTGTAACTGATATTAGTGGTACAACAATTACATTGTCACGTGCTATTACTAACAGCATCTCAGCTTCAACTGTATATTTCTCTGCGATGGCTCAAACTCCTCCAGTGACACATACATATAGTGCTAGTCGTCCGATTCAAATATCTCTACATGCTCCACAATCAGCAAGTACTATCCAACACTGGGGTACTTCTGTGATTATGGATGGTCGTTTCGATGACGATAAATCATTCGTGTTTACACGTGGTTCTACTGCTGCTTTCGGTATTAGTGGTACTCAATACACAAGAAACGCAATTATGGGTATCCGTGTTGCTCCAATGATTAACAACGGACAAGGTGGTTCAGCTCAAGGTCTACGTGATTTGATTAACCGTATGCAGTTAGTTCTTCGTGGTCTTGATGTTTACTCAAATGGTTCTATGTTGATTGAAGTTGTGTTGAATGGTTATCCACAAAACAACTACACTTGGCTAAACCAAACTGGTGCTTCGTTGGCTCAATACTTTATCTACAGTGCTGCTAACACAATGTTAGGTGGTGAAACAATTGGTGGTTTCTACTTGAACCCTCCAAGTACTATTGGTTCAACAAGTTACACAACAACAGGTATCGACTTGAACGTAGTTCGTGACTTAGGTAACTCTGTTCTTGGTGGTGGTTCTGCTGATACACAATCTAAGAACGGTAACCATGGTACATCTTGCCAGATGTACTATCCAAATGGACCTGACGTAGTTACAATTATGGCTACACAAATGACTTCGACTGCTTCTAACATCTACAGTCGTCTATCATGGACTGAAGCCCAAGCGTAATATGAATGACTACTCAACTTACTTTACCTCAAAATGGTTTAAAGGTTGGTAACCAAATAGTTGCTGAGGGAGATAACGTCTCCCTTGGTACTAATGTTGGAGTAAAAGGTGATCTAAAAGTTGGTGGTTCTATTTTTACGAATAGAATCACCACTTCATATGTAACGAAGGTTCATGGAACAAATGAAACTTTGGTTATTGATTGCAATTATCCTCAGCATAATATTACCCTCTCTTCTAACTTCCCAACTATCACGTTTACTAATGTGCCTGATAAAAGCGCAGGTGCATTTACAGTAACTGTTTATCTACAACAAGATATCTTAGGCAATAGAGTAATTGGCGCATGGCCATCTTATCTTACTTGGCCAAACAGCGGACCACTAGGTAATACCCTTGGTTTACTAACAAACTATGGTACACTTGATTCAAGATATCCAGTTCTTCAGAATCTACCATTTAAACTGGATGTGTTTCAGTTTACCACATTTGATGGTGGATTAACATGGTACGGAACACAGATTAATCCCCCACAAGTTCAAAATTCAGATCTAGCACCATTACAGTATGCATTAAATAACAATGCGCAAACTGGTCAATCTGGTACAGTTGTTCAAACTAAAACAGCAGTAAACTCAAGTATCATTACTTTTGGTACTTCATCTTCTACACCAGTTGATGTTGTTACTATGTCATTTACTCCGAAGTATAAAACTTCTAGATTAATATTGACTGGTCAGTTTACTACTAGCGCATCTGGTTCATATCCACAAGATTTTTCAGTTCGTGGTCATTTTACACTTGGAACATCTCCAATACAAACTGGTTTAAACCTTTCTGGTGCTGGTGGTAATTTATTTTACTATGATGTTTATCCTGCACAATCTGATCGTCAACAAGCTGCGCATTTTGGTGGATATTTTTATGCTATGAACTCAAATATGCATTTAAATAGAACTGCTCAGATATACTATGATCATAATGTTAATCCAGGAACAAGTTTAGATTTAAGAATTCGTGCAGTTCATGCTGATGCTTGGTCAACTAAATCTTGTGTGGTTGGTACATCATGGACAGGAACAAGTAATGGACAGGGTTCATACACATGTCAGGTTCCGTCAACCCTTACTGTTATGGAGATTATACAATAATGTATACTAATGAGGAAGTTTTTACTGCATGTTTACAGCTTGCTGAACAAGTTGGTGTGCCATTTTATTTCAATAATATTGTTACCAATGAAGAACAATTTATGGAAAATGTTCGTTTCCATAATGGTGTTGACGATTGGAATATTCCTGATTGGTCACAACCACAACCATTTAACTGGGAACAAATTGAAGTAATCATAGATGACATTAAAATATCACTTGCAAAACAAAAATGCAAAGATGAAGCAAGAAAACTATTATCTGAATCTGATTGGGCAGCAACAACAGATGTTCAATCATGTATTGAAAATCCTTTGGACTGGTTAAATTACAGAGATACTGTTAGAAAGTTATTTCTTAGACCTCAGGTTAATCCAACATTCCCAGTTAAACCAGAGGTTCGCTGGATTATATAAATAACATAAAGAATACCTTACGGAGCATCCCAAATGGCAAAGAAAGTCCTGATTGAACAATATTATACCTTTAATCCTTCATCACGTGTAGTTATTATCCCGAAGTCGATTCAAAGAGAAAACCTTGTTCTTATTACCAACGTAACACAAAACAAAGTTATCTATAACTTCAGTGATCCTAACTTAACTGCAACTGGATATACTGTTGTCAATGGTGTAACGACAATTACTTTAAACTACAACACAACAACGATGTCTTCTACTGACTCGTTGCAGTTTGTGTACGATGATACAATTCAAGAGATTGTGCCAGCAGAAACATATATGGACCCAGTCCAAAAGATGCGTGTTTCTCAACCACAGTCATTAATTGATACCGACTTTGAATATGGTCTTCAGCCAACTAAATGGGAAAACGTATCAACATTAAATGGACGCCCATCGTTTTTCGTTGACTTCCAATCACAACTTGGTGTATATGATATTCAAGCAACGAATGGTAGCCGTACAATTACATTGAACTGTACTTATAATAATGGTACTGGTACAATGACTACTTCAACATCAGCAAATCCAACAACAGTAACTGGCGCAGGTACAGCATTCTTGTCGCAAATTCAAGCTGGTAATGCACTGTATTCATCAGGTGATACTTTTATTGGTATTGTTTCTTCTGTTGAAACAGATACTTCATTAACATTGCAAGCAAATGCTGCAATTGCTATAACATCAAGCGCATTTAAATATGCGCCACAACAATTCCCTACAGTTGATACTCCTGTTCAAATTCAGGATTCATTGTTTACTGGCGCAAATGGTGGTTTCTTGGTTGAAACATCAGCACCAGCATCTAGTCCAACACGTTGGGATATTACTTTCCGTGGCTCAGCTAAATTCTCTGGAGTAACTGGATCAGTTTACAACAATGGTGGTACATTAGCATTCTTGGGACAATTTTATTCTAACTCCTCTATTGCTTTATCAACCGCAACTGCGTATTCAGCAACTGCTGCTGGTTCAGCTGCTAACGATATCATTGTTGTTTTCACAACAGCAAGAACTCATGCTTTGACTGTTGGTAATCTTGTTTATATTACTGGTCAAGCAACTGTTGCTGCTGGTACAAACCCAGGACGTCAATCATATCAAGTTGTTGCGATTTATGGACCAAATAGATTTGGCGTTATTATGCCAGCTGGTTCATTAGTGCCAACAATTAGTAATATTGGTACAATGGTTTGTTACGTTCGTAACGAATCTACATTTGCCCATCGTCCATATGATGGTGGTGTTCGTTTCTCTGTTAATACTCAATCTCACAATTACCAAGCAATTAGACAGACTCGTCGTTATTTCCGATACCAATCTGGTAAAGGTATTCAATTCTCGACTGGTACTGTTTTACGTCCAAACTTTACACTTGATGCGCTGACATATTCTTCTGGTACTGGTGTGTGTACTGCTACTACAAAAGAGCAACACAACTTGCAACCAGGAGATACTATTACTATTTTCAATGCAACTGAAACAGGTTATAATGGATCATTTGCAGTTGTTGACGTAAACAATGAATTTGAATTTACATACACACCATCAACAACCCCATCAACAACTGCTGCTACTGGTTTCCCTCAAGTTGCTATTGTTGGTTGGAGAGGTGGTGCTATTCGTGTCGGTATGTTTGATCAATCAAATGGATTCTTTTACGAATTCGATGGACAAAAATTATATGCAGTAAAAAGAAACTCAACAACTCAGTTGTCTGGTTTGATTACTGCTACCAATGGTTCAGATGTAATTAACTCTGTTACATCTCTTGGTACTGCTAAACAAACTAAATTCTTAAAACAATTAAATCCAGGTGATTGGGTTAATATTCGTGGTTTGGCATATCGAGTTATGGAAATCATCAATGATACTAGACTGCGCATATCGCCAGAGTATCGTGGTAACGCAACATTAACAGCTGGTGTTATTAGTAAAATTATTGATACAAGAATTCCACAATCAACTTGGAATATTGATCGCTGCGATGGATATGGTCCATCTGGTTTCACATTAGATCTTAACAAGATGCAGATGTTATATGCCGACTATGCTTGGTATGGTGCTGGTGCTATTCGATATGGTTTTAAAGACCAAAATGGTAATATTATTTACTGTCACAGAATTGTAAACTCAAACATTAATACTGAAGCATATATGCGTTCTGGTAACTTACCAGCACGTTACGAAGTAAATACTTTTGTTCCATATACATCACTTGCTGCTAATTTTACTTCTGGTAATAATACATTAACTGTTACTGATACTTCTGGATTCCCAAATAGTGGTATTCTATTAATCGCAAATCCAGGAAAAGATAGTACTGACACAGCATTAACATCTGGTGGTCCAGGAACTGCTGACTATTATGAGTATGTTTATTATACTTCTAAAGATGATAGCACAAATACATTTACTGTTACACAACGTGGTGCTGGTTTAGGTATGACAGGTGCTACTTATGCTGGTTATCGTTCAGATTATTTCGTATCTGGTGGTACAGTAGCAACAGTAAACGGCAGTAATACATTAACAACAACAAAAGGTTTCGCTGTTAACGGTATTGGTAACTCTGCTAACATGGTACCAGTTGGCTGTTATGTAACAGGAACAGGTATTCCAGAAAACACATATATTACTGGCTACAATCAAACAAATTCAACAATTGAGTTGAGTCAAGCATGTACTGCCAGTGCTAGTATTAGTGATTTTATTATTTACTCAATGAGTAGT
>Ga0209188_1000022_pt1 | contig 169920 bp, 162 predicted proteins | sample C_130625_EF_Meta_FD_187307 | JGI IMG/M metagenome (GOLD analysis project Ga0209188, IMG submission 187307) | Freshwater microbial communities from Lake Croche, Canada to study carbon cycling - C_130625_EF_MetaG (SPAdes) (version 2) | ecosystem: Environmental > Aquatic > Freshwater > Lake... | reverse complement strand
GGTCACAAGGTTTCACAGGTGTTCAAGGAGCAACTGGTTTTGTTGGGCAACAAGGTTCTACAGGTTATACTGGTTCTGTTGGTCCTCAAGGTTTTACTGGTTCAGATGGCCCAACCGGTTCACAAGGATACAATGGTAATACAGGTAGCACAGGGTCACAAGGTTTCACAGGTGTTCAAGGAGCAACTGGTTTTGTTGGGCAACAAGGTTCTACAGGTTATACTGGTGCAACGGGTCTTCTCGCATTACAAAATTCTCCAATAAATCCAGGAGATTACATTTTTTGGAATGGTACAGATTGGACAGTAGGTGATACTCAAGTAAGTATTGGTGCATTTGCAGGTCAAACTAATCAAGGACAAAACTCAATTGCCATTGGTTTTTCTGCAGGTAATATTTCTCAAGCACCATACAGTATTGTTTTGAATGCATCTTCAAGACTAGACGTGAATGCAGGTACTACTGGTTTCTTTGTGAATCCTATTCGCTCCGGAACAGGTGGTATTGATGGCGGCAATTCTGGAGCCAATTACATATTAAATTACAATGTTGATTCAAGCGAATTAACTTATTCAACAACAGTAAATGCATGGAACTTATATTTAACTGGTGCAACAGGTCAAACTGGTGGTACTGGTAATGTAAATAATACAAATAATAATGTATACTGCAACAATGTTTACGCACTAAAAGCGGTTTATGCAAACAATATCGCATTAACATCGGATTACCGTATTAAAGAAGATATAAAAGTATTAGACAATAAATTCCAAGTTGATTATTTGAAACCAGTAACTTTTATGAATAAACAAACCAAAAAACAAGATATTGGTTTAATCGCTCATGAATTACAAGAGCATTATCCAGAATTAGTAACTGGAGTGAAAGATGGACCAGAAACACAAACAGTCAATTATATTGGGTTAATTCCAATTCTAATCAATGAAATAAAGGCTTTGAAAACACATACTCAAAATCTAGAATATAGAATTAACGAATTAGAACAAAAATAACGCTAATAGGTATTTTACAAATACAGATATTCATTTTACTAATAAAACAAATAATAAATAATAATAATTTATAATTTTCATTATGTATTAATATATATATATATATATATATATATATATGTCAACGCCTCCCGATTCATGCGAATGTCTACCGACATATACTGCTACGGCAAGTGCTACTGGTAGTGCATATGTTACAGTAGTAACACCACCTTCATTAGTAACATCAGAAGCATCTGCGACAGCAACATCTAACATATCTTATGTAAATGCATTACTTAAGGCTCAGATTAAAGCCGCAGAAATTGCTAATAGTATTGCGCAAAATGATGCAAATATAATAACTCAAGCTATATTACTTTCTAGAGTAACAGCTACTGGCAGTGTTAGTGGTACCGGAGGTACTGGTCCAACTGGTCCAAGAGGTGCTGATGGAGTTACTGGGTTTACAGGACCTCAAGGTATCCCAGGTTCATCAACTTTAACAGGAGCAACTGGCAGTCAAGGCCCCCAAGGTTTTACGGGTTTTACAGGTGCTCAAGGTATCCCTGGTTCATCAACTTTAACAGGAGCAACAGGTCCTCAAGGTTTTCAAGGTAATACTGGAGCTCAAGGTGAACAAGGTATTCCAGGTACATCAACTTTAACCGGTTCAACAGGTTCAACAGGTCCTCAAGGTTTTACTGGTGAACAAGGTGTAACAGGTTCTCAAGGTGCCGATGGTGCTCAAGGTTCTCAAGGTGCCGATGGTGCACAAGGTACTCCAGGTTTTACAGGTGCTCAAGGAGTGCAAGGACTGCAAGGAGCAACTGGCTCACAAGGTGTAACAGGTGCTCAAGGAATGCAAGGCGTAACAGGTGCAACTGGCCCACAAGGTGATATTGGAGCTCAAGGACTGCAAGGCGTAACAGGTGCTCAAGGAGTGCAAGGTTTTACAGGTGCTCAAGGACTGCAAGGCGTAACAGGTGCTCAAGGACTGCAAGGTGTAACAGGTGCAACTGGTCCACAAGGTTTTACAGGAGCTCAAGGAGTGCAAGGTGTAACAGGTAGTCAAGGTTCTCAAGGCTCACAAGGTGGTTCAGGTTTAGGTAGTACTGGTGCTCCAGGTACATTTGGTTTAACAGGAACAAATTATAGTGATTATATTTATTGGAATGGCACAGGATGGGCAGTAGGAGATAGTGAAGTTCATATTGGTGCATTTGCTGGTCAAATAAGTCAAGGATTTAATGCAGTTGCACTTGGTATACAAGCAGGTAAAATTACTCAAGGAAGCAATTCAGTTGCTCTAGGTAACAGTGCAGGTATCACTAATCAAGGTAATGGTGCAGTTGCAATGGGATTTTTAGCGGGTGCAAGTCAACAGAAAACTGGAGCAATATCTATTGGTCAACAAGCAGGTCAAAATACTCAAGGAAATTATGCAGTTTCAATGGGTTATTATGCAGGTAAAGATAATCAAAAAGCTGGTGCAGTTGCGATGGGTCTACAAGCAGGTCAAACTAGTCAAGGATATTATGCAGTTGCAATTGGTCAAAACGCAGGTGAATCTAACCAACAAGGTTCGGGAGTTGCAATTGGTATTTTTTCCGGCCGATACACTCAAGGAGAAAACTCGGTTGCAGTTGGTAAAAATGCAGCTAATTCATTTCAAGGAGCAGCTGCTGTTGCAATAGGCGATTCTGCAGGAGGGTCTTCGCAAGGCAATGCTGCTGTAGCAATTGGTCAATATACAGGACAAACTTCGCAAGGACAGAACTCTGTTGCAATTGGTCTACAAGCAGGACAAACTTCGCAAGGACAGAACTCTGTTGCAATTGGTCTACAAGCAGGAAAAACTTCACAAGGACAGAATTCACTTGCAATTGGTAAAAATGCAGGACAAAATTCTCAACAAAGTGGTGCAATTGCTATTGGCCTGAACGCAGGTTTAACTGGTCAAGGAACTAATTCCATTGGGATTGGTTATTATGCTGGAGCCACTGGTCAAGCACCGTACAGTATAATATTGAACGCTTCTTCTAGTAAAACAGTGACTGCAGGAACAACTGGATTCTTTGTCAATCCTATTCGGGCTACAGGTTCACAATTTGCATTAACTTATAATCCTGTAAGTAGTGAAATTACTTATTCCGCTTTATTAGGTGGACCAACAGGTTCACAAGGTGTAACAGGTAGTCAAGGTGCTCAAGGTAATATTGGAGCTCAAGGACTGCAAGGTGTAACAGGTAGTCAAGGTGATATTGGAGCTCAAGGACTGCAAGGTGTAACTGGCCCACAAGGTTTTACAGGTGCTCAAGGACTGCAAGGTGCAACAGGTAGTCAAGGACTGCAAGGTGCAACAGGTAGTCAAGGACCTCAAGGTTTTACTGGTTTCACAGGAGCAACAGGTTCTCAAGGGTCGCAAGGTTTTACTGGCGCTCAAGGGTCACAAGGTTTTACTGGCGAACAAGGACCTCAAGGTTTTACTGGTTTCACAGGAGCAACAGGTTCTCAAGGGTCGCAAGGTTTTACAGGTGCTCAAGGCTCGCAAGGTTTTACTGGCGAACAAGGACCTCAAGGTTTTACTGGTTTCACAGGAGCAACAGGTTCTCAAGGGTCGCAAGGTTTTACAGGTGCTCAAGGCTCGCAAGGTGCAACAGGTAGTCAAGGACTGCAGGGTTTTACTGGTTTCACAGGAGCAACAGGTTCTCAAGGGTCGCAAGGTTTTACTGGCGCTCAAGGCTCACAAGGTTTTACTGGCGAACAAGGACCTCAAGGTGATACTGGCGCTCAAGGAGTGCAAGGTGCAACTGGCCCACAAGGTTTTACAGGTGCTCAAGGACTGCAAGGTGCAACTGGCCCACAAGGTTTTACAGGTGCTCAAGGACTGCAAGGTGTAACAGGTAGTCAAGGTTTTACAGGTGCTCAAGGACTGCAAGGTGCAACAGGTAGTCAAGGACTGCAAGGTGCAACAGGTAGTCAAGGGTCGCAAGGTTTTACTGGCGCTCAAGGCTCGCAAGGTTTTACTGGCGAACAAGGACCTCAAGGTGATACTGGCGCTCAAGGCTCGCAAGGTTTTACTGGCGAACAAGGACCTCAAGGTGATACTGGTGACACAGGACCAACAGGCGCTCAAGGCTCGCAAGGTTTTACTGGCGAACAAGGACCTCAAGGTTTCACTGGATTCACAGGACCAACAGGAGTTCAAGGACCTCAAGGATTCACTGGATTCACTGGACCACAAGGATTTACTGGATTCACTGGACCACAGGGTTTCACTGGACCACAAGGTGATACAGGTTTCACTGGAGCTCAAGGTTTCACAGGTTTCACTGGACCAACAGGAGTTCAAGGACCACAAGGTTTCACTGGAGTCACTGGACCTCAAGGTTATACTGGTTTCACTGGTCCACAGGGGTTCACAGGACCAACAGGTGCTCAAGGTTTTACTGGATTCACAGGTCCACAAGGTGATACTGGAGTCCAAGGTTCTCAAGGTTCCACTGGATTCACTGGACCTCAAGGTTATACTGGATTCACTGGACCACAGGGATTCACTGGATTTACTGGTCCACAAGGTTTCACTGGATTCACAGGTCCACAAGGTTTCACCGGTATTCAAGGAGTAACTGGTGTCCAAGGTGTTACTGGCTCTCAAGGTTTCACTGGATTCACAGGTCCACAAGGTGATACTGGTGACACAGGACCAACAGGTGCTCAAGGGTTCACTGGATTCACAGGTCCACAAGGTGATACTGGTTTCACTGGAGCTCAGGGATTTACTGGATTCACAGGTCCACAAGGTGATACTGGTTTCACCGGAGCTCAAGGATTTACTGGTCCAACAGGAGTTCAAGGAGCAACTGGTTTCACTGGAGCACAAGGATTCAGCGGACCACAAGGATTCAGCGGAGCTCAAGGTTTCACTGGAGCTCAGGGATTTACTGGTCCAACAGGTGCTCAAGGTTTCACTGGATTCACAGGTCCACAAGGTGATACTGGTTTCACCGGAGCTCAGGGATTTACTGGTCCAACAGGAGTTCAAGGAGCAACTGGTTTCACTGGAGCACAGGGATTCACTGGAGCTCAAGGTTTCACTGGAGCACACGGATTTACTGGCTCACAAGGTTTCACTGGATTCACAGGTCCACAAGGTGATATTGGTGACACAGGACCAACAGGTCCTCAAGGTTTCACTGGTTTCACTGGTCCACAAGGTTTTACTGGTTTTACCGGACCAACTGGGTCTCAGGGAGCAACAGGTATTCCAGGAGTAACGGGTTTTACAGGTGCTCAAGGCTCGCAAGGTTTTACTGGCGAACAAGGACCTCAAGGTGATACTGGTCTTCTCGCATTACAAAATTCTCCAATAAATCCAGGAGATTACATTTTTTGGAATGGTACAGATTGGACAGTAGGTGATACTCAAGTAAGTATTGGTGCATTTGCAGGTCAAACTACTCAAGGAAATTATGCAGTTGCAATTGGTCCACAAGCAGGTAATGATTCTCAAGGAAATTATGCAGTTGCAATTGGTCCACAAGCAGGTAATAATGGACAACTATCCAATGCAGTTGCAATTGGACCACAAGCAGGTCAAACTACTCAAGGAAATTATGCACTTGCGATTGGTTATCAAGCAGGTAATGATTCTCAAGGAAATTATGCAGTTGCAATTGGTCCACAAGCAGGTAATAATGGACAACTATCCAATGCAGTTGCAATTGGACCACAAGCAGGTCAAACTACTCAAGGAAATTATGCACTTGCGATTGGTTATCAAGCAGGTAATGATTCTCAAGGAAATTATGCAGTTGCAATTGGTCCACAAGCAGGTAATAATGGACAACTATCCAATGCAGTTGCAATTGGACCACAAGCAGGTCAAACTACTCAAGGAAATTATGCACTTGCGATTGGTTATCGAGCAGGCAAAACAACTCAAGGACAAAAGTCCATTGCCATTGGTTATTATGCAGGTCGATTCAGTCAAGGAGGTGGTGCAGTTGCAATTGGTTTAGGTGCAGGTGCTACTACTCAAGAAAATTATGCAGTTGCTATTGGTAGATACACAGGTGTAATTAATCAAAAAAGTAATGCAGTTGCAATTGGTCCACAAGCAGGTTATGATAATCAAGGAGGTGGTGCAGTTGCAATTGGTAATTATGCCGGTAAAACTACTCAAGGAAATTATGCAGTTGCTATTGGTCTACAAGCAGGTGTAACTAATCAAGGAACAGGTTCAATTGCAATTGGTGCATTTACAAATTCAGAACAGAACTCTATTGCAATAGGAAGGAATGCAAATGCAGCACTACCATATAGTATCGTTTTGAATGCTTCTTCTAGTGGTTTATCTTCTGGTAATACAGGGTTCTTCGTAAATCCAATTCGTAATATCGGTTCAAATTTTGCATTAAATTATAATCCAACTACAAAGGAAATTAGTTATGTAGCTGGAGGAGGCACTGGTCCAACTGGACCAACACTCAATATATTAGGTAGTGGCACTGGTTCAGTTCTTGTTGCTGACCCAAATAATCTAAACAATGTGTATTACAACAATGTATTAAATGTCATGAATACAACTAGCTACGGCGCACCAGGTGTCAATGTTGGTGTAAGTGGAAGTATCATACCTTTAAGTAATAACACTTATTCACTAGGAACCACAGGATATGTATGGTCAGAGTTATATGTCGGCACAGGTTCAGTTTATATTGGCGAAGTACAATTATCCTCTACAACAGTACCATTTACCGGAACAACAGGTACATCTTTACTTATTAATTCAAATATAATACCAACTACTTCAAATTTCTATACATTAGGAGCAAGTGGCGCATCATGGAGAGATTTATATGTAGGTCCTGGAACAATTAATATTCAAGGACCTCAAGGTGCAAAAAATGTTGCTACAATTGGCAGTGATTTATCAGGAATAGTTTATACAGAATTTGGTTTTGCTAGTCCGTTTATCAATGTAGGACCTGCTATTTCTACATCGCAAGCTGTTGGAGGATGGCAAATATTTGGAACAGGTGTTACTGGACCAAATGGTAGTTTAATTCCTACCAACTTATATGCACAAGCAAATTCACCAAGTGGACTAACAGGACAAATTTATTCTTTAATTTCTAATCAATATGGTCCAACTGGGTTTACTGGACCAACCGGTACTCCAAGTACAATAACAGGACCAACCGGACCTCAAGGTTTCACTGGACAACAAGGCCCAACGGGAACTACTTTAACACTAACTGCAACAGGCTTTCAAGGATATACTGGTCCTATCTTTAGTGGTTCAAGTCCTGACACAGGAGGAACTGCTTATTACTTAGATTCGGACAATTTATTTGTACTTACAAGAAACAATCAAGTAAATCTAATAAATACATCTTTTCAAACATATGTACCTGGAGCTAATAATGTAAATAATTTGTCAGCTACAATCATGAGAAATTTTGTACCTATGTCAGGTTTTAATATTCCAAATACAAGTCCTTATCCACTTAATTTAGCAAACGGTGTATTAGTAACTGGTTCAACTAGTGCTGGTGATGTGCGTTATCCACCAGATTCAGGAGTAGCAATTACGAATTTAAGCACTTCTTTATGGACAATAAGTACTGTACCGGGGGGAACTAATCAACATCCAGTTAATGCGTTTACTGTTAATATGCAAGCACTAGATAGGGTTACAACGCTACCAGGTGGTCCAACCGGTGTATATTATTCTGTAAGACTATCAACAGATGCTAATCAGCCAATTTTTTCAACTATTAGAATGTCTGCTATTCAATTAGGTTAAAATGTAACATAACATAAACAAAAGATAATCATACCATAAAAATAAAAATAATTTTATTATAATCACAATACGATTATAATAAAAACAAAAACAAAGACAAAACAAACACACCCTCTTCTAATTCTTCAATGGTGTATATTTCAATAAACTTTCAATGTATTCCTTATCATAAACACCAACTTTAGTTGTTCTATCCCATGTACTATAATTCATCAAAACACGGTCATCTTCAACAACTACACTCAAAGAGTATTCAATTGGTTCACCCTCAAATTTAAAAGGAGCACTATATCTCAATAATTGCATATTTTCATCAAAAACAGCAATCATATGATAATAATGGCGAGGACTTTCATAAGATACCAAATGAAGAAGAAACCATATTTCGTTTTCTTCATATGTAATAGAAATATTACCATTATTATTCGTCATTTGCTTACTATATTTGAATCCACAACTTGAGCCGCGAGCATGCGAAAAAATCTTAGGCATTTCTATGTTTTTAACAATTGCTAGGCTTTTATTATCTTCATTTAATTTACATATTTGTAATGGATGCCATTTATAAATAATATGTGTAGAATTATTGTAATCAACATAAACCCAATTTTTTTCACATTGAGATTGATTAAACTTTTGTGTAATTTCAGTAGGAATTAATTTATTGCTCTTGATATTATATTTTCCTGACACGACACCTAAAAAATTATTTTGATGTAATCCTGTGCCAATAAATAAAGTATCATCACTACCAACATCATTAAAAATTTTAACATCTTCTGTTCCGATATATTGTCTACCATCAAAATCAATATCAAAACATTTAACATTGACAACATTAAAATCTGCATCTAATTCAACGAATTTATTAGCAGTAATAATATTTTTCTCGCAATTAATATAACGTCCAGATTCTGTAATATAATAGTTTACGTAACGAATATTCATCAAGTATTTACCTTCGCCGTCAGCTGCATTATTTTTATGAATTAAACAACTAGACGAAGAAAGAAATTCTATATTCTCGCCATTTATCTCAGCAGTCATTTTATTGTCTAAAACATAAACGTGTTTAGGTATCAAAATATCTTTATAAAACTTCATATTTTGAAATAAATTATTGTTAATACTACCATCATTTGAATGATTTAATATTTGTATCAATTCATCATTTATATTTTTAACTCCAAGATAATAAGCAGCAATAGTGTACTCATAATAAATCTTATGCGTATAAACATCGTTATGTAAAAATAAATAATCGTCGCGGAAAATTTTCTGGTCCAAAATATCTTTTGCCATTTTATAAAATTGACCAACCAATTTATTTTTAGATGTATTTCTGTAGTGATGCATAATTTCATAAACCGTTTCAAGTCGTTCAGGTAAAGCTTCAATACTTAATAGCCAAGTACAAATTGCATCGTTCATTCTTCCTAGGTGTTTATAACAATGACCCATTTTAAAATAACTGTACCATACTTCTTGACTCCAACCCTTACAATCAATTCTTTTGTTGTATGATTCTATTGCTTTTTCAAAGTCCCCATTATCGTGATAACTATTAGCCAAATAAAAATGATACCTTTCATTATTAGGTTCATCTATTAGTCCTTGCGTCAATAATCTAATGTCACGAACAAATTTATCACTCTTAGCGCCTCCGTCTCCAATATCAATAATAAATAATTCATTTTTTTCAAATAAACTATGTCTATTATTAGGAGGTGTATTAACATATTCATGTGTTACGCACACATAACTATACAGACCGTTATTTCTTATAATTCTAACATTTTGGTAATAAAAATTTTCATTACCTTGAAGTATATAAAAAGAATCAAAATTGGCTAATTTTTCTTTTTTAAAATTTTTTATATCTAAAACCATATCTGCATCTAGTAATAATACAAAATCAGACATACCAACAGCAGATTTCAGCGCAAAGTTTCTATTATGCGCAAAATTTTTGAACGGTTCACTTACGACTTTTCCGGGTATATTTCTCTCTTTGAAAAATGTTTCAATCAATTCTACTGTATTATCTGTTGAACCTGTATCGCAAATACAATAGCAATCTATTATGGGTAAGACAGATGCTAGCAATCTTGTTATAATTTTACTTTCATTTTTAACAATCATATTCAAACATAATGTAGGTGCCGACATATTTATTATAAATTAATAATAATTTGATATTTTTAAACTATAATTTAATGAAAATATTATTTTACTTTTTGATGCTATTTATTATAATTTATATAACATAAAATATAACATATAAAATATAATATAATATAATTATAATAATAGTAAATATAATTATGGCTTGTACAAGATTTTTTTATGACCCATGTAGGACAAAAAAACAATTACAACAAGCAACTGGACCAGGACGATATATATTAGATGTACCTGGAAACGGTGCACACCCTTGTTACATAGAAGACCCGCAAATTATTATTCAAAAATGGGGTGCAAATCTTAGAACAAACACCATTAACTTGGAAAGCGATTTAATGGGTGTAAACAAAACCTTGAGCAGAGATTGTTTAGGAAAAGATAATTATCAAAATTATAACGTACCTAATCAACCAATACAGTATCCTACTTGTAATAATTTATACACAGAACAATCTAGAGCGACAAATCCAGCTTGGTGGTATCGTGATTTAGAGCAAGTTGACTGGTATTATCCTCCATTAAATCCGCAAGAAAATACATGCTTTCCTTTTGAAACGAATTTAAGTACCAGGATTTTAGAAAAAGATTATTTTACTCCTAAGAGAGATTGTGTGATAAATGAAACAAATAACTTGCTACCAACTAGTTTTAATCTAATTAAAGGGACATATGTAGGTGGACCAAATACTTGTAGTACAAGTGATTCATGCCAATATAAATAATTGAATAAGCGAATAGTTAATGAATATATATTATAATTTTAAAATAATATTAATTATTATATATAATATAAATAAATATGGAAATAGCCATTCCTTTAATAGCACTAGGTGGAATGTATGTAGTATCAAATCAAAATAACCAAAATAGTAATAACAATAAAAATAGTAGAAATCAACTTACCAACAACCCAAAACAAGAAAATTTTGTAAATATGGGAAGACAAGTTAATTATTTACCAAACAATATTATTCCTCCTCAGAATTATCCAGTAGAAAATATTAATGAAATAGCAGACACTGTAAATAAATATTCAAATCCTAACACAGCAACAGATAAATATTTTGACCAAAATGTTTACGAACAAAATGTTAGAAAGGGTATTAGTGTAGGCCGTGACCCTCAGCAAATATATTCATTAACCGGAAATTATTTAGATTCGGCACAATTTAAACACAACAACATGGTTCCTTTCAATGGAGGCAAAGTCAAAAGTGATACTTTTACTAATAAATTCGCAGAGGTAATTTTAGACAATATGGTGGGGAATAGTTCTCAAACAATAAAAAAAATTGAGCAAGCTCCTTTATTTAAACCTGAAGCCAATATGAACTGGGCATACGGAACACCCAACAATAGTGATTTTTATCAATCGCGTGTATATCCAGCAATGAAAAATAATCACGTGAAACCATTTGATTCTTTACTTGTTGGTCCTGGTTTAGACCAGGGTTATGGTGTAAATGGTAGCAACGGGTTTAATTCTGGTATGGAGGCGCGTGATAAATGGCTCCCTTATACAGTAGACCAACTTCGTGTTGCTACAAATCCAAAGTTAGAATATGAATTAATAAACCATGAAGGTCCGGCGGAATCAACAATTAAAAACGTAGGACTTTTAGGTCGTGTTGAAAAACAAAGGCCTGATACGTTTTTTATTAATACGCAAGACCGTTGGTTCACAACAAATGGTGCTGAAAAAGGAGAAAGATTGCGCCCAGTAGAAGAGATGGGCGTTATTAGAAGAAACGATATTGCATCCGATTATTTAGGACCTGCTGGTACAATGGAGAGACAAGCAACAGTAGCACCATCTAATTTTGAGCCTAGTAGAAAGGTGAATCTACCAGGTAATGATGTAAATCATTCTACCGCTGCTGGACGCGGACCAATCACCGATGGTGATAAAAGAATTGAAAGTTTAACCCGAGGCATGACTCCTAATCACAGGTCTACTATAAAACAACCAGACACAATGCGAAGTGGATTTACAAGTGCTATTGGTGCAGCAATAGCACCTTTTATGGACGTTTTGAGACCATCACGAAAAGAAGAAGTAATGGGAAATGTTAGAGTTTATGGTGACGTCGCACCAAGTGTTCCTAAGGGGTATGTGAACAATCCAAATGACACAACATCCACTACAATTAAAGAAACGACATTGTATTCTCCACAATTCAATATTAATAACCAAAAAGAGAGTTTATACGTGAATAATTATACACCTATGGATTTGACACAGAGAGATACTAGTAGTTGCAACTATATTGGAACTGCCGGCGGTCAATCTACACAATATGGTGATATGAATTATGAAGCCGCTTATATGCAGCATAATAATGATATCAAATCATCTACGATTGATAATAGACCAAACCAAGGTGGAACACAAATTTTCAATCAACAAATGAATTTAAGTAATATTAAAAGTGATAGTGATAGACTAGATGGTCGTGTTAACCCTGCATATTCATATTTGTCTCAAAGACCACCTTCAGTAAATACTTATGGTGCTACAAGAGCACCGCAATATTATAATGAGTGTATTGGTTGTGATAGAATTCAACCCGATATCTTAGATGCATTCCGTTCAAATCCATACACATTTTCTTTGACTAATGCAGTTTAATTCTTGACAGCGTAAAATAATATTCATTTAATATAATAAATATTATTTTATTACTCGGTTATGATAATAGAGAACCATTCATATTTTATCTTTACTCGCTTCCAAAATAAGCACCTTTTCCAATCTTGAAATCACTCAATCTAGTAATAATATCGTCATTTTTTTTAATGATTTCTTTAATCAAATCTTTAATGGAAATCATACCAATAAACTCCTCATTTTTGTCGTCAACAACGAGTAAATGACGTATATCCTTAAGCATCATTTTATTCATGCATGTTTTCAACGAATCATCTTTTCTTGCAATAATAATTGGTGCATAAGTACATATTTCCTTTACTTTTGTTTTATTCACATCCTTTTCATAGGATGCAACTTTTGAAATAAAATCACGTTCTGAACAAACTCCGACAACCTTATTATCTTTATCGGTTACTGCAAGACAACCAATATTGAAAGCAGTAAAACGGTTTACTGCATCTTTTACAGAAGCGTCTTCACTGATTTTAAAGTCAATCTTGTGATAACAAGATTTTTCAAAAACATTCAAAGCGGATGTTTTTATCATAGAATTTACACTGCATAACCCACGTCTTAACATTTTAATAATAATCATACTGTTGCGTTGTTTTTAAGTTGATTTATCAAATATTTTTTTTCACTATATCAATAATAACAATAACTATATAATTACGTTATAATAATATATAAAAAATATGCAATATACATATTATACAATACTCAATATAAAAAATTATAGAATAAATGCCAACCCTCACTATACACCAAGCTATAAAAGACAAACTATCTTATTTTCATAAAATACATAAAATACCAAATATTATTTTTCATGGCCCGTCAGGTAGTGGAAAAAGAACTATTGTAAATGATTTTATTCATAAAATTTATGATAATGATAAAGAAAAAATCAAGCTTTTTACAATGTATGTTAACTGTGCACACGGTAAAGGGATTAAATTTATTCGCGACGAGCTGAAATTTTTTGCAAAAACACACATCAACTCCAATGGAGGCGACGTTTTTAAAAGTATAATATTATTGAATGCTGATAAACTTACAATGGATGCTCAATCTGCGCTGCGTAGATGTATTGAACTATTTAGTCATAACACGAGATTTTTTATTATAATTGAAGACAAATATAATTTATTAAAACCAATCTTATCTAGGTTTTGCGAAATATATGTTCCACAACCAGAATACAAGAGTAAAATTATAAATTTGTACAAATATAATATTGATGAAGTTTTTAAAATGAGTGATACTAAAATTCCGCATCTTGAAAGACTGAAAAAAACAATAGAAAAAACAATGCTTGCAAAAAAAATCAAATTAGATGACTTAATTAGCTTTTCTTTAAAATTATATGAAAAAGGTTACAGCGCAATGGACATTATTGAACTTTTAGAAACAAAAAAATTATTAGCGGATAAAATTACAAATGAGAAAAAATACGAATTGTTGATTACATATAATAAAGTAAGGAAGGAGTTTAGGAATGAGAAACTGCTAATTTTGTTTATTTTGAATTTTTTATTTTTGAGTTCAGATTTGTCTCTAGAAAATATTACTTTTATGTAATAACACTCACAATGGATGATTTTAATATTTCAACCCTTCACGAAAGTAGAAATGAATGGAGTGCTCGGTTAATTTCAATATTAACACCATTAATTATTGATGGTTATAAATCAATTTTGGATGAAGCTATTAAAATGTGCAAAGAAAACAATGAAATGGAGAAGTATTTAATGACATTTCAAAACTTTATTACCAGAGTACCCAAATGGAATCAAACAATCATTGAAAATGAAAGAAAGCGAATTTGTGAAAAATCGGGTTGTGCTTATTTAGAAGATTTAATAACTTGCGTACATATTATTCAATTGAAGATTTTAACTGTAATGAGAGTTGGTCAAAAACAAAAGAAGATAGATATTAATGTTCCAAAATTAGACGATTTTATTCACAAAGTGTATATTCATGTAGCAAGAAAACTATATAAGAATGTTTATTTGTTTGAATTAAATATGACTCCATTGCAGGTACAAAAACATAATAGGGAATTAGAAATAATTGTACAAGAATGTATTTTAAATTCATTGAGAGAGAGTGTACCAGTTGAAGCAATATTAAAGGCTTATATGGATGAAACTATTGAAGAAGATGTAGTGGAAGAAATTAAAGAAGAATATATTCAAGAACCTGTTAGCACTACTCCGGGTAGTGTAGATATTAATGGAAATGGAGTACTACACTCTGAACAAAATATATCAAACGCAAACGCAAACTCTAAATTATCATTCAGTGATGTTGATTTAGTAAAAGACCAATTTAATAAAGAGGAGAGAATAAATGCACCAAAAGACATAGAAAGGCTTGAAGAGCTTAGCGAGTTAAGATATAATCAAAGAAAATTGGAAACAGATGATGATGATTATGAGAGTAATCCTACAAAACTGAATATTTCGGATGAGTCTATTAATTTGGATAGTTTAGACGTTCATGTAATAAATGAACCCGAATTAGAAACACTACCCGATTTAATCATTGATGACATAGAATTACTTGATTAAAAATTTTTATAAAAAGAATAGTAATATTTATAAAAATTTGCGTAAAATTGAAAATAAGAATGTGCTTTACTATTTTAAGAATAAGTTGAATATTATGGATAATATTTTTATAATAGCTGCTGTAATTTCTATTATTTTTTTGATTGTGAAATTCATTGAAATGAGATATATTGAAAAAGATAGTAAACCACTAAAATTATTGATAAGAGATGCTTTATTAGTATATTTTAGTGTTGTTTCTGGATATTTCATATTAGAACAGTTGAAGCCAGTAATGCAAAATGGAGGTAATCTACCTGGAAGTAGTGGAGCTACACTAGTCTTTACCAATAATCCTGAATTCTAGCAACTTTTAGAAAAAGTTGCGCAAAATGCTTTGCACAAAAAATATTTTGCTCAACCTTACAACTTTTTCAAAAGTGGCGCAAAGCTTTTGGCTCCACCTTTCCCAAAGGTGGAAAAAGGTGGAAAAAGGTGGAAATTAGCGCCCAGTCCATACCTTTATAACATTTTTTGGAATTTTTTTTCTAACAGTTAAATCGTATTTATATTTGTCATACGTATAATCAAATAAAGGATTATGATTATGAATATTACCAAATAATGATTTGTATTTTTTTGTCACTCCTGATTCTAAATTAAAAATTAACCCAAATATTCTCTCTAAACAGCATCTATCTGGTCGTGATTTAACTTTGTTTAATAGTGTAAATAAATTGTATTTATTTGCTATTTTAAATAAAAAATTATGATTTATGTAACTCTGAACACCGAAACAGCCGTACCATTCAGGTTTTCTTCCTAAAATTGAAACATCGCTTAATGTTAAATTTTTGTATAATGCCATTTGATTTTTAAAATTGGAAATTAATTGTAAAGAATTGTGGAAATTTTCTTTGTCAGGATTAAAATGCCATAATGGGATAACATCAAAATTTTTAATTTTATCAAAATTTATTTTTTTATGAATAAAAATACTGTCGTGTATAATGAATGCATTATCAAAATATTTATTTTTATAAAAGTAATAATAAGGTAATAATTCTCCTGCCCCTTTATATTCCGATTGTATTATTTCAACATTTTTATATTCAAAATGTGCTTTCACAAAATTATAATTACTATTATCATCAATAATTATTATTTTTACTTCTGAGTAAAATTTTCTAATACATCTAATACTTTGATTCCAATAGTTATTAGTAATTTCAGAATTCACGTGTCTTGTCATTATAAATCCATAGCTAGTATCACTCATTTTATATTTTATAATATTGCTATATTTTTTATTTATTATATTTCTTACAAAAAATATAATAATTATAAGTTTGTTATTATTTTTGTATTATACCAATACTGGAATTTTATCAATGTCAATTTTAATATTATGCTGATTTTTATCTCTGCTTGTATAGAATTCTGATAAATTTTCAATTATGAATTTATTGAATTCAGGACGTTCTAATTGAGCTTCCGGAGTATGATTATGAACGTGTCTAGCAATCATTTTGTATAATTTAAAATCAGGATATCTCTCGTCGCCATTATTTTTATATAATAAGTTGATTCCTTTATCATCCAAACACCAATCAACAATTAGTTTTTTGACAGGGTCCTCTATTTTATCAAAATCTTTGATTTCTTCTAAATCCTCAACTAGATAATCAAAAATAGAACATGCTAAGCGCGATAAATCAAAACTAAAATTAGCCTCTAACCGCGGTTTCTTTTCATCAAAATATGGTTCTGTATTATATTGACCAGCAGCATCATTACCGTTTTGAAAGCTATCACTGCAAAATAGTTTACCTTGAAATTTGTAAATACTTCTCCCAAAATCAATAATTTTGAAAATTTTACCAAAAGTCGGTACTTTATAAATTTTTTTATTATAACAATAAGTAATAAATTTACTAGAGGTTTCGTTATACATTATATTATTTGTATGTAAATCGTTATGAGTAAACGAAAATGCTTTCTGATAAGTAATCAATGTCATTATTATTTGCATTAATGCGGAGTACCACTCATCATTTGATAGTTTATTATTTATTATTAAATCATCTAGAGTGTTTTCGCAATTTTCCATACAAATCAATTGTACAGGGAATTTACTAATTGTCGCATTTATTTCTTCTTCAATAGATTCACCATCGTCATCATCATCGTCATCACTATCATCATGACTATCATTGTCATCACCGTCAACTTCATCACTATTTTTATCATCAAAATCGGAATTTAAATCTTCCCAATCACTAGCTGATTTATACTCAGAGTCAATTTCATTATTTTCACTTGTTTCACTGTTTGTATAAGATATTCTTGATGAACAACTTGAACTTGTTTTAAGAGTAGAAGTATTTATATTGTTGTCATTTTTATTATCATTGTTACCATTGTTACGATTGTTGTAGTCGTTGTCATTGTCATTGTTGTTCTTGTTGTCATCATTGATTGATATAGCGTTGATATCAAGAACCTGAACAAGTTCTTCGTCAAATTCATTCATATTTCCACTCTTATTTTCATGAAATAAATTTTCAAAAATTTCATTATTGATTGAATTTACAGATAAAGTAGATTTTGCACTTGATGTATAGTCAATTTTAATAGTTTTTAATTTTTGTTTTTCACTTCTAAAAATATGTTCATAATCATCAATTTTAAACAATATATTTTTATTTTTATTAAAAAAATCAGAATTGTTTAAATAATCTAAATCGTCAAAGACATTGATGACAAAATTATTTTTTACAGAAAGGAATGAACCATAATACTCCAATCCATGATTGAATTTATAATTATTTTTTAATATAGATGTCAAATAAACAAAAAACCCATCTACATATGCTGAATTATTAGCATCTAATAATTTATTATGACAATTATTATTGTTATTAACATCTAAATTTGGTAAAGTATATAATTTATCGTCTTTAATATTACTGTATTTTCCAACCAAATATTTGAAAGGGTCTAATAATGGGGCTAACTTGATAAAAATATTTTTGTTTTTAATTTCATCATTTTCTATATTTTTTATGCGACATTGGAATATTTTTTTTGTATCACTATTACTATCAACACTGTTTTTAATATTATACAACCACCATTTATGGTTTAAATTGATATTATTATAGTTTGAGTCATTCAATGAAAAAAATCTATTATAAATAGGAACATAATTTTGTGTTTTTGAGAGAAAAAGTATTTCAGGTTTCTCTAAAGTCTTGAAGAGTTCCGAGTTTTTTCTTTTTTGATAATTAATATTATTAATATTGTTATTAGTATTAGTATTATCGGTGTTTGAAATATGGTTGTATTTAGATTCAGAATGCATATTATTAGGTAATTAAAATATAAATAATATCAAATTTTAACTTATTTATGTTTTAATTTTCTATAAATTCGTGTAAATATATAAATTTATTTTTCTAAATTTAGTAAGAATGTCTTTAGAATTAAAAAAATTTGATATGAAAAGTATTAGTTTTAAGTCAACCGAATCAAAAGGACCTGTTATTGTTTTAATAGGTAAGCGTGATACAGGTAAAAGTTTTTTAGTAAGAGATTTATTATATTATCAGCAGGATATTCCTATTGGGACTGTTATTTCTGGTACTGAAGAGGGGAATGGTTTTTATGGTAAAATGGTTCCAAGATTATTTATACACAATGAATATAATACAGCTATTATAGAAAATATTTTAAAAAGACAACGAACTGTTTTGAAACAAATTAAAAAGGAAATGGAAACATACAAACGAACGACCATTGACCCACGTGCATTTGTTATTTTAGATGATTGCCTTTATGATAATACATGGTCTCGTGACAAAATGATGCGTCTTTTATTCATGAATGGGCGTCATTGGAAAATTATGTTAGTTATAACTATGCAGTATCCTTTGGGTATTCCACCAACACTGCGAACAAATATAGATTATGTTTTTATTTTAAGAGAGAATTATATTGCAAATAGAAGACGTATTTATGATAATTATGCTGGTATGTTTCCAACTTTTGAATCATTTTGTCAAGTTATGGACCAGTGTACTGAAAATTATGAGTGTTTAGTAATAAACAATAATGTTAAATCAAATAAATTACAAGACCAAGTTTTTTGGTACAAAGCCGAAAATCACAATGACTTTAGATTAGGTTCAAAAGAATTTTGGGAATTGTCTAAAAATTATAATTCAGATGACGAGGAAGAAAAATATGACCCAAATGCCAATAAGAAAAGAGGAAATGGACAAAAAATTAGTGTTAAGAAAACAAAATGGTAAAAATATATTAATGTTTATAATAAAAATATAAAAGGTTTAATTTATATTTTTATTATATGGAAAATAATATTACCAATACTGTATTTGTACTAGTAACAGATAAAGCTTATATGTACAAAGCTTCTGTAACAATTAATGATTTAAAAATGGTCGGAAATTGGCATGGAGATGTTGTATTAATTACAATTGATTTTGATTTGGAAGAAAGTTACAAATTATCTCAGAACATAATTGAAAAGAAATTTCCGGTAATAGATAAAATACATTTATTGAATGAAATTGGTTGTGGTGGTTTTTCCAATAGTGATAAAAGAGAAATAAATAAATTGAATCAATGGGAAAAACTACATGTTTTTGACGATTATTTTTTGCAATGGGAAAGAGTTGTATTTTTGGATGCAGGATTACGAGTGTTAGATGATGTTAAATTTTTATTAGAGCTTGATTATAAAAATCATATTTTAGCACCAAATGATGCTTCTCCAAATTTCAGAAGCGACCAAATTTTTAGATATCAATTAAGTTTTGATAATGAAGAAAAAATACAGCTTATCAAAAGAGATTTTGGGGAAACTATTTTTGATTCGCATCATATGTTGAATTGTATGTGGGTTTATGATACTAGTATTTTGAAAATATGTAATAAAACCGAACTAATAAATTCTATGAATAAATATACTTTATGTAAAACAAATGAAATGGGTATAATGAATTTAATGTTACATTTCAAATATAAATTATGGAAAGAATTTCCATTAAAAGCTTCAAATGATAAATATTTATTTGAATGGTGTGAATCAAATCATAATTTTCATACTACGTGGAGTGATTATTGTTTTATTAAATATCCTATTACTATCGGGTTAAATGATGTACCGCCGTTATAAAAATACAATACTATCACGTATCAATTACACCGACCGGAAAGAAAAATGAGACAAAACATATTAAAAATAAATTGCTTAATTTTATATAATGAGGATTAAATTAAGTGAAAAATACCCAACAGAAAGAGAAGAAATTTGTAATAAAATTATTACCATATTAAATTTGAAAGAAGATAATACATTTTTATTATGTGAATTGGATGAAGATTTAGAAAAACAAAATAAAATATTGGAATTAAAAGAAGAAATACAACAATACTTCGCTTGCTCTACTATTTCGTCATTCAAACCTAATTTTGATTGTAAACGACCTTATTTGAATATTATTAGAAGTATATTAAGAAAACAAAATTATATTTTTATTGGGAATGATTATACAATAAAAATAAATAGTATTCCAAAAAAAACTATAAAATATTTAATATTTAGGAATAATGAATAATTGCGGTAAATTATTTAAAATAAAATCTTTGGTAAATGTATAGAATGGTGAAAAAGAAAAAGAAAGAAACATTCAAAACTTTTAGAAATTTAGAGAAATCTAAATTCAAAACTATCAAAACAACACTCAAAACTGTTTTATTGAAACATAGTGAAGTTCAACCGCTTATTACTAATTTGGTTTTTGAAATCAACGATTTGGTTATTCATACTTATCAATTTATTAGGTTATATATTCTTTATTGTTTCCATAATCATTTAGAATTTCCGGTTTTTGACGATAAATTTACTTTTGTAAAATATTGTATCAAAACATTAGGAACGAAATCTAATAGTGGAAGAAAATCCAAAGATACACAACTTTTGAATACATTACAACAATTTTACATAAAAGAATACCAACCTTTACTTAATCACACCAAAATAAATTTAGTCAATAAATCTCATTTGATAAATATTATAGCAGAGCAAATTCAGGTATGTATCTCTAATAATATTCAGGAGCATTTTATTCAACATTTTTTACGCTTTATCAATAAAACAATTGATGGTATTACAAATGATAAAAAAGAATTGTTTGAATTCAAACATCAATTGCTTATGTTAGAAGAAACAAATGAAATATTTAATAAATGGAAAACTACTCATTTAACTCATATTTTACCAACAAATATAAAAAAGTCAATATATTATGATGTTAAAGTAAGACAATTTGAATATTTGAAAGGTTTATTGTATATGAATTCAGTATTAGAAAATCAAGAAAATAAGTTATTCCAACCTTTACCATTAAGAAACAATATTATTCCAAAAAATATTAAACTTGATAGTGCTTGTATTGCTGAACTATTTTGTCCTGAAAGTGAGAAGAAAGGAGAAGTTTTGAAAAAAATAACTAATTATCAAAATATGTTATGGTGTAGTTTATTGAATATGAAAAATAGATTATTCAAAAATAAACATTATACATTTCATAATGAAATTACAACAGATGGAATTAGTTGTTCTTTGTTGTTTATCCGAAAAGATTGTAAAGGAGAAGAAAATAAAAACAAAAAGGTTAACAGTGAAGATTTTGAATACATTAGTATAGAAGAATTGGATAAGCAACAATTAGAAAATTTAAAATCAAGAAATATAATTGGGTTAGACCCAGGTAAACGTTCTTTGGTATATATGATGGATGGTAAAGGTAATAAATTACAATATACAGCACCTCAACGAAAAAAGGAAAGCATGACGAAACGAAACCAACGCATATTACAACGTGAAAAGAAAATAAACAAGATAAATGAGTATGAAAATATATTGTCTTTACAAAATAGCAAATCAGTGAATTATAATTATTTCAAAACTTATTTAGTTGAGAAAGATGAATTGAATAAACAAACAACAGAATTTTATAAAAAGGAAGTATGGAGAAAAATGAAATTTAGACAACATAGTTATGGTATTAAATCCATAGATACATTTTTGAATAACATAGAAAAAACATTTGGAGAAAACATTTTAATTTGTTATGGAAATTGGAGTAGGTCATCTCAAATGAAACATTTTATGCCTACTATGAATAAAGGATTAAGGAAACTTATTCATAAAAGATATGATACAATCACAATCAATGAATGTAATACAAGTAAGAAATGCTGTGATTGTTTTCAAGAATTGAAACATTATAGAAACAAGGAAAACAAAGAGGAATTTCGTCTTTTAGTGTGTTCTAACTGCGTGAGTTGCGAAAACAAAAAAATCGTATTTAGAACACGGGACGCTAATTCCGCAATAAACATAATGAATTTGGGAAAGTGTTGGATATACAAACAACAACGACCGAATGAATTTTGTATTTCGTCTTTCACCTCTTCCATAACCAAAAAAGAAGAGGAAAAAGTAAGACAATCAGTTGATTTTACGGAAGGTAATACTTCCAGCCACCGAATTTTAGAATGAGTTTGTCTCATTTTTCTTTCCGGTCGGTGTAACTAAAATATAATATTTGAGTATTTGAGGGTTTATAGTAAGTTAATTCATCTGCTATGTATGAATTTTTAATGTTTGGTATACTGAACACTCTGTAGCAAAATACACAATCTTCCTTTGTATAAAATTGCGGTTCTTCCGGAAATTGTATTTGATTAAAAACACTTTGCTTCACTGAAACGTGACCATGATGTATTTTATCATCCGTATTATTGTAAATTTTATGCGTAATGCAACCAGAATAACATTGTTTTAATGAATTATTTCTTACACTACAGTTTTCTATTTTTTGTAATATATTATCAACTATTTCACCATTATAATAATTATGTAAAATAATATCGCTATCATGTTCTTGAAAAACTTTTAATAATATTTCTATTCTTTGTGGATGCATTACATCATCAGCATCTATAAAAGTTATATAATCCATATCAGATAATTTGGAGGCAGCTATATTACGATTTTCTGCTGCACATTTTTTTTCTTCGGTTGTAAGTATTTCTAAAAAAAAAGTATACTGTTTTAATTTCTCAGAATATAATTCTAATTGAAAATCTGAATCTTTTGTTGATGAACAACTAACTACAACCTTATCCGGTAATACAGTTTGATTTTGAATAGAATCAAGTAAGTTGAACAATTGCTCAATATGACCGTTATAAGCAGGAATAGCAACTCCTATTTTCATAATATAATTATTATGTTTATAATTATATTATTTATAAAATATTTATATGTTATTTGTAACTATTTATTATATTTTGCTTTCATAAAATATATTTTAATCAACCTCTTCCATACCATCTTTATCCTTTTGTAAAGCAAAAGGACCACTTACTAATTTGCTTTGACCGTAATCACTTTTACCAACAACTATATTTTCACCTTCAAATAATTCTGCGCGAATATCAGCCGCTGTTATAGGTTCACTGCTAGTGTCATTATTTACAAAAGTACTTTCCTTTGTACTCATGTTATTAATACCAATAAGGTTTCCGGCGTCATCAATACTTTGAGTCAATGTATTTCCACTCTTTTCTGCTTTTTTCATATTTTCTTCAATAGCTTTTTGCTTTGTTTCTTTCACTCTTTGTTCAAAATTTTGCTTAGCGTTGGCTTCATTCTTTTGTTTTTCATGCATCAACTGGTTTAATTCTTCTTCCATGTATTCAACGCGACCTGTTTTGTATGCTTCGGGGTCCCAAGGCATCCATAAACCAACTGGTCCAACAAAAACATCATGGTTAGAGTCAATTTCTCTTAGTAGCTTACATCTTATTTCAGCTTCTTCCATTGATGGGTACACTCCTCTTATTTTAATTCCTCTTGTACTTGTTTGGAAATTATGAGTCATGCCAAATAATTTATCTAATTCTTCTTCGTTATTGTCCAAAAATGTTTTGTAATCGTCCTCCATAGATGACTTGGCAAGCTCCTCCTTCTCTTCCTTTACAAATTCTTTAAAATCATTGGATACATCATCAAATGATAAATGGTATTTATATGAGATGAAGTTTAAAAATTGAACAAATTTTTCCATTGATTTATTAACGTCCCACTTCTTTAGGAATTCTTCAAAGTAAAAAATTTCTTTTTGTTTTATTAATTTTTCAGGTGAAACAAATGAAATACATGCAAATTTTTGTCCAGCAATAGGTTTGTCCTCTTCTAAAAGGTCAACATATTTACTATTTGAGTTCCCTTGACTATCAAGCTTTCTCTCAAATCCACTTTTAGTATTGACGTTTTCACTTGCAGAATCTTTGTTTTTACCCTTGGAATTATTTTTACCAGCCATTTAATTTATAATATTTAGCAAACTTTAAGTTTTTATAATAATAATATAATATTTTTTTCTTTTTATTTAATATAATGACAGGTTTGATAAACGTCAGTGAATTGATTAAAAGAATCATTAAATATTTAGTAGAAGGTTTAATGGTAGCTATTGCTGCTTTCGCTATACCAAAACGTTCACTAAATATTGAAGAAATCATTTTGATTGCCCTAACTGCTGCTGCTACTTTCAGTATCCTTGACACTTACATTCCTAGTATGGGAGTAACTGCTCGTTCAGGTGCTGGTTTTGGTATTGGCGCCAACTTGGTGAGATTCCCAGGTGGGTTTTAATAAAATATTGATATCACGTTAATTTTTATATAATTTACATAAAAATTATATAAACACATTATTAACAATTATTTATAAATAATGTCAAATTTTGAAATAGAGACAAAATCTAATTCATGTATAAAAATTATAGATTGTTTTATATTTTATAATGAATTGGATTTATTAAATTATAGATTGAATGTTTTAAATGACATTGTAGATTTTTTTGTTATTGTAGAATCTACACATACATTTATTGGAAAGGAAAAACCGCTTATATTTAATGACAACAAACATTTATTTGATAAATTTAATGAAAAAATTATACATATTGTAGTTTATGATTTTCCATTTAAATATCCTAATATAAATATACAAAATAACGATGTATGGAAAAATGAAAACTTTCAAAGAGACCAAATAAAAAGAGGAATTGAACAATTAAAATTGAATGATGAAGATATAATAATAATTACCGATTTAGACGAAATACCAAATCCAGATACAGTATTAAAAATTAAAAACAAAGAAATAAGCGTTGACATTCGTAGTTTACAAATGGATTTTTATTATTATAATTTAAATTCAAAATTGCAATATTTATGGAACCATCCTAAGATAATAGAATTTAAAACATACAAAGAATTATCATTATCGTTTAATGGTATAAGACATTATAATAATTGTCAAGCAATTGAAAGTGGTGGATGGCATTTATCTTATTTTGGCGATAGTAACTATATTAAAAACAAAATAGAAAATTTTTCACATCAGGAATATAATAATGATTATTATACAAACATAGAAAAAATAGAAAGCAAAATAAAAAATTGTATTGATATATATAATAGAAAAGATATTCAAATTATAAAAATACCAATAAAAGATAATCCACATTTACCTTCTGAATATGAAAAATATTTAACCAAGTATATTCTTGAATAGATAAACTTTATATATTTTATTTTTCATCATAAGATTTTATTATATTAAGTTATATTATATAATATATATTTTAATATTAATATGCGTACAGTAAGAAATAGAAAATCATATAAAAACTCAAGTAAAAGGAACAAAAAAAGCTTAACAAGAAAATTACAGAAAAAGAAACATAGTAAGAAATATCACTTGAAAGGCGGAAATTTTGGTGGACATTGCCCTGACCCAAACTTTTCAATTTATAATACGAATATGTTGAAGTTATTCCCCTATTCAACCTTTGGAAAGGTTCAGCCAAACCAATAATACGAAATTTACACCACTTTTTGGAACGTAGTTTTTGGCTACATATTTAGAAAAGGTTCAGCCAAACCAATAATGCGAAATTTACACCACTTTTTGGAACGTAGTTTTTTGGCTACATTTAGAAAAGGTTCAGCCAAACCAATAATGCGAAATTTATACCACTTTTTGGAACGTAGTTTTTGGCTCCACCTTTTCTAAAGGTGGATTTAGATGGTAGGTATAAATTCCCAATTCAATTCTCCGCATATTTTTTTCCAAATATTATCTTGCTCAACACGTTTTTCTTTATCTTTTAACATCGGAAAATGGGATAAATATTGATTTTCCCCTAATAATTCACATAGTTTATAAGCAGTATAATAATAATTTAAAAAATTTACTCTATCATCTGGACAAAATTTTGAATATGGTGACTGTAATTCAATAAATAAATTGCATAATGTTTCTTCTAATTCACTAGACATAATTGGTGGTTTTATACCCAATTTATCTTTAATAAATGGTATGTGTTCATAATATTTATTATAGCCTAATTTTTTCAGAATTTCCTTTGTTTTTATATTCGTAATTTCACTTAATTCAATTCTCTCCTTTTTGATTTGCAACTTAATATTATCAATAACATCATGTGGTATTTGTGTAGTTTCTTTGCCTTGAAATTGAGCAAGTATTTCTTTAAAATGATTGATTCTTTTATAAGCATAGAAACAAACTTCTTTAGGTGGTTCTTTATAAGAGGGTTTTTCATTTTCAATCAAATATGGTACATATCTATAGCAGGTATTACACATAAGCACACCTTCATCTTCTAACGGTATTAGTTCTCCTTTATAGCAAAAATTACATATATCAGTTGGATAAACATAAGAATTAATATCTAAAAAAATGTCATCAATATTTGATAGATATTTTTGGACAATATTATTATTACTTATTTCTTGTTTTTTATCTGTATTAGCAGGTTGTTGTATTTTAAAAAAATTATTAAGTATTTTATTTTTACTAGTAGTTGTAGTAGTATTACTAGTGTTTTTTATATTTGTAAAATTACTTTCTTCATTAGAAATATTTTTTTTATTTTCAAAATATTCAAAAATATATTTAGAATTATCTAAGAAATATTCCTTTTTTTTATTTTTCAAATCTTTTATTTTAGAATTAATTTCTTTCAATTTATCGGTTAATTCAAGCTTCAACTCAATATTAAGCGTGATTTCTGGACTTTTCAATTGTTCTTTTATTTTATTCTTTTCATTTAGTAATTCAGGAATTCTATTATTTTCATCCTTTGCAAATTCAGTCATGAATTCCTTATGTTTATTATCTAAAGTTATAGCATTTTTTTTGTTGAACTTGATTTTTTTTATTGTTTTTGGCTTGAAAGATGGCATTCAAATAAATATTAGTACTTTAAATTAAAAGATAAATTTTATTTAATTTAAAATTAGCATATATTATATTAAATTTTGTGTATAATAACTTACTTTTATTTATGGTAAACAAATTACTACAAGTTTAAACAAATTAAAATTTTTCTAAAAAATAAATAATGGATTTAACAATAAATATTGAAGATTATTTAGAAACTAATAAAATAAAAATAAGTCCTATTGTTTTTCAAAAAATGAATTTGATTTATAATGCATTAGACGAGGGTTGGAGCATCAAGAAAAAAGGTACTTCTTATATTTTTACTAAGAAACATGAAAATAAAAAAGAAATAATAGAAGATTCCTATTTGTTAAAATTTATGAAGAGCAATTTAGATTTACATAAAACAGTAGAAAAATAATGATGCATGTAATTTTATTTAATTATTCAATAAAATAATTAAATAATTAAATGAATTAAATTTAAAAATCAAAAATTTTTTTCTTTAGCAATTGTATAAAATGGGAGGAGGACTTATGCAACTAGTCGCCTATGGCGCACAAGATGTTTACCTAACTGGAAACCCTCAAATTACTTTTTGGAAAGTAACTTACCGTAGATACACTAACTTTGCAATTGAATCAATTGAGCAAACTTTCAATGGTCAAGCCGATTTCGGTCGTCGTGTCCAATGTATCATCAGTAGAAATGGTGATTTGGCTTACAGAACATATCTTCAAGTCACTTTACCTGAAATCAACCAACTTATGGGACTTGGTGCCTTCGTCCTTGGACAAGGCCAAGGAGTCTATGCCCGTTGGTTAGATTTCCCTGGTGAACAACTTATCGCTCAAGTTGAAGTTGAAATTGGTGGTCAAAGAATTGACCGTCAATATGGTGACTGGATGCACATCTGGAACCAACTTACAATGACTTCTGAACAAGAACGTGGATACTACAAGATGATTGGTAACACCACTCAACTAACCTTCATCACCGATCCATCTTTCGCTGATGTTGACGGACCTTGTGATTCTTTAGCACCACGTCAAGTTTGTGCCCCAAGAAACGCTCTTCCAGAAACTACTCTATACGTTCCTCTTCAATTTTGGTTCTGTACCAACCCTGGTCTTGCACTTCCTTTAATTGCTCTTCAATACCACGAAGTCAAAATTAACCTTGATATCCGCCCTATTGATGAATGTCTATGGGCCGTTACCACCCTAAGTTGCAACACTGGGGCCGTCCCAACAAGTAATGCTGGTTACGTAAACAACCAATTCACTCCTGGAAGACCAGTCCCAGCCACTATTGCATACAATCAATCTTTAGTTGCTGCTTCCCTTTACGTTGATTACGTCTTCCTTGATACTGATGAACGTAGAAGAATGGCACAAAACCCTCACGAATACTTAATCACCCAACTACAATTCACTGGTGATGAATCTGTTGGTTCATCATCCAACAAGATTAAACTTAACTTCAACCACCCTGTTAAGGAATTAATCTGGGTTGTCCAACCTGACCAAAACGTTGATTACTGCTCATCCCTTGTCTGTGATGCTCTTCTTTTCAAAGTCCTAGGTGCTCAACCTTTCAACTACACTGATGCTATTGATGCTCTACCAAACGCCATCCATGCTTTCGGTGGTCCACAAGCTCTTGCTCGTGACTCCCGCGCATACATTGATGTCCGTGGTCTATTCAATGATGCTGGTGCTGAAGATGCTTACATTCCAGGTGATTTCACTGGATACTGGCACGGACCAAACGACCCATACAATGAACCAAATATGGGTGGTCCAGCTGTTCAATATCCTTCATCAATGACAAATGAAGCTGCTATCCTTTCTACCATTGGAAACTACGTTGAAGGTAGTGACCACTTCAAGGGTGAATCAACTGTCTCTGATGCTGGAACATTCGTTCTTACTGAAACCTCTCTATACATGCACTGTTGGGGTCTAAACCCAGTCGTAACTGCCAAGTTACAACTTAACGGTCAAGATAGATTCTCAGAGCGTGAAGGTTCATACTTCTCATGGGTCCAACCATACCAATCACACACCAGAAACCCTGATGAAGGTATTAATGTCTATTCATTTGCCCTTCGCCCAGAAGAGCATCAACCAAGTGGCACATGCAACTTCTCCAGAATTGATAACGCAACTCTTCAACTAGTTCTTTCCAACGCAACAGTTGAAGGAACCAAGACCGCCAAGGTAAGAGTTTATGCCACCAACTACAACGTAAAAATACTTAGTGCGTTGAAAAGCTACCTACAAAGACAATGTGAGCTCTTGTCTTTGGAAAAAATAGTTAAGCACTCACAAAATATGCTAGTAGCTAGTGAAATTGTTTGTTTTTGACTACATTCAATTTTGCGAAACACCTTGTTGTTCGGGAAACCCCTTAGAGCCTTCTACACCAAGCATAATACCGAAAGGGTTATGTGGCAGAGATTTAACTCTGGTATGGTAATAGTTAGAAGGATTGGGCAATCCGCATGCTTACTACCTAAATCCGCTATGATAGGAAATGGTAGGGCGTCAGAGACTGAACGGGTGTTGGTCAGTAATGAAGATTTAATCAATCTGAACTGGCTTAAGATACAGTCCAATCCATTAGGGAAACTTAGTGGCATACATAATGGCTAAGAATTATGTCAGGCATGGGTGGGTTAGCTTATTCAAATTAAGCACCTTTAATCGTGTCTTTTTATTTTATATATTTTATTTTATAACACCATAAAAATTAATATTATAACTTTTTATAATATTAATATTAAAATTGAAAAATAACTTAAATAAATGTGTATATATAACAATATACAATCTATAACAATCATAAAATGCAAGAAGATAATCAAAACCATTTAAATAGATTCATAAACAATCCACCACATCCATCTTATATTGCTGGTTTTATAGATGGAGATGGTTGCATTTTTATAAGGAAAATAATTGATGGTTATCAATCAGGATTTACAATTACACAATGTAGAACAAATATTTTGCAGGTTATCCGTTATCATTTTGGTGGAAGTATTACTAGTTCAATAAATAGAAATGATAAAAGTATAAATATTATGGATGAATCTGACTATTATCATAAATACAATGTAAGAAATCAATATAATTTACTTATTCGTAATAATGAGTATGAGATATTATTAGAGTATTTGAGAAATTCATTCATAATTAAAGAACAACAATACCAATGTTTGTATGAATTCAATAAATTAGCAAATTTACAAAATAAAACTGGAGAAAAAGAACAAATTTATTTAACTTGTTCTGAGTATAATAAAAAATGTAATTTAGATAGTAAAAATTTGTTAAGATTAAATATTGAATACATTTCAGGATTGTTTGATGCTGAAGGATGTTTCTTTATTGATATAAATAATAAAAAAGATAAAATAAGTATTGCTCAAAAAAATCATCCACAAATATTAAACGAAATACAAAGGTATTTAGGTTTTGGTAAACTACATAAAGATAAATATGAAATTTATAAAAATTCAGACTGTTTAAAATTTATTCAATTGGTTAAAAATCATTTAATTGTGAAATACAACCAATGCGAAGCATTTGAAACATTTTTAACTACAAACGATTATTATATTAAAGAAGAAATGTATAAAATATGTAATGAAGAAAAACATAAAATAGAAACTTTTTCAGAATTAAATCAAAATGAAAATGGTAAAGAAGGCTATTTAGAAACTTTAAAATTAAGAAATATAAAAAAACAATTTTGTAGAGAAATACTCAATAAACAATTTTATAAAGAAAAATCAGAGAAAATGAAAGGCGAAGGAAATCATAATTATGGTAAATCATTTTCAGAAGAAACAAAAAAAAAGATGTCAACTTCAATTAGACACGCAAAAGGAGGAGTTAGTGATGAAAATATAATTGAAGTTAGAAAATTATTTGAAGGAGGTCATAAAAATATTGAAATACAAGAGTTACTTGGATTGCCTAGACATATAGTAACTAGAATTAAAAATGGCGATTTAGTTTGTAGAAATGAAGAAAAAATTAATAAACATAAAATGTCACAAGAAGAAGTTAATTTGTCAAAAAGAAAAATTAAGACTGATGAAATTATATTTGTAATAGAAAAATTCATTGAAAATTGGAAACCTATTCATATTTTAGACTATTTGATAGAAGAAAGGAATAAAAAAAATCTTCCTAATGATGTAACAATTGACATTATTAAAAATATTAAAAGAAATATTAAAAATAATAAAAAAAATATATATGAATCAGAAACATCAAAAGAAAAATATGATTATTATCTTTATTTATTAGCAAAATTTAAAACTACATAATAATATATAAATTCTTGCTTTACCTGTTGGTAAAGCAAGAATTATAACAGTAATATTGGCAACAATTGAAGAAACCTTTAGAGAAAAAATGTTCAAAGAACTTGGAACAAAATTATCTAGTATAAATTAACATTTTTATAACCTCATCCCCTCAACTCAAACTTATCATTCGTATTGTCTCTATAAAACGATTCTATATGATAAACTGATATTCTATTAAATGTTAAATTTTCACACACATCCGCAGATAATTGTTTTTGTATAAGACGATTTGTTTCTTGTATATTTTCATTATTTATTTCTATTTTGGATGCTTCAATAGAGTTATTCAGTCTCTGTTTCAATCTTGACATTTGTAATCTAGACGATATCTTTTTCACTTTTTCATCAAAATAAAAAAATGAAAATACTTTCAATTTTTTATTTTTTATAAACAAACAAACCACGCGATTTTACATCATGACCTTTACATTAGTGTCAACCTCCACATACTGATTATCCTTCCAAATGATTTTATTGCTGTTAAACAATAAATTCATATTAATAATTTCTGGCTTCTCTGCGTTAGCGGTAAATATTTTCATAATCTGTTCATCGTCTCTAAAACGCAGAGAATATGTTTGTTGAATGTTGTTTCGTCCAATACGCCCCATTGCTTGAATAATTTTTTCTTGTGTTAATTGCATTCCTTTACTAATGTACCCATGACAAAATTGATAATTTGTTCCATAAATATAATCACTAGATGCAATAATCAAATACAATTTTTGTTCATCTGCCATTTTCTTCATAATTTCGGTATATCTAATATTTTCATGATTAATGAAAACGCCTATTCCCATCATTAATAGAATTTTCCAAGTATCTTCAATTCCATTCAACAACATAATATCATTTATTATGGATTCTTCAATATTACTTGTAAATGCTTTAGAGGCGGCGGCAGCATCAAGTCCCACATTTTCAGCCCATTTTTTTATGTGATGGAGTTTATTAGGAACAAAAGTCTCATTTAAACTAACATTTTTAATCATTTGTCTATATGTCTCAATTTCTCTCGTTAGGCGCGCTACTTGACCTTTGCTAGTATCCATATTATCAGCTTCTCTATTGAATTTTCTTACATTTTTCAAAGATTTGCCTTTGTTTCCACTACCAGCATCAACCCCTGCGCCTAATTTAGCTTCCTCTGCCTCTTTCAAATAATCAACATCTTTTTCAAGTTCATCTATTTTTTTATTCAAAACATTGTTATATTCAATTTTCTTCATCAAATCATCCATGACTAATGATGGTATATTTGCTTGTTGAATACAAAATTTTGCAATTTTTTCAATGTCATCACAAATAAATATTGTTGGTCCGTCTGTTAAAGTATAAGCATCTTTAGTTGTTACATAAATAGCAGATGTTCCACAAGAAGCAGCAGCAGTAGCAGCAGTTTTACCTATTTTTGACCCAGCAATAATAGAAGTATCTGTATAACTTCTTTTCAATGGTTGACCGGATAAATTGGTTATTGTACTACCAATTGAACCAGGACCCAAACTGGTTTGTTTTAGCGGTATTCGGTTACCTTTCAAATCAACCCCATTATTTTCTATTAATTGGGGCACTCTCCTATTTTTGAATTCCGAATAAATAGTCTCCCACATAGTAGGGTTTATATTTTTTAATAATTTGATATAATACATTTTTATATTTTTCATATTAATGTCATCCAACGATTCAAAATAATTTTCTACTTTGAATCTTTCAGGAATGACATTAACATTCATCTCATTTACATATGTAACAAATTTTACGACTTCATTCAAATCAAGATATCTCAATAGTGTCAAATAATTTTCACAATGTTTTGAAATTTCCAATATTTCATTATAATTACTGCTTAAAAAGTGTGGCAATTCAACAAATCCATCTTTGTTAATAATTGGAATAGACTTTTTACAATCATGACTAATAATACTATGAATTTCGCTATTTGCAAATTTACATCTGAAATCGCTAATTGTTTCACTCAATTCGCTTTCTTTTGGTAAAGTTGCAGAAGATAACACAATAGTAGGTATTTTATTTTCCCTCCAATTATTTTTGATAATAGAATGAAAACTATGTTCATCATAATCTAATGTGATTGTTGGTTCATCCCAATATACCATCAATTTTTCATCATCATTAAATGCACGCATATAATACATCGCTGAAATAAATGATTTAATATCACTGATAATTATTTCAACATTGATACCATTTGAATTGTCAACTTTTTTAATTCCACCGGTTCTCTTATTAACACTATAATCTTTTGCTGCAAAATAATGTAGACGAATATCATCAGCACTTGCACAACCAAAAGCAAAAGCGATTTTTTTATTTACTGAAATGGCTGCTCGCGCCAATGCTAAACCAACATGCCTAGCAGCACATACAAATATAATTCTATATTTTTCTGATAAACCGATAGGAGTCAGTGTTTTGCCTGTACCAGTTGGTGCCATATATAAAATCAATTTAGGCTGAGGATTTTTACAAATTGTAAATATTTCTTTTTGATGTTCATACAATGTCATATCAGTATATTTAAGTAAACTCGTATTTTTCTCTATTAAATCAACAGAGTTTTCAATTACATTCATAATATTTAAATTATTTTCAAATGTTTTTATGATAAACTCACAAACTGTTAAAACATGTCTATTTATTTTGGCTATATTGTTTTTTAAAAGCTTGTATAGTGTAAAATAACTCAACACAAAAAGCTTATTATCTTTGTTTTTTTTTGCAATTAATATTTTGTTAATGTTTTCTAGTAAAACATATTCATAAGTATTGTTATTTTTTAAATTTTCTGTATTATTTTTTTCTAATCGTATTTTATCCGCTGATTTAATTTGAATATCACTACTAACATTGATTTTTAGACTACTAACATCACCATCACCAATAGTTTGTTTGTATAATTCAATCACTTTTTCAACATCTTCTCTCAAATATTTGTTATAAATAAAATCTTCCATTTTTGTGTTGTATTCTATTTTTAAAAATGTAAAGAGCGACTCGTTATAGTTAATTTTAATATTGACATCATGGAACCCGGTGATTATCAAATTTAAAACATCTATCTCGCCTTTTGAAAATGGGATTTCAATGGAATCCCATTCTGATTTAATTAATTTTCTTTGATTCAAATCCATTTTAAATTGTACTTGATAAATATGTTATATATGAATTTATCTTTATGTGGATTAATTATATCAATTTTATTTTTTTCCACCTTTAGAAAAGGTGGAGCCAAAACAAATTTTGCTCTACATTTAAAAAAGTAGAGCAAAAAAGGTTTCAAGTTAACCTTTGGAAAATTACGATGTGTGGCTCCACCTTTAAAAGGTGGATTTACATCCCAATACTATCATCATCAAAATCTTCTTCATCAGTAATATCAATCAAATCTGGTATATCATCGTGAGTGGTGGTACAGTAACAAATTATTTTGTCAGTATAAAATGTCATATCATTTTCAAATACATTGTAATTACCACAACATTTACAATTATAACCTTGAAATTGACGATTTGGTCCATCATCTTCATCAAATGTCCAGAAAACCCATTGTTGGTCAGTGTTTTCATCATAAACAAATAAATCATACGGGTTTGCTCTAGAAATAGTCGCATTTTTAAATAAATGGCAAATTCTTTGTTTTTTATATTTTATAAAATTTATTAATTCCCACGTTTTTAAATCATAAAAACAATAACTTTTGATTTCATTCAATAAATCGTATGATAAATTAAGTGAATTAATACACATTTGTTTTGAAATAGAATTGATACTTGCCATTTTGAATACTTATATTATTATACTTTTTATCTTTTAAAATAGATAAAATAAATGAATCATTTTTTTTTAAATTTAAAATTTAAATTAAAATTGAAAAAAAAGATATAACAATAATTACACAAATAAAACAAGTTATATAATAAATACAACATGTCGCAAATCATAACAATTGAAGGAAATATCGGTTCAGGAAAATCAACACTTTTACAACATTTAAAAGAAAAATACAATGCAACAAACGAAACAAACAAAACTACAGGCAATATTATATTTTTAAGAGAACCAGTTGACGAATGGGAAAATATAAAAGACGAAAATGGTGTGTCTATCCTACAAAAATTTTATGCGGACCAAAAAACGTACTCCTTTTCCTTTCAAATGATGGCGTACATTTCAAGGTTGGCATTGTTAAAAGAGTCTATTGATAACAGTCCAGATGCGATTATAATTACAGAACGTAGTTTGGTAACAGACAAAATGATTTTTGCAAAGATGTTATATGATTCAGGAAATATTGAAGAAGTTGATTATCAAATTTATTCAAAATGGTTTGAATGTTTTGCAAAAGATTATCCGATTAACAAGGTAATCTATGTAAATTCGTCGCCAGAAATATGTCACGAAAGAATTCACGAAAGGTCCCGTGTAGGCGAATCTGAAATACCATTGAGTTACTTATCTAGTTGCGATTTATATCACAAAAATATGATTGAATCATTCTCAGAAAATGAAAGTATAAGTGTCATGGAATTAAATGGAAATACAAATATCAAAATAAAGGAAAATGAACATTATTTGAGTCAATGGTTGGAAAAAATTGACGAGTTTATTCATAAATAAAAACATAAAGAAGATATTAAATTGTTAACAAATAAAAATAAAAATTGAAATTACATTCAACCCTTTTTTCATTTTCAATTATAAGCAAACCTAAGCAATTCAAATTGAAAATGAAAGTAATGAATTTTGTCAACCTTATCAATCAAGCATTTAGATTTGTTATTCAAACAAGTCATGAATATAATATTGACGAGTCGCATTCACTCAAACACAGTATTGAAGTATTTAATTATGCAAATACTATTTATGAAAGTGAAGTAGTCAAATTTCCTCAATTAGAAAAACAGAGAGAGATTATTAGTTTAGCATCTATTGTTCATGATATGTGCGATAAAAAATATATGGATGAAGATTATGGTATCGCAAATATGAATAAATATATGAAGAATTATATATTGCCTGAAGAATTAGAAATTGTTTCAGGTATTATCAAAACAATGTCTTATTCAAAAGTCAAAAAAAATGGTTATCCTGATTTTGGTGAACACCAATTAGCATATCACATTACAAGAGAATCCGATTTATTAGCAGCATACGATTTAGACCGGTGTATTATTTATAAATTGATGCGCGATAGTTCATCTAATTATTCAGACGCACTGATTGAATCTAAAAATCTCTTTGAAAACAGAATATTGAATTATCGGAAAGATAAATTATTTGTAACCAGTTATTCTAAAAATAAATCTCTTTTATTACACAGAAAGGCATTAAAAGATGTTGAAAAATTGGATTCATTATTGAAAATATTAAAATAATAAAATTGAAATCATTTAATCTTACAAGTAAAAATAATAAAACACAATAGAAGACGCAAATGACAATGTTAATGAAAAGTGGTATTACTAATTTGACTGCAATTTTAGGTAAAAAAAAACCAAAAATATATCCTCAAAATTATTATTTATTACAATTTGATGGTTGTAGTAAGGGTAACCCTGGTATGGCAGCAGCAGGTGCTGTTTTGTATAAAAATGATATTGAGATATGGTCTGGTTCAAAATTTTTAGGATACAACGAAACAAATAATTATGCTGAATATATGGGTTTGATTATGGGTCTAAGTAAAGCAATAGAGTTTGACATTAGCGAGTTAATCGTTGAAGGCGACTCAATGTTAATAATAAAACAAATGAATGGTGAAAATCAAGTAAGGTCAAGTAATATAATCGAACTTCATAAACTGGCAATGCAATTAAAATTAAAATTTTCAAATATTATATTCACACACATTTACAGAGAAAATAATAAAAAGGCTGATGATTTATGCAATGAAGCAATAGACAAAATCGTAAAATTTGACAATATTGTGTAAATATTATCCAAGCACTATAAAATATAAAAGAAAATATAAAAAATCGTTGCTTTCTTCTAATACTCCAATAATTGAATGTTCAATTTTTTTTGTGGTTTAAATTTCAAAATGTCCAGTTCCTTTTTTGAAGTTGGAAATTCTTTCTCTCCGTATATGTCTTGCAACATTAGCCATTCAAATAAACCACCAGTGTAAACGTAAACATTGTAAAACCCGAGTGATTGTAGTTGATTATATTTTTTATAAATTTTATCGTCATTGCAATTTTTGCCATAAATAATGATTTTAATATCTTTATTTCCCATCTGAATCAAATGATTAATAATTGATGTTTCTTTTTCAGGACCAACCGTATTAGGCAATAAACATTGTTGCCACGATTCTTCTAGTGTATTTATTAATATATATTTATCTTTGTTACGTAATGAATATTGTATGTCCTCAAAATTAATTTTATTCATTGAACTAGTATTTCCCATTAATTTAAACAGTTTATATTATATTTATTTTTATTACTTAATGAAAATAAATATGTTTAAATTTGTATATACTTTAAATGTATAAATGTACAATCATAATTTTTATTTTTTTTTAAAAAAATTTGCATATGCAATCAACACTAACAACCCTATTGGTAAAAATAACGGTTCGTAATAATTAAGGTATGACCAACTCATTACAAATAGTATCGGAAATATATGCAATCTAGGTATCAAATTGTAACAATCTGATGTTCTAAAATAAATCCAAAACCCACTACAAATAACTGAAATTAATACTTTATTATTATAACTCAAATATTTATCCAAGAACATTATATATTATTATTTATATATAATGTTTACAAAATTATATTTAGACACTACAAATCCTAAACTTCAGTTTAGTCAGTTGTTTCATTCGCCTATTTTTATACCAATGATGATTTCATTAGTAGTTCATACTATACTATATACATTGTTTTGTAATATGGTAAGTTACATATTCTTTGGAAAAATTCTCTCCAATGTAGTCAATAAAAGATTAATAATGTTCCTAATTCCAATCATGTTTTTTGGTTTTATTGGAAGATTTATTCATGTCAAAGATATTTACAACGCATATAATGGAGATATGAATAAAACAAGAAATCATTTGGACAAACTATATATTTCCTGGATTTTTATATCATAAATCTAATGAAACTGAACAACTATTTCAACTTCCTCTTTTTTAATACTTTTTGTCGCTGAAATAGATAGCTCTTCTCTCTTCTTTCTTGTTTTTGTGTTATCTATTTTTAATTCTTTTCTTTTTGATGTACTATTACGAGTATTCATATCTTTTTCAATTGTTTCATAATTTTCTTCAATAAAATCAATGACTTTATTTTCAATAGCCCATTTAAAAAAATTGAGTTGACCAATGGTGGTCTCAATGAATTTATCTCCCTTGTATGGAATACTTATTCGTTCCCATCTACAAAAAGGGTCAAACCTGCGTTTTCTATATGCCTTTAATTTTAATTTATAATCAAAATAAACTTTGAAACGTTTAATATTGCCATGACTATCATCAATACTGTACAAAGTGTAATATTTTTTAGCGTAATTAGTTGCAAACCAATCTACTATTCTTAATGAAATTTTTGAATCTCCTGTAATAATTTTCAGCATTTTATCCAAATACTCTTCATTTTTATAAAAATCCATTAAATTATTCAACAATAAATCATTTTGTGTAGTATATGTTGTTAAAGTATTTAAATTCATGCTATTATAATTATTAATTAAATTAAATCAAACATATTTAAGTCTTTTACAATAAAAATATTATTTTTATATTTTATTAAATGAGTTTTATAGACATTGGAACATTGACAGTTTGTGAGATTGTAGGAGATTTTGGGTATCAATATTTTGCAAATGGAGGGGGTATTATACCTTTTGCTGTTGGAACGTCTGGTTATATTGGCGTAGTATATTACTTGATAAAATCATTACAAGGGTCTAATATTTTATTGGTAAATGGCGCTTGGGATGGTATAAGCGCTATAATAGAATCCCTTGCTGCAATTATATTTTTAGGCGAACAGTTTGGCAGTATTTATCAATATATTGGCTTATTGTTTATTATAATTGGATTGTTTTTTTTGAAAATACCTTTACAAAGAAAAAAGGAGTTCAAATTTCCAAGGATATTTGGTTTTGAGACAATTTGAGACGATTTAATATTTTATCTATTTTCGGGTGTTTCTCCAGATTCTGCATTTTCTTTATAATTTGTAGACATTGGTTTCATAAATTGGTCATGAACAGATAAATCTTGAACATAACTATTATTAGTCAAATAAGGATTCATATTTACTTGGCACATCATCTGCCTTTCTGATAATTTTTTATCAGTGTCTTCTCGTTTATTATGCTGGACAAAATCTTTATCAAACAAATTTTTATTCATTATTTCCCACGTATTTTCATCATGATTTAACGACGAAGTATATGCGGTTTCTTCAACAATTTTATTAAAATTATCATCCATAGATTCTTTAATTATTCTTTTTGACCTATCATAAAACAAACCTTTACTCCATTTCCATTCTACAGGTTCATTCATTGTATTCATATTTTAGTATTTTTATCTAATAATATCTAGAAATACTAAAAATTATAATTTATAACTTATATACAAATTACTAACTTCATTCAGTTTCGTCGTCAGATTCATCATTTTTATTTTTGATTGTTTTGTGACTATTAGCAAGTTTATTTGCCTTATTTGATTTATTTTGCGGCAGGGATTTCAATGTAGATATTCTCTTTTCTATATTTTTAAGTGTAAAATGTTTTGTTGTTTTTACATAAGTTAAAGCGGGAATCTCCTTAATTGCACCATTTTCTTTATCATATATTACATCTTTAATACGTTGCAATTTTTTTCTATCTAAACAATCTTTTAAAAAGGTAATAAGAGATTCACATTCAGTTTCATCTAAATTATTATTTTTTTTATAATCATTCAATACATATTCAGTTATTTTTTTTATTTTAATTGTTTTGTTTAATTTACACCAAGGCTCATTTTCACTACTATTTTTTTCATTTTCTAAAAATTTATCTAGGTTGTGTATACTTTGAGATGCTTTAGACTCATTTAGAGCAACTCCATTAATTAACATTGTTTTATATTTAATATTTTTTAATTCAATACATTCTTCTTGTTGAGATGGTTTTTCTAGTTCTTTATTTTGAGTTTCATTATTATCTCCTATTTCCATTTATTGTTTATATATAAATATAAGCATATAATTTTAACTCTTTTTCGTAAAAATATATATTATTATATTTATGTTTATATCAATTTCAGTTATAATTTATATAAACATAAATATAATAATAATAATAATAATAATAATAATGGAAACTAATGAACCTGTTGAAACTAATGAACCTGTTGAAACTAATGAACCTGTTGAAACTAATGAACCTATTGAAACCAATGAAACCAAAAGAAAAATATTAATTACTGGGACAAACAATAGATATTTAATAAAAAGGGCGAATCGTGTTAAAAATGAAGTCAAAAAAAGAGAAATTATGAACAAATATAATATAAACCATATTTTTCTAAATTATGACAAACAATTGCAAATGATAAAAGAAATTTATAATAAAATAAACCAAAACGTAGATATACAAGAAAAAACGATTTTACAGCACGAAGTTGAGAGAAAAATATCCAGTTATAAGCAACAAGATTTACTCAAGAACAAATTCAATGTAACCTCTTTTATTGACATAGATTGCGTATTGAAAAAATTAATTGATTCTAACATGCAATGTTTTTATTGCAAATGTGAAATTTTTATTCTTTATGAAATTGTGAGAGAATTAACCCAATGGAGCGTTGACCGTATAAATAACGACGAAGGTCATAATAAAGATAATTTTATAATATCGTGTTTAAGTTGCAATATTAAACGTCGTACTACTAACTCAAATAAATTTTTATTTACAAAACAATTAAATTTAATTAAAAAGGGTTAATAATGTTTTGCTTGTTTCTTTAGAATAGTAAATTAAATTGATATAAATATACGTTAGTAATATTATTATAATAGTAACGTATATATTATAATAATATTATCAATGAATGCAAATACAAATGCAAATATACACATAAATAATTTAAATGACTTTAATCAGCTGAATGATTTAGAAAACATATTAGATTCTTTGATTTTTGAAGATGAAATAATCCCAAATATTTTTGATGAAAATAATACGTTAGAATTGATTGAATCCGCGTTATATTTAATGGAAGATTATATGAATGAAAATCCGACTGCAATTAGCGAGCCGGATTTTGAAGAAGAGTTTTTAGAAGATATTAAAGAATTGTTTTATATTCAATTTGAAGAAGAAATACTACAAAATGATTGGGTAGAAGACGATTTAGAAGATATACTAGAAGAGGCATTTAAAATATTCATTGGAATGTTTTGTCCCGAGCGCTCTATTAGCAATAATGTTATATTATGTAAAAAGGAATATGACGATGGAAATGATAATTACACAAATACTGATAATTCTAATAAAATCCAAATGGATAAAAATGTGAAAATAAAACAGATTTTGGATAAAATTGAACATATTAAACAAAAGCCTCAGCCTACACAACGTACTGACGAATGGTATACATTTCGTCACAATTTGATTACGGCTAGTAATGCATACAAAGCATTTGAAAGTCAATCTACCATAAATCAACTGATTTATGAAAAATGTCAACCTTTAAAAAAGAGAGAAGATTCCGATAATAACAATGTAAATATTACTACGCTAAATATGGTTAACATTAATACTCCCTTTCATTGGGGACAAAAATATGAACCGCTTTCTGTTATGTTGTACGAATATTTATATAATACAACAGTGGCAGATTTTGGTTGTATAAAACACGACTATTATCATTTTTTGGGAGCATCTCCGGATGGAATTAATGTAGATGTAAATTCTGAACGATTTGGGCGTATGTTGGAAATCAAAAATATTGTAAATCGTGAAATAAATGGAATACCAAAAAAGGAATATTGGATTCAAATGCAATTGCAAATGGAAGTTTGTGATTTGGATGACTGTGATTTTTTGGAAACTAAATTTGTTGAGTATGAAAGTGCAAATCAATTTTTCAAAGAATTAGAATCGGACTTGGAATCGGAAACAAAATCAGAAAACATAACAGTTTTGGGTAAAAAAGGTGTTATTATTTATTTTCATAATATTTCAGAAGCAAAACCATTTTATCTTTACAAACCTTTGAACATAGTAAAAATGGATGAAATCTTAAAATGGGAGGAAGAAATGATTGAATTGTATCAATCACCGCAATATAATATGACATATATTAAATCAAACTATTGGAAATTAGAAAAATTAAGTTGTGTTCTAGTATTACGCAACAAAAACTGGTTTAAAAATAATATTCAAGCAATAGAAAACGTATGGAATATTATTGAAAAGGAGAGAGTGACTGGTTATGAACATCGTGCACCTAATAGGAAACCAAAAATTAAATCACACCACATCAATGATATTAATAGCGGCTTGTGTTTAATTAAATTAGATAAGTAAAAAATTTTAATGGCGATATAATGTTTGTTTTCTTCTAGTTTGCCTTCGTTTTCTTCTAGTTTGCCTTCGTTTTTTAGTCAGCTTTTGTTTTTTCCTACTTTGCTTTCGTTTTCCTCCCTTTTTCATAGTATCTCTTCTAATATTTCTTATTAATCTTTTATTAGTTATTGTTTCTTCACCATCAACGTCATCACCGTCATCATCATCTATATCCATTAAACTTTCTTCTTTTGGTGGCGGCATACTTATAAAAGAAGAACAAGATAAATCTAATAATATAATGTGTTTTACACCTTGTTTTTGAAGATAATTTACAATTTCTTCCAAGGTAACATATGTATTATCATTCTGTGTAGTTCTTCCTTTTAAAATTTCAATCAATTCTGGGAAACCAGTAGCATTCATAACATTAATTTTAAAATTCCAATCACTGTCATTTTTTTCTGTATAATTATTTCGCGAATATTCTTTATTAATTACATTATCACCTGTTGAAAATTGTTTTATTTTATAACTTTTATCGTCATGATGAATATATTCTTCTTCATCAACATCACGCTCTTCATCTTTCAAAGATAAATTGAAAGTTATATCTTTTTTCATTTCAATATCATAAATTTTGAGTGCATCAATTAATGAATTTACAAAACTTGCTTGGTCATTTTGTAAAAGTTGTCTACCTTCTACATCTTTAATTTTGTCTATTATATTTTTTGCAAATTTGTCTGCGTCATCCGCTTTTAAAAAATTGCAGACCCCAGGTGCAACTGCATTTAGTAATGTCATTGATGTATTATCAGGCATACGAAAAGAAAAAGGTTCATGTGTCTTTGAATTTACCTTAATAGTCCCATGACAAGTTACTAACACAACAGCTATTTCTGGATAGGTAGTCATATGTTATAAGTTTTTTAATATATAATATATATCAATAAAAAAACTGTAAAATTAATATAAAATATTTTGCATATCTGTTCTAAATGGTAATAAATTGATATTTGTATCAAAATAACCTACTCTCGTACCGCAATTAGGATTAATGGGCGGAAGTGGTTTGACATAATTAGTTTTTAATTGTTTTTCCTTGTATAATGCTCCGCACATACTTGCAGGCATACATGTTCCTTCGTCCGGATTATTAGGATATTTAATATTATTCGTAATTTGGTCATAAGAACCTAATTCAAAAATAGGATAATGCCACCATATATTATTCGCACCATTATTTGATATTCCTTTGCGACCAGTTACAGGATAAGTATCTTCTACAATAACATGTGTTTCAGAAAATGGGTATTTACCTTCATATCCTCCTAAACTTGTAGTCATACTATTATTTATATCGTAATTTTGATAATTTTCTATCATTCTAATGTATTTAAACATATTATAAAATAATGGTTTTCCCAGTGTTAGCACTACTGCTAATATTATGAATACTATCAAAAATATATTATACTTCATTTTATATGGTTATTATATTGTATATATATATATTTTATATAAAATAATAAAAAACATTTAAAACTATTTTAAAATATGTATATTATACACACTCACATGAATAATAACAATAATGCTGATAATGACATGCGTGTAACAAAACGAGACGGCAATTTAGAAGAAATGTCATTTGATAAAATTTTAAATCGCATTAAAAAATTAGGGCAAGAAGTTGGAATCCAAATCAATTATTCCTCTTTGGTCATGAAAGTCATTGACCAATTATATGATAAAATTGAAACAGCTAAAATTGACGAACTTGCGGCTGAACAGTGCGCGTCTCTTTCAACTCAACATCCTGATTATGGTGTTCTTGCCTCTAGAATCGTAATTTCAAATCATCAAAAAAACACCGAGTCATCTTTTTCAAATATTATGAAAAATTTATATGAATTTAAAGATATTCATGGAACGCACAAACCACTTATAGCTGAATACATTTGGAAATTTATAGAACAAAAGGCGGGCCAGCTTAATGATGTTATTGACCACAGCCGCGACTATTTAATTGATTTTTTTGGATTCAAGACATTGGAACGAGCTTATTTGTTCAAATTGAACAATAAAGTGGTTGAACGTGTACAGCATATGTGGTTGCGCGTTGCTGTTGGTATTCACGTAAATCCAAACGGTGGCGCTGTTAATAATAGTGCAACTCTTCGGTTGATAAAGGAAACATATGATTTGATGTCACAAAAATATTTTACGCATGCGACTCCAACCCTTTTCAACTCAGGAACACCACGACCACAATTGAGTTCATGTTATCTTATTGCAATGGAAGATGATAGCTTGGACGGTATTTATAATACATTAAAGGATTGTGCTTTTATATCAAAATGGGCAGGAGGTATTGGTTTACATATACACAATATAAGAGCTAAAGGTACTCATATTCATGGAACTAATGGAACTTCCAATGGTATTGTACCCATGTTACGTGTGTTTAATAATACAGCTAGGTATATCGATCAGGGAGGTGGAAAAAGAAATGGTTCATTTGCCATTTATCTTGAGCCTTGGCACCCTGATGTTGAAGACTTTTTGGAAATGAAGAAAAACCATGGGGATGAAGAATCAAAGGCGCGCGATTTATTTTATGCTTTATGGATTAGTGATTTATTTATGGAGCGCGTAAAAGAAAACGGTAAATGGTCGTTATTTTGTCCAAATGAGTGCCCAGGATTATCGGACGTCTACGGCGAAAAATTTGTTGAATTATACACAACATATGAAAATTCTGGAAAGGCCCGTAAAACAGTGAATGCTCGTGATTTGTGGTTTAAAATTTTGGATGCCCAGATGGAAACTGGTACACCCTACTTACTTTTTAAGGATGCTGCGAATAAAAAATCAAATCAACAAAATCTTGGCACGATAAAGTCGTCTAATTTATGTGTAGCTCCTGAAACAATGATATTGACTGACAAAGGTCACATTGAAATACAAAATATGGAAGGACAAACTGTGAATGTTTGGAACGGAGAAGAATTTTCAGAAGTTAATATTGTTAAAACAGGAATTGACCAAGATTTAATTGATGTGTATACTGACGATGGTTCTATGTTATCATGTACACCTTATCATAAATTCTACATCCAAGAAAATTATTCTGAAAAATCAATTAAAATGGTTGAAGCAAAAGATTTAACACCAAATGATAAAATAATGAAGTGTGAATTTCCTGTAATAGATGGAACAGATAAAATGTTGTATCCATATACTCATGGTTTTTTCTGCGGAGATGGTACATATGGTAATGTTTCTGAAAAAGAAGAACAGAATTGTAAATTTAATGCACTAAGTGGACATTATTTTTGTAAAAGACATATTGATTTTGAAACTGAAGGTTTCTTAAATAATAATATAGAAGAATTAAAATCAAACGAAATTATAAAATGCATTGCTAAATCCTATAAGAAAAAACCAATGAGTTATTTATACGGTGATAAGAAAGATTTGTTACAATACATGGAATATCGTAGTCACAGCGATGAAATTAATGGTCGCATTGTCCTCCAATTACCTCTTGATATTAATGAAAAATTTGATATTCCGTCTTTTAATTGTAACTTAAAAGATAAACTAGATTGGTTTGCTGGTTATTGTGACGCAGACGGCACTATTTCTAGAAATGGCGAGAATGAACAATTACAAGTTGCGTCAATTAATTATGAATTTTTGAAAAATGTTAAATTATTATTACAAACTTGTGGAATAAATCCAAAAATAAAATTATCTCAAAATCGTGATAAAAGTTATTTGCCTGATGGAAAAGGTGGCTATAAATATTTTGACGTAAAGCCCATTTATAGGTTATTAATAACATCGTGTGATTTATATAACCTGCGTTTAAACGGGTTTTCTCCTAAAAGATTAAAATGTTGTTCAAATAAACCAGCAAGAGACGCTAAACAATTTATCAAGATACTGAAAGTTGAATACAATAATCGCATTGATGATACATATTGTTTTACTGAACCTAAAAAACATATGGGAATTTTCAATGGTATTTTAACAGGTCAATGCACAGAAATTCTGGAGTACTCTGACGATAAAGAGACCGCCGTATGTAATTTGGCTTCCATTGCACTTCCAACTTTTGTAAATGAAAAAACCAAAATATTTGATTACGAAAAACTACATGAAGTCGCAAAGGTGGTAACAAACAATTTGAACAAAGTAATAGATGTCAATTTCTATCCAACTCCAAAAACGGAGCGCAGTAATATGTTGCATAGACCAATTGGTATTGGTGTTCAAGGTTTGGCAGATGCATTTATTTTAATGGATATTCCATTTCATAGCGAAGAAGCAAAAGAGGTAAACAAATTAATTTTTGAAACGATTTATCACGCAGCACTAGAAAAAAGTAATGAAATTGCTATTGCTATTAAAGAAAGATATTTGTCACAAGTTGAATTATGTGACCATACCGTTTTATATGAAATGAAATATACAAATGGTTTGAAGTATGGTTTAAAACCATCCCACCTAGGGGCATATCAGTCGTTTGAAGATTCACCTGCATCAAAAGGTATCCTGCAGTTTGACATGTGGGATGTTCAGCCTACGTCAGGACGCTATGATTGGGATGCTTTAAAACAATCTATTGTTGCTCATGGACTACGTAATTCACTTTTACTTGCCCCTATGCCAACAGCATCTACATCACAAATTTTAGGATTCAATGAATGTTTTGAACCGTTCACAAGTAATTTATATAGTCGTCGTACATTAGCAGGTGAATTTGTTGTAGTCAATAAATATTTGATGAAAGAACTTATTGAATTAGGCTTATGGAATGAACAAATTAAAAACAACATTATTGCTAATAAAGGAAGTGTTCAACAATTATCCATGTTGAGTGAACATATTAAAAATAAATACAAAATTGTATGGGAAATGCCGATGAAACATTTAATAGATATGTCTGCTGACCGCGGCGCATTTATATGTCAAAGTCAATCCATGAATTTATGGGTGGAAGACCCGACATACAATACTCTTACATCTATGCATTTTTATTCATGGAAAAAAGGATTGAAAACAGGTATTTATTATTTGAGAAGAAAAGCAAAACATCAGGCCCAACAATTTACAATAGAACCTGAGAAGAAAAAGGTGGAAGAAAAGGATGAGATTTGTGAGATGTGCTCTGCCTAGCAACTTTTCAAAAAAGTTGCGCAAAACCCTAAATCTACTTTTTTACATTTTTTTTAAGTGCTGCAGCGGCTAATAGTCGTTTAGACCTTCTTCTTTTTGTTTTTGCCTTTTGTTTTTTATTTTTTCTGCCACCTTTTTTACTTTTTGTTTTTGATTTTGTCATTGTGCTTGTGTTTGAATTAGTACTTAAGGTTTCAGTTTCATGAAACGGGTCTATTATTTCTAATTTTATATTTTCTATGTCAATATTGTCGGAATCCATTTTTGCTTTGTCCAAATTACAAACATAACCTTGAGGAGATATTTTTTCAATATAATCTGTAATAATTTCATTTTTACCGCAAATGTCTTCATTGTATTTATATTTAATAAAGACTCGTAAAGTCAATATTACATCAATTAAAGCATCATGTAGGTCGTCTTCGTCTGGTGAATACCCAAAATAATATTGGTACGATTCTACTAACCTTGGGCTTTTTACCTTATAAAATACTTTATCTTCATTTGTTTTTTTATCTTTATAATTTACTGCCATTTGTATATTACATATAGGCGCAGTTATGTCCATGGTACATGTGAAATTCTTTTTATCCATCAGAAATTGCAGTTGTTTTTCTGTTTTAGTTGAATCACCTGAACTTAATCTCAATAATTCAGCAATCACTGCTTTACGGTCAAACTGAACATTATGACCTACAACTGTAATAATATCGGTATTCATAATATCATTCATAAATTCAGCAACAGCATCTCCAATTAGTGCCTTTTTTTCAGTTGGTGCTTGCCTGATTTTTTCTTTGTCAATGTGATGTTTTTCTATAGAAGACTCTGTGATAATCACGTCATCTGGAATGTCAATATATTTACTGAAAATTTTGCTGTTATTTGGAGCTTCCGTATCATAAACAATATAACCCAATTGAATAATGCTTGGCCACGTTGATAGAACTTGTTTCCACACAGAGGAAGGTTTAATCAAGTCGTCATAATCCAATAATTTCATATCATTTACATTTCTCGCATTCCAATCTTTACCATCTAAAATTGGAGGTAGCCTAGTTGTCTCAGTATCAAATACGAAAATTTTAACCATTTTATATTTATATGTATATTGAATAAATATAAAAAAGATTTCAATTTTATTCCATTCCACCTTTTGAAAAGGTGGAGCCAAATCTTTTGCTCTACTTTTTTGAAAAGTAGAAGGGTGGAGCCAAATCTTTTGCTCTACTTTTTTGAAAAGTAGAAGGGTGGAGCCAAATCTTTTGCTCTACTTTTTTGAAAAGTAGAAGGGTGGAGCCAAATCTTTTGCTCTACTTTTTCTAATTGTTATGTATTAACTGCATGAATATACCTCTATATCATCAAACGGCCATGTATAATTACCTCTAGTTTTTCCCCAGTTTCTATAATGTTCACTATCGTACATACCTCTAGACACCTTATATTGTCTATACATACAAGGTTCAAAAGTTATACTCTTATTTTCAATTGATGTTGATGATATACTACCAATATATTCGTCAATGTCATTATATTCATTATCTTCATCATCATCAACCTTTTTAACAAAATATAATTCATAATTTTTTGTTAAGTCATCAAAATTAGTTATTCTTTGTAAATTTATTGTAACTGAACCCAAACCCCTAGCAACTGATGTTTTTTTTCTTTTCAAAGTTTTATTTCTTTTATTATAAAGTCGCTTTTTACTTTTTTTATTCATTATACTAAATATAGATAAAAAAACTAATACGAATAAAGATTCAATCAAAAGGTTTCTATTTTGGCTCCACCTTTTCTAAAGGTGGAAAAGGTGGATTCTAAAGGCTGAAAGTTTTGCATATACCAAAACTTCTTCTATGCCAAATTGTAATACCATGTTCTTTGATTCCATCTAAATGTCGTTTTGCACCATAACCCTTATTTTGGTCTATTCCATATTTTTCAATTAGTTCAGGGTGTTCTTTGCATAAATCTTCAATATATTTATCTCTCTCTACTTTCGCCAAAATAGACGCTGCTGCTATTGCTGTATATTTGTTATCACCGCCTTCAATGCAAGAATAAGGTAGCGTTTCCAATTTATTTGCAGTTTTATTGAAATGTATTATAGGATTAAAATAATTTCCATCTATTAATAAATAAAAGCTATAATCGTTTGCTTCTTTTTTGTTTTGTTTTTTCATTACATCATTATATTGTTTGCGCGTTTCCAAAATAGCGCTATGCATGGCTTTTTGAGTAGCTTGTAATATATTGATTTCATCAATAACTTTCTCATCTTCAAAACTAACGTACCAGGCCAATGCATTTTTTTTAATATAATCCGCCGCCTCATCAATTTGTTTTTTAGAATGAAATTTTTTGCTGTCTTTCATTTTAGAATGGTCAAAACTATCATCTTTAGGTAATATTACAGCTGCACTATAAACTCTCCCAAAAAGAGGACCTCGTCCTGCTTCATCTGCACCTATTTCTAGCATATTTACATCGTGTGTATAAAAACGATTCAAATTGAATTCTGAGCGAACTCTAGTTTTTTTAACTTTGTTATTTTTATTTTCCTCTTGTTTATCAAGTTCAACACCAGAACCAAATTCATATTCATTATCAGAACTCATTTTATAATTAAGTTTAAAGCACGATGTATTTATAATGAATAAAATATTTGAATTCAATTATTTTTTAAATTATAATAATAAATATTAATAATAATAATAATAAATTTTTTCACCATATAAATTATACAATGATTAGTGAAGCATTATTTCTATTTTTAATATTATTATTAGGTTTAGTATTATATCCATTTTTAGGAGTAAAATGCAATAAAGAACCTTTTACAGGAAGTTTCAATGGTAATTTCAATGTTCAACCAGATAATCAAATGAATAATAGTAGCAGTTCTAACAATAGTAACTTGAGTTCTACTAATTATGATAATTATAATCATTATTCTGGTTCATCTTCTCAATTAACAAATGGTGCTACTTTCTATGGAAATAATGGTGGCTCAGTCAAAGTAAATATGCAAAGCAATGGAACCCCTATGCTTACAGTAACATTATCTCAAGGCCAACAACCTGTAACTTTTACAACTTCTCGTGCAAGTAGTTCAACTTCAGGTTCGGGTTCAACTTCAGGCTCGGGCTCGGGTTCGGGTACGTCAACAAAATCATCGCAGTCATCGCCAAGTACAAGAGTTTTCACTATAACTGAAACAAAAGAAAGTTATACTAATTTTTCAAATAAATCAGTAAATCTACAATTTTATGGGCCAAAAGGTGAAACAGCTTTAGTAATAAATTATCAAGGACAACAAGCAATTCAAGTAAATACAAACAACGGTTCTTTTGTTTATACTATAAGTAATCCATCAGCATCAAACCAAACTTCTTCAACCCCATTTAATTCAAATTATACTAGTTACAATAATACACCTTCCACATATTATGGCAGTACTGGTGTCAATGGTGCTAACATCAATAATAGTAATACAGCTTACAATAATTCATTGACTCAATCATCCACTCAGCCATCACAGCAATCACAACAATCCTCGTATCCATCATATCCATCATCAAATTCGTCATCAACATCAAGTTCATCTTATAATTATAGTAATTCATTGCCACAAGGTATACCAAGAAGTCAAATACCGCCAGGACAACAAGATTTATACATTTTGAAATCAGAAATTGTTCCACCAGTATGTCCAGCATGTCCTGTAACAGCCGCATGTCCAAGAAAAGAGCCTTGTCCTGCTTGTCCTGCGTGTGCAAGATGCCCTGAGCCGGCTTTTGAATGCAAAAAAGTACCTAATTATAATTCTATCAACAATGAATATTTACCAACACCTGTTTTAAATGATTTTTCAAGTTTTGGCATGTAAAATAATTATAATTATAATATTTTGAAAATTTTCAGTATATTATAATTTTTATGCTTGTTTTTTTGTTTTAGCGTTAGTTTTTCTCTCTTTCTTTATTGTTTTATTCTTATTTTTATAGTTTTTATTTCCCATTGTATTTCGTTTTTTGTAACTTCTTCTTTTATATGTTTTATTTCCTCCGCGTTCAGTTCTTAAATTTGATAAGACATTTGCTGCTGCTGCCTCTTCATTAGGATTTGCATTTTGCTGAGGGTTAACATTTCCAAGAGTTAATAAAGTGTTTGCTGCTGCTGATTCATTAGGATTATTTTCAATTAATGGAGGAGGTTGTGCATTCGCTTGCCCTGCATTCGCTTGCTCTGGTGGATTGCTATTATCATCCTTAAATTCATTCATGCATTTCATTACTCTGCCTTTATGAATACCTGAATTATAATCATTTAAAACTGGGTCAAATATTAATTCATATCCTTTCTCAATAGTATTATCATCTGGTAATTCAATTAAAATATTATTGTTTTGGATACCTGAGAATTTACCACAAAGTTTATATTTAGTAGGTGGTTCGTTATAAAGTATGACATAATTATTATCTTTTCTACTTTCATAGTATCTTTTAATATTTTCTAACCTTACCGCACTATCTAAATTTGCGTAAAAAACACTGTAAAAAGCTTCAAATGTATTATTTTTCATGATATCTATTTTCGTAATTAATCCTTGTAGGTCATTAAATTTAAATATTAAAACTTCTTCACCTTGTTGGCTAGATACACCAGGTTGTTGTAATTGACCAGGCATATCTTGTTTTTTTCCTCTAAAATAATCACCCCAAGATTGTTTTTTTGCTACTTGACCTTGTGATGATGGTTGTGATGATGGTTGTGCTGGTGGTGGTAATATAACTCTCGCAGCTTTAGAAGCTAACATACGACAATTTATTACCCAATAACACCCATAAACAGCTACACCACCTGCTCCAATACCTATTATCGCAAGTACAATTCTCAATATTTCCCAAACGGGACCTGATAATGTAAAGGTCCATTTATCAATTTGTTGAATTGAAGTATCTACAACATCACCTGCTTTATTTATAGCCTCTTTTGCAGCCTCTGCCCCTACACCGACCGTTGCATCTACAAAATTTCTTGCTTGAGCCTTGCTTATGTCAGTTGCATTTCTATCTATTGCTAAATTTTCTTGTTGTCTCTGTAAATCTTCTATATTATATTGTCTTTCTGCTTCATGTTCAATTTGTTTTTGTTCTGATATCTGTCTTGTTTTTTCAGCGTCTCTCTTTTTTTCCTCTATAGCTTCTCTATAACTTACGGGCTCTACTATATCAAATAATTGGTTTAATTCATCTACTTGTAATTTTAAATCTTCAACTTCATTAATTTTAACTTTAAATTCTTCTTCACTAGAAAAAAAATAAACAGCGGTTTTAGCATTATCAATTATTTCAAGCAATATTGTTGTTTTTTCTGCTATATCTTTCAATCTTGAATAATTGAAATCTTTTTTTGCTTGGCTACCTTGGACACTTTCAATAGCTTTAAGGTCATCATTTATTTTTCTCTGTATTTCCATCAATATTGGTTTAAAATTATCAAAATCATCTTTTTGTAAACCATCCATAGAAGGTAAAAAATCATTATACCCTGATACTTTTGTTTGTATACCCCATTGGTTGGTACTGTCAACCGAAAACATTGCTACACTGGGTTTAAACAAAGTTTCACAATAAAATATAGCACCTTTTTCTAGCTCATTTTGTTCTTTATATGAAGCAATTTCTTTATTAGTCATTGCATTTTGTACAATAGAACTTAGCGTTATTTTGTTGTTGTCATTATTCGTACTTGCAATATCATTTATATTACTTGTTGCATTGCTTGTTGAATTACTTGTTGTGTCACTTTCGGTATTTTCCTCTGATGTATTCCATGAAAACCATCCATTAAAAATAGAATCAGTTTCTCCAATATCTGTCTCCTTCTTATCAAAATCCGTGTCTAATTTATGTGCACTAGGATTTAAATATCCACTTTCGGAAAACTTGTGGACTAATTTTTTACAATTCATAGCTGTAGCTTGGTGGGCTTTTTTGAATTCAACATTTACCTCATAAACAGCGTTATTAAAATCCTCCAATAGTTCCTGTTGAGTTTTCTCCCGTATCATTAAAGCAGTAAATACATTTGATGCTTCTTGTTTCATTTTTTTAACTTTTTGTTGTTGTTCTATTTTAAAAGAACTCGGAAAATTAGCATTTAAATTATTATTTTGTTCAATAACTTGAAAATTTTTATTTTCTCCCATTGTAAATTGTTTAGTATTTTGTGTTGGTTTTTCATAAACGTCACCACTTCTCTCTACCTTGATATCTTCTATATCAACATCATCGGCATTTTCTGATAAAACTTCGCGTAATAATTCTTCAGTATAATCATATTGTTTATCTGGTCCTATTGATTTTACAGGAATTGTTAAACTTGATAATGTTAACAATAAGATAATTAATTTACAAAGTAAATTAGATACACCTCCACCTTGCATATTATTTTTATTGTTTCCAACGCCTGTTATACTTTCTCTCATAACTTGCAAAAGTTGTATTACATCTGGGTCGGTTGATGTAATAGCATTTTCTAGAATACTCTTTGTAAATTCTTTGTCTAGATTTTTCAATGCCTTAAAAACCACAATATAGTTTAATATATTCTCCTGTAAAACGACATTCATTTGAGTGATTGTTTTATAGTATTCTTTAATTTCATCATTAGTATCATCTTCTTCTGTAAATTTATAAAATGGCATTATTCTTAGAAATTGATATGAATCCACTAAATTATATATTGAAATATCATTTAACTTGTGATAATTTTCTAAGAAAAAGTTTTTCTCTAAAATATAATTTTTGACAATTTTATCTCCCATTTTAGTATTAGTATTTATATAATATAATTATACTAAAATATAATTATACTAAAACATAAATAATTATATTTTTTCGTTTATTCCCTAGTCTTAATGCATTTTTTATCTATTTGAATACTATCACCTTTTTCTTCTTGTGGAACTATATTGATAATACATTTTGATTTCTTTCCATATAGTGGCTCAGTACATCCTTTCTCTTTACCTTTACCTCGGTTCTTTCTTGTTTTAGATTGATAATTAAAATGATATGGTTTATATTTAAATAATTTTGGTTTATCATCTGTGCAGCGAGACCTAAAATGTTCATATCTTTCTCTCACATCACAATAAGAAAGATTAGAAGACTTCTTCAACATTTTATTCACCAATTCATGCAAATTATAAACATATTTAGAAAAAGTCTCACGATTTTTCATATCGCACATTTTCAACGGCAATTGCTTAAAATTTGTTTTCAGATTCATTCTACAATATTTACATGGTAAAACATACTTAAGATTTAAAATAAAGCTTCTATAATGTATTTTATCTTCATTTGTGGGATTCACAGGATAGTTGAAACTCATTGTATGCAGATAATGCCATAAAGGTGGCCCCCATACACTTGTTATCATTCCATCACCAGCATTATAATCTTTTCTTTTAAAAATTCTATTTTTCTTTGTTTTACTAGTGGTCATTATATATAATATAATATTTTATATATAATAATACATTATAATTTAGATGGAATTTTCATATACAAAAAACATTTGTTTGTGTTGTTCTATTTCTATTTTTTTGATATTACTATTTGTCATTAGCCCGCTTAGTAATTTTTTCAAAACATCATTGTTTATGAAAATTGTAATCATTTTCATATTAGGTTATACATTTTATTTGAATATAATACAAACGAACCAAATGAAACTATACTATAATAACTCTAAATCACAAGAAATAACAAATCAATTGAACACGAATATAATATGTAGTTATGTTTTCACATTTTTTATAGGGTTATTGATTATTTTTGTAATCAAAAGTTTATTTTAGTCAAGTTGAACATTTATAAAATTGCTAATAGTATGCATTGAACATGATTGTTTTTTATCAACTTTTTTGGGTAAAAAGAAACTTGTTGTTTTTTTGGAAGCAACTTCTTCGCATATACGTCCTTTAGTAAATTCTTTTTTGATATTCATTATTTTTTCATAATAAATCATATCATTTGCATAATCATATTTATTTATTTTAATCAAATCACCATTTATTGTTCTAACAATCATTTATAATAAATTGATGTTAAACCTTTAAATATATTTTTTTATTCGTTTAACATCAATGTTAATTTCTTTTCAATAATATATAATACGATTATGAATAATTTTGTAAATATGACTAAAACAGCTGGAGCAACTCCAATTTCTAAAAGTTCTAATTCTTATTATTCAAGAATAATGTCAACTGGTGCAAAAATGTCAACAACTACAATAATAGTTATTATAGCAGTTGTTCTATTTATTATTTTAGCAATTTATTATTACTATAATCATGTTTCGCCAAAATTAAAAACAAGTTATCATGCAAATAGAGAAGGCGAATTTGGTTCATCCGAATCAGGTCCAACAAAACAAGCAGAACTAATGTTATTTTACGCTGATTGGTGTCCTCATTGCAAAACAGCAAAACCTATTTGGAATGATTTAAAAACACAATATCAAAATAAGACAATCAATGGCTATCAAGTAATTTTTACAGATGTTAATTGCAGTACAGAAAGTGCTGAAACCGAACAAATGATGAATAAATATAACATTGAAGGATTCCCTACAATCAAATTATTAAAAGATGGCCAAATTATTGAATACGATGCAAAGCCAACAAAAGAAACATTGAATGAATTTTTAAATACTGTTCTCTAAATCCACCTTTAGAAAAGGTGGAGCCAAAATCTTTTCCACCTTTAGAAAATGTGGAACCAAAACCTTTGCGTAAAAATATGGAAAAAGGGTTGGTTAAAAATTAGTGGTTTTTGGCTCCACCTTTTCTAAAGGTGGAGAAGGTGGAAAAAGTAAAATAAAGTCCTTCGCAGATTCAACACCTTTTTGATATAATTCTTTGCGAACTTCAATAGAGCTTGCCGAAGATGCCAAATAATTCAAACTCATATTTTTCACGTTACATGTAATTTCATACTTAATTTTGGGATTTATATTATTAGAACCCAAAGTGTTAAACATTTTAAAAAAGAAGCATAATATTAAATCCAATAAATTAGAGTCTGAGTCAACATAATTTTTTTGTTGATTATCATATTTGTTTCGTAATCCTAATATTTCATCTTCATTTTTACCAGAATCTATACAATATTTTAATGGATAATTAGCTGCAACACCGCCATCCATGTAACATTTATTATCTATAATCACTGGAGTTACTAAAATTGGTATCGCGGATGACATCATTACTGCGTCTATAAGTGAAAGTTCTGGGTGCGTTAAATAAGAAATATCCTCTGTATTAAATTGATTTACTTCAAATGAATAAAAATGCAATTCTATCTTTGAATATTCATAAAATTCTTTTAACGTAATATGAATAGATAAATCTTTAGCGTCTAATAACGGTTTGAAAGCCTTTTCAACAAGACCTTTATTAAATATACCTCTATTTTTATATGCTTCAAAAATATTGCTAATTTTAATATGAAAAAGCTCATGCCACGGACGCATAATTGCATAATTATTAAGTGTTTCCCAGTCATAATTTAAACATAATAGAATACCTACAATACTGCCTGCTGAAGTACCATATATACTTTCTATTTTTTGTAAATCTATAATTTTATTTTCATCCAAATATTGAATAATAGACAAATACTGAAATAAACTTGGTCCACCTCCAGAAATAACAAGGTGTTTAATATTTATTGTATTATCCATTTACACTTTTATGTAAATATATAATACATTCATTTTAATAACTTTTTTTTCTTATATTGTTTTAATATGGCTAGTATTTTTACTTTGGAAAATATAGAAGATTTTTCTGAAAAATTGAATATAGATGAATTATATGAAAAAAAACGTCAATATGATTTGAGTAAATTAGCACTTTACAATAAAATTTTGAATCGTATTCACGTGAGAATAAAGACAACGTCTAGGCAAAAAGTAGATGAACAATTCTGTTGGTTTGTTGTTCCAGAATTGATAATAGGTGTACCAAAATACGACCAGGCGTTGTGTATTGCATATTTAATGGATAAATTAAAAGAAAACGGATTTAATATACGATATATACACCCTAATGCACTTTTTATATCTTGGTTACACTGGGTTCCTTCTTATGTAAGAACTGAACTAAAAAAGAAAACTGGTATTGTTATTGATGAATATGGACAAAAAGTAGAAGGCGAAAATGATGACAATAATAATGGATTTGGACTAGGTCAAGGTAGAAATACTAGCAGATTGAAATTGGAAGATAGAAATCCAAATGATTTGATGTTCAATGTTAAAAACCAAGGGTCTCAACAGCAAAATCAAGATAATGTGAAGCAAAAGAAAAATTACACTCCTATCACATCATATAAACCATCCGGAAACTTTGTGTATAACGACGATTTATTGAATAAAATAGAGGACAAATTTCTTTAAGCTATTTTGGCAAATTATTATATTAACTTTATTTTTTTTTCCAAAAGTATTTTGGGATTTTCAAAAATGGACAAAAAAAATGTCCAAAATTGAAAAGGGACGAAAGACTTTGGTAAAATACATGTTTTGTGACCATAATTGAAAATTAGCATGTGAGTACAGAAAAAATAATTCTTTGGTTGTTACGATAAAAATTAAGTATTTTTAAGGTTAAAGGTTTAGGAACTTTTTCTGTTTCATATATATGAAACAAAATGAAACAAATTTAGTTCCAAAAAGTTCAGACAAATACACATGTACTGTTTGTGACTATAATACGTGCAGACAAAGTCAATTCAATAGACATATAACAACCGTAAAACATAAAATACGGATAAATGAAACAAATGAAACAATTCTTGGCACAAAAAGTACAAAATGTTTTCAATGTACATGTGGCATTGATTTTAATAGTAGGACTACATTATGGAGGCATAAGCAAATATGCAGTAAAGAAAATAAAAATAGTGGGGAATCGTTGATTCAATATTTGATATCCGAGAATAAAGAATTGAAAAATATGATTATGAATGTTTGCAAACAAGTTCAACCTTCTAGTAATAATAATATAAATAATAATAATAATAATATAATAAATTCCAATAACAAAACATTTAATTTACAGGTTTTTTTAAATGAGACATGCAAAGATGCAATGAATATTAGTGATTTTATAGAATCAGTCAAATTACAGGTATCCGACCTTGAAAATGTTGGGAAGGTTGGTTATATTGAAGGAATTTCCAATATAATCATTAAAAATCTGCAGGCATTAGAAGTGGAAAAGCGACCTGTTCATTGTACTGACCAAAAAAGAGAGGTTATGTATGTAAAAGAAGATAACGTTTGGGAAAAGGAAGATGAAGCAAATAAAAAATTGAGGAATGCTATTCGTAAAATAGCTCATAAAAATATTTGTATGTTCAAAGCATTTAGAGAAAAATATCCTGATTGTGAAGAATATGATTCCAAGAAAAATAGTCAATATAATACAATTGTCTATGAATCCATGGGAGGAAAAGGAGATAATGATTATGAAAAAGACACTAAAATCATCAAAAAAATTGCCAAAGTGGTTGGCATTGAAAAATAATAGTAACGCAAATAAATAATAATATTCCAATAGTATAAGAATATTATTATTAAATAAATATTATTAATGGTTACAAAAAAACACAATAAAAAAGGAAAGGATAAAGCTAAGAATAAAAACAGGACTTTAAAAAATAAAAATGATAATACAAGTGGCATCAATAGTTCTGTAGTGTGTAAAAAAAATTTTAATAGTTATCATACTTTTGAAGATAAAATTGAGGATATGATGAAAAAAAACAAAATTGATTTCCAATCAACTAATTATGATTTAGAGAAGAATATTATTAAAAGTTTAAAAGATGCTGAAAAACAAGGCAAAATCAAACCAGAAAATGATTATTATTCATATATCAATGAACGATGGTTAAAATCATATAATGAAGACGTTACTCAAAAATATTTTGTTCAATTTGATGATTTTAGATTAGTTCAAGATAAAGTTTTTAGAGAGTTATTAGTTATTATTGATAATTATGCAGCGAAGCATAAAAAAAGTAAAGACCCTTTCAATGTTTCCTTTATGAAATTTTATAAATCTACTACTATTATTTATAGTAAAAAAAAGTTCTTTCTACAACATGCTTATAATATAATGTCTAGTATTGATAATCTTTTCAAAGAAAATAATTTATGGAAATTATTAGCTCATATTAATGAAAATGAGATAATAAATTGGGGGTGTCCTATACGATGGACGTTGAATCCAGATGATAAAAACCCTACAATTTTTAGGTCATATATAAATGGACCAACTTTATCTATACTTGATATAAGTGTTTATTTTGATGATGGAACAAAAATAGAGTATAAAAAAAACTACAGAAATAAATATATAAAAAATATAAAGCAAATATTTTATTTTTTCTTTGGTGAAAACAATCAATTAAATGCTAATGATGTTTTTGATGTAGAAGTGAAAATCGCACATGCTTTTTCTTGCAACAATATAAAACCAAAAGAACATGAAAATAATTATAATAAAGTTACAAAAAAAGAAGCATTAGAACGTTTTCAATTAAATTGGGATGAATTTGCAAAAGAATTAGGTTTCAAACATACTCCTGATTTTTTTATAACAAGTGATTTGAATTATTTACAATGTATTACACAATTATTATTGAAAGAATGGAACACTCCAGAATGGAGAACATATTGGATTTATCTTTATTTGAAAGCATTAGTTCGTTTCAATACAGATGGGGGTGATATCTACTTTAGTTTTCATGGCAAATTTGAAAAAGGTATAATTTCAAGAGCTGAATTTAATTTATATCGTGTAATTCTATTTGGATTTACATTTAATACATTTCTAACAAATGAATATGTAAAAGCTTATAAAAATGATGAAAATGTCAATTATGTAAAAACAATGGCAGAAGACCTGAAAACAGTATTTATTAGAATTATTAAACGCAATAAATGGCTTCAGCCAAAAACGAAAGAAAAAGCGTTGAAAAAATTACATAATTTTACTCTACAAGTAGGTGCACCAAACAAACTAACTCCTGACCCAATTTTAGACTATGATTACAATGATCTGTGGGGAAACTTAATTTTGGTATCAAAATGGAGACACACGCAAGCTGTATCATTAGAGGGTAAACCTGTTATAGATTTTCCTATATTAGATTGGTCTCAAATGCCGCCAAAATTTGTATCTACTCAAGCATATGTAGTAAATGCTTCTTATACACCATCCAAAAATGGTATTTATGTTCCTTTAGGATACATTCAAAAGCCTTTTGTTGATTTAGATGAAAGGGGCATAGAATATAATTTGGCGCATATAGGATTTACTTTAGCACATGAAATGTCTCACGCTTTAGATGATTGGGGAAGTCAATATGATGAAAATGGAAAATTAAATAATTGGTGGACACCCGAAGATAGAAAAAAATTCAGAAAAATACAAGAAGATGTAGTGAAACAATATGAAACTTTTGCGGCTTATGACGGACTCAAATTTGATGCGTGGCCTAGTATTGGCGAAGATTTAGCTGATATTTCAGGTATGACAATTTGTCGCGAATATTTAAGAGATTTTCAATTAAAAAATGAAGATATTTTGCCAATTGTAGATTTGTCATTTAGAGTATTTTTTGTTTATTTTGCTTTTCAACAAAGACAAAAAATAAGTAAAAAAGCTCTCAAGGCTCAATTAACAACGAACCCGCATCCTTTAGATAAATATAGATGCAATGTACCTTTGTCTAGACTGCCAACATTTAGAACAATATACAACGTGGAAAAAGGAGATAAAATGTGGTGGCATTCAACTAATAGAGTATGGGAAGGTTAAAATTAAATATATGTAAAATTACTATGAAACAGTTTTAAAAAGCCAATAAGTTTTATCGCAAAAATAATTATTATTTATTTAGCAAATTTTTTGCAAACTTTATAATTTTTTTGTTGAATATATATATAAATGGCTCATACTCGTCGTCATCGTTCAAAGAAGTCTAGTTCACGCTCAATGGCCCGTGGTCGCGCTGCTGCCCGCGGTGCTTCTGCCGCTGCTAGTCGTGCTGCTGCTGCCTCCCGTTCTGCCTCTGCTGCCGCCTCCCGTGCTGCCGCTGCTTCAAGATCAAGATCAGCTGCTAGATCCGCATCTGCTTCACGTTCAGCTGCTGCTGCTGCTGCCCGTGCTGCTGCTGCTTCTCGTGCTGCCTCAGCTGCCGCTGCCCGTGCCGCTGCTGCATCCCGTGCTCGCGCTTAAATCATAAAATCACCATAAAATCACCATAAAAATTAATAAATATATTAATTTTAATAAATATATTTATTTTTGATAAATACATAAAACCATATAACCATAAAATAAAATTGATTGATGAATAACATTAATATAATATTCAATATACGAAATATTATATTATGATTATGATATTATTTGCTTCCAAAATTGTGATTATATCACTTTTGTTTATTACTTTATTTCCACGATTGAATATGATTTTGTTAGTTTTAATAGATTATATTATCACAAATATTTTTAGGCTGATTGACTTGTAATAACAGGTTGAGGAGTTATAACTGGCTCAGGAGCAACAACCGGTTGAGATGCAATAACAGGTTGAGATGCAATAACTGGTTGAGATGCAATAACAGGTCCAGAGGCAACAGCTGGCGGAGGCATAGGAATTTGTGGCGGCGCATCAACAGGCGCTTGAATTTTTTTGCTTGTTTCGGTAACCATTGTATTTGCCTTTTTTTCCAAATTGTCTATTTGTTTCTTTGTGGTTTCCAATATTTTGGATTCCACAATGGCTTCATAAACCTTAAGATTTTGTACATAATCCATTTCACATTTCACATATAATTCTATTATAATAGCACGAGTTTTCTCAACTATTTTTTGCAATTTGTCTTCGGTTAACGTTGGGTTTACTCGTATTTTCTTTTTATCACTATACGGGTCGTTTATAAAAATAAATAATTCATTGATAACATTTAATAATTCACTCTGTTTATTTGATGCAGATTGAATCATATTACTAATATTTTTAGCATATTCCACGAATAATTTATCTGTGTTAGATAAAATAAAATTTTGTTTGAATACCGGGTTGGTACCTTGACAACTATTTTTGTTGTTGTAATCCCGTAACTTTATATCACTGAATTTTTTTATTTCGGGAGGCATATCTTTATTTCCAGTAAATGCAGTATAAAAGGTCTTCAAGTCCTTTTCAAATTGTTTTTTTGTTGCATCAGACATTCCAGTGAAAGTTCCATTGGAATAATCATAATTGTCATCCAAATACAATTGCAATAGTTCAACAATACCCGGTTCATCTTCTAAATTTTTAACACTCCCATCTTTGTTTACATTCATGCTACATATTTTAGGATGCAAATTAACTTCTTTTTTTTCATCATCTGTATCCATGCTATTCAAACTCCTTATTCTGTTATCACAAATATTCAATTTATACAATTTTCTTTGCACATTTTTAGGTATTTTATCTTTTTCCAATAAACCATTTTTTATGACATTACCGTTTTCATCTTTGTAAATATAAACCGGATTGATTGTTTTAACAATTGCAGCAAATATATGAGCTATTTTTACATAAAATTTTGCAATACCGATACAAACCCTTTTCTTTTTAATAGATTTATTTACATCATTTTGAATGTCTAAACTTTCCAATTGGTCTTTATTGACAAACATTACATTTTCTTTAGTCAAATCATTTACTTCTTCGCCATTTTTTATTCTTTGAGCTAAATATGTAATTTCCATATCATTGAAATATTTTTTTATTATGTCAGATGTTATAACAACCAATTTATCACAATATTCTTTATTAGATAGTTTAGATAAACTCTCAAAATCCATTGTTAGAATATAATATGTGGCAATATAGTCAATCACTTGATAAAAATTATCAAACTGTTTTTCGTTATTTGTTTTAGTTTTTGTAGAAGTGGACGGTGTGTTTCCCATATATCATAAACATATAAAATAAAAATGAATTAAAAAAATATTATCTAATGGAAAGAAAAGAAAAGAAAGTAAATGAGTAAAGAAGGTGGGACTAAAAGAAGAAAAAATACGGTAATCAATAGAAAAGAACTGTGGAGTATTTTTGATTCTGAAATAAATTCAAAAAATTTGGGTGATGATGTAAAAAATAATCCAAATTCAAAAACTTTAGAATGTATTTATAGGGCATCGGGTAATAGAGATTTTTGTGAATACTGTGAATCTATTTTAGCATTTTCAGATGAAGGTTTCTTAACTTGTACAAATAAAACATGTGGAATCATATATAAAGATATTGTTGACCATTCTGCTGAATGGAGATATTATGGAGCAGATGATAACCAAAACTCCGACCCTACAAGGTGTGGTATGCCAATCAATCCGCTTTTAGAAGAATCATCCTATGGTTGTAAAGTGTTGTGTAGCGGCGCTATGAGTTACGAGATGAGAAAAATTAGACGATATACTGAGTGGCAATCTATGCCATATAAAGAAAAATCACAGTATGACGAATTTCAATTTATTACAATCATGTCACAAAATGCAGGTATGCCTAAAATGATTATAGATGATGCTGTTAGATATCATAAAAAAATATCAGAATATGACATGACGTTTCGTGGTGATAACAGGGATGGAATTATTGCTGCTTCTATTTATATTTCATGCAGAATCAACAATTTTCCAAGAACAGCCAAAGAAATTGCTAATATATTTCATTTAGATGTAACTAGTGCTACAAAGGGTTGCAAAAATGCTTTATCTATTATCAATAATATAGAAAAAGATATGGATAATAAAGAGAAGACTAGTTTTTGTAAAACTAAGCCAGAGGCTTTTATAGAACGGTTTTGTAGTAAACTAAATTTGAATAATGAATTAACGAAATTGTGTCAATTCATATCTATGAAAATTGAAAAATTGAATATTATGCCTGAAAATACTCCTCATTCAATTGCTGCAGGAGTTGTATATTTTATATCTCAATTGTGTAAATTAAATGTAAGTAAGAGAGATGTCAAAAATGTAAGTGAAATAAGTGAGGTGACTATCAACAAGTGTTATAAAAAATTAGAAAAACTAAAAGAACAATTGATACCTGAAGTAATATTGAAAAAGTATTCGTAAAAATTGTAAATATTGTAATTTTATTGTATTAGTGTAAAATTGCATTAAATAGTTACCAGTCATTATCATTTCTCAAAAAATTATAATAATCATTTATTAATTTTTTCATTTCGTCATCCAGTATTTTTATTAATTTTCCAGAAACAATGTATGTATTGGAATTATCATTGTCATCAGTTATATTTTTTGGGATAAGCTCGTTTTGATTTTCGTTTACTTTAATTCCAATCTCAAGCTTTTCATGAAATGTGGCATTTTTACCACATAGATTTTCATCGTCTCTGCAATGTTGTGCAAAATTATACATTATATTTTTTTCATTTCTCACCCCAAACATTCTGCATAATCCCAGATTAGTTATTTTATTATTTTTGTTAGGAATAAAATATTTGCAGTTCGTACATTGCTTATTTTGAGCATAAATTTCACAAGTTAAATTAAGATATAAAATATATAATATTGGTAATAATAGCATGTTAATGGATTATTGGATTATTATATTAATATAATTATTATAATATTCATTCATTTTTTTATATAATTTTACTACATTATAATAAAATTATAGTATTACAATTTAGCAATCGTCTAATTTGCAAAATAAAAAAATTTGCTATTTTCATAAAATGACTACAAAGATAGAAGAAAAAGAAACTATACAAATTCCAAAAAGAGTCTTTATTGTTCCTTACAGAAATCGCATTCAACATAAATTCTTTTTTAGTAAATATATGTCCTTTTTATTAGAAGATAACAAAGATTATGAGATTTACTTCTCTCATCAATGTGATGCAAGAACATTTAATAGAGGCGCAGTCAAAAACATTGGTTTCCTGGCAATCAAAAACAAATATCCTCAACATTACAAGGATATTACCTTTATTTTTAATGATATCGATACCATTCCGTTTTATAAAATTTTTGATTATCAAACAGTTCATGGCGTTGTAAAACATTATTATGGTTTTAAATACGCTTTAGGTGGAATAGTTGTAATGAAAGGCGCCGATTTTGAGAGAATCAATGGTTATCCGTGTTATTGGGGTTGGGGAATGGAAGACAATACCTTGCAAAAAAGATGTGAACGATATCAATTGATTGTAGATAGAAGTAATTTTTATGAAATTGGAAAACCGCAAATATTGCAATTATTTGATGGAATATCTAGAATAATCAGCAAAAAGGACCCATGGCGTAGTGAGAAAGACGATGGTGTTGATGGTTTAAGAACAATTTCCAAGTTAAATTATAATATTGACGCTTTATCTACTAATCCAAATGATAATATCTTTTCCTTTGAAGATAGTAGAGTTTTTTATGTAAATATTAAAACCTTTTTAACACATTTAAGATATGAAAACGACGAATATTTTAACTATGATTTGAGAGAACCTAAACGAAAAATAATTCGCCCGGACAGGGTTCTTCAACATACAAATAAAGTTGTTACAAATACAGACGATTGGTCAAATATTCCATATTATCCTACAAGTAGAGAGAAAAGAGAACAAACTGCGGAATATTTGATTAAAACCGGTAAACAAGTCCCAATAAGTTTATTAAAACAAATCCAAAAAGATAAAGAAGACTCTATTAAAAACGATGTTTACAATATAAATACAACAATTGCCGACGATATTGCCGATTACACCGTTAATAATAGTATTTCTAATATTCCAATTAATAATCAACAATATATAAATCAACGCAATTATCAAGGACAGCGAGCACTTATGCAGTCACAAATGCAACAACAAATGTACCCATCATCCCGACAACCACATCAAATGCCACCACCACCGCCTCCCCATAAATATTCACCCCAATACGCAAATTACATAGGCGCCCAACAACGTGCTAGCGTAACTGCGGGTACGAAGATAAGATTAGGTGGTGTTTATTAGAATTTGGCATCATGTTATTTTTTCCAAACATAAACAATCTCGTCATAATTATTTTGTCGTTTTGATTTTTTATATGGGTAAATATCATGCGCAGGACCAAATAACTGGATACAAACATTTTCATAGACCTCTTTGTTTATATTCAAAGCATATACACCGTTTGGTTTCAAATTCGCATAAGTTTTTGAAAAAAGAGGAATATAAAATGTGGAGTCCATTTCTTTTTTTGACGCATATTCAGCGTTATTTTCATATTTTTGGATAAAATAATATGGAGGCGATGTAAATACCAGGTCATATTCTAGCTGACTATAATCAATGGTTAACGCATTATCAAAAATCATTTGAATGTGCGTGGTACTTCTCTCTTTCAAAAAATATGTAAGATGATTATAAGGGTGAATTAATGAATTGTTAAGCTCAATACCAATATAATGTGGAATGTTTAAAGCTGACGCGGCAACAGCTGCACCACCCCAGCCAGCACAAAAATCCAAAACGGTGGTTGGTTTATATTTTGCATAAATTTCCATGTATACCAACGGTCGTATTATATTAATAGCGCTTATACAAATATTATATACTTCTTTAAGAACAGTGTAGTAATTCTTTTTTTTTGTTTTGTTTTTAACAGTATCATAATAATGCAACATATTTTGGATGAACTTCTTTTTTTTAAATTCATCTAAATTAACTATGAATTCATAAAAATTAATATTGTATTTCCCTCTTGTAGACAATCTTTGAGAAAAAGAAAAATAGTCAACAACATTGTTTCCAATTCTTGACCTAGGCGACATGGAAGAGGCATTCATTCCGATTTTAATAAGCTCTTTCATTTCTTTATCAATTTCTTCTAATGTAATATTTTTGATTTGTTTTGAAATTTCGGTTTTTTCTTCATTTGTGTATGTTTCTTTTAACATTTTATATCCATAAAATATTAAAATTATGTTTTTTACACTATTCCGCGATTTTATACTGCTTTTCTTTTCCATACTTCATAAAAATTATCAAATATTTGTGGAAAAATTTGTTTTGCTAATTCACATCCATTTTCCGAATATTCTACATAAAAATTATTTTTTTTTAAAATTTCGTCTACCGTTTTTTTATGATTAATATCATGATAATCATTTTCCATGATTATTAGATTTATATTATTCAATATTTCAGGCATGTCTATTAAAATATAATAGAATGCTCCTTCACAATCCAAAATCAATGTATCAAATTCTATATTATATTTTTTATTAAGTTCTTCTAATGTGATAGTATTCACATCTTTATACCCATCTAATAATACATCAGAGCAAATTGTGTTCCATCCTTTTTGAAGTAATCTTCTTTTTGATAAAGCAGCGTTTTCAATATGAAAATTACAACCATTTAAATCTCTATTGTATTTTAATATACTAGCAGTATATGTATCACTTTCTAATGTGACAAAATTGTTATTATTTTTTTGCGATAAAATATGATTAATGATTAATGAATTTCTACCAATATTACTTCCTATTTCTAAAACTTTTTCATTACCTGTTAAAAACCGAACTGCCATTGTTTGTTCTGGATATTCTTCTTCAAAACTACCATAACCAATTTTTAATGTTTTATGTATATCTCTCAATTTTGCATCATAATCCGGATAAATTGATGTAATGTATTCAGGAATATCTTTAGTGTATATTTCATTTGTATTGGTATCAATATAAACATCAGTTGTATAGTCAAATAATAACATTGAATTATCTTGTTTAATTACCATAATAATTTTCAAAGTACCATAACAAGGGTCTGTAAATATGGCTGCTCTAGTAATGTCGTTACAGGGTATTTTAATGATACTATTTTTCATTAATTTGCTATTACAAATTTCAGTAACATCTATGTTATTATTTTTTGTCCCATACAAAATTTTCATTATTCTAATAATTTTATAATATATATATTTATATGTTTATATGTTTTATTTAAATTTAAATATAATTTATTTATTTTAAATAAATAATGAATTCTATTAAAAATATTGAACACGCTTTTTATATAAATTTAGAGTCAAGAGTTGACAGAAAAGAGCACGTTGAACAACAATTAGCTTCTGTTGGAATACATGCTACTAGATTTAATGCAATTAAACTTAATAATGGAGCTATTGGTTGCAGCATGAGCCATTTAAAATGTTTAGAAATCGCTAAGCAAAATAACTGGGAACATGTATTAATTGTTGAAGATGATATACTTTTTTTGAATCCTCAATTGTTTAAAAACCAATTGAATAAGTTTTTTAATAATGACCGCGAGTTTGATGTTCTTCTAATTGCAGGTAACAATATGCCACCTTATCAAAAAATTGATGATTCTTGCGTAAAAGTATACCGGTGTCAAACTACAACAGGATATATCGTTCAAAGACATTATTATGATATTTTAATTGCAAATATTAGAGAAGGAATCCAAAAATTAATGAAAAATCCTGAACAACACGTTAAATATGCTATTGATAAATATTGGTTTAGATTACAAGAAAAAGACAATTGGTTTCTGATAACACCTCTCACGGTAACACAAAGAGAAGATTATAGCGACATTGAAAAAAGACATACAAATTATACGCGAGTTATGGTAGACCTAGATAAAGAATGGATGTTCAAGAAACCAGCTACAACGCAACCATTTAATTTTAAAAAAATGTTCTTGAATTGATTTACAAATTCATATCTTATTTTTTTTTACCAATTGTGGAAAATCGGATAATTCAATATCAGTAAATATTTTATTAGTTAATATATTTAACATATCTATTTTATACTTTTCATGTAAATTGTATCCAATTGCATAATCTTCAAAATATTCTTTTTTAATTAAATCTGTTTTGGTTAATAAATCGGCTGTTGCATCGTTGGAGAGAAAATAAAATCTCCCACTGCAATATTTTGTCGCATAAAGAGGTAAATTTTTTGGCAATTCAGGATGAATTTTATGATATTGAGACAAATGTGATTCTGGTATATCAACAATATATCCTCCGTAATGGGATATTGGGGTTTTGTTGGTAATCAATTTTGTAATAGTATTGAAAAAATTTGAATTTACTAAGATTTGGTCGTCATCTGTTTTAAAAATATACTTGTAATCAAATGTTGCGTGCACAGCATTGTATGCTTCTATTACTTTTTTGGGTAATGAATTGTAATCGTCAGGAGTTTTTACCCAAAGAACTTGGCTGACGTCATCAAATACAAAGTCTCTATCCAACGTTTCATCGCCAATAACGTGATAATATTTTAAATAGGATGGTATTGACTTCAACCATGTATTTTTTTGAAATAATGCCTTTTTCACATATTTTTTGCAATTCATTATAAGAAGGACGAAATCTTGGTTTATCATATAACGTATATATTTATTATTATACGTTATATATGTTATATGATTTTAATATAGTTTTATACTGTATTTATTTAATTGAAATTATTTGTTAAGTTATTTATTTCAGAGTTATATTCACAAAGGTTTATTTTTAATGTAAAATGCGTCTCCCCAACGATAATCACATGCCCAACTAGTTTCTACTCTAGTAAAACCAAATGTATTCAAATAGTCATCTAATTCTGTAATTAGATTGCAATCTTTATAAACATAATCTGAATTTACTTCTGTGTAAATATAATCTATTTTGTGTAAATATTCTTCCATACTTTTTAATGCTCTCAATTCAACCCCTTGAATATCTAAATTGATAAAGTTATAATCAATGTTATAATTGCAAATAATATCCTTTAATAATTTTGTTTCCATTTCAACTGAATTAACAAATACAACATGAGGATGAAAATGTGAATGTAAACCAAAATCTAAAATTGACGATGATTGACCATTATTTGATATATTAAAATTCACCTTTTCTATTTTATCAGAAATGACTGCTTGTTCAATTTTTATTCCAGGAAATTTTGCTTTACATAATGTAACCTTGTCTTCCATAGCTTCTACCCATAAAATTTGGTCTTTTGATATGTATTTTACATAATCATTCAATTCTTCACATTCATGTGCGCCAACGTGCAAAATACCCTTGAGTTGAATATTGTACTTTTGTACTAATTCGTGTAATGAAATTAGCATAATGTTATATAATTTATAAAATATTATGTGTTTATATTATTATTTAAAAAATAACTATAAGATGTATTATTAAAATTTGGAGATGAATTAATACACCTGGCTTTTTCTTGGTCGTGATTACCGACATCATTATTCATTTTATGGTTATAAGCTAAATACCATAACTGTTCTTGGCAATAACCATTTAATCTTTCATTGTCGTACATAGCTGAATGTAGATTTTTCCAAAATTCTAATGAACGAGATAAAATATATTTTTTTGGAACTATATACTGTGCTCCAGGAGATACTGTAAAATTATCATAATTTTCACCATAATATTTCATACAAGCATCTGTTGTATTTACACCATTTGTTCCGTTTGGGTCATTATATAAAACCTGGTAAAACGTAGTAAAATCACAACTATCATTTATTTCTGTATTCATTTTATTAATAACGACATCAATTTCTTCTTCTGTTAATTGTGCCCTCCAACCAACTAATAATTGTAAATGTTCAAACGGGTTCCCTTGTAAAAACACAGTGACATCATCTAAATTATCATAGTTGTTGACTATGTGATATAAAAAATGTTTCGCCTTCTCTACCAACATTTTTTAATTTAATACTCCCTTCTATTGGATTTTCACTTTTATCATATATAGTTACTTTATGGGTAATTTTTAGCCCACTCTACATTTTCATTGTATTTTGCTATAATAATATTTACCATTTTACTTTATAAAATATATTTTTATTATGTATTTAAATTGATTTTATATACAATTTATATTGACGATAGTTTCAATTAATTTATTCTCGCATACTTCCATAGATAAATTTTCTAAAATGAATTCACGTGGTTTATAATGTTCAATATTATTTATAAATTTATTATATGTGTTTTCCAAATCAGAGCTATCATAAAAAACTTCACCGCAACGTCCATCCCAATAAGGAATACATGTTGCTGGAATATCGTCGTAATTATAACCATATTCTTGATTCATTGATTTTACATCCCATACTAGTAAAGGAACATCACAAGATAGTGCTTCTTGTAATCCAAACCCTTGGCTTTCATGTCTTCCTATCCATATACCATATTTTGAATTTTGTAAATAATTCAAATATTCATTTTCACTATATCTATTTTGATAACTAAATAATCTATAATTTATATTCTTAGAATTTAATAATTTTTGAACCGTTTCTAATTCATTTGGGTTTCTAGTTTTAAAATAAATAAAAACTGCATTCCTATCGTTTATTGGGTTAATTTTATTGAATTTATTTGAATCAACGCCGAAAGGAGATACAACAAGATTTAAATTTGTTGTAAAATGCGATTTTGACCATAAATCAAGAACCCAATCAGACAAATTATTATAAACACTATTATTTCCTTTAATTGTTAATAATTTATCGTCAGGAAAAACACTAAAATGTGGTCCAAATATGAATTTAGTATTTGGGTATTTTGAAACATCTATTGGCATGTGTGGACTCAATACACAATCATATTGACTTAAATCGTATCTCTCCATTTCATCAACAGAATATATAGTTGTAAATTCTATATTTTTATAATTCATCAAAGCATGATGATTTTTGTCATGCATCCATGTTTTTACATATAATATTTTCATTTTCTAATAAATACAATATATTTATGTATTTATATATATTTTTATTATAAACTTAAATATAGAGATAATAGTAATTTATAATTATGGAAAATCTTGTATTAATAACATCAATAATCAATACACCAAGCACTCCTTTATCGTATGGTATAAGAAGCGTTTATAATAGTGAACAAAGATTTGAACAAACTAAATTAACTATTCAATCTATTAAAGAAAAAATACCAAACTCAAAAATTTTTATTGTAGAATGTTCAGAGTTAAATGAAGAGCAACTAAATTATTTTTTGCAAAACTCTACTTATTTTTTGAATTTATTTAATAACGAAGAGTTAACAGCAAAAATGCATAGTAATTCAAAATCACTTTGTGAAGGAACAATGACATTTTGTGCTCTTGATTTTTTATTACAAAACGATATAAAATTTGATAGTTTAATAAAGATATCAGGAAGATATTATTTGTCTGAAAATTTTGATTATAATAATTTCAATAACGACGAATTAGTTATTAAATATATAAACAATGATATTAATAACGTTTTTACCGGTCTTTATAAACTTCCTAGAAGTTGTACCGAAAAGTTGAAATTGTTTCTTCAAAACAATGTTAATAAAATGATGTTATATATTGGATATGAAGTTTTATTTGCCGAATTTATAAAAACCCAAAAGATTAATAAAAATAATGTTAGTCCAATTGGATTAAAAGGGTATGTATCAGTTTCCAATGAATTTTTTAATGGTTGATGTAATAAATAATTTAAAAACATACAATTAAATTATTTATGAGAATAGCAGTAATAGATGGCGTAAATCAAGATATAGGTTTAAATATATTGTTCCCTGAAGCCGATTATTTTATTAACAATACCGAGCTTGATAAATCATCTAACATGAGAAATCATAATATTCATCCCAATTATGATTGGTCACAAATAAATGATAAAAACTATGACTATTTATTTATAGTTATAGCATTATATGATGCTAAACCAGGTACGAAATTTTTTAAACAAAATATATATGATATATTACAACGTGAAATAAAAATTATTAATGAAAATAATTTTAAAAAAGTTTTTGTCTTTGATAATTATGATTATGATTATGACCCAAATGAAATATTTGATAACAATAAAATAACTTTGTTTTTCAAAAGAAATTATAATAAAACCAAGACATATAAAAATAATGTTCTTCCTTTTCCTTTTATAATGTTTGGCGAAGTATCAATTATTGAAAAAATTGAAAATTCTTTTTTTTCCAAAGATAAAATCAATAGAGTGTTTTTTACAGGTGGCTTATTCATACATGACGACCCCCAAATAAATTATTATAGAGATAGGAAAACTATTTATAGTAAAATTAGCAATTATATTTACAATCCAGGCTATTTGAATTATGATAATTTTTTACAGGTGGTAAGAACCTCCAAGTTTTCTTTAGATTTAAATGGTGTTGGAGACCCAAATAAAAGAACATTTGAAATTCTTTCTCAAGGTTCATTAATGATGTCTGAATACAATGATTTAAAATGGCCATTTGAAGAAACTTTTTCACAAGAGACAATATTTAAAGATGGAGAAGATTTTATTAGTAAGATTAAAAAATTAAATGAAAATGATGAACTTTATGAAAAATGTATAATGAATCAAGCAAATATTTATAATAAATATTTCAATATAAAATGGATTAAAGAATATATTATAAATCATATATAAATTTATGGAAGGTTATAAAAATATATTTGATGACGCAGAAAATAAATATAAAATCACAGGGTCTAAATTTGATGATTTTAGATACGCTAGAGATATATATGGGTTTTGTATAAATGGAGGGGATATTGATAATCAAGCATTGTCTTACGCTGATACAGTAAATAAAAACCTATGTAATTTATTTTTACAACAACCAAAAAGTTTAATAGGTTATAAGGGTCATGAAAATGAATATATTAAAATAGATGATTTAGACTCAAAACATATATTTATTTTAACATATTTATTTGATGGAACTGATTTATCATTTAATAGAATTGTTGAAATTGGAGGAGGTTTTGGAAATATGTCTAGATTAAGTAACAATATTGTAAAATATGATAATTGGGATATACTAGATTTACCTCACATGTTAGAATTACAAAAATTTTATTTGGAAAATGAAATAAAAGATATTTCCAAGATAAATTTTATAAATGCACATGACAAAATTATTTATAAAGACAATATTGATTTGGTTATTGGGACACATAGTGTAAGTGAATTTTCTTGGGATATTTTTTTAAATTATTTTAGCTCTATTATTAAAAAAAGTAGATATTTTTATATGGGTTATAATAAATATTGTCCTGACCCAATATTAATAAGTAATAAAGTTGATTACATATTAAATAACGGATTTAAAATAATTAAAAACTTTGATTATACCGAAATGCCACATGGAGCAAATGTTTCTTATACATTATTTAAAAATTCTAATTTATAAAATACATTTAGAGAAATATACACTAAAATATATTCTCTAGTAAAGGTTTTGATAAATTAGCTAGGTCAGCTTCAATTTCTTTAAAATCAAATTCCGAAAATAACTTATTATAATAAGTTTCATAATTATTTAATACATCTACAACTTTATCCACAATTTCATTATAATTTACAAAAATCATGTATTTAGATAGATAATAATTTTCTATATCTTCTTTTATGTCGCTTATGACAATCATTTTATTGTAAATGCATCTATCACAACGAAATGATTCAAATATTCTATAAGTGCCTGAAATATATGCAATATTTAAAATAATTTTATATTTAAATAATGTTATATCACGCTCTTTACCAAATCCTGATATAATATCAACATCAACATTTCTTTCATTTAATAAATTCACAATATTTAGTCTATTAAATGATTTATCTACACCTGAATCAATCAAGCAAATATTATTACTTTTATATATGTTAAATATTTCATTATAATTGATTTGATAAGGTAAAAAAAATTTTGTAAATTTTTCATTGTAATATTTTAAATTTGCTAAGCTGTAATCTATTATAATTAAATTACCAGGATAATCATTAATTGTAATTCTTGAATTGTCTACAGAAAGCTGTTCGGTATTAATTAAAAATAAATTGGTTTTATTTGAATTTTCTATAAAGAAATTGTTGTTTACATTTTGAATAAATATATAATTATTATTACTTGAGTATGTTAAATCAATATTATAATTAAATAATAATAAGTTTGCTCTGAGCAAATTTATAATTGATAAAATATAGTCTTCAACATATTTATATATACCTTCATTACATAATATAATATTCATTATATTACACTAATATAATGTATATTATATATAATATAAAGAATTATTACGAATAATTATAATGGAAGTAACTTTATTTATAACTTCGTGTGGACGTCCAGAATTATTAAAAAAAACACTTGAAACATTCATGGAATTTAATACATATCCAATTGCTGAAGCAATAATATGCGAAGATTCAGGAATTAATGGTATCATTGATTTTGCTACAAATATATTAAATTTCCCTTGTAAAATTATTTACAATGAAAAGAGAATTGGTCAAATGAGATCAATTGAAAACGGTGTTAAATATATTAAAACGCCTTATGTCTTTCACTGTGAAGATGATTGGGAATTTTATTGTCCGGGATTCATTCAACTGTCAATGGAAATATTACAAAAAAATGATAAAATTGCACAAGTTTTATTAAGAAGCTACGATGAATATATTAATAGGTATGGTTTTAAAATACATAATACAGATAATGATTATAAACAAATAACATTGCCATCTTTACATCAAATTTATAGTTTTAATCCATCTTTGAAAAAAACCAATATTGAACTTTTAAATATTCCTTATGAAGATTGGGATGATGAGTTTACTATACAAACTAAAATAAATGAGATTTATTTATTTGCGGTTGTAACAAACAATGCAAACGGATTTGTTAGACATATTGGTTGGGACCATCATATTTATGAATCATCGGATATTAAATATCGTCATAATTTTTTAGGTAAATAATTTATACATATTCGTTAAAATTCATATTTATATATTATAATACATATGTATAAATATGCATTTAGAAGCAAAAAATTTTACTTTATTTTGTAAAAAGTTATTTCCTGAATATTTTATTGACAAAAAAGTTTTAGACGTTGGTTCCGGTGATATTAATGGAAATAATCGTTTTCTATTTGAAAATTGCGAATATGATGGTAATGATGTAATAGAAGCCAATAATGTAACTATTGTATCAAAAACAAAAGACCTATTATTTGACAGTAATACAATTGATACAATAATATCTACAGAGTGTTTTGAACATGACCCAGAATATAAAGAATCATTTAATAAAATTTATGATATGTTAAAACCTGATGGATTATTTTGTTTTACTTGTGCTTCAACTGATAGACCAGAACACGGAACAATAAGAACTTCTCCTTTTGATTCATATGGAACATTAGGTAATTTAGAAGACATGTCTGATTATTATAAGAATTTAACAGAAGTAGACTTAAATGAAGTATTAGATTTAAACTCTTTATTTTCTGTATGGGATACATATTATAATTGTTCAACACACGATTTATATTTTATCGGAATTAAAAAAGGTAATTTAACGTTTGATACTCTAGAAAAATATACAGATGAATATGTTACAAATACATCACATAATATTACAACTTTGCAGAGATAAAACATTATTTTATTAGGTAAGTTTAATATTATTATTTATTTCACAAATTTGTTCATATATGGATTTATTTATTTCAATTTCACCTGTTAAAGTCATATTTTTTGCATTAGTATCTTCATACTTGTTAATTTTTATATTCAAATGATAAATCTCATTTATATAACAACACAAATCATATTTTGACACTATATTTTTTGAAAAAATATGTTTGACTCCTTTCCAAAAATTACCGTTATCTATCATGGTTTTAATAAAGTTAGCTAATGTTAAACACGTTACACCATTCCAATAATGATTTGTATATCCATTTATTTCACCGTTTTTATTAGATTTTACCCATTCTAATAAAGATTTTTTACCAAATAATTCTTCGCCAATTATTGAAGTTCTAATTACCGTTGAATCATTCGGTTCACCTAATGATTTAGATATACCATATAGGTCACATGCAGTATGTAAACTGTCTTCGTTATAATTTCCAGTTTTACCGTCAAATACACAGTCGGTTGTGATATGTATGAATCTTGCATTTTTTTCTTTTGATATAGATTCTAATTTATGAGGAAATAATGTATTTCCTAATATATATGTTTTATAATCATTTTGTTTTGTTTTTTGTGGAATTATACCACAGCAATTAATGATTATATCCTCATTTGTTGTATCAAATAAAGATTCGTTTAATTTATCAATATTATCATTATCATTAACAATATCATATTGATTACGATTTATACATTTAACATTATAATTTTTAATCAAAACTGAATAAACATACCTTCCTAACATACCAGATGAGCCAAATAAAAATATTTTCATGATATTATTATTTAATTAAATATAATAATTTTAGATATTTACTTAAAAATACATTAAAATTATATATAATGATTGAAAATAAAATCATACTTTTATTTGGTGGTACAGGTTCATTAGGAAATGAATTTGTAAAAAGATACATTAATAACAATATAATATATAATTATTCAAGAGATGAATGCAAGCATTGGCAAATGAAATTGGATTTTAATCATAATAATAATAATTTACAATTTATAATCGGCGATGTTATTAATAAACATAAAGTTGAAGAATCTATTTTACGAATCAAACCTAATATTATTGTTATTGCTTCGGCAATGAAACACATTGACCAGTGTGAATATAATACGGACCAAAGTCTCAATACTAATCTCCTCGGTGTTAAAAATATTTTAGATATTGTTGAATTACATAAAAATGAATTAGTAGGTTTTTTAGAAACTGTTTTATTTGTTAGTAGTGATAAAGCATGTAGTCCAATAAATGTATATGGTATGTGTAAAGCTCTATCGGAAACTTTGATTATAGAGAAATCACATTATATCAAAGATTTCAAATTTGTAAATATACGTTATGGAAATGTATTGAATTCTAGAGGAAGTATTATTCCTTTACTTCATACAATAGGAAAAGACCCTAATAAACAATATTTTACTCTTACTAATGAAAATATGACACGATTTGTCATGACACTAGAACAAAGCGTTGATTTGATAGAACATACTATTTTACATGGAAAATCAGGTGATACTGTTGTACCAAAATTAATTTCTATGAAAGTAAAAGATTTGGTTGAAATCTTTTCAGAAATATACAATAAGCCTATTAAAAACATCGGTCTTAAACCAGGAGAAAAACTACTAGAATCACTAATAAATCATTCACAATCCGGAAGAATTGAAAAAAATAAAGATTATACTCATATCAAATCCATTTTTAATTTTAAAGAAGAAATAATTGAATCAATACTATGCGATTATAATAGTAAAATTAATCCATTGAATAAAGATGATTTGAAAATGTATTTGAGCGAATTGAAACTTATTTAGATTTATGAATATCAACCTTTATATATTTTTGTAAAATAATGCAAATACGTGAATATTCGCATTATTTTAATAATTTACACAAATTAAATTTCTATTATTCTCACCCACTCATCCGGAAATAAATCGGTGACAACTACATCGCTCATTTTAGGTCCAAACCATATTGAAGGATAGCAAATAATTTTCGTAGGATTCACATTAAAATAGGCTCCCCACCAACTAAAAGAACTGTTTGCAATAATATTATGATTGCAACACGACATTAATAACATTTGTTGCCAGTCATCCAATGTGTTTGTAGCCCTTTCAAATTCAATTGCTGGAAATTCATTTTTTAATAATTGAATTGTTTCATTCACTGAATCTACGTCTTCATCTTCACAAAAATACAACACATTTGGTGTGTAATCAATCTGATTTACAATATATTGTAATGATTTTTTGTAATATTCAGCAGACATAATAGGATGATAATCCGGTATTTTTTTGTAATCACCTAACCTGAAATGCATGGAAATACTTTTCTCCAAAAATTGCATGCTATGATATTTATCAACAACTTCTTCTAGTATATCAAGACGTTTTTCAGCAATATTTAACATACGACAAACAATCTCATAATTGTCTTGAAAATATTTGTAACTTTGGAAATATCCACTTAACATAATATTTACATTATTATTATTTTTTAAATAGTCATATGGAAATTCATTAAAAGTAAAGCCTTCTTCGCGATAAACAATATCAAAATGTGGATAATTATCCATTAAAAATCCCGATAATTTGAATAAAAATGTTTTCCAGTATGTTTTTCTCTTTGTACAACCATCTACACCAAGTTCCTCTGTATTGATAAATTTGAATATATGTTTATACTTTATAGCATAAGATATAGTTGTAAATATTTGAAATAGTTGATTTCCTAACCCTCCCATAAGATTGCATGTTATCATTTTGCTGTATATGTAGTGGTTATATTATAATATATTGTGTAATTTTTAAATTTATTTTCATATTAATTTAAAAATGAATATTAATTTGAAAATATATTCAAATTAATATAATATAATTGTATAAACATACTTAATTCAATGTTAATTCATAAATACAAACCAGAAAATTTGGAAAATATAATAGGCAATTCTACTTGCATAAAATCTATTCAAAATTGGTTTGAAAATTGGTATATTGAAAAAGACCCAAAATCAAAAGCAATTTCAAAAAATGTTTGTGCATTATTGTCAGGGCCAAATGGTGTAGGAAAAACATTGGCAGTTGAATTATTAATTGAAAAATATGATTTAAATCCTATATCGTTAAATCCTGATGAAAAAGCCGATAAAGAACATATTGTAAAAAACATAGTACCTGCTATTCAAAGAACCAAATCGTTTACAAATAAACAAAATATATTTGTCATTCATGATATTGACTGTTATGATGATTATGGTTTTATTTCATCTATCGTAAGTTGTTTAAAAGAAACAAAAATTCCTGTTATTGCAACATGTAATAATCGTTATGAACAGTCGCTCAAACCACTTACTCCATATTGTTTAGATATGAAATTTCAAAAACCGAATACAAACGACATAGTAAAATTCATTAAACCAATTATTAAAAAAGAGGCTATAACAATCAATGATGCAAAATTGAATCAAGTCATAGAAGATTCAAATTGTGATATACGCAATATTTTGAACAATTTACAATTATTGTGTTGTGGGAATACAAAAATTATCGGTCCAAGTGATTCAAAAGATAAAACTAACTTCAATGTTTTTGAAGTAACTAAACAGTTCATGTCTCAATCTGTTGAATTACGTGATAAACAAATTCTATTCTGGATGAACAATGACATTCTTCCACTGATGATACATGAAAATTACCCTGCAAACAACATTAAAATGAAAGACAATGCTGTTTATTTGAATAATATTACAGAATCTATTCATAGTTTGAGCGATATAGATTTATTTGAAAAAGATATACATATGAATGGAAATTGGGAACTAATGCCGTACACAGTGTGGTCTTCAATAAAAGCAGTCGCAAATTGTCATTCAAAAGCTATGATAAAATTTACTTCTTTCTTTGAAAAAAGAGCTTCAAAGAAACAAACTATGCATTATGGTGATATTATTCATAATAGTCATAATAATAAAGAACCTAAAGTGAAGGCAACTAAGGTCAAAGCAACTAAAGTCAAAGCAACTAAAGTCAAATCAACTAAAGTCAAAGAACCTAAGGTCAAAGAACCTAAGGTCAAAGCAACTAAAACAGAAGTTCAAGAAAAACCTAAAGTTGTCAGGAGAAAAAAAGTAAAACTAATTATTGAAGAATAAATGTAACTATATACGTTCCTCAAGAGTTATAGGCTGCTCAACAACTACTGGAGTTGCTATTGGCAAAGATTCTTCAGCAACTACTTCAGGAGTTGGCTCAGGTTCAGAAACAGGTTGTTCAACAACAACTTCTGGAGTTGGCTCAGGTTCAGCGACAGACACTGATGGCTCTTCTGGTTCTTTTTCTATTATCAGAGGTTCTTTAATGTTGTTGATATTTTCACCTGTATTTATAGTGCATGCTACTAAATTCATAAATTTATAATGAAAATAATACCATTTATTTTTTAGTGAATCCAATATTTTGCTTGTTATACTTACATTTTTTGTATTATCTTGTTCAACTAATTTTATTTCCTCAACTTCTGAATTGTCTGAATTTTCTAAATTCAACATAGTTGTATCTGTTTCAACTTCCATTTATTATAATTATATTTAACAAATAAATATAATAAACTAAACTAAACTAAAAAGCGGATTATGCTATTTTACCTTCACCTCTAAACCAACATTGTACCTTTCTTTCAGCTTGTTCATACAATGTAAGGCTATCATCTGGATGCCATGGAATTTTTGATAAAAAGCAATCTACTGTATAAGTTGGGTCAAATCGTAACAATCTCAATAATCTTATTGCTTCATTTCTTTTGGTTTCAGTCATACTAGAACTAAATGAGTCTAAAATTTCTTCAATTTCCGTTTCACTCAACTTATCATTATTACCACGCGCAATGTTGTTTTTACTATGTTTACTATATTTCCTTCGTTTTATTAAAGTCTTGCGATTTTTATGTGTTCTTCTATGTTTGTTTTTTCTTAATGACTTTTTTTTAAGATATTTCTTTTTACTAAGTGGCATAATTATTATATATATACATGTGATTTTTTTTGTAAAACAATTCTAGAAATCTTCTGTTAAATCAAATGTGCTATCATCTTTTGTTTTGGTTGCCAAAGCATAAGAATCATTGTATCTTTCAAAGAAATTGACTTTTCCTTCTAAACTAATCAATTCCATAAAATCAAAAGGATTGCATACATCGTAAATTTTATCATATCCAAGTTGGACACATAATCTGTCTGCACAAAATTGAATATATTGTGTCATCAATTGTGAATTCATACCAATAAGACGACATGGCAATGCTTCACAAATAAATTCTGTTTCAATTTCAACAGCTTCTTTAATAATTTCGTGTACACGTGATTTTTTCACCTTGTTAACAAGTTTGCTGTACAACAATACAGCAAATTCACAATGAAGTGCTTCATCTCGTGAAATCAATTCATTTGAAAATGTTAATCCAGGCATTAATCCGCGCTTTTTCATCCAATAAATACTGCAAAATGCACCACTAAAAAATATACCTTCCACACACGCAAATGCAATCAACCTTGTCGCAAAACCACTTCTATTATCTTTAATCCATTTTTGAGCCCAATCTCCCTTCTTTTTTATACAGTCAAAATTATCTAGAGCACGAAACAATTTGTCCTTTTCTTCAGCATTTTTAATATAGGTTTCAATCAGTAAACTATAGGTCTGACTATGAATGTTTTCCATTGCAATCTGAAATCCGTAAAATGCTCTTGCTTCTGATATTTGAACATCATTCATAAAACGCAAACCCAAATTTTCCAATACGATTCCATCACTCGCAGCAAAAAATGCCAAAATCATAGACAAGAAGAATTTCTCCTCTTGAGATAAGGTTTCCCAATGAGATAAATCTTTGCTCAAATCAATTTCTTCGGCTCGCCAAAAACAATCTACTTGTTTTTTATACATTTGCCACACATCGTCGTATTTGATTGGAAACATTACAAATCTATTATCGTCAGGATTCAATAAAGGCTCATTTACGTTTTTAGACATCCTAAATAATATATAGCGTAGATTTTAAATTTTTTTAATAAAATAATAAATAAAATTTAAAATAAATTTATTATATAAGAATAATTATTTTGAATGAAATTTATAGTAATTCAGCAACCTAGAGAAATGGATTATAGAAATGAAGAAGAAAAATATATGCAATTACAATACGTTATAGAAGCAAAAAGAGACCTATTACTTAAAAAACAACACAAATTGCATAAAATTGCAAAGCAGAACGCCTTTTTGGAACACATAAAAAATGATTATTCAAATTATAACAATTATATTGTCAAACAAAAACAAGACCAGATTACAGCACTTCAATTATTGAATAATTATATAGACGAGCTAAATAGGTCAGGGCATTTGAGTGAACATAATATTCAAGACTCCAAAATGGAACAAAATAAAATACTAAAAGAATTGAAATCTATAAAACAAGGTTTAGATAAAATTATGAACGATAGTCATGAAATAAACAATTCGCTAATTAGTAAAAATATAAAATATAATCAAGGTGCTTCAAACATGTAAATAATTTTATAAAAATAATAATATTATATTGATATAGTATATAATATTATTCAAAACATGGCTTCTAATGTAAGTGGCAAGTTTTTAGCAGATTTTGAAGCAAGTTTAATTAGATTAAACGGTTTAAATGCTGCAATAGCTAAAAATACTCAAAATAAACAACAATTTACTGGAGATGTTCTCTCTAAATTGCAAGCTATAAGTACTAAAATAAAGGCTATTGTTGTAAGAATCCAAGAAATAAAGAATCAGGTTGACTCATTACAGGGTCAGGTAAATCAGAATACTGGTAGTATCCAAGGTAAAGAAGCAGAAATTGCTACTTTAAATGAGCAAGTACAACAATTAACGAAACAATTGTCATTGTTAAATAATGCAAATACTTCTTCAACTCAGAAAGCAGCAATTTTACAACAACAAATTGACCAAAAAGAGGCAACACTAAGACAATTGCAGGGACAAAACCAAGAGTTAACAAATCAAAAAAATGCGTTACAAGAACAGTTGACAAAGACTGGTCAAGAAGGTGCAAAAAATGCACAAGAAATTGCGCGTTTGACAGATGCAAGTAAAAAACAACTTGAGCAAACACAACAAGCCAATGCAGCACAAATGCAACAATTACGAGACCAAATTGCTGCTAAAGATAAACAGTTGCAAGCAAATACAACACAAATACAGCAATTGCAACAACAAATTGCTGATAAAGATAAAACGTTGCAAGCAAATACAACACAAATACAGCAGCTACAACAACAAATTGCTGATAAAGATAAGCAAATCGCAGCACACCAATCAACTGCAAATACTGCACAACAAGAACAACAAAGAAACGCTTCTGCAATTACAACGGCCAACAATAGAATAGCACAACTTGAACAAGACAAAGCTGCATTGCAAAAAGACAATAATGACCTTATTCAAAGGATTATTGCTGCAACTAGAGCTATTACTGCGGCTACTCAAAATTTAGAAGAGTTAACAAATCAAAAATTTTATAATACAAGTAATGAAGAAGTCACTAAAATTATTAATGATATTGAAGCATCATTGCAACTAATAAGTAATTCCATTCAATCTAGCAGAAGTGGACCTGGCGGACCTGGCGGACCTAGTGTGCCACCCCCATCTAATGGAATGTTTGGTAGTAAATCTAGCACTTCTCCTCCACCTCCTGTTCCACCTCGCGCTTCTGTTCCTACAAATACTCCTAGTGTTCCTCCTCAACCACCTTTAGATTTACAAAACCTTACTATTTTAGGTACTCAAATGCCATATATGTATTTAATTGGCGAAATAAGAAAAAAAATGATGCAAGATTCAAGAGATAGTAAATACAAAAATGCTATGGCAGAAATTGCAACTGCTTACAATACCGCTGTGAGGACTCCAACTACAACAACTGCGAGTTTATCGTCACAGATTACTACAATTTTAAAAAAATACGGAATTACTCTTACTAGCGACGGTAGAAGCATTAGAGGTGGCAATACTAACAAAAATAAAACAACAAGAAAGCATAAAATACACAGAAAATCACATTTACGTAAACAAAAAGGCGGATTTCTTTATGGAAAATACAAAAAAACAGCAAGTCTTTTAAATGCAACAAAAAGCACATCGTCTTTAACAAATTCAAATAGTGCAACAAAATACAAAAAAAATAGAGCTAGAGGAATTACAAAGAAACATCGCAAATAATTAGTAATTATGCTGACATCATACCTCTTATAGAAGGCATATAATCGCAATTAGCTGGCCATTTACCGCTAAATTGTCTATAAATTATTGAATCTGGTCTGCAACGACGATTGATGATTAGTTGTCTTTTTTTATAAATCTTTTTCCACGCGCGTTGTACAATTTTTAACCAAAATGTTTTTATTACACAAACACATTCGCTTCCTTTCAAATAATTAATTTGGCCTATTTGAATATTTAAATAGCTTGAGTCTTTAATTATATTATTATAATTTCTTAATAACGTATGCGGCAAAGCTAAATTACAAAAATTTTTTTTATAATAGTTTTTATAAAAATTAGATAAATTATTAACATATTTGAAAAAATCAAACATGTTACTATCCGAATTTATATAGAATGTTTGAAGAACAAGAAATTGGCCATCAATATTTGGGTCACTGTCAAATGTTCTTCCGTGAACATATTTATTGTATATTTCAGGTATCAATAAAACATTTTTATTGATAAAGTTATTAGAAAGATTTATTTGAAAGTTACTATTATAATCGTAACTGTAATCATCATCATCATCATCACTCAAGTCAGTATTCTCAGATACTGTTGATTCAGTATCGCTGTTATCTTCATTTTCATTATAATTTTCATTTAACAATGGATTCATTATTTAGTATATTAATTAATTTCACTATTATTATTAATTAGTAATTATTTAATTCAACTCATTTTTTTTTAAAACATTATATATATATAATGAAAATGAAATATAATTTTAGTTCAAAAATGGGAAAATTTTTGTCCAACAAGACATTATTAAACATTGTTGTAGCTATTAGTTTTTTAAATATTATAAGTTTTGTCATGTTTGGTGAAACTATTTCTATAATATATTTTATTTTAATTGGATTAGTAACATCATTCTTTAGTAAAAATATGGTTATTGTTTTATTAATTCCTTTGATATTAGTTAATTTATTTGTATCTACTTTAAATAATACTTTTTTGAACAATATATTTAACAGTCGTGAAGGGTTAGAAAATAATACTGATAGTAGCAATGATACTAATAATAATGATAAAAAAAATAATAAGGTTTCAACAACTGTGCAAAATAAAGTTAACTCAATTAAACAATCTAATAGTTCCGATTCAAAATCTACAAATCAAGGATTACCTATTACACCATTAGACCATAGTACTCAAACAACTAATGCAAACGTTCAAAATGATTTGAGTGAAAATGAAAATAGCACAGAATCAAAAACAGACGTTGACGAATCTTTTGAAGTTGGACGAGGTAAAAAAAATAGTAAGGGCTACAATATTGATTATGCATCAACAGTTGAAGATGCTTACGATGAATTGAATAAAATTTTAGGAAGTGATGGAATTAAACGTTTAACAAGTGATACACAAAGTTTAATGAAACAGCAATTACAATTAGCGGAATCTATGAAAGGTATGCAACCACTTATAGCAGGTATGGCACCTTTGATGCAACAAGCACAAGGTTTATTAGGTAGTATGGGTGACACTGGCAATTTAGGCAATTTAGCCAATATTGCAAAAAAATTTAGCGCTACTATGGGAAAACAATAAAAAAATAATAGACAATAATAAATCAACTACGTTAAATATCAATACTATCAATACTATCAATACTATGGTTTCATAATAATAATATAATATTATATTAGTATGAAAAAAAAATGTCCTCCTGGAGTTATTTGTATTGAAAATATTACAATGGTGTTTATTAGTTTATTTATAGTTATTGCATTATATTTTGTATATTGTTATTTATTTAAAACAAATAACACCACAAATTTGTCTGTTAAAGTATCTGATGAGAGAAAACACAACCGAAGAAATGGAGGTCTTATAGGTTTAGATTTTATACCTCAATTTCCTAATTTTCCGTATACGAACTTGCTTCCCCCACGCGTACCCGGAGATGTTTTATTAAATCCGTATAGCCCGCCTTTAAGGGATGAACGCTATTTAATTCCGCAATTAAATTTTGTTCCACCAGGTACTATTCCTATTAATGTTTCTACTAACGTAGGAGCTGTTGATACAAGTTACCGACAGGTAGGCATTCTGAATCCAAGCAACAAACCAAATAAAGATAATGTACTTCCACTAATGGGTAGGCCAGTTTTTACAAATAGGGATAAATGGCAATATTATACAATAGGCAATCAACATAATAATATTAAATTACCTATTATTGTAAAAGGTAAAAGCGGATTAAATGAATATGGTGTAGATAGGTTATACAATGGCGACACTATTTATATTGAAGGATTGAATGATGTTTATAGAGCAACTATTTATGATAATGATACGATTAAATATTTACCGTTTATTTAGTTTGACCACGAGATTTTTTTGTCAATCTAAATTTTTTTTTTCTTCCTGCGTTCTGTGGTGCCGATGATGCGGATGATGCCATAGTGTCTGTTGCTACTTTAACTGATGCAAAACCATTTTGCATTCCGGGATTTTGTACTGAATCCGGGTCTTGATTCATATCCTTTTTTATTTTATCTGCAACTTTGGATGTTACAAATTCCATAACTGTGTTAATAGATTTAGACACTTCTTCGGGTAACGATGTACTTTCTTGAATTTGTTTATCAGCATCATCATTATTTTGAATGGATGTTGACACTGGATTTGGTTCTGATACGTCATTATCATCAATAAAAGGATTTTTTTGTTGTGGTTCTTCAGTAGTTTTATCATTTACAACTGGTTTTTCTGCACTGTCTGCACTCTCTGCACCGTCTGTAGTTGCAGATGGTAACTCTTCGGTGTTGTCTGTCTTGTCTGTGTCGTCTGAGTTATCTGCCTCATTTGTGTTCTCACTCTTCTCAGTGTCAACAGTTTTTGGTTCTTCTATATCTTCAGAAGTTACAGCCGGTTCTTCTATATCTTCAATATTTACAAGTGGAGATGACTCTTCAGTGTTCTGAGTATTTGCAACTGGTTTTTCTGTAGTTTCTGTGGTCTCTGCAGTTTGAGCTGGTAACTCTTCAGTGTTCTCAATATTTGCAAGTGGTTTTTCTGTAGTGTCTACAGTTTCTGTGGTCTCTGCAGTTTGAGCTGGTAACTCTTCAGTGTTCTGAGTATTTGCAACTGGGTTTTCTGCAGTTTCTGCAGTTTTTGTAGTGTCTGTAGTTTCAGCTGGTAACTCTTGTGCAGTTTCAGTATTTTCAGTATTTTTAGTATTTTCTATAACAGGAGGAACAACATCGGATTCTGCTTTTTTTTCCGAATTCACTTTTTCACTTCCATCAATCTCACCACCCCTTAATTTTTTGTCTTTTACTTGTTTTAATGTTTTATTAGCTAAATTTAAATTTCCTTTTCTTCTAAATGTCTTTGTAGTTTTACTATTTTTATGTTTTTTGTTTTTAATATTTTTTCTTCTTCTACTTTGATTTTTTTTATTTAATAATTTAGATATTTTACCTTTAGTTAATTTCATTTCCTATATAAATAAATTAATATTTTTATTTATATATATACTTATATTAATGACAACACCTAATTTAAATTCTAATACTAATCCAACAATAAATATTTCACCTCAAAATATCTATGGGAATTGTGATTTGAAATGTTCATACAATTACAAATACAATCAAAGTAATTCTGTAGCCACGAATAATGGTGTTTTCATTTCACTTTCGTATGATAAAGGCACTACAAATCCGGTAATATACAATACTCAAAATTATTATGTTACAAAAATCAACATGTACTCACCATCACTACACAATTTCAACGGCAAATCAGTAAACGCTGAATTAGTGATTGAACACAGTCCAGAAATGGGGGGAGATTTACTACATGTTTGTATTCCAATTATTGAGTCTACTAATTCTTCTGACGCCTCTAATATTTTAACTGAAATAATACAAAGCGTAGCCAACAATGCTCCTACTATCAACGAAACAACCAACCTCAATCTTTCTGATTTCAATTTGAATACAATGGTTCCTTCAAAGAAATCTTTTTTTGCTTACACAGGAACACAAGGATTAATAGGACAAGTTATTGTATTTGGCATTACAAATGCCATACCATTAAATCAGCGAATATTGACTAATTTATCAAAAATAATTAAACCATATCCAATAACTGTTAGTGGCGGTAATGTATTTTTTAACAGTAAAGGCCCTAATAGTGTTCAAATTAACGGTAATAATGGTATTTATATATCATGCCAACCAACCGGTTCATCTGAAGAAGAAACTAATGTGACTTATAATAATTCATCCAATACAAATTATAACTTAGCCTCTATTTCCAATAATCCAACTATAGTTGCCGTTTTCCAAGTAATCATTGGTTGTATCGTATTTATTTTAGTTTTTATGGGTTTGAATTATGCTTATAATTATGCGATATCAGGCAGTTCTTCATCTGTTAAATTTCCTAGATTGCCAACTATAGCATCGTTAAAATAAGTTTTTCAATTTTTCAAATTTTCAATCTTTAAATTGTTCAAGTTTATAATATTTATTTATAATATAAATAAATATGGTGTCGCCTTTAGTGTTAAAATACAACATCGCTGTTAATGGTTATAGATTGAATTTGCCTGTATTCTATGGTACAGTTGGTTTAGTTGATTGGGGCGATGGTAACACAGATACTTCGGATATTAGAACACATACTTACTCAAGTTCAGGAATTTATACTGTATCGGTATATGGTTCAGGAATTAGTAAATTAAGTTATGAATATGGTAATGGAGCTACAGGCCAAGAATATTTAACAGAATGCACTGATTTTGGGTTTATCGGATTAACTAATTTATCATTTGCGTTTCGTTCAACCCCTTTATTAACAACAGTTCCTAGCAGTTTACCAACAAGTTCAACTGTTACAAATATGCAAGGTATATTTCAATATGGTGGTCCATTTACATCAGATATAACTGGTTGGGATGTTTCTAATGTTACAAATATGACTTCTATGTTTACTGGCGTCAATTCATTTAATCAAAATATAAGTGGTTGGAATGTTTCTAATGTAACAACTATGCAAGCTATGTTTGATAGTGCAACTTCATTTAATCAAGATATTAGTAGTTGGGATGTTTCTAATGTTACTAATATGTCTAGTATGTTTCAATATGCTACTGGGTTTAATAATGGAGGTAATCCTTTAAATTGGGGAATCAAGACTTCAAATGTTATAAATATGAGTAATATGTTTGCCGTTGCAACTACGTTTAATCAAGATATTAGTAATTGGGATGTTTCAAAAGTAACGAATATGGTTGGTATGTTCGCAGGTACAAATGCATTTAATCAAGATATTAGTGGCTGGGATGTTTCAAGTGTTACAAATATGTCTAATATGTTTGTTGATGCGATTGCATTCAATAATAATAATAATCCCTTATCCTGGGGAAACAAAACTTCAAATGTTACGTATATGGGAAGCATGTTTTCTAGTGCAACCACATTCAATGAAGATATTAGTGGGTGGGATGTTTCAAATGTGATATATATGAACTATATGTTTTCCAATGCATCTGCATTTAATCAAGATATTAGTGCTTGGAATGTTACAACTGTTACAAATATGTCTAATATGTTTCAAGGAGCATCTGCATTTAATCAAGATATTAGTAGTTGGGATGTTTCTAGTGTTACATATATGTCTAATATGTTTCAAGCAGCAAGTGCATTTAATAATGACAATAGTGCCTTATCTTGGGGAGGCAAAACTTCAAATGTTACAGATATGAGCGGTATGTTTTCTGATGCATCTGCATTTAATCAAGATATTAGTAGTTGGGATGTTTCTAGTGTTACAAATATGAACGCTATGTTTTATAATGCACCAGCATTTAATCAAGATATTAGCAGTTGGAACGTTTCTAATGTTATAAATATGTCTAATATGTTTCAAGCCGCATCTACGTTTAATCAAGATATTAGTAGTTGGAACGTTTCTAATGTTATAAATATGTCTAATATGTTTCAAGCCGCAACTGCGTTTAACCAACCTTTATATTTGTGGAATGTTTCTCAAGTTCAATACATGAGTTATATGTTTCAAAATGCAAGCTCGTTTAACCAACCTATATATTTGTGGGATGTTTCCAATGTTCAGTACATGAATAATATGTTTGACATGGCCAGTGTATTTAATCAATCTTTAAATAATTGGTCTTTCACAGTTTTAAATGATACAAGTGCTATGTTTTTTAAAGCATTTGCATTTAATCAAGATATTAGTAGTTGGAACGTTTCAACTGTTACAAATATGACTGGAATGTTTTCATTAGCTACTTCGTTTAATCAAGATATTAGTAGTTGGAATGTTTCTAATGTTGGAGACATGAGTAACATGTTTGCAGGTGCAAATGCATTTAATCAACCGTTAAATAATTGGGTTGTCTCTAATGTTCAGTACATGAATAATATGTTCCAAACTGCAACTTCGTTTAACCAACCTTTGAACAATTGGAATGTTTCTAGTGTATATGATATGAGTAACATGTTTGATAATAGTGGATTGTGTACAGATAATTATAATAGTATTTTAAATAGTTGGGCAACTCTTACTCTTCAACCTAATGTAACAATGGGTGTGTTAGGTTTAGTTTATACATATGCTGGACTAACTGGACGTAACATTTTAACAAATTCACCAAATAATTGGGTTATTCTTGGTGATGCTCTTATTTCACAAAATGAAATTGTTGTAAATATTCCATTTAATTTTACTTATTACAACACTGATTTAATTTTAGGTGATGAATATCAATTATTCTATAATGGGTCACCTTTTTCTTTACCAGTTACATATACTAATCGCTTTCCTAATAGATTAATTTTTATAAATTTGCTAGCAACTACAACTGGGTCACTACAAATTGTATTACAAAATAATACAAATCTTGGCGGAATAATTGCAACATTTACAATTATTGTACAAGCTACTTGTTTTAAAGAGGATACCAAAATTCTTACTGACAAAGGATATATTCCTATTCAAAATTTAAGAAATGGTGATTTAGTAAAAACTTTAAAACATGGATACATTCCTATAAGTATGATTGGAAAATCAGAAATTCAACATTTTGCTTCAGAAGAGAAAATTAAAGAACGATTATACAAGTATACCCAAAAGGATTATCCTGAAATTTTTGAAGACTTAATTATTACTGGCGGTCATTCAATTTTAGTAGATGAATTCAAATCACAAGAACAATTTGAAAAAAATATTCATATTCGTGAAAAAATTCCTATTGTAGAGGATAAATATCTTCTACTTGTTTGTACAGATGAAAAAGCATCTATTTATGAAATTTCTGGTAAGTATACTATATATCATTTAGCTTTAGAAAGTGATGACAATTTTATGAATTATGGTATTTATGCAAATGGATTATTAGTAGAATCATGTTCAAAAGAATATTTAAAGGAAAATTCTAAAATGGAAATTTTATAGGAAAGTTTATAGTTTCATCTTTTATAACTTGTAAGAACGATATAACAACATAAATAAAATAATAAAATACAAGAATTTATTATTTTATAACATAAAAATTATTCACTTGCATTTATAGGCGATGCATCGTATAAATTATCCAACAATGGATGATAACTAGCTTTTGTCAATACAGAACCAGATTGAACAATCGGAGCCATTTTTTTGACGACTTCTTGTTCTAAAGTATATGGAAATTGATTAAAAGCAGTAAATTGGCCCATTTTGTTTTCTTCAGAAGGAATATAGGTCTGAATTAAATTATTGTACGTTGATGATGACGAGCGTCTCATTAAGTCAAAAGCTACAAATAATGCGATAACTGCTAAAAGTGGATTCATGTGTAAAAACATGTAAATAACAATTAGAAAAATAACAATTTTACCTATAATATTATCTACCAAAAAGGCAACAGGTTGAGGTGTCTTTAAACCTAAAATTAAATATATGATTAAAATAATAGTTAAAATTAGTTCCCCTCTATGTTCTTTTTTTAATAAACTTGAAAAACTGTTCATATATCATATTGCTAGATTTTATTTTATTTTAAAAAATGATATAAATATATTACATTACTAAATAGAACAAATTCAAAATAATACCTAAAGAAGACATGCAAAACAACTCTGTTCTGAATACTTATTTGGGCCAAAAGGGGTACACGATATTAAAAAAAGAGTTGTCTCTTGAACAACAAAAAAAAATAAGAAATGATTTGACGATAAAACCGTATGTTGGTGGCGCAATGGGCGGCACTACTAACCAAGTAACCTATCCGGCGTATCGCGAATCAGATAAGAAATTCTATGTTCCGCATCACTATGGAGTTGAGACTTTTGGTCCATCAAAAAAATGCAGTATTAGTGAAGGTCATGATATTGATTTGGAGTTTAATGGGGTATTGAGAGATTATCAAGAACCGGTTGTCAAGAAGTTTATTTCAGTTGTTACAAAACCACATGATAATGGTAATGTCTTCGGTGGAGGTTTGCTTGAACTTCCATGTGCGTGGGGAAAAACTAGTGGCTCGCTGTATATTTTGTCGCAATTGAAAAAAAAGACACTTGTTATCGTCCACAAAGAATTTCTGTTAAATCAGTGGATTGAGCGCATACAGCAGTTTTTGCCAAAAGCGCGCGTTGGTAGGATTCAAGGACAAGTTATTGATATTGAGGACAAAGATATTGTCATTGGAATGCTGCAAAGTTTGTCCATGAAAGAATATCCCCAATCGGTTTTTGACAGCTTCGGGTTTACCATTATTGATGAAGTGCATCACATATCAAGTCAGACCTTCTCAAATGCGCTTTTTAAAATTGTTACCAAATATATGTTGGGACTTTCGGCGACAATGAATAGAAAAGACGGTACAACACGTGTATTCAAAATGTTTTTGGGAGATGTTATTTTCAAGGGAAAGAGAGATGAGGAACATGATGTTGTTGTAAAAGCAATTGAATATTATGTTGATGATGACGATTTCAATCATGTAATTACCGATTTTCGTGGTAATGTTTCTTATAGTTCTATGATTTCCAAATTGTGCGAATACAATCATCGCAGTGAATTTATCATAAAAGTGCTTGTTAATCTTTTGAATGACAATCCTAAACAGCAAGTTTTAATATTGGCACATAATAGAAATTTAATAAAATATTTACATGATGCGATTCAGCACCGGAATATAGCAACAGTTGGTTATTATGTAGGAGGAATGAAAGAAGCGACGTTGAAAGAAAGTGAGACGAAACAAGTAATTGTCGCTTCGTATGCTCTCGCGGAAGAAGGTTTGGACATAAAATCTCTCACTACATTAATCATGTCAACTCCTAAAACAAATATTCAACAATCTGTCGGGAGAATTTTGAGAGAAAAACACGGACAACCAATTGTTGTTGATATTATTGACAGTCACGAACCTTTTAAAAATCAATGGAAAAAGAGACGAGCATTTTATATGAAAGAAAAATATAAAATAATGTATACAACAAGTGATAAATTTCATAGCTTTGGTGAATCTGAATGGAAAACGGTTTTTGATAGTAATAATCCATGTAAAGCTAAAACAAAACCAAAACCAAAAACCGCGGGCAAAAAGAAATCCAATAAAAGTCATAGTTCTACAGAGAGAAGCATTACAAATGATTCATCGGATTCAGAAAATGAATCAGATGAAGAAGACGAACCGATAGATATTAAAAACAAAAACGATTTTGCGGTAGGGAAGTGTTTGATTATTATTAAGAAATAACTTTATGAAATTACTTATAAGTTTCAACTTTATCACCCTTAGCATTATATACCCATATTTCATATTCATAACCCAACTTTTTTCCTGCTTCTTGCTTTTCAAAGATGTTTGATTTCGTTTTCTTTAGTGTCCAAGTAGATTTAATTTCAATGCATTTATTTTGGTTAGGTATGAAAATGTCAACATAATGTCTATGTTCCTTACCGTTTGTATCATAATACCAAATAGTTGGGACATTTTTACAACCCGTTATAATATCATCTTCATTGATAGTTTGAATTATCTCATCAAGAGCAAATGGTTCATAACCTTGACATTCTATTTCTTTGCCTGACGGGCAAATATATGTTTTTTTTCTAAAGCATGATTTAAATGATTTATCGGCAACTTCTTTATTTTGCATAGGATTTTCTGTACCATATTTTTCCAAACATGTTTTTTTCATTTTTTCCATAAAAATTTATTTTGTAAAGAATGTTCAACGCCATATCTCATTACCATCGTGTTTTTCGCAGTTTGTTTTATTTCCTCGTTTTGTAAACAATATGCAGAACCGTATTTTTCCAAATTTGTTTTTTTCATTTTTTCCATAGATTGTTTATTTTGTAAAGGAAATTCAACTCCATATTTCATAAAAACCCCTTTTTTAATTTTTTCTTTATTATAAGGATGTTCAGAAGGATTTTCTACACCATATTTTTTCAGATTAGTATTTATTACAGTGTTCCGCACTTCTTTATTTTGTAAACAGCATGCATGACCATATTTTTCCAAATTTGTTTTTATCATTTTTTCTTTTGAACTTTCATTGTGAACAATATATTCAACGCCATATCGTTCTAAGTTTGTTTTCTTCTGTTTATCTTTAACTTCTTGTAATTTTGATGGATTAGTAACACCATATTTTGCAATGTATCCATTTACAATTTTATCTTTAATTTCTTGTGATTGCGATGGATGTTCAACCCCATATTTTTCTAACATTGTTGCCTTCATTTTAGGTAACGATTCAATTGTAACACAATGTTTGCACAATGTATTTCTTTTGATTAAATATGTGAAACATTTCACATTCACTTTATCACATTTAGTACAATAAAACATAATTTTAGTTGAACCAAATAATTTTTCTTCTGAATAATCATTTGCTAACTTAACATTGTTTTTAGAACAAAAAGAATCCAATAATTCAAAGGAATATTTAATTGGTGGTTGCGGCATTTTATATATTTACTAAAGATAATTATTTTAAGTATTTTCGCAGAAATATATAATTTCTAAATATGTTCATTTTTTTCATTTTCTTTTAGTTTTTCTTTTCTTCGTAAATATGATTGTCTATTATATTCTTTTCGTTTGTCAGGTGGTGTTGGGTTTGATTTCATTTTTTCTAATAGCTTTTCTTTATTATTTTCATAATATATTTTTTTATATGAAGGCGCTGTGTATTTTTTAAGATGTTCTTTTGTTTTTTCTAATTCTTCTTCTAGCGCAATTATTTTTTCTTCTTGTAATTTATTTATTTTTTGTAATTCTTCAATATTATTCATATTATTGTATAAAGAGTAAATATTTTTATATAATTTTAATTGAAATATAAAAATATTATTTTATTTAATGACCTTTTGATGGAAAGGAACTGTTATTAAAATGGTTATAATTATCTGTGCAGTTCGTACAGTTAGGTAACACCTGAATAGGTGGTGGATTGGCCAATCCCAATTGACTGGCTGGCAATACTCCGCCAACTGAAAAGGTAGGTGTATTTGGATAATTATTATAATATTGTGAATATCCACCTCTTTGTCTGCGCTTGTGACTGCGACTTCTAGTGCGTCTACCACCAGTACGTGCACTCATTCTAGCTCTTCCCATAGTTCTTCCTCTGCTCATAGTTCTGCCTCTACTTCTTGACGCATATTTTGCCTTAATCCTTGATTTTATTGAACGCAAATGTTTTTTACCTCCATTCATTCCCATTTTTCTCTTATATCTTTTAGTGATATTTTTTATTTTTCTTTTAAAATGCTTTGCTCCGCCTTTAAATACACCCCCTTTAAAAAGTCCTATTCCAGGGACTATTCCAGCAGCAGCGTCAATATTATTTTTTGCCCCTGCTAAACCAGGTAACCCTGGTACTTCATTTGAACTAAATCCGCCTGCAAAATTAGAACTGTCCTTGTTAACAAATGCTGGATTAACATTTGAACCATAAGGATTTAATTTTCCATAACCAAAATTAGAATTTCCTGAACCTAATGACATATATAGTATATATTATTATTATATATAGTCTATATAATTTTTTTACCTTTTGTAGGTTGTTTTCCGATTATTGTTGTTATTAATGAATCGTTTTTTTTCATATTGGTTACTATATTGGTTATTGTATTGCTTTGGTTGAATATAATTAGGTTTTTCGCGGTCATTCAATTCTTTCTTATCTATTGGCAACGCATTTTGACCTAAAAATTCTTTTATAGGATACCATTTTTTAAACTTGTAATTGAATTTGCAAATCATTAGTAATGTTTTATTCATGTCAACAAATCTGTCAATGTTTTCATTTTGAAATTCTTCTTCATCATCACTTTCTTCTAATAAATCTAAATTGTCATTTTCTTTTATATTTCTAAATAATTTATTCATCATGATACTTGTCTTGTAATCTGGAATATATGCAATATTGTAAAAGACTTCTACATTATTTTCCAAGCAATATAAGTGATAAATATCATTTTGAATATCTGCTTTTACTCTGAAAATGATATCTTTTGGAATTATTTTCATAGTATTGGGTTGTGTATTTTTTATTTGTTGTGATGGTCGCGTTAACTGTGTTGGTTCTGGTTGTGGTAGTGGTGCTGGTAGTGATACTGGTAAAGATTCTGCTTTAATAATTGGCGGCACTATTTTCACCACATTATTAATGTCACATAATAAAACTGAATCCATCGTATTCGCTTTATTAAACGAACGAAATTGAATATTGTATATTTTATACTGGACGTCTTCTTCAATGATTCTTTTTAGTTCGTCGCTATCTTTCGCCATTAAAGGCAACCCAAATACTATGAATGTTTTGTTATAAGAAATTTGTTTGATATTATTTTCAAATATTTTTGTTAGAATATTGAATTTATTTGACCAATTAGCATTAGTGACATCATTATCTTTATGATAAAAAATATCTTCTACTGTAAAAAACGGGTTTTGCGAAAAATGAAAAACGGTACCATATAAAATAGTACCATGATTTCCATATATTAATTCTTTATTAAAAACACAATTGTATATTTTAATATCATTTATTTGCTTTCTATTTATTAATTCTAAAATTAGACACACATTTTTCCCGTGTAATTGTGTAAACCATGCAAAACACTTTTTGCCACACGGAATGGCCGAACATATGTCATAGTTGATAGTTATTTTTCTAATTTCAACTTTGTTATGGATTATATTATCATAACAAAGTTTAATATTTGGAAAACGTGAAATTACTTCTTGTTTGTCTACAAGACTTAAATTTTGTAGGTGCGGTTGCAATTGTTTTTGCATTGTATATAAATATTGTTGTTATATCTTTATATTATTTTAGAAATAAGATTTCAGAAAGGTATATCAAAGTGAATGCACAAAGTAAAATATTCAAAATATTAATTATATAATAAAAATTATCTTCTATGGTAAGTTTTTTTTTACTATTTAACATTTTATTGTAGTTTATAATGTAGAGCACTGAATAAATAATTAATAATGCAAAAAACAATATGAATAATTTACTTTGTTTGAAAACAATTAATATATTCAAATTATTAATAAGAATAAAAAACAGTACAAGCATTGCACCCAGCAAGAAAAGTGGATATAATTCAGAAAAGTCTATCTTGCGGTCCCCATTTTTATCAAAAATTTCAATAAAATTTTTTTGGAAAGAGTTAATCATATATATTATAAAAATAAAATATATATATTTTCACAAATTGTCTGCGTAAAAATCCTAAAGACATACACTCGCAATTTGTATTTGTATTTGTATTTATTCAATTATGTAACTGAGATTTCAAGAAATTTTTTAATTCACTTTTCATAGTGTTATCATTATTATTGTGTATATTAATATTGGTATTTGGCGGAAGTATGTCTTCTAAATTATAAGTTATATTAGTGTCAGGTATTTTAAAATCGTTATTATTATTATTATTCTTGTAATTGTTGTAATTGTTTTGTGAAATAGTTTCATATATATTTTTATATTTTTCATTGTGAGTATTTACTAAATCTTTTATTTTAGGAACTGTTAGTACAGATTTAAAAAAATTAATTAAATGATGCACTAAGAATATTAGTATAATTGAAACAATAGTTATTTGTATAATCCAAATCCAAGTTAACATATTATATTATTATATTAGTTTAGTAGTGATAAAAACACATTTATTTCTTCAATTGGTAAATTACTATATCCGGGCTTTGAATTGTTTTCAAAATAATAATTGATTGGCCTCAAGCTTCCTTTATCATTTTCAATAAATTCAATTACTAAAACTAGGGCTATATTGTTTTTGTTCAAAGAATAACAATGAATAGTCAATGGTATGTTGACATGTTCATAAGGTATTTGATGTACCAACTCTTTCTCAATTACAGAATCATCAATTACCAGTGTTATAAGTTCGTTGCTATTTGTATTTATCGTAATATTTTCATGTATTTTTTCTGATTTTATAAATAATTTGTGCGTTTTATTTTCATTTACTTGATAAATACCTTGTTTTGAATAAATGTCAATTACATGTTGTTTTTTTATTAGATATTTATCTATTTTTTCTAATATTTTGTTGACTTTAGTAGCGTTTTTATTATCTTTTGCTAAAGTCAACAATGATAATGCAGTTCGTGAATTATCTTCTATATATATTTTCATAAAATGTTGATTGTTTATTGTTATCAATAATTAAATTATATAGTAAACTATTTAAACCTATTTGCAAAACATTATTAAAGATTTGTTTTGCACCCATGGAAACTCTTCCTTTAAATGTGATTATTGTTGAAAAAAATGGTTTATTAAAAATGTTGTCTATCAAAGATTTCAGAGAAGAAGAATTATTTAAAAAATGCGGTTTTAAAAAAGCAGACGATTTTACCAAACAAACACAATGGAATATAAAATTAAGCGGTACAAAATATATTGTTGAAGTTTATGCAAAAACAGAAGGACGTGCTAATAGTGAAAACAAATATGATTTTCCACCACCAATTGATACAAAATTGTTTTTTGGAAATTGTGTGATAATATCTAAAAAACAAGATTTGTCTGATGAAGGCAAATTCAAATATACTAATCTATCATTGGATTTATGGGAAAAAATGTATGAGAAATTATTTGGCGGGTTTGAAGACTTGACAATGACTGCAATAGAAGACGAGAATGAAATTGATGAATTAGAAAATATTCCTAAAGAAAAGAAAACAAAAGATGGTTATTTGAAGGACGGGTTTGTAGTTGATAGCAGCGACACCGAAGATGAAAAATTTGCATCGGACGCCGACGATGATGATGATGATGATGAAGCAAATACTAATGAAGATGATTCTGATGAGATAGATGGCGAGGATGATTTGGAATTAGAATTACTTGGCTCTGAGCTGAGTGAAGACGATTATGAATATGATACTACTACAGACGATGAAGAAGGCGAAGGGAGTGAAGAGAGCGAAAAAAACGAACAAGAGTCATAGTATAACTGGTTATAAATAAAATAAAAATGAAATTTATTTAAATATAAACTATGTAATTAAATAAATAACCCACGTACAATGTCAACATCATTACGTAAAGTTGAAAATCCAGAAAAATTCCGTTCTAATATAAGAACAAAATTAAATGAAATAATTCAAAATGATAAAAATAGTAGTAACTTGGAAAAAGGAATTTTCAATTTTGCTTTGAATGAAGCAAAGAATAGAAGAGTAATCAAAAAATGGGATAACCCATATTTTGTTCAAATTTATGTAGATAGATTGCGAAGTATTTTTACCAATTTAAACAATCCTGTTTTATTAGAACAAGTGAATTCAGGTGCGATTAAATCTCATACTATCGCATTCATGACACATCAAGAACTGCGTCCAGATAAGTGGGATGACCTCATTACGGCAAAAAGTAAAAGGGACCAAAACAAATTTGAGAATAATTTAGAGGCTGCGACAGATACATTTACATGTCGTAAATGCAAATCAAATAAGTGTACATACATGCAACTGCAATTGCGTAGTGCTGATGAGCCTATGACTACGTTTGTCACTTGTTTATCGTGCGGTAATAGATGGAGATGTTAAAGACGTTATACGTTAGACGTTACGCGTTACACATAGAATCTAACTTTCTCTGGTATTCATTAAAATTGTTTTGATTTTATCTTCATCATAATGTTGGCTACAATCTAAAAATGCAAACAAGTTTTCCATATGACGTTTACTATACATTCGTTCCAAAGTATTTAAAAAACAAAAGTCTTTATTAGCTTTATTAAACTCAACTATATTGCGTGTTTGATTTTGAATTTTTTGTAAAGCATTTGGGTCTTTTTTAAACCATGAACTATTTGCTTGTTTTTGTTGATTTTCTCTTACATTTAAAACCACTTTTGTCTGTGGAAATAACTCACGGAATTCTTTTAATAATTCTAACTTACCATCATAACGTATTTCTTTAAAACCCCAAACCTTTGTAGAGTCTTTTTTTTTAAACATTGTTATAATGGTATTTTGAATACTTTTTTTGATTTCATCAAATTCAAAAGTATTGAACCACGCAGGTTTCTTACCTTTTCCAAAAATTTTTGACAAGTTTTTTTTTTCTTCGCTACTGAAATCTTTAAATTCATTTTGAACCATGTTGTGTGTATATTTAATTGATTTGTAAAACTCTAATAAGTGATTTATTGCACCATTATTCTCTCCACAAATATTAGAATTTGGAATCGTGTTCAATATTAATTCAAGAGTTGTTGAACCGCTTCTTCCCACTGCACAAATCAAAATTATTTTATCGTCCATACAATAAATTAGAAATATTAAATATTATATAAAACGAAATAAAACTAATACCTATAAAAATACCGATTAAAAAATGACAAATGTTATGTATGTTAACAACATTGTCACTAGTAAACGTTCTGTTTTTTGATTTTATTAACACATCATCGTTGTCCTTATCACAAATATACTTTCTCAAAATTTCATCTGGAAAATTTGGATGAACTTTTCTAATAAACATTACAAAATCATTTTTTGCAATAAAATTATCAATAAATTGAATATCCTCCTTGTTTCCCTCTTTAAATAAATGCGGACTTGTTGGACTAGACATCCTGAACCAATCAGCCATGTGAGTCGTTTTACTAATCACATTTTGTAATTTTTTATAATAAGTTAGTATTATTGCAAAAAGACTCTCATTTGCTAAACCACCATTACAAATCAAGTTACACAACTCGGGTTCGTTTACAACAAACTTCATAATGTCAATTGTGTTTTCTCTCGTTAAAACAAACCAAGGGTCATTTGCTAAATGATATTCTCTTGGTAATAATGCCAAATTAGCGCGTTTATGATAGTCTATGTTCCAATGAGCCTTGCAATACGACATGATACTTTGATTTTGATATTGTTGAAACAATGCTCTGAATTTACTGGGGCTAATAATCGGACAGCATGAATCTGTCAAATAGCAGAACCATTTATTAGTCTTGTCGTGTTTTAGTGCAAAATTCAATATTGCAATATACGCTGGTATAACGTGATAATAAGATGTATGACACGTATTTTTTTCCGGTATTGTGTGGTTATAAATCCACCGCGATTTAATTTTTTTCAAATCTTTATAAAAAAAATACACATTAATAATATCTTTGTTAGGTTCAATCCATTCTCTCCATAATTCTTCTTTGTACAAAACATGTTCATAATTTATTATAAAACACAACGCGATTTTGGGTTGTTTTTTTGTTTTAAACATTATATTATTTTATGAAATAAATTTAAATATTAATCTGTAAATAATATAATTAGTGTCAAATTCAATGACAAAATTTTTCAAAGTACTACTATGTTTTTTTTTTGCAGATTTTATAACATGTGGACGTATTGTTGGAAATATAAGACGACTTCAACCATGTTCACAAACCACTCAACAAACTGATACACAGTGTGTAATTACAAATAAGAATAATTTAATTTATTATGAAAAAGATAGGGAATTATATTTAGAAGATAATAATTTTATTAAAAATAAAAAATTAATATCTATTTCACCTGGCGGATTGAAAGGATTTTATGAATTGGGGGTTTTGTCGTATATAAAAGATAATTACAACATGGATAATTACATTTTTTCAGGTGCATCAGCTGGCGCATGGAATGCGCTGTTTATGTGTTACAAAAATGATACAAAAAAATTTGTATATGGTTTGTTAGATTATAAATTATCACAAACTAAAAATATCAAAGAATTGGAGTTTTTTTTGAAGTACAAATTATTATCCAAATATAATTCCGATGATTTTGATTTAAGACGTTTATTTGTCGGTGTCACTACGCTGAAACAATTTAAACCAGTCACCAATATTTTTTCTGACTTTAACAGTTTAGAAGACGCTATTAATTGTTGTATTGCTAGTTCACATATTCCATTGGTAACTGGTGGTTTAACAAATAGATATCATAATATGTATACATTTGATGGTGGATTTAGTAACTACCCATATTTGAATTTTACTGAAAATGTGTTACATATTACTCCCACTATGTGGAAAAATTTAAATAATAATGTTATTGACATTAAAAATAGTGCTTTAAATAGTAAAGAAACATTTTTAAATTCATTTACATCTTTGAATATTATTTTGGAATTATTTTTGATGGTTAAAAATAGAAATTATATGGAGCTTTTTGATAATGGTTACCTAGACGCCAAAAATAACAAAGAGTTATTGGATAAGATATTTTTGGAAACAGAAACGATTGAAAAGGTGGAAAAGGCTGAAAAAGTTGAAAATATTGAAAATGTTGACAGTAGTAATTATTATAAAATTACCCATGATTATGAAAGTGATAATGATAATAATTACATGTTTGATTTTTACTCCAAAGATAATGATAGCTACTAGCAACTTTTCAAAAAAGTTGCGCAAAAGGTTGTAATTTTCCTTTACACCTTTTCTCATTTAAAACGCCCATTTAAAATGAGAAAAACTTTAAAACAATGAGATTTATAAAATTATTGTATAAAATGTAAATATAAATAATAAAAAGCAAAATTTAAAATATAAATAATTTCGCCGTAAAAAATATTGTCATTTATATTTATTAAAATATAAAATAGAGTAAAAAATTCCAAATATAATGACGACATAAGTATTACATTACAATTTGTCAAATAACAATGTCTAATCATAAAAAATAATATATCAATAAAAACTAAAAACGCAAAATAATAATGAATTGTATGTGTTTCATTAAAATAAATGAGTCCATATATTCCAATCAATAATACACAAATTATTATTTGAGAATATTTATCATTTCTTTCTAATTCATACAATAATGTTCCTATTCCCATTAAAAACATAAAAAATAAAATATAATATTTACATTTATTATCACATATTACGTTAGATACAGTATTATTAGAGGTATAATTATAATAAACAAACATAATTAGTAATAAATAACAAATTATCATGAATGTTAAAAATACATTTTTATTCATTTTATATATATCATATATTATTATATCAATTTTTTATTATTATATTGGGCGTTTTAAATGAGAAAAGGTGTAAAAAATGTGGTGATTTGTTTTCTATATTTTCTTCCGATTCTGGATTAGTTCTACATGAAAGAAAAATAAAAAAATTGTAACTACATTTTGAAATATTGAACAATAATTCATAGCAGGTTAGCATATAGTTTTTATTTATAAATAAAAACGTAGTCTTTAATATTTTTATTTATCGGTATTATTTTTATTATTTTTATTATTCATACAATCTAATATTTTGGATAGTTTTTTGTAAATCATTATATTACATAAAATATTTATTGAACAGCCAACAATACTAACAAAAAATATTGTGTTAAGTTGTTTTTTCATTCTGAAAAATTTTGTCATTGTTACAAAAACGTGATTCGCATTTGTATTCATATTCAGATATTTTCCAAAATCCATAAAAGTTGTTAGGTTCCTGCTTTTTCTAAATGTAGATAAAAAAACAACCTTTTACACCTTTTCTCATTTACACTTTTTCTCATTAAAAACGCCCATTATAATTTATAAAACAACTTAAAATTTACTTGAATTATAACATAACGTACATTATAATGTCAAAATTTATAAAATTAACAAATTTAATAGTAAATACAAATTGCATACATTCAATATTTATAAAGCCAAATAAATATTATATTCACGTTGTGAGTAACAAATTTGATGGGTCAACCTGGTATGTTGCTGGATTTGGAATTGGTAATATTTCTTCATATAATTATGAAATTGAAGTATGTGAAACTAAACATCCAAGTAATTACAAAATAGTTTCTGATTGGATTGATAATCAGTAGTGGGCATTTTACACCTTTTCTCATTTAAAACGCCCCCTTTTAATATACTAAAAATAAGAAAAAATTGAAAAGTTATTTCATACAATTTTGTTATCTTAAACAAAATAATATAACAAATGAATTTACTTTTATTGCCGAAACAATTACAAGATTTGATAAGTGAGTTTAATGCAGAACATAGACCATTAATGCGAGCAGTAATAAATGAATTATTAATTAAATATGAAGACCGCATTGAGAACAATAAATATTGCGTTAATTGCAATGGTTATGCAGAAGAACAATATTCAACATATATATATTGGCATAAATACAATTTTTGCGGAGAATGGTGTAGGTATGATAGAGAGTATCACATACGTAAAACCTTACGAAGATAAAAAATAATGGGCATTTTAAATGAGAAATGGTGTAAATGAGAAATGGTGTAAAACGCCCATTATTTTTATCTTCGCAAGGTTTTACGTTTTTTTGAATAGCATTGTGATATATATTGTATTATAGTGTGTGTTTATCCCTTTTGTGAATTAAAGTTGTACAATATTTATTATTTAGATATTTTTACCTCATCTAGCTGATATGCAATAATTTTATCTTTTTCTGGGTCCAAAATTGATTTAAACTGAAAATATTTATCGTTTCCAAGTTCATCATCGTTTCCACGTTCATCTTGTAAAGGCAAATCTAAGATTCTATCAAACCTATATCTTCCTAACAAATTATCATCAGGTACATATAACTTCGCTTTTAATGATAAAACGAATTTCATAGCTTTATTATCTAAAAGACATTTTTCCGGCAAACTATCAGTTCTCAAAAAACTAGATAATAAATCTTCTAATTTTTCAAGTGGTTTATTCGTATAATCATTTAATTTCCTATTTATATAGGCGCCAAATTTATCTATATCTTTACATTTTGGTGGTATTTCAAAATTTTTCTTATCTTCATCTGTGATGAGATTTGTTCTACATAATGGACAAGTACAAGGAGGAGTAGTATTAGTAGTAGCATTGTGTAAGAGAGTTTTACACCATTCATCAATACAGTTTCTATGAAATTTATGATAGCAACTTAGCGTTATAACTGGTAGCGTTATAGGTAATTCATAAAATGTTCCAAAACAAATAGAACACCTTTCATATTTTTGAGTACCATCATCATATTCTTGAGTACCACCATATGTTATTTTTCTTTTCTTATTTGTATTCTTAGTTTTTCTTTTCTTGACTTTATTCTTAGTTTTTCTTTTTTTTAATGTCTTTTTATTATACTTTGTTATATTTTTATATGTAATTTTCATATATATAAATATAAATATAAATATATTTTATTTCACATTTTAAATTAGAAAAATTTGTAAAATTACCAAAGAATTTTGCGTGATAAATTATTAGCTAAATAACGGTACTAACCCAATCTCCCTTAATTACTAAACTTATTTGTTTTATACTTGTAAAAATATCTTTATCTAATTCAAAATTTGTCCCATTTTGAATCTTCAACGGTTTAAATGAGAAAAGGTGTAAAAGGTTGTATCAAAGATTTGGCTCCACCTTTTCTAAAGGTGGAGAAGGTGGAAAATAAAATTGAAATAAATTTTCTAAATACTTTTAAATGATAAAAATACCAATATACGTAACTAACTACTAATTCAAGACTTGTTCAAAATGGCATCACTATACTTGTTCAGTAACCTTCCTATGGAATTAATCAAAAATATTTTAACCTTTAACAAAAATTTTGTAATTAGAAGAGGAGAGATTTTAACAATTAAAAAAATACCACAATGCGACCCTAGATATGATATGTTATTGAAAAAACCTGAAATTAATCCTAATCCAGTCATTACTCGCAATTACGTATCTCAGTCATATGTATGTTTACCAAAACATGATGGTGATATGGCTCCACACTTCTTAATTGTAGGCAAAGACACAAAAGGCCAGTTTATTTTATTGAGATTACGCGGAACAAAATTATATCCTGGACACAAGCCATATACATATATTTATCACTACTTGACATAATAACAAAAATTATACAAACTCTTACAAAAAATAAAATTAATAAAAAAATAAACGTCCCAATTTGGGCAGTTTATTTTTTTGTCTTTTTTTACAAATTATACTACAATGATTTTCGTATTTTTTGTCAAAACGCTACCAGGGATATCTGTTTTTTGAATATCTTGTATTTTTGTATAAACAACATCAATATTTTTAGCCGTTTTCAATTTGGAATATTGTTTGCATAAAAGTGCTCCCTGTGTAGTTATTTGTTGTTTTTCTTTTTTGTCTAGTGTATCAAAATCTATATCATAAAAATTCGGCAATTCATCATCACGAGTTGTATATTGTATATTCTTTAAACACGCTATTACATGGCAAGACGATACGTCTTTTAAATGAAACCAGATATCATTAGGGTCTGATTCATCAATTATTTCAAAATTATTTTTGGCGTTTTTTCCAATTTTATAAATTATATTAATTTTTAAACTAGGAATAAATCTGGTAACAATTCGTTTCATATCTACTCTGATAATAGTTAGCATAAATTTATATTATTTTTAAATCATATAATATAAATTGTTTTCATTTTTTTTTTGAAAGAGTTTATTCTTTATCAATGCCTACTACCTTTGCAATTTTCTTAATAATTTTTGTGTCCTTTTCATAATCGTTATCCCCTTTTCCACCCATTGATTCATAAACAATTGTATTATATTGACTATTTTTCTTTGAATCATACTCTTCACAATCAGGATACTTCTCTCTGAATGCTTTGAACATACAGATATTTTTATGAGCAATCATTCTAACAGCTTTTCTTAACTTTTTATTGGCTTCATCATCTTTCTCCCACATATTTTCATCTTTGATATACATTACCTCTCTTTTTTTGTCAGTACAATGAACAGGACGTTTGGTGACATCTAAAGCATTTAAATTTTTGATGATTATATCGGAAATCCCCTCAATATAACCAACCTTTCCTACATTTTCTAAATCGGATACTTGCAATTTCACAGATTCAATAAAATCACTAATATTCATTGCATCTTTACAGGTTTCATTCAAAAAAACCTGTAGATTAAAGGTCTTGTTGTTTGAATTGATGATATTTGTATTTCCGCTATTATTATTATTTGTTCCATTTTTACATAACTCTATTACAGATTTATGAATATCTGTATTGCTCTTTACTAGCTCACAAATAAGATTTGTTAAGTTGTTAATGTCATTGAAATTTGCACTATTATTAATAGTTTGTTCGTGTAAATTGTTCACATCACATTTCTTTTTATGACGCCATAATCCGCTTCTATCTTTAAATTCTTTACTACAATTTTCACACGATATTTTTTGCCCGTTTTGCTCGTTTTGCTCGTTTTTTGTTGCTAATTTGTTGCTATTTGTTGCTAATTTGTGTTTAGATGTCAATATATGCCTTTCCCAGTTAAATTTTTTACAGCATGTATAGTAACAAGATTCGCAGTAGAAATTTACCTGCTCGTTTTTGCTCGTTTTTGTTGACATTTGTTGCTAAATGTTGCTATATGTTTACAAAAGAAAAAAAATTAGATAATAATTTTTAAAATTTTATCATAACAATTCAACAATTATTTTTTCTGTGTACAGACGATAAAATTCAATTATGGTCACAAAGTATGTTTTTCTCCAAGACCTTTTCGGATTTTCAAAAAATGGACAAAAAAAATGTCCAAAATTGAAAACCCAAAATACTTTTTGGAAAAGAAAATCGTTAAAATATAATAAATTCCCAAAATAACTTAAAGAAATCTCCCATAAACATTTTTGCCCACCCTTTATTGTCATTTAATTTTTAAAATTGATATAAACAAACAGTGTGAAATAATAATAAGCAAACTAAGAGATTATATGAAAAGACAATTAAGATACGGTACAAACGTTGTTTACAATGGAGAGATTTATAGGATTACTAGTGCGGCCAATTCAGACGGTGTAAAAATATGTTCATTGAAAACAAATGATACTATCACGGTAAAAAAGACCAAACTAGTCGCAACACCGCACGATAAGTTTGAGTTGATAAAATATAAAAAAAATTATTATATAGTTAGAAATATAACTTGCGGCGCAAATGGTATACCAGTATACGATTTAGATTTTGCTAACAAATTTTATGATAAGAATAGTAAAATAGATAGCATTCAATCCAATGACCCAGGCATTCAAAATATTCCTTCTTATTTACAAGAAAAATTATCATCCTTTTTAAAATTTGTAGATAGATATAATTTAACCATCAACTATTTGAACAAAAAACAGATGGGTGCGTACCAGTTTTTGGATTGCTCTGAATTAGAAAATACTATGAACGACTTGATAATGCGGTGCAAATTGAATACCAATCAACTGAGTAAAATAGAACATACTTTAAAAAAAACACAAAACCCTGCTTTTCAAATTCATTTGTTAACTTTAAAACCATTTGAGTTTATTACGCAAGAATTGCAACTAATCAGTTTTGACAAAGCGGAAAAAATAGCAGCAGAGTTTGGTTTACATGTTGATTTCAAAACAAAATGTGAAAAATGGACATATTGTTTATTTAATGAGGAAAAAACATTTTACATAAGAAAATTTAAATATATTGACAAATTCAAAAAATTTTGCGAAAGTAGAAATGAAACTGAGGTGAAATATTTAAATTACATAGAAAATAATGTTATCATTGATAAAATTATTGAAGGCAAAGAATATAAAACGACAAAAAAACTGCTTGAAATGGAGAGAGAAATGACTGATGCAATCATGGACATGTTTTATGATGTGAACTATGAAATATCAACCGAAGAAATCCAAAATGAAATCAACAAATTTGAAGAAAAACGAAGATTTCAAACAAAGAATCCTGCGTATACTTTAGAAGAAGAGCAAAAAAACAGTGTTATTAAAAGTATTCAAAATAAATTATCTATAATAACAGGCTATCCAGGTACCGGCAAAACAGAAATTGTACGATGCATTACGACAGCATTACATAACTTGTTTGCTAAAAATAATACTAATGCTATGGAAGAAGGCAAAAATAACAACGATAATAGCACTAGTGATAAAAGTAGCATTAGTGATAGCGATAATGATAATCCATTTAGTGAATATGAATATGATGCCAATAGATGTCATGAAATTGAAGAAACTGACTGTGAAACAAAAAGTGAAACTGATGACGAAGAATTTAACAAATACGTAGACCCAAAAACAATAGCATTGCTTGCGCCAACTGGATTAGCATTTTTAAATCTTCAGAGAAGCATAGAAAGCGGAAATTACAATGATAAAATTTCAGGAACATGTCATAAAGTACTCTATAATATTTTTCAAAATATCAAATTTCACAAAGATATTACAACATGTAATTGCAAAGATAAAATAAATTGTAAATACAGAAATCTAAAAATAAAATTAGTTGTCATAGATGAAACATCCATGTTAGACACATTCATATTTTATGAAATATTACAACTATGCAGATATTTTAATGCGCGGTTGATAATAATAGGTGACGTTAATCAATTACCATCTATTGGCCCAGGGACTGTTTTGAAAAATCTAATTAATTCTAATTGTTTTGATGTGACAAAACTGACAAATATAAAAAGACAAAATGCCGGTTCACTAGTAAATACTATTAAAAAAATGCATACAGATATAATTACAACTACAAAATTCAAAGACGATTCAATGAGTATTCAACCTATCAAAGAATTCATATTAAACAGTAAAATAAATAGAGAATTATTAGTAGATTTAATTCAAATAAATCAAATCACCAAAGATAACGCGCGGTTTATTACTTATTTTAATAGCGATAAATATTTATTCAACACTGTAGAAATCAATAATTTGCTTCAAGATATATATAATCCAAATGGTAGTATTATACCATCCAACAGTAAATTTGAAAACAAGTTAATTTTTAAAATTTCAGATAAAATTATTAGGACAGAGAATGATTATAGCAGTGAAAAAATGCGAGCAAATGGGGAAGAAGCGCGAATAATAGATTTTGATGGAAGATTAATTACTATACAATATAGTGGCGCAGAAGATAAACCAGAGACGATTGGTATTAACGAATTATATGAAAATTTCAAATTAAATTATTGTACAACAATTCATAGTGCTCAAGGCAGCCAATATGATAATGTTATATTCTTTGTACAGCCAGGACAATCGTATATTATAGATAAAACCAGTGTATATACAGCAATATCACGAGCAAAAAACAAATGCATTGTTATATCGGCAAAAGACGATTTCATAAAATGTCAAGAAAATAATAAAAACATTGATAACAAGGTTTCATTATTTATGCGTGAATCCAATAGTTATGAAATGTAATCAAATCACTGTAAAATGTCTAAAATGAAATGATTTCCAAATCTTTCAAATTCCAATATTCGCTGCCTCCACTAGGAATAGGTCTTCTAATTATAAATGGAATAGCTTTTTGTTCTAATTCTAACTCAGCGATTAAATAACTGTCAATTATATTTTCAGGAACCTTTACAAGTGGTTTAGCTCCACATTCAATTTGTTTAGCTCTCTGTCCTAATATACGAGCCTTTTCATATTTTGTTAAGAACGGTACTGTTTTATGCAATGGGTCTATTATGATATTGAATTCATCTCTACTGACATTAGACAATGATTTTATTTCATCATAATTATGATTCAAGCATTCAGGATGAAAATCTAAAATATAATCTTTTGTTATTTCTTTATCAAATTTTTGTAAATAATTATCGTCTTGGTAATCATCGTCATCTTCATAATCTTCGTCGTTTTCAACATCTGGATGAATTGTATTTTGCTTCTTATCCTGATTGTTGACCTTATTTTTAACTGTTTTTGTTTTTGCACCACCAGTTTTTGTTTTATTAGAATCATCATTGTCATCGTCATCATCATCATCATCATCATCATAATTGTCATCATCGTCATCGTCATCGTCATCGTCATCGTCATCAACTTCATCAACTTCATCTTCAACTATAACAACATCAACATCATCATCAACGTCATCAACATCAACATCATCATCAACGTCATCAACATCAACATCATCATCATCTTCATCATCACTTATCGTAGGTCTAGAATTCCCTTTTTTAGTTTTTTTTACAAAAGGATTTTTTTTTTCATCTTCTCCATCACTATCGCCACCTGAAATATAAGAATAATTCTCGTCTTCTTCAATGTCACTCATTATATAATATATATATTGTAATATATTATATATATTTTTAAATTCTTTCAATTTTATTTAGTTTACCTTTTAGAAAAAGGTAAAACCAAAAATCTACTTTACCTTTTCTTTTACCTTTTAGAAAAATCTACTTTTTGGAAAAGTAGAGCAAAACAAATCTCAAAAGATTTGGCTCCACCTTTTCAAAGGTGGATGATTTGGCACAACCTTTAAAAAGGGTTAATTTGGCTCCACCTTTTCAAAGGTGGATGATTTGGCACAACCTTTAAAAAAGGTTAATTTGGCTCCACCTTTTCTAAAGGTGGAAAAGGTGGAATACTTATTTTTCCTCACTCGCTTTCCATACAGTATCACAACATGAACACAAATAAACATATTTCATATTTGTATCATCATACCTAATATAAATAATTTCACGCTCTTTATTTTTTGTATTTGTTTCACAATCTACGTTAGGACACAAAACAGTATTTATTCTAGGTAAAGTCGGGTCTAATTTTGTATATTTATTGATAATATGATTAAATGATTGTTCGCTTTTCTTAATCTGCAATTTAGATACAGTTACATTTTCAATAGACAAATTCGTGTTTTCATCACCACAATGACGACAATAGTAAACTAACTTATTTGGGTCGTCTTCATTAATACGAATATAATACATATTTTCACAATTACTACAAAAGTGCATTTCTTAATTATATTTATATTATATATTTATTTGTTATTTATTTATTTCAATTTTATTGTTATATATTTTTGTTATTTTGTTATTTGCTTTTTTTTGTTTTTAACAGCCATTATTTTTTCCTTTATTTTTACATAATCTACATTAACAATCATATTATAAAATCCACCCCTTATAACACATGTTTGTTTATCTTTATTTTCATCTATTTTTGAATCAATAAATTTTATTAAATCATCATAGTTTTTTTGAAAAATTTCTTCAACAATATGATAAAAAGCATCAAAAAATGGCAAATATACTTCTACTTTTTTATTCATTACATCACATACAGCAATATCAATATTTGAAAACTCAATAATTTTCGTATAATTATCAAATTCTGTATGATGTTTACTAACTCCTGGCTCATTCAATAATGGGTCTTTGCATAAAAGAGTACATAATGTTAATAACACTGTTGAAATTGTTTGACATGATGTCCATTGGTCGCCACTCCACGTATTCAATAAAGATATACATACTTTCCCGCATTTATATAAATTAGGATTGAATCTAATCCCATTCCCATTTGTACAATAAGTAACTTTTGGTGGACTATGTGGATAATCATATGGAAATTTAAATTCAAAAAAGTAATTCCCACCGAAATAGGGAGTATCAGAAGGGCCAATAATCAATGCATAACCCTTCAAAATGTCACTATCATCATGAATATAATAAATTCCATTTTCAGTTAAAGGATTTTTAATAATTTGTTTTACATCTTTCAATAAACGACTAATAGTTTCTTTTGATATGAAAGTTGTCATATTTCTCTCTTAGTTTTGTTATTTAAACATGTTTACATATGTTTATATTAATTTTTTAGTTTAAATTTTAAAATTCTTTTTTAAATTATAAAAAAATGAAATAGAAAAATATTAATATATTATATCATATTTATATGAATGTTAATACAATGAACCCGTCACAATTCAAAGACCTAAATGAGTTTTTATCAAAGCATAGCGCTAAGCTCACTGATAAAACAAGCACCCCATCAACAACAACTCTTACTCTTACTCATACTAGAATTCCTGATAAAGATTTGAATATTTATGGTGGTTCCTACATAATACCACAAGAAAACCTAGATGAGTTTTATCGTTTATATTATGACCATATTTTTGTAAAAAAAAAGAAAGAATATTTGACTGAAACGCAATTAGAAAAGAAAAATGCATTACTAGTTGACTTTGATTTTCGTTACAGTTATGACGTGGAAACTAGACAACACACAAAGGAAAATATACTTGATATGATTCTTTTGTATTTGGAAGAACTTAAGGAAATCTTCTTATTTGAAGAGAATAAACCATTTAATATATTTATTTTTGAAAAACCTGACGTAAATAGATTAGCAGACAAATCTTTGACAAAAGATGGAATTCATATGATGATTTGTATTGAAGTTGACCACGTTTTGCAACTCATGCTTCGTGAGAAAATATTAGATAAACTACAAGAAGCATGGGAGTTACCTTTATTGAACAATTGGGAGTCTGTTTTGGATGAAGGTATCAGTAAAGGAAAAACAAATTGGCAGTTATTTGGTTCAAGAAAACCAGGCAATGAAGCATATGAATTGACGAATCATTTTATTATAACTTTTGATAAAAACGATGGAGAATTCATGATGGATGAAATGAAAGTAGAAGATTTTGATATGAAAAACAATTTTTATAAACTATCAGCACAAAACACAAATATTCCATGTTTTGAATTGAATCCGAAAATTATTGATAAATACAATCAACGTCTTCAGCTTAAGAATAACAAGGTCAAAAAACAAACTGCTATCAGCAAAACCAAATTAAATCTTATTGTAGATGATGAACAAAACGATAATGATGATGAATATATTTCAATAAATGACATTACAAATAAAGAAACATTAACAAAGGGAATGGATTTAATTTTAAAACGTTTAAAACCGAATGAATATGAAGTGAAAGAGACACATTTGTATACACAAATATTGCCTGAAAAATATTATGAACCTGGTTCGCATTTATTAAATAGACAAGTCGCGTTTGCATTGAAACATACTGACGACAGGTTGTTTTTATCGTGGATTATGTTGCGAAGCAAAGCATCTGATTTTGATTATGCAACAATACCAAGTTTATATAATGACTGGAAGAAATATTTCAATACATCAAAAACAGGCGTTACTCGCAAATCAATAATGTATTGGGCAAAACAAGATGCATTTGAAGAATACGAGAAGGTATTAGAGTCAACAGTTGATTATTTTATTGAAGAAACACTTGAAACCCAAACCGAATTTGATATTGCACAAGTATTACATCAAAAATACAAAGATAGATATGTTTGCGTAAGTTATGATAAAAAAGGGATTTGGTATGTTTTTAAAAATCATAGATGGGAGCCAGATAGGGGGTTAAGTTTACGTCTTGCTATTTCAAAAGAAATTCATAATTTATATTCTATTCGCCGTACAAATTTAGAAAATGAATATCATCATTATGACCAAAGTGATGATAGAGCCGCTTATATTAAAAAGAAAATGAAGGCCATGTCAGATATTATGTACAAATTGAAGCGTACAAATGATAAAAACAATATTATGCGTGAAGCCATGGAGTTATTTTATGATAAAGAATTTATTAAACATATGGACACAAAGAAACATTTATTATGCTTTAATAATGGTGTAATTGATTTTAATGCAAAAGAATTTCGCAATGGATATCCACAAGATTATATTACAAAGACTACTAGAATTAATTATGAGCAATTTACTCCAGAAAGCTGCCCAGAAATTATTGCACAAATTCACGATTTCATGGATAAATTATTTCCAATTCCAGAACTGAATAAATATATGTGGAATCATCTTGCATCGTGTCTAATAGGTACCAATAAAAACCAAACATTCAATGTATATCATGGCAGTGGTAGCAATGGAAAATCAATTTTAGCAGATGTAATGACGTGTGTTTTAGGTGATTATAAAGGAACTGTTCCTATTACTTTAGTAACAGAAAAACGTAATGCAATCGGAGGAACATCTTCTGAAATCATACAATTGAAAGGTATTAGATATGCAGTGATGCAAGAACCATCAAAAGGCGTAAAATTGAATGAAGGTATTATGAAAGAGCTTACTGGCGGTGACCCAATTCAAGGAAGAGCACTTTATTCAGAGAGTGAGACCTTTGAACCGCAATTCAATCTTGTAGTATGTACCAATAATTTGTTTGATATTGAAAGTAATGATGATGGTACATGGAGAAGAATTAGAAAATGTGATTTTGTATCCAAATTTATTGATGATGATGAACAATATACAGATGAAACACCATATATTTTTAAGAAAGATAAAACATTGAAAGAAAAAATACCTGTATTTGCACCTGTTTTTGCAAGTATGCTTGTCAAAATTGCATTTGAAACAGAAGGTAATGTTCCGGATTGCGAATATGTCCTGAACGCCTCAAATAAATATAGAATTGGCCAAGACCATATTGCCGCATTTGTAAGCGAGAACATTATAAAAACTGGCGATACCAGAGACCGTGTTAAGAAACAAGAATTGGCAAATCATTTCAAGTATTGGTTTACGCAAGAGCAAGGTAATAAGAAAATGCCAAAAGGCGAAGAATTATATATGTATATGGATAAGAAATTTGGGTTCCATAAGCCAACAGGCTGGCATGGAGTCAAAATCGTGTATCCAGATGAGAATATCAATCAAGTTGATGATTTATAAAATAAATAGACAAATTATCACAAAAATGAAAATATATCATAAACATAAAATATATAGGAAACTAATAAAATTGAAATAAAAATTATTTTAATATTTTTTTCACCATAAATAATATATTATTAATAGTGAAAAACCATGTTTTGTAGTATCTCAAACCAATTAAATAAAAAAAAGGTACGATTTTCACCTTTTATTAGAGCATTTCCAAACCATACTATTATTGAAAAGGAACGTTATCAATATTTGTGGTGGACAGAATTAGATAAATCGGCAGCTTATTTCATGATGTTTACCGAAATACGAAATTTACAAAAAAATCATCCTACTATGACGGTAAAACAAGCAATGAAATTATTATATCAACCAGATAATTTAACGCGCTACGACCCGAATAATTTTATAATTTAACATAAACATTTTTGGGGTCATAACTCTTAATATAATTGAATAATTTGTATAATAAATGAAACACCCAAATACATACAAAAGGATATATAATCAACAAAAACAAAATAAAAATGCGAGTTGTTATTTTTACATTGGTTTTAACTAAAAATATAGCTAATAAAAACACTAAAACTATAAATGCATAAACAAATAATAAAAAGTAGTAATATGTTTTTAGACGACTTATTCCTTGGTCTTCGTAATAAGTTTTTCTGTCATTTGTTAAAGTGTCACTAGACCTGGCCTTCAATTTTTTTTCTAATTCATTATTTTCCCTCTTATATTTTTTATATAAATCAACTACATTATTAAAATTAATAACCAACCCATCATAAGTGTTAATCTGATTTTTAGCGACACTCACATCAGTATTGAATTTTGTTTGATAAGCACTTGCAATAGCATCGGCTTTTTCTTGTAAATCTTTATCCATATAATCATTGTAGCCTGTTTCACCTTGTGTATAAGTTATATATGCTTTTTTTGCTGAAAATAATTTTTGCGGCGCATTTACCATGTTTGTTTCTGCATCTAAATAATTTTGTTCTAATTGTTGTGATTTTTGCTGCTGCATACATGACGGACCACATGTAAGTAGTTGATTTGCTTGGTTCATTAAATCGTTAAAATTATTTAAATTAAAAGTATTTGACATTAAATATAGTTATAGTATTTATTATAATATAACTATATTAAATAAAATTATTTGTAATAAAACTTATAAATGATAAAATGTAATTTTTAATAATTACTTGGCATTATATTATTGTTAAGTGTTATATCCGGTTTCTTATATAAACTTGATTTTTGTGTTAATATATTATTCATAAAAGATTCTTTTTTTGATAATTGAGAACATTTTGTTGAATTTGATGTTACACATTGATTTAAATCAGTATCATATGTCATACCAGTTGAACAACAATTATCTCCGATACATGTACCATATGCAGAATTACCTGATGACCATGGGTCACTATTTGAACCGTTATTGTTAATTACAGAAGGGGCGTTTTTAACATTAAAACTCCAGGCGTATTCTTGATAATTCATATTATCACGAGACCATATAGATAATAACCGATAGACAATAAATATAGAACCAATAATTGCAATAACAACTAATAAAATATAAAAAATGAATTTAGGTAATAATCCTTTATTGAATAAAAATGTAATAATTATTATTGGAATTAGCATAAAAATAATATATTTCATTAAACTACTATGTTCATTGTATTTTTCACCATAATAATCATTAATTTCTATAAGACGAATTTTATTATTTTTTTCTAATTCTAAAGCCTCTAATTTTTTTTTTGTTTCATTCAATTGTTTTTCAACAATTCCAATAGAGATACTCTGTTCCTTCAATGAACCTTGAGAATTAACTAATGCGTTTTGATATATGCCACTTATTTCACCTAATGTTTGATACAAATTGATTCTCATTTGCGAAATAGAATTTATTTTAGTAATAATTTGTTGTTGTTGTTGTGTTGTTAAAGAAGGGTTTGTTTCTAAACTACTAAACAAATCACTCTCAATAGTTTGTAATGATTTGATATCATTTAAAAGTTGTTCATTAGATTGTTGACTAGATGGGGGATTGGAAGGCATCTCGGATGGAACACTAAAAGGCAAGTCTGATGGTGTATTGGAAGGCATTCCGGATGGAACACTAAAAGGCAAGTCTGATGGTGTATTGGAAGGCAGTCCGGATGGAACACTAAAAGGTACCCCGGATGGGATGGTGGAAGGCATCCCGGATGGGATGGTGGAAGGCATCCCGGATGGGATGGTGGAAGGCATCCCGGATGGGATGGTGGAAGGCACTCCGGATGGGATGGTGGAAGGCACTCCGGATGGGATATTAGATAGTAAATTAAATAATGACATATTTATAATAATAAAATATTTTTATTTTTATTTTTATAAATTATTTTTTATTGTTGTTGGTGATTTTTAACCTTAATTGCAACTATAACAATTCCTACAGCTAAAATACTCCATGCCAAATAACTATAATTTTGTTGCAATATTTTAATATTCGCATCGTTTAGAATATTATCAATGTTATTTTTATTAAAGCCATCTATTTTAGCATTGGTTAGCTTATCTTCTAGTAAATATGTATGAAAACCTTTAATATCAGCTTGCGTTTGTGCATTCACAAGACTATTTCCTTTTAATAAAGTAGTTTTAGTATTATTTATTTGAGATGCCAATAAATTTAGTTTGTCTTGCAATTGAGATAATTGTTGTTTTTGAACTGAAACAGCGCTAGATAAACCATACGTTTTTTGTATATTTCCACCAGAGTTGTTATAATTTTGATATCTTACTGAATCTACATTATTTATAGTATTACTAACACCAGTAGGAGGAGTTACAACAGTTTTATCTCTTATGTAAGTACTCATACCTGATGCAGAAGAAAAATTATTTAAGGAATAAAGATTAGATGGTGACAGCTTTTTTGGCATACATACAGGAGTAGGACCCGTTGTATTATATACAAAAGCATTACATTCATTATTATTATTACAAGCATTCATACAACCGTCAATGTTAGAAACATTGTTTAAAGCCGCGCCTGGAATATCATTTCCTGGAATATTAGTATTTTCCATTATTGAAGTGTATGTGTTCGCGTTTTTTACATTTGTTGTAGGATAAGGGTGTATTTGAGAATCGGGGTCAACGTATGCAACTTGTCCCATGTTAGCGGATATTCCAACATTTCCAATATCATAAACAGCATTAGCTAAAATGCCACCTCCGGTGTTTTTATCATTTATTTTTTGACAATTAGGCGCTTGAGTAAATGTATATAAAACAAGATTACCGTCTTTTTGCATAATTAAAGCAATATAACCATTTGGAGAGCCAACGAAATCACCTGCAGCCATAGTAGAACCGCTTGTTATCCAATTTTTCCCATATTTACCCTTTGCAGCAGCATAAGCTGAATTTGCATCTTGTTGTTGTCCTGTAGTACCAGATTGCCAAATCATACCTTGATTGTCATTTATGTTGCTTCCTCTAAAAATCATCATATTTCCATTGTCTTGTAAAACTAAAACATAATTACTTTGCGGTAAACTTGTATTATATACTGCGTTTGACCAACCACCACCAGACCAGGAACCATTGCTTGTTTGGGTGCAATTTCCTGCGCGCCCGTACTGACTTGTTTGAGACCAATTGCTACTAAGCGCGCATTGTGCATTTGTTCCTGAACTAGAATTTTGTAGCCCAAAATATGTAGCTCCATTTTGTTGGGCAATTTGCTGACATTGTTGCAAATTATATTTTTGCGAACCTCCATTATAAAGAGACATTGCACGATTAGGGGCATCACCATAACAACCAAGATAGTTACTAGGTTGTGCAGAACTATTTGGAGTACTAAAGATAGATGTTCCACTTGAATTTATTACAGATAAAGCACCGGTAATTGATAATATAGCACTATTACCTGTTTGTCCTGATGTATTTGATGACCACAAAACTTTTTTACCAGTTGGAACATAAGCATTACCATATTTGCTAATATTTGTTTTGTTGTTACTTGCCGCACAATATCCTAATCCTGTAGAAGAATTAACATTCTGTAAAGCAAAATATTGATATCCTCCTAAAATAGCAGCGTTTTCACACTGATTAAAATTATATGTCCCAGAAGCTGTTCCTGTAGAGGGAGGCGCGCCACCAATAAATGTCATTGCTGGTGCGCTTGAATTATCTTGATAACAACCAACGTATATAGGATTTTGTTGATTAGGTAACATAGTACTTACAAAAACATTACTTCCCTCGTTTCCACAACTTTCATTCAATTTCATGACTGTACCCATTATTAAAGGAGGATTTGTAGGTAATTGAGTTCCTTCTATATTATAATCGTTAATCCAGGGGATATTAATATCAACAAAATTAGCACCCGAACTTGTGTTTGGGCAACCATTTTTTCCGGATATACTGTTTAAAATATTAGTACTAGGAATATATTTTGCAACACCTTGATTTGTAACGTAGCACATTTGCCCAGTGTTAAAACGAATAATTTTACTTGCATAAGGATTATTGCTACTAACACGACTAACATAATTACTTGAGTTTTGTGAAATTTGCGAAGCTAACTGATTATATTTATTTAATGTTTCAGTGTATTCTTGTTTCAATTTTTCAATTATTGAACGTTGAGTTGAATCAATATTTGTCTCTGTTAATACTTTTTCGGTATTTTTAGTTAATGATTCGCCGCTAGTATTTGTGTTATTTGAGTTATTTGTCGTAAAATTTTCATTGGTAATTTTCTTGTGATTTTTATTTGAATGGTTTGATTGTCTTGTAGATGCTAAATTACTATCATTTTCTATTTTAGTTGCAATTTTTTTTTGATATTTTATGAATTTATGGCCTTGGTCAAGTGATAGATTAGGAGTTTTAGAGCTGTATTTATGCTTTGTATATGCAATAGAACTATTTATTCTATTATCATTACTGTTATTACTGTTAGAGTTTGTTGTTTCTTTTGAATTATCTAAATGAAATAAATTATTTATTATTGTGTTCATTAATATAAATCAACACAATAAATTATATGTTATGGATTAATTAAATTCTATTGTAAAAATAAGCGTAAATAAAAAAAATAAAAAAACAAATGATAAAAATAAAGAGAATTGTAGAAAAAGCCCCGACATTTGCTCCTGAATTTTCACTTGTAGAATTTATAAAAATTTTACTAAGAATAATAATGCAAAAAATCACTATAATTAATAACAAAACATAATTGGAATAATTTTTTGTAACGATAAGTTCCCCTTGATTTTGTTTTTCATCAATAGTTTGAAAATATGATAGTTGTTGTAAAATATTCATTCTTTCTTCTTCCAACTTATATATATTTTGAGTTAATAAATTATAATTTTGTCTTCTTTCATTTCCTTGTTCTAAAAATATGTTTTTGTTATCTTGCATTAATTTTATAATTTTTTGGTTAACATCTATTAATTGACTATTTAATGTTTGTAATGTTAATAAATATTCTTTTGATTGCGATACAATTGCATATTGTCCGTTTGTTCCTGCAATGATTATGCCATTTCCACTCCTTAACCAACAATTATTTTGACTATTATTTGTAGTATTATATGTAGCACCACTGCATCCAGGTGTTTTACTACATAACGCCGAACATTGAGCTACACTTGATACGTTACTACTAGAAATACCGGCAGTACCCCAAAATGTGCTATTAGGAATACTTGTTAAAGCATTTGCGTTTTGGGTTTTTCCTAGTTGTACAGATGCCGGATTTTTTTGTAAATAGTTGATATAATCAGATTGTACTTGATTGTATTGTATTAAAATAGTATCATATTGTTTTGTTAAACTTTCTAAATTTAATACTACTGAATTATTTTGATTTTGAGATTTGTTAGACATTATATTTATTATTATATTATATAATATAAACATAAAAACATTATCAGGTATTTTTTATTTATTTGTTAAAAACAAATTTTTGTAATAAAAATATGTAAATCCTATAATAGTTGTTCCTCCAATAAAAGTAGAAATTACACGTAATATGTTTTTTTTTGAAATGGTCCTTTTGTTAGCGTTATTGTTGCGATTGTTTGCGTTATTGTTGCTCTTGTTTGTCTTGCTGTTGTTGTTTTCACAATCGTTTAAATCGCAAAAATCACAAAGATAATCTTCATTTTCTATTTCATACTTAGAAAGTCTATCGTTTGAAAAAGTATCAGAATAATTACGATAATTCATAAATGAAGGTGAAAACAATAAATTATTGGGTTTTTTGTTTTGTTCAGTAAATTTATTAAAAGATTCATTATTTGTTTTTTTAATATATTCGCGTAATTCTTTTTTTAAAGTAAAATTATTTTTGTATTTGTAAAAAGGAAAATTCAACATTACTAATGATTGTTAACAATTATTGATAATTATTTATAATTATTAAAAATATAATAATGTTGAATTTTATACCCATATACATAAATTTATGGAACTCTATTTGTAAACACTTTTACTAATGCTACACCACTTATAATAATTCCTATAAATAAAAAAATATTGTTAATATACTTTTCATTGTATATTTGTTTATATTCATTAATCATTATTTCAGAACCATTATATGTATTATTTATTTTGCTTGAAACAGCTTTTAATTCAAAATTTTTAAGTTTTTCCTTTTCTATTAGTTTATTTATTTCTAATAAAGAACTACTAATATTGTGTATGCCTGTTTCTACATTATTTGCTATTTTAAACAAATCAGAATTTATTGAATCTAAAACACCTTTCAAATTTTCAAATATAGTTTGATATTCACTATATGTTGGATTTTTGTTAAAATATACATAATATTTTTTGAAATCATCCAGAATAGCAGGTAATTTGTCTTGTAGTGTTTGTATATCATAATTATATGATGTCTTGGCAATAGGTGTAGGTTCTGGAGTTGGCATCGGATTTGGCGTTGGATTTGGACTAGGGTTTGGATTTGGACTAGGGTTCGGATTAGAATTTGGGTCAGGAATAGGAATTGGAATAGGTGGTGTAGGAATTGGAATATTATAAGAAGACATTTATATTTAAAATATATTATTAAAAATCAAATGAAATTAATTTATCTAAATATTTGATAGTTTCATTCAAACCTCCAATAAATTCTTCATTAAAAAAAACGATTGGAAAACTTTTCCATTCAATTTTTGAATAACTTTTAATAAATAATAAAAAATTTTCTTTATCTTCTAATAAATAATCATCGCAATCAATAATTTCATATTGTAAATTAGCTTTCTTTATCAAATCTTTCACTGTTCTACAATTAGGACAACCGCTTTTACTATATATAGTAAAGTTATTTTCAAAAGGGGTTTCAAAATTCATATAATTTTATATAAGTTAAATATATTATTTTGTATTTAATTTTGTTTTTGGTTTTATATTATATACAAACACGATAGTATTCAGTTGTAATTGCAGTTTTACTTGGTCTAATAATTTTACATACATCGCCAGGTCTTAATCCTATGACTCGTGCTACAGGGTCAAACCGCGAAATATCAGGAAATTCTATTTTATTTTTAATATTATATTTCTTCATAACTTCTTGTACTTGTTCTTGATTGATAATAGTGTGTTCAGGAACCAAACTATGGTTTAATATATTATATTGTAATCTTTTGATATTTTCAATAACAATAAATATACCGTCTTTTTCCCAAATGTGTTTTAATTCATTAATGATTGTTTCATTCATTTCATCTTTACTAATTATAAAAAGCGTATCCTCTTTTGTTAGTATTTCTTCTAAATTAAACAAATCATCAATCATTTCTTGAAGATTAGCAGGACGAATCATTTTTGTTAAATAAAAACGTATATAAATTTTGCTCTTGCGTTTTGAAGAACCAGAACCTTCATTTTTTTTTTCAAGAAGAATGTCCAATTGATTATTTTGTTTCATGGAGTTTACCTCATTTATACTAAAATTTGAATAATCATCAACATTATAACCTTGTTTATCCATTAAGTCAAGAATAGTCTTTCTTGACTTGTAAATGGATGAAATTAAACTACTATGATTTTGACTTTGCATTATAAATATATAATATAAATATATGATTTATATTTATATTATTTCATTTTTTTTATAAATTGATTTTTTTTGTATCATTTGAATTTGTATTATTATCACCTTCATTATCTGAAGCCATGACAATCTTTTTTGTTTCGTTAGTATTGCTAGTTTGCGAACCTTCGTTTCCTTCGTTTGCACCCTTTTCTTCAGTGTCTTTTTTCTCTTCTTCAACTTCCAAAATCGTTTTCTTTTCTTCAGGCTCGGGTGATGGTGGAGTAATAGACGGAGTCATTGGCATGAATGTTTGACTAGGTTGCTCACCTTGTGCAGGTTTTTTAATCAACATAGGAGTGTTAGCTAATTCAGTGTCCATGTCCATATTCGTATTCATATCTGGAACATATGGCGACGACGTCCCTGGTTGATTTTCTTCACTATTACCCTCATATGCAGGTGAACCAGGTGCATACGGAACACTGTCTTCAGAAGGTACTGCTGATGCTTCTGGTTTTATGTCAATATTAATATTTGGTAAATCTTTTTCTTCTGAATTATTTAATTCAACACTACTAGTTTCTCTCGTTAAATTATTTTTGATGTTTGTTTTTAATTTAATAATACTAGTTTTCAAAGTTAAATTTAATGAATCGTCATTTTGTTCTGCACTGGTTGTTTGCAATAGTTCATTAATATTATTTGAATAAGATAAACTCAACATTTGGTCTACATTTTCATCTGTTATTATTCGCATTTGAATATTCATAGTTTGTAACTCTTGTATCAGTAATTTCAATGAATAAGGTATTCTAACAACACTGAAAGACCTGCCAAATTTTGTTATATTTTGAACATTCATTGTTCCATCAGGATTTGTATGGAAATTAACAGGACCATCTGCAAATGGACTCAAAAATAGATTTTTTACTTCATTGTAAATGGCAATAGCTCCGGTTTTATTACAAATAGCCATAAAATATTCATCGCCTCTTATCATGAATGATTCGTTCAAAAAATAAGACATACCATGTGCTAATACGCCATCACGTTCCATTTCACCAATTCTTAGACCACCATCATTTGCTCTTCCTTGCACTGTTTGTCTTGTTAAATTTGTTCTAGGTCCAGTAGCACGATAATTTATCTTGTCTTTTACCATGTGTTTTAAACGCATATAATAGGTGGGTCCTATATAAATATCACTTTGGATTTGCTCCCCAGTCATACCATTATATAATACTTGATTGCCAGTAGAATTGAAACCTGCTTTTACCAAAAAAGGTGCATAAGTAGAATAATTAGAACCCTTCACTTGAAAAGCGGTACAATCTCCAAAGGCGCCATAACTAGTACACACTTTTCCAAATAAAGATTCAACGATTTGGCCAATAGTCATACGAGATGGTATTGCATGTGGATTAATAATAAGGTCGGGTCTTATTCCGTCGGCAGTAAAAGGCATATCTTCCTCGGGGATAATGAGACCTAAAGTCCCTTTTTGCCCTGCGCGACTCGCCATTTTGTCACCAATAGCAGGTATTCTTTCTTCACGTATTCTCACTTTTGCAATATTGAAACCTTCTTCACCTTGAGTAATAAAAGATTTATCAACAAACCCTAGCTGACCTTTTTTAGGTTTCACTGAATCATCTACAAATCTATCCTTGTTTTCCATGTCACTTGTGATTTTACCAATTAATACAATTTTATCATTCAATGGTGTATTTTCTTTAATCATACCATGGTCATCTAATAAACTATAATCATAACCTGGTTTTATCTTAACAACATTATTTTTCTCAATATTTGCAAATCGCGAGTTCACCATTCCAGATACTTTGGAACTTTCTTCGCGCGCCTCATACATGGAGTAATAAGTTGTTCTAAATATCCCTCTTTGTACTGCACCTTCATTAATGAGAATAGCATCTTCAACATTGTAACCAGTATAGCACATAATAGCAACAATTGCATTTACACCATAAGGTATTTCCTCGTTGTTTATGTATTCTAAATACCTAGACTTGACTAATGGTATTTGTCCATAATTCAAAATAACTCCCATTTTATCAATACGCATTTGATAATTAGTGTGATACATAGAAACGGCTTGTTTACTTTGACCACATGAAAATGAATTACGCGTTACAGGATTATGTTCAGGATAAATAATCAAATTACCCATAACACCTAATATCAAAGACGGGTCAATCTCAACATGCGTATAATATTTGTTCTTTTTATTATCATCACTTTGATTTGCGATAAGACTTGATTCTTCTTCAGCAGTATCCAAGTAATCAACAACAGATTTGTATTTTTGTAATTTATTATAAACTTCAGAATCTATTTTATTTACGTTATCATCTTCAGAATCACCACGAAAATCATTATGCAAGTCATTATACAATGCATTCAATTCATATACTTTATTGGATTTAAAATCAAATAATTCGTCATCTTTGTTTTTGAAACCACTTACAATTTGCTGCCATGACAGTTTTTCTTCTTGAATCAATTCTAAAACATCTTTTCTATCATAACTTTTTTCATTATTATCAATATAATAGACAGGTCGCGTTAATCTTCCTGCGTCAGTATAAATGTTAATTTCATTATGTTCATAGTCAAAAGAAATACTTGTAAATGTTGGGATAACGCCATTTCTTCTATATAATTTCAAAAGTTCAACCAGACCCATATTATTTTTATCAGAGTCCGAAGTAACAATCGGTTTATCAACTACACCAATCCAATTTCCATTTACCAAAACTTTGCTGCTATTTGCCAAATATTCTGTATGACATTCTAATGTCAGTTTCATTGGCGTGTTGTTTCGCAACCATTTAATTAATGGCCAAGCAGAACTACCACTTGTAATATGAGTTGATATAGCCAAATGCTTATGAAGCCCAATATTTCCACCGTCAGGTGTATCTATAGGGTCTATTAATCCCCACTGAGAACTATTCAATAATCGCGGACCAACTACTTTTGCACTAGCATCCAATGGTAAATTGATTTTTCTTAAATGTGATATAAATGTATAATAACTTAGCCTATTCAAATCTTGGACAACTCCTAAACGCTTTGTATGTGATTCTGAACCCCAATTTCCTTTGAATCCTTTTTTGAATCCTAACTCAACTTCTCTATCTTTAAAAAATTCCTTGAAATTAGTTTGAATCAAACCAATAAAATTATCAATATCTTTGTATTTGTTTACTTCGCGCGATACACTCTTTGATTGTTCTACTAATTCATCACTATTTTTATATTCACCCTTGTGATAATAATACTCCTTGTCTATTTTTTGTGCAATGCTTCGTTTTTGAATTAAAAAATATTCACGAAATAAATCATATATCAACGACCCAGTAAGTTCTATTCTTTTAAAACGAAAATTATCCCTATCAGTTGGTTTCTCTTGTAATGTATATACTTTTAACAATTTATAAACCATATAGCCAACAAAAAATGCCTTATCTAGAAAATTAACTTCACCAACATGTGGCAAAAAATAATCAGAGAGAATTTCAATTACACTTGACACTGTACCTCTTTTTGTAAAAGTTGCAATGTATTTCAAGGCAGTTTCTTGATTAAAAATTTTATTGGCATCATGAACTGATGGTATAAATAAATCAACGTAATCTTTATTTTTTTCAAGGTCCAACAAACATGTTTTAATAATTTCTTTATCGGATATTACACCTAATGCTCTCATCAAAATAAATAGAGGGACTGGTTTTCTCACATTTGGAACAGCAACAACAATTTGATTATTAGATAAAGACGGTGAAGGTGCGACGATTTTAACAGCTGTAGTGCGAATGGGCTTTGAGGCATCTTCTGAAACCGACCTTATTTCGGCAGAATGACTGTAGGTATCATCAGCTTTATTTTTCCTAATATAAAGCATATTATCTGCGAATTTTTCTTGAGGAATAACGACTTTTTCTTTTCCATCAATAATAAAATATCCTCCGTAATCATTTTTACATTCACCCATATTGAATCTGACGTCTTTATTCAATGATTTTAAAATGCACAAATCAGATTGCAACATAATCGGAAAACGACCGAGATATATTTTACTCAAAGTAATAGAATGTTCCTTTTTTTCATCTCCTTTATAATAAATAAAGTCAACATCCACATCATAATGGATTGTTGTGCCATAAGTCATATTTCTTAATCTGGCGTCATTAGGATACATATAATGGGCGTGATTATCATCATAAATAATTGGCTTACCAAAATAAATTTTGCTACCATCTTTACCACCTAAATATAAAAGACACTCGTTTCTTTTATTTGACGATTCAGATTCATCTTCTCTCTCAATAAATCTTATAGGATTATTTTCACGAAAGATGCGATTAATACCATTATTAAAAAATTCGTTATAAGATTCTAAATGATGTGCTACTAAATTATTTGGATTGTCATTAAAATATTTATCAATAATTTTCCATGATATTTTATCTTTATTGTCCATAGCTTGATTTGTATTTTATATTTTATATTATTATATTATTATATTAAAAAGTAATTGAATTACAATAACTATGTATAAAATTAAAATATTTTCATCATTTTGTAGTAGTGAAATATGTAAAACCAATTTTGAAAAGGTGTTTAATTCAAAAGCATGTGAATTTTATGGCATAAATAAAAAGGTATACATAACAACAGATGATGATTATACTCACGCAATAATATTGAATACATCAATGCCTAAAATTAATCCTGATATTCCAAAACAAAATGTAATTGGATTAGCGTTTGAGCCGTATGAATTCTTGGGTATTACAGAAGAATTTATAGAATATTCTAAAAATCATATTGGTAAATATTTTATTGGTAGTAAGCATAATTTACCAGACTGTTTTATAGAACATCATTCCTTCATGTGGCATAATAATCCAAATAAAGAAATATATTTACATGAAAAGAAAAGACTAGTGAGTATTGTTTTGAGCGATAAAAAATTAGCTCTGGGTCATAAATATCGTCATTTATTGGTGAATGAAATTATAAAACAAAATTTACCAATAGATATATACGGAAGAGGTGCAAAATATTTTGAAAAAATTAAAGATAAAAATATTTACAATACAAATACCAAAATATGCGGAGATTTTCAAAATGTAGAACCTTATGAAAAGTATTTATACTCTATATGCATTGAAAATTACCAAAGCAATGATTACATTTCAGAAAAGGTCTTGGACCCTTTGTTGCACAATTGTCAACCAATTTATTTGGGTGCAAAGAATATCAATAATTATTTTGATGGAAATATTATTTTATTAAAAGGACATTTATTATTTGATATTGCAATTTTAAAAACAATATTAAAATCTCCTATAAAATATTATAATCCCAATACTAACGAGAGAAATTCAAAAAGTATAAATTTTTTTGAGAATATAGATAAATTATTTTGAATGTAATTTAATGTGATTTTAATGTTTTATGTTTATGATTTCTATTTTTCCCGCGACGTGTCAATCTAAATTTATGTTTGCGATGACTGCTGCCCCCTTCTTGATTATCATGACCACTGTTTCTAGTGCTTTCGCTACTTCCACTATCAGCGGACAAATCTGTCCATTCTTCGGTAGGCCTGTCTTTTAAATATGGTCCAAAATTTTCATATTGTCTATGCTTTTTAATAAATTCATCTTTAATAAAAGGGGTTCCACAAGAATTTCCATATCTTCCACAAATAATCATATTGTTTGCCATTTTAGTATCGCAAACAAACCCATCAACGGCCCCGTGAGGAGAAAATGGTACAGGTCTACCAGGAGCTGACATATATTCTCTTGGGTCTAAATCATAGTGTGAACAAACGGTTCTAGAACATTTATTATCTTTCTGTAAATAAACATCATAGTGGTCGGCAATAATTTTTTTTGCAATTTCTATATTCAATTTACCCTTATTTTCATCCATCAATTCAGCCAATCTTACTTGTCTAGCTCCTTGATGTCTACGAACATCATAAAAACCAGAATTTACACATTCAATATTTCTTATTTGGGGGTCATAAGTCGCATTAAAACCAATAAAATAGCCATTTTTGGTTCTCTCTACATTGTGAAATTGTAGCCCTAATTCTAATCTCAATATTTCATTTGTATTTGTATCTCCAAATAACCAAGAATTTGCATAATCTCCTGAATTTCCATCTAGTAGAATTTTAACATAATCATCTAATGTTTTACCATATTGCATTGCTTTACGAATACGATAACCAACTGGATATTTTTTTACATATGGTAAAAACCCTCCGATTGTAGTTTCAGTCCCAATAATTCCTTTTGATGTAACAAAAAAATCAGTTCCACTCCATATCCAGCAAGGCGATGTTTGCATGATAATACGAAACCCATCTTCTGGTGCAATGTCAAGGACAACATTAGAATATTGGCCGTCAATATAATCACAAAAAGAATTGTGTGCTACTACTATTTTACCATCTTCTGTCCAATCTTTTCCTACGGCAATAAAAGCACTACAATGGTCTTTTGCACCACCAGACCCTCCTTCTCTTGGACCCATTGATTTTGAACTACTTGAATGATTTATATTATCACTTGTTTCAACCCATGATGGATACCAATAAGGGATTGACATATAAAAGTTCCATGCAATAATCTCATCAACTGTTGTTTTACATCCGTTTGCAGTACAGCCTTCTGCAATACCCTCCATTTCTTCATAGAATTCGTTAAAATCTTTTTTTGTCATTTCTTTAAAATCGTCATTAATTTTTTCTATAAAAAAACTCCATTCTCTCCCATAAGATTCATACATGAAAAACTTTAACATTTTTTGAATATCACTAAACTCTTTTGCACATGCAAACCCATAAGCATACCCACGCTCTTTTGGCTTACCTTTAATAGAAATATATTTCCAACCATTTTTGTTAAAAGTGTATCCGTTTTTTGATTCAGATTTCATTTTACAATAATATTTATATATAAATTATATGAATATTATTAAAATGCATTTTTATTTGTAATTATAGTTATAGTTATAGTTGTAATAACATAAACAAAATAATAATTGAAGTAAATACAATAAAAGGTAATAAAATCAATGCCCATGACAGTCCAGGGTATCCATCTTTACAAATTAAATTCAAAACATACGTCCAAAATAGAACATAAATTATTTTGACTATAAATAATAATGTAGTATTTGTCACACGACATGAAAACTTACCAATCTGATATCTATTTGTGTTACCTAAATTTTGAAATAGAACGAATAATATAGCTAAAATAGACACTATAAAATATACCCTTGAAGGCATACACAACTGCTTTATACTTTTTGGGAAAGCCATTATGAATTACTAGCAGAAAAAAATACAATTATAAAAATAATAATAACTTTAATGTTTTCCTACTAATTGTCCTTTCCAAGGTAATGGGTTAGTAGGAGCAGGGTTTCCATTTAAAGCATTAAACGCGCTACCAGCACCATATGTAAATTGTCTACCTAAATTAATTAAATCTTGGCCTATAAAATTAGACAAAGTGCCTCCATGTTGTTTTTTCATGTGTTTTTTCTTTGTATGATTGTGTTTTCTGCCTCCTTTAAAACCTAAAAATCCTAAAAAAGGTGGGTTTGCGCCTACATTTATCATTTGTCTAGAAACGTCATTATAATATTTATTATCAAAATAATAATTAGCATCACCTGGAATACCATTTGCACCTGGTAAATTGCTTGAATTTACATATGGTTTGCCGACTAATCCATTTGGATATGGAATTCCATTGTTTCCTGTATTGCAACCACCGCCACCACTCATCATATTTGTTTTGCATTTACTACATTTACATTGTTCGCGATGTTTATGACTACCACCACCACCACTCATAAATGGTAATCCGCATCCACATCCACCACCTCGTTGTTGATTAACTGGATTTAAAAAATTGAATCCGCCAAATGGTGGTCCAGTATTTGGATAAAGTGGGTTTGCACCATTTACATTTGAAGTTGTTACAACTCCTAAATTAGAATCTCCTGGTGCAACTCCATTTGGACATTTGTAACCGCCTTTACCAGTATACGCTAATGCTGTATTTGGAACTGTAGGACCATTGTATGGATAGGCTAAGCTAAAATCCGCACCTACTGGTTTTTGAGGTGCTGCAATTACTGTTGAATTATTTCCTCCTAAATGATTACGCACGGATTTTTTAGAACACCCCCTCATTTTGTACATTTTTTGATGTTTAGATTTTTTAGTCGCGTTTTTATTACTTTTTGATTTGTAATGTTTTTGCATTTCTCTATAAAAATTATGTTATATATATTATAATAATATTTTTTATTTATTCAATATCAACATGTGTTAGAAAGTGTCTACGACAACACATTTTGGTCATATTAAGTTCATCTAAAACTTCTCCTTCAGGTGTTTTATCATGAAACTCTTTTGTTAAATATAAAACTTTGTCAACATCCATTGATTTAGCTAATTTTCTTTTACGCACTTCTTCTGTATAAAATCTATATTTATCAGCAAGAACCATACCACAAGTAAAACATTTAACAGGAATAATCATTTTCTATAGTATTTAGTTTATACTATTCTTATATTTTTTAATAATTAAATCATTTTTTTTAAATATTAAAAAGATTATATTAAAATATTCGTATATTTTATATGCCAAAAACAAATTCACGTAAACGTTATCATAAACATAAAAAGTCAAGTAGAGGTTTTTTAAAAAAACTAAGAACAACAACAAGTAAAGCAATTCCGGTAGTTGCGTCAGGATTGAAAAAGGTTGGTACAAGTGTAAAAAATATTACTGTTAAATCCAAACCAACCGTAGAAAAAGGTTTGAGTACAATCTACAAAACAGTCTTATCAGGCTTTGATTTAGGAGTAAAAGGTCTTAAAAAAGGAATTAATGTAATTAAAAATAAAACAAGACGTAATAAATCACACCGTAAACATTAAAAGGTAAACGTCAAACGTGAAACGTCAAATTTCTTTCAACTGGATTCCTTTTGTAGTCTTCACCTTTTTATGTTGTTTTTTTACTTTACTACTGACGTCACTCAAATCACTTAAAACACTAATATCAGTGTCAATGGTACTATGAAATTCATCGTGACACTTTTCACATAATGATAGTAAATTAGCTGGATTATTTTTGTGTATTTTATATCCATTATTATTTATATAGCCTTTATCATCTGCTTCTGATTGATGCTGCAAATGATGAACTTCTTTTCCAACGCGAATACCGCATTTTTCACAAAGACTCATCAATTTTTTGGAATTGAAATGTGACTCTTTAAGTGAAAGAATACTACCACCTCCTCCAGATGAATCTTTATTGTATTTCATGCGAATATTATACGCATTTTCCATAAACTCCAAAGGCAGACTCAATGATTTACACACTTCAAGACCATACATACAATTGCCTGGACCATCTTTTAATTTGCGGTCGTAAACAAGGCAGTCATTTTCTTTATCATACACAACAGACATATGTTTAATTTTCAAATTATCAATACAAGCAATTTCATCATAATTTACTATTTCATGTAAATGTGTTGCAAAAATATAACTACTTTTACATTCACTCATTTTTTGAATTCCTGCTACAAAAATACTTATTGCGGATGAAATCTCTGTACCTGAACAGAGTTCATCGCCTAATATTAAACTATTTTCATTTGCGCAACGCAAAATTGTTCGCAATTCAGACATTTCAACCGCAAACGTAGAGAGTCCTTTAAACAAATTATCGTTACCCAAAATACGTGTAAATATATATTTATAAGGCACAAAATTAAATTCACTACAAGGAACAAATAGTCCTGATTGAGCCATTATCACAGCAATACCGATGGCGCGTATTAAACTTGTTTTACCGACTGCATTTGTTCCATACAATAATATACCATCAACTGTACCATTTCCCAAGGTTATATCATTTGTTACATAATATTCATTTGTTTGTAAATGTTCTATCAAACAATGACGTATGTTCTTAGCTTCTACAAAAGATTTGGGGTTTTCTCCATGACTTTTTATAATGGTCGGCTTACAATAATTATATTTTTTACTAATGTGCGATTTTGCATACAACATATCAATAATAGTAATGAAATCAATAATATATTCTAGTTGTATTTGAAATTGTTCTCCGAAACCTTCAACAAATTTATTGAAGGCGAGCGAAATCAAATCCTTCATCATTATTTTAGTAGATGTAATTGTTTTACATATGTTGTTTATTTGTTGATTATTGATAGAACAATTAGCTGCGCTTTGTTTGTTATATTCAAAACCCTTTTTAACAATTGCAAAATCAAAATTTTTAGTTTTGGATGTCAATTTGACCTGTTGTTCGTCCTTAGGTAGACCGTCGTCCAATAATTTACAACGACGATTTGTAGCAATTAAATTATAATTATTTTTTTCTGTTTCATAAATTTTTACATATTCAGTATTTGTAGCTTTCGTAGACTTTTCTTTATTTTTAATTATATTATTTAAATATGAACGAATGCATTCCAATTGTTCTTCGGAATCTTTAATAATTTCTGTTTTCTCGTCAAGTAATTTGTCAATACCAAAATTGAAAAAGTTCACATAAAAATTATCTTCCTGGTCGCAATCTTTTGCGAGTTGTAAATTTATATTTGTTTCAATATAACTACAAATATTTTCACAATATTCTTGAATATGAAGATTATCAATTTTCATTTTTTGTAAATATTGCATGATAACAGTATCGGATTTTACAAATTCAAAAACACTTAATATCATACTAATATTTTTATGTAAATTATAAAACGCCTTTGGTGTAATTTTTTTTATAAATATTTGTCTTTCCCACTTAGATAAATCTTTTATTTGACTCAAGTTTTCTTTAAAAAATACATTGTATTTTTCATAATTTTCACTACGAAGCATATAATCAATGATATCATATTCACTTTCTAAATAACTGACATTGGTTGTAGGATTCAAAAAATTACCAATAAATTTCCGTTTTCCCATAGGAGTCAAACAACCATTCAACATTTTCAAAACAGACGAATATTTACCTGTGTAATTGTTATCATCAATGATATTCAGTTGTTTTAATGAATGATTCGCCAAAATCATTCTATCAGAAAAATTGTCAAAAAAAGGCTCTGCTATTTTATGCAGCAAATATGGGTTGTGTTGATAAACAAAATCTAATAAATAACAAAAACTCTGGGTTGCAATTGGATTATTGTAAAAATTTTGAAAAAACACGTCAAAATCGGCTATTTTGAAAAATTTAGTTAGAATTTCTTTTTGATATGTTTGTTTTTCACAATTTTGGACTCGTTGTAGCATTTTAGTTTCATTTTTACTCTCGTCACCTGTATTTATCAAATGAATTGAATTTGTTCTAATATTTACATAATTAATAATATCATCATTTTCTTCAACAGTTAGATTGGAAATCAATATAACTTCACTTGGATTATAAATTGAAATAAAACGCTCCAATTCATCAAAAGTAGTTGGATTACGCAGATAATTTTCTTTGTATTCAAAAATATTGGTTTTACCAGTAAATATATCCACGTTTGACATACCAACAATAACAACTTTTCCCTTTGTAAATTTATTGTTAATTGACTCAATCCAAATGCAGGTCAAGTTGTTTGTCAGTTTGGTTGATTCATTAGAAAAATAGGTACCTGGTGAATAAATTCCTTCAAGCGAGCGTGTTGTATTTTTGGCTGCCTCGTCTTGTTTATAAACAACGCATGTGTATCCAGCTTCTTGAATTTTACGCAAATATTTTTCAAGAAATTCTACTTTGAATCCGGCCATAACAACATCTTCTTCCCCAACACATGTATTTTTGCCAACAACATTCAATTCACAAATTTGAGAGAAATCCATTATTTTGGATTTTTTAATAACCAATGAATTTGAACATTTTATACCATAACATTCGTAAAAACTACCGACTTGCATAAGTAAAATAGTTTTATCACCATATTCATTATGATATTTTGAGCACAATTCAAAATATTCTTTTATTAAAGCCATAATAAATGACTGTATTTCTTTTATTTACTTAAAAAGATATCTTTAATATTGTCTATATAAACAATTTTATGAGAGAACTAATAGATAAATTACCGATGGATATTATTTTGCATATTATTCCTTACACATATAATTTTCAAAAAAAAGATTTACTAAATGATATCAAGAGTTACTCAGAGGCAAAAACACTATTATCTAATAATTATTACAATTATTGGATAATATTCGTACAATCTCAAGAACCCCAAGATAAATATTGGTTAATAAATGATATTTTTGCATATGCAAATAATTACAATGCCACAATGTATGGGTATGTTGATGAGTTTTATAATATATTTAAACAAAACCCCTTTTTACAAAGTAATCAAGATATAGATAGATATATTTTGAATTTGGAAAAAAAAGATGTTACTAGTCAAATCAATGTTTTTTTAGGAATGCTCACACCAGACCAACGGAATGATATTATTTGCAATTGTTCTCATTATTCAATACTATAGAAGTTTAAAAATTTGGTTCAAATCTTTTCCATTTATTATTGTAATTTGCAACAATATATGTTATATATTATTTTTTGTATAACAAATTTTATATATATATATATAAATTATATGAAAATCTCCATAACAAAACCCAATAAGCTTATACTTAAAATTTTAGTAATATTCTCAATACTAATAATTTACTATATTTTCAAAAAACGAATTGATATTACACTGATGTTTTTATTTTATGATATTTATGCTTTGTTCGGATTGTATAGACATTTTGAACCATCATATTGTTCAAACATGAAATTTGGTTTTACCCCAGTGATGCCGTTGAATTATTATGCTGACTTCAATAATACAATATTTCCAAGAATACCAAATGGAGATAATACTATAAACAGGGAAAAAATAATAAAAATTTGCGATAGAAATTTAGAATGGCTTCAGCAAAATGGTAAAATATATGAAAAAGCAAAACAAATTGAAGTGTTTCATATAGACCAACCTGATTTCAAACAAAAAGTTATGCATTATATTAAAAACGATTATCCATTTGTAATGCGTGGCGTGGATTTAAAGTGTTTTGAGACTATGCAATTTGATAATCTTATGAAAATAGCAGGAAATAATAAGGTGTATATGAGTCCAAGCACAGAAGAAAGTTGCCCAGATAATGTTTTTACTGAACTAAAAAATATTATTGAAAACAAATGTTATATAACAAATTCTACTAATTTATTTTATTATCATAAAGATTTATTACCTGATTCTGATATGGATATTATTAAAAATATAATTGATGGATATATGTCAAATGATAGTAAACAATTATTTTTAGGCGTAGTAAAAGGAAACGGTACTGCTTTACACGCAGCTTATACAAATAATTTTTATTTAATGATACAAGGAGAGAAAAAATGGACTTTTTTTAATCCTAACCAATTAGCATTTTTATATCCATCGTTTCAGAAAAAAGGAATTTATATGGCATCAGAATCAAGATTATTAAATGTGGATACATATGAATTATTGGAGAAATTTCCATTAATAAAATATGCTGAACGTTATGAAATAGAATTAAAGGAACGGGATATTTTGTATAATCCAATGTCTTGGTTTCATTCAGTTTATAATAAAACCGATATATCAGTTGCTTGTTCTACGCGATGGTCAAAATCGTTTTCAATTCCTGATAACCGTATGTTACGATATGGACACATGATAAATCCTGAACTTAGAAGCTATGTTAAGGATATATTTATAAATACAGGGGTATTGGGTATATCACATATTGATGAACATAAACATATGATTGGAGAAAAAGACCCTGACGCGGTGCCATATTGGGATAAATATACAAATGACTCGCACAAGTTATGCAAAGATGAAGATTGTTCACCACATTGGCATAAAAATAAACGGTAATTATTTTACACTTTTGCACATTAGACAATTATAGATAAATACATAGAAAATTTCATCTTGTATTCACCGACAAACGCGTTTTATGGTGGATTTTCTTCTATTTTCCAAATACTACTTGTCGCAATATTATCGGGTATAGTACTACGTCGTCCATATGGTTTTGGGCGTGAATCATTATTTTTTACCTGAATATCACTCTTATAGTCATTACAAACATCGTTCATTCGTGCAATCAAATACTGTGTTGTCCTTGAATCTAAGTTGAGGGGATTACTATGTAATAATCTATTTCCGCGGTATTGATCTATTATAAAGTCTGCCATATAGCTTGCTAAATCCGTCAACTCTTGATACATCTCTTGAGTTATACTAGGGTTTATAGATACAACTGTATCATAATTTAAATCAAAATGTATATTATCAGAAGTAACTGGTATTACATTACAATCATATTGTGCACACAATCTCCAACGAATTCCAATTACTGTGCTCCTTTGAGGTAGTTCATTTTGACTATGGGATGGCCCTTTTTGTCCAACTCTTGCGCTGGCAGTATTTGTTGTAAAATGTAATGTATTATGTGCATACCTTTTACCTAATATAGGAATATTATTTTGCAACTCGTATTTAAAAAAATTTATAACTATGTTTTCAAGATCATCATCATCTATATATGAATTAACTTGTGCGGTTAATCTTGAATTTACGTCTCCAGTTAGAGCTCTATAATTACCTGGATGATTATGAATTTGATTTGTCATATAATTTGACAGTTGATTTTGTAAATCATTATTTGAATATATATTGCTTAATATGTGATTATATGTTTGAACTGGTGTATATGTTTGGTTATTTTCAACCGCGTTATAATCCATACAAATTTTAGTACCTCCTTTTAATTTATTATTTATTTTGATAATAAATGACCCTACTAAAGAAATATTTTTATCATCATTTGGAATATAAGTAATTATCATATTAGCCACATCAGATTCAAGTAGACTTGTTGTATTTAAATTATCATAAGAGTCACCTCCTATTTTACGTCGTCGCGATATTTTGTTTCGTCGCGCTATTTTGTTTCGTCGCGATATTTTACGTCGTCGCGATATTTTGCGTCGTCGCGATATTTTGTTTTGTTTCATATATAATATATAATATAATTATATATATTATATTTTTCTAAAATATAAAGGAAAATGATAGTTTCTCTTGAATTAAGTAGTTAAAATTTATATCGTATTCCATAATAAACAATAAGAATTCTACGATTTCACGGTAATTTTCGGCCTCTAATAATTGAATACATATAAATTATTTTGGGTCAATAACAACAAAATGGTCATCCTTTTTGAACAATAATGTACTTAAAATAAATTTTTTTGATTGAATATACCAATCCGCAGGTATTATATGAAGTGTATAAAATAAAAATTTAATTATAATTAATAAAATCGTTGCGTAGAATGGTATATCTTTTTTGGCATTATGTTCATAAAGTATTTCATGTTTATATTTTTCATTATAAATAGAAAATTCTACTGAAAAACTATTTTCTTTGTTTTTGTACATAAATTTATAACCATACGCTAATGTATTACTCTTATTTAATTTCCAAACAAATTTTTTAAAATCACTTCTTTTTGCATCTAAAAAATTCATCATTTGAATTATAGTACTATTCTCATTATGAGTAAATATGTCAACATCAATATCACTTGAATTAGGAAAATAATCTCCTCTTTGTATACTACCAAAAAAATATAATTTAGTATCTAAATAATTGCTTAATTTTAAAAAAAAATTTTTTTCGTCTTCTGTTAATTTATTTCTTGTAGTTTCCATGTTATATTAGCAATGGAAAATAAAAGTTTCAAAAATAAAAACCACTCACTCATTTATTTTATAGTTCTTCTTCTTTGTCTTTCATAAAATTATGTAACATTGTATCTTTATTGTTGTTACTAATTTCGCCGGTTAACATTGCAGATTCATATAATTTTCTTAAAATATCATTTGGAGCATTACTACCAATTTTAATTAAATGGTGCTCTCGTAAATATTTTTTTACGTCAGTAATTGATTTTTCCTTCAATTCTTTTTGTGCTACAATTACTTTTTTTCTTGTATTTCTATCTTTTAATAAAACCCCTACAGTCTTTTTTATTTTTGATTTGCCTAGAGTATATTTTCTACGAATTGTTTTTTTACAAATTTGTTTTATAGTATTTGCTGTATTTGCTGTATTTGCAGCATGTTCTGGTTTTTGGTTATCTTTATTTTCTATATTTCCTATGCGTAATGTGCTTTGTTTAGCATGTTCAATATTTTGATTTACTAATGGAATGACTATTTGTTGTGGTTGAGGTTCAGGTTGATGCTGTAGCTCAGGTTGTGGTTGATGCTGTGGTTGATGTTGTGGTTGAGGTTGATGCTGTGGTTGAGGTTGATGCTGTAGTTGAGGTTGATGTTGTTGTTTTTGTTTTTCTCTGATTTTTTCTCTCAATGTGTTCAATTTTTTTTCTCTTTCACTATTATTACTATTATTACTCTGTGTAGTTGTGGTACACGCGCTATTGGTTACATTATTTGTTGGACTAATAAAATCTCTATTTCTCTGTGTTTTGTTCCATTCGCGCATGGTTGGTTTCATTCCACCTTTTAATACACCATAAGGAACAATGTTATCAACCCTGTATTTTAAATTTACAGGTAAATCATTGTTAATTTTCAATGCTTGCGTATCTATTTTAATTAATGGTTCTTTCAAATCATCTGGCAAATCATTATATACAAAAGGGGAAGAAACTTGTGAAGATGAAGCTAATGAAGTATAATTTTTTAAGGTACTTCTTTGCAGTTCTTCTCTCCTTTTTTCCTTTTGTTTTTCATAGAGTGTTTTTTCGTCATTTATTTTTTTTTCCTTTGATAAGCTTTGTAAATAACTGATAGAATCTTTAAACTCATCAGAATATTTAAAAATATCGCTGTTATTACTATTAGTATTGGTATTAGTGGATTCCAACTTGTTTTCATTATTATTTCTTTCAATATTATTATTGCTACTACCATTACCACTACCACTACCACTACCGTCCCTAGAACCACTACCAGTTGTAGTTTTTGATTCAATATTATTTTCACGATTTTTATGCTCTTTTATTCTTTTAAGTAATTTATTTTTTAAAACATTCGGAGAAATCAAAGGAGTAGATATTTGTTTTGTAATTTTCTCTCTCTTCTTTTTAGTTTTACCTGCTCCATTTATTGAAAATAAAGCAGGATTTATTTCTATTCTTTTATTTGACATTTTATTGTAATATAACTTATAATTTATAAAATTATATTACAATAAACTATTAAATTTTAATTAAATTTTAATTTAATTGTACATTGAATATTGCAATTGTTTTTTAATTAAACTATTATTACGAAGTTTTTCGGTTTCGTTGTTTTTCAAATACATTTTCAAACCATTATCTAAATCTTCCAATATTAATTTCCTTTTTTCTGATTTATCTTTACAAAATACTCTTTTACTATGTGCAATTTTTGTTTTTGCTAAAAGACTTTCAATGTCTCTCCCATAAAATTTAAAATAATCAATATTTTTTTCAAACCATTGAGGCGTTATAGCGTTTTCATTTTCACATACAGACCATTCAATTTCTTTTACCTTTTTAATAAATATATCATGTAAGTCTTTTCCGGAATACTCATCAGTTTTAAATCTCCACGCAAACCGAGATTCAAGTCCTTGGTTATAATTAAAAAAACACTGGTTTAATTCATTTTCATAACCTGCTATGATTACCATCAAATCTTGTTTATGATTACTAAGTGCTTCACATAATGTATCTATACATTCTTTTGAAAAGGAATCCTTTTTATCACTATTTCCAAGCGAATATGCTTCATCAATAAAAAGAACACCTCCTAACGACTCTTTAATAACATCTCTAGTTTTCAACGCAGTTTGACCAACGTAACCAGCAATAAGGTCACTTCTGGTTACTTTCTTAAACGTATCTTTGGATAGAAGACCAATATTTGAGAAAATTTTACCTATTATTTTGGCTATTTCAGTTTTGCCGGTACCTGGCTCACCATAAATTACAGTGTGCATAAAATCGTGGGAATTATTGTGGAGTTCTTGTATAAAATAAATAATTTGCTCAACAATATTACATTTTAATTCATTCATTCCTATCATATTGTTCAATTGAATTAAAGGCTCTTTTATTTTATGTAACGACTCCATATTAATATTATAACAAAAATTTGGCCGTATTTCATATTTTTCAATAAGTTCCAATAAATGTCCTATATTATTAACTTGTACAACGATATTGATATTAACAATTTCATCATCAATTTTTTGACTACTTAATCCGAGGCTTTTGTCACAATCATGTTTTATATTATTAAATGCTCTTTTTAGAATTGGAGTAGACATAGGACTTTTCACAGGAACAGGTATGAAACTTTTTCTATTTGTTATGCTACTATTATTATTATTTTTATTATGAACTAATTTTTTTAAATAATTATTGAACATTACTATTTTTAAGGGATTCATATAGTAGTTATAATTATCACGATTATAGTTACATTCATTCATAATAAATGTTAAATAAAATACAGCTTAATTTTTAAACCTTTTTCATTTATTTAACATTTATTTAACATTTATTTTTATGCAATAATATTAACATTTTAAAACAATATAAAAATAAATTGAAATAATAAATATACCTTTAATGATGTCAAACAAACCAATTTATACTGAAAAAATGAGTTTTGAGAAAGATATTAACTTTGAACAATTTGATCTTGAAAATGATCAATACATAGAAACACCGTGGAATATCATAGAATCTTATTTTAGAGGACAACATTTGGAGAGGTTAGTTAGACATCAACTGGAATCATATAACAATTTTGTAGGTTATCAAATTTCAAAAACAATAGAAATGTTTAATCCTGTTCATATTGCATCAGAACAAGATTATGACCCAAATAATAAAAAATACTCATTAGAGATTTTTGTTACGTTTGAAAACTTTCAAATTTACAGACCACAAATACATGAGAACAATGGTGCAATAAAATTAATGTTTCCACAGGAAGCAAGACTTCGTAATTTTACTTATGCTTCGTCTATGACAGTGGATGTCAATATTAAATATGTTGTAAGAACTGGTAGCGAATTAGAAAACACACAAATATTTTACAAAACATTACCTGGAATACATATTGGCAAGTTACCAATTATGTTGAAATCAAATATATGTGTATTGAACCAATATAAACATTTTGAGAATACACAAACCGGCGAGTGTAAATTTGACGCCGGCGGTTACTTTATTATCAATGGTTCTGAAAAAACTGTTTTAGGACAAGAACGTGCTGCTGAAAATAAGGTATATTGTTTTAATGTTTCAAAAAATAACACAAAATATACGTGGATAGCAGAAATAAAATCGGTCCCTGATTTCAAATGTATATCACCAAAACAAATTAATATGATGATAAGTTCTAAAAATAATGGTTTCGGTAATCCAATATTTGTTCAAATACCGCGCATCAAACAACCAATTCCTTTGTTTGTTGTATTTCGTGCGCTGGGTATTATATCGGATAAAGAAATATGTGAAAAGATTTTGCTAGATATATCAGCTGATGGAAATAAAAAATTATTAGAGGCTTTGCAAGGTTCTATTATTGATTCAAATAAATATTTATCAAAAGAGGAGTGTATAAAATATATTACAAGTTTTGCTATGTATACTCCTATTAATATGGATAGAGAAACAGGTGCTAAGAAAAAAATGGAATTTACCATGGATATATTAAACAATGATTTGTTTCCACATTGTCATAATGCTATTCAAAAAATATATTTCTTGGGTTACATGGCAAATAAGCTTTTACAAGCAAATTTTGAAATGATTAAACAAGATGATAGAGATTCATTTGTTAATAAACGAATTGATTTAACAGGAACCCTCTTGAATAATTTGTTTAGAAATTATTTCAATAAACTGGTAAAAGATATGGAGAAACAAGTCATTCGTGAAATTAATACAGGTTCATGGAAATCAAAAGACGATTATGAAAATATTATCAATTTTACAAATATATGCAAAATAATTAAATCAACTACTATTGAAAATGGTTTAAAGCGAGCACTAGCAACAGGCGATTTCGGTATTAAACATACAAATTCAAATAAAGTTGGTGTAGCTCAAGTTTTGAATAGACTTACTTATGTATCTAGTTTGAGTCATGCACGAAGAATATCAACACCTACTGATAAAAGCGGGAAGCTTATTCCTCCGCGTAAACTACATAATACGTCATGGGGAATGGTATGCCCTGCAGAAACTCCAGAAGGTCAATCAGTTGGCATTGTAAAAAATCTAAGTTATATGGCTCATATAACAATTTATTCAAATTCTTTATCATTATATGATTATGTTATGCCTAGTATAATTAGTATTAATGACATAAATAAATCAATTGAATTACATAGTAAAGTGAAGGTATTTATAAATGGTGCATGGGTTGGTATTACAAATGAACCAGAAGAACTATACAACTCTTTAAAGGAAAAAAAGTACAAGGGTATAATCAATATTTATACTTCCATTATATTTGATTTTAGAAATAAAGAAGTGCGTGTTTGTAATGATGGCGGTAGATTAATGCGACCATTGTTACGAGTAAAAAATAATAATATTTTGATTACAAATACAATGATAAATAAATTAAAAAATAGTGAAATAAATTGGGATAATTTATTAGTCGGATATGATAATAATGACTCTGCAATAGAATATATTGATTCTGACGAACAAACATGGTCAATGATTGCAACCAAACCAAAAGATTTGATACAAAAAGGCGACAGGACATACAAATATACTCATTGTGAAATCCATCCAAGTACGATTTTCGGAGTATTAGCATCATGTATTCCATTTCCTGAACATAATCAGTCACCAAGAAACTGTTATCAATGTGCGCAAGGTAAACAAGCCATGGGTGTTTACGTTACTAATTATGAGAATCGTATGGACAAGACTGCTTATGTATTGAATTATCCTAGTAGGCCTTTAGTTGATACGCGTGTTATGAATTTAATTCAGCTAAATAAAATTCCATCAGGAACAAATGTTATTGTTGCTATTATGACACACACTGGTTATAATCAAGAAGATTCACTGTTATTCAATAAAGGGTCTATTGATAGAGGACTATTTGTTACAACTATTTATCATACTGAAAAAGACGAAGATAAACAAAAAATAAATGGTGACGAAGAAATTAGATGTAAACCCGACCCAAGTAAAACAAAAGGAATGAAATTTGGTAATTATAATAAAGTAAATAGTAAAGGCGTGATACCTGAAAACACATTAGTAGAAAATCGCGATATTATTATTGCAAAAGTGACTCCTATTAAAGAAAACAGGAATGACCATACAAAAGTAATTAAATATGAAGACCAAAGTCGTATTCATAGAACTGCTGAGGAAACTTATATTGATAAAAATTATATTGATAGAAATGGGGAAGGTTATAATTTTGCTAAAGTAAGATTGAGAATAGTAAGAAAACCTGTAATTGGTGATAAATTTTCATCACGTCATGGACAAAAAGGAACAATCGGTAATATTATTCCTGAAGCTGATATGCCATTTACTGCGAATGGTCTGAAACCGGATATTATTATTAATCCACATGCTATACCATCTCGTATGACTATTGGACAATTAAAAGAAACTGTATTGGGTAAGGTGCTTGTAGAATTGGGTCTGTTTGGAGATGGAACATCGTTTGGACAATTTGAAGTAAAAGATATATGCGACGAATTGATTAAATTAGGATATGAAGCTCATGGAAATGAGTTGTTACACAATGGTTTAACAGGTGAACAAGTGGAATGCAGCGTATTTATGGGACCAGTATTTTATCAAAGATTAAAACATATGGTTAATGATAAAGCACACAGTCGCTCCATTGGTCCTATGGTAAATTTGACTAGACAGCCTGCTGAAGGTCGTAGTCGTGATGGTGGCTTGAGGTTTGGAGAGATGGAAAAAGATGCGATGGTTTCACATGGTGCTGCGCGATTTACACGTGGTAGAATGTATGATGCATCAGATAAATATTCTGTACACGTTTGCAAGAAATGCGGGTTAATTGCAGCCTATAATGATGAAATGCGTATTCATCATTGTAGAGTATGTGATAACAGGTCAGATTTTGCGTATGTAGAAATACCTTATGCCTGTAAATTATTATTCCAAGAATTGAATACAATGAATATTGCGCCGAGAATTATTACTGACAATTGATAACAACTTTTGGAAAAAGTTGTGCAAAACACTAAAACCTGTAAATTATTTTAAAATATAATAACTATTTTTTATTATATTTTATATTTTTTTATTTTTATGTGTAGTATTTCAACATAACAATACCAGACCCACAAGCAATACTGGTTCTTCCGTATGTTCCATTATTTCCCCAAGTATTGAAACCAAGATAGTTTTTTTTCATTTTCTTTATATATTTTAATATTTTAATATTTTTACTTTTATTTTTAAAATTGCAAGTGGTTTCAAAAGCTATCTTGTAAACTTAGTAAATTTTTACAATCAGAATATTTTTTCATCAAAGTATGATAATAATGATTTGGGTTATCTTTTATTTTATAATCCCAAGGCCAAAATTGATGGACTGCTAAAGTAGTTTGATTATTATACACTTCTCCTACACAAAAACAAAGTGCTTTTTCATATGAAGGTTTATTAACTAAAATATTATTATAGTTTGTACTAAAATATAAATCTTCATATTCGTTATTATAAGGTATTTTTTCTATAATTTCAAGCATCTTCTTTTTATTTCTTAAACTAAAACCTCCGTTTCCAATAAAATCACAATTTTTTGTTGGCTGATAATTACTCCTTAACCATGGTGAACCAACGTAATCATAATTCAAATACTCATTTATCATATGTGAATTTTCTTTTAAAATTATTGAATCTGTTTGAAATACTAAAAATATTTCTGTCTCAATGTGTTGATATATTGTATTTTTATTAGCTAATAAATGACTGTATGTTTCTTGATTCAAATTATCAACATATAAATTTACTAATGAAATTCTATTCTTGTATAAACTGTTCAATTTTTCAACTATCTCATTTGCATATTCATTATTATTTTTTCCATGGAATAATATAATTCTCCATTCATCAGATAAACAATCACAAACGTTGTTTAATACAAATTCTAATGCTTTATGTTTACGCGGTTCAACAATAATTGCTGTGTATTTAAACATATTCATATGCTTTTATATTTTTATATATTTAAAAAGTTTTTATACCTTAATTTTAAATATTTTTATATTTATATGAGTTTATGCAAATATAAAAATGCTTTAGGTGAGCCTGGTAAAGGCGTTCATTCTTATCGTTTGTTTGGTGTTTCAATTGCAGATGTTATTATGACAATTGTAGGTGCATTTTTAATATCCTATTTTTTTAAGTTGTCATTTGTAAAAACGTTGTTGGTATTGTTTTTAACAGGAATCGTTTTGCACAAATTGTTTTGTGTAAGAACAACAATTGATAAGCTACTTTTTCCATATCCACCTTTAGAAAAGGTGGAGCCAAACTAACGGTTTTTATATTGAGTCAACCTTTACGCCTTTTCTCATTCAAAACGCCTATCAAAATCAATTAATTTGAATTGGAATTATTTAATTATTTTATTTGATATTATTATAAATAATGTTTAACGGACAAGCAGAACAAGATAAATTTGTTTTATCAATGCTCAATTACAAAAAAAATGGGTTTTTTTTAGAGTTAGGTTCAAACCATCCTATAAGTTGTAATAATACATTTATTTTAGAAAAAGAATATAATTGGAATGGTATTATGGTTGAATATGATAATTATTGGTTAAATGAATATAAAATTCATAGACCAAATAGTATTCATGTAATTGATGATGCGCAACAAATTGATTATAGTTTACTATTAAAAACAAATAATGTACCACAAAACATAGACTACTTACAAATAGATTTAGATGTAGATAATTCTTCAACGTTGAACACATTATTGAAAATAGATGAACAACTACTTAGTGAATATAAATTTGCAACCATTACCTTTGAACATGATATATATTCAAGCGACGATGAAAATGATATTTGGGGAATAACCAGAAAAAAGTCCAGAGAAATTTTTGAAAACAGAGGATATGTCCTAGTATTTCCAGATGTACAACTACCATCTAATACATCATATAGAGGAAAACAATGTGGTGCGTTTGAAGATTGGTATGTTCACCCAGATTTAGTTGATGTTGACTTGATTAATAAATACAAAACAGATAAATCAACTTTTTTTAAGAACATAACATATTACTAACATATTTATTATTGAAACTAATCTCTTATATTGTAAAAAGAAGTAAAACCTTCTTTTTACATTATTATTTTTATATTGTCGTTTTAAATGAAGAAAAGGTGTAAAAAAGGTGGAGCCAAACTAACGGTTTTTATATTGATTCTATATTGAGTCCACCTTTAGAAAAGGTTGTTTTTTGGCTCCACCTTTTCTAAAGGTGGAAAGGTAGATTCTTCGTAAAAAATTTTATAATTATTTTTGTAATGACTTGAAAACATATCGTAAACAATACTAAATTTCCCATTCATTCCTTCATAACTACTTTTATCAATATTATCAACAATTGCTTTATCTTGCTTTAATGTATTATACATTGTGTTATACGTTATTTTATCTCCAATATAATTTATCAGACTTTCAAATGGATACAATAAATAAAAATTATTTTTTTCATGATAATAACTCCAGTAACTACGATACGCTTTTACAAATAATTTTGTCTTAAATTTTGAAATAGGTAACGCGTGTGTTATAATGGTTGAAGACATACTTCCAAATTGAACTCTTGCTACAGTCGTATGAGGTAAAATATATTCATTTTCAACTGTAATATTGTCAAAATTATAAATTTTATTCACAAGAGAATTCTCTCCAGACATATACTGATAAATTATTTTATAATGATTTTCATAATCATCCATTTGCAATATTTTTGAGTTGTACAAAGGATTTGGGCTTTTTCTATTTCCAAAATTATGAACGAAACCTATATGACAAATATCCAAACTGTTCATAGTAACGAATTTTGCGTTATGTTCAAAATCTTCCGATAAACAAACAACTCTTTGCAATTTATCATTAAATTCGGGTTCAGTAAATATAAGAGACTCGTCTATTTGCATTTTCATTTCTTCATTTTGAAGAGGCACGCTATTCAAATAAACTATATTGCCTTTTTCAACAACTTTAAAACAATCTATATTATGCGATTGCGATTCAATATGAGGTAATTTTGGTATTTGGAGTAATTCACCATTACAACCATCAAAAATATATCCATGATAAGGACAAGTTATAGTATTTTTACACGTTTTACCTAGCATAAATGAAGAACCTTGGTGACTACAACTATCCCTCATACCATAATACAAAGACGAGTCTTTCCATACAATATAATTTACATCTCTAATAGTTACTCTCTTAGGTGTTTTATTAAAATCTTTTGAAAACCCAATTGGATACCATGTTAGTTGTCCTCGCTGGTTTGGTGGTTCTAATCGGGGAAAACAACCAAAATAACGCTGTTCTCTTTTTTTTTCGGGTTGAATTACTACATTTTCTTCAATGATTATTTCTTCACTTTCTTTTTGAATTTTATTCTTAATGAATTTATTTGTGTTTAAAAAGCTATGGCAGTTATTTAAAAAATTAAATAGAATAAATATTTTTATTAAATTATACATGTATCACTGCTAATTATACTATATAAATATATTTAAATAGTATAATTTAATATTAAAATAATATTATAAACTTAACTATTTAAATATAACGAAACACGGTATAATATAAAAGACTAATGTTCTTAAAAATAAGTTTTCTTTTTTTATTAGTAATAAACAAAACATATTGTTTTCAATTTATAAACAACAAAAAAATAATTAAAATTAACAAAAATAAATTGCAAATGATTACAAATGATAAGGATTACTCAAAAGATTTACAATTAATTCATAACTACAAATTTTATTTTACAAAAGAAAATTATAATGATGTTATGGAAGACTTATTAAACAATAAATTATCTAAAATTTATATAGATAATAAATACAACCAACTTGTTAGTGTAGATAATTTACCATCAGATGATATGTTATATAATCATTATCATTTGAGTGACATTAATGAAGCACTAGTTCCTAATTTAATTCAAAAAACGTCAGAAATGCATGTTCCATTGTATTTTGCAAATTTTATTCCACAAAGTATAACCAATATGCAAAATCTTGCAGGGGAATTTTTAACCCTAGCAAGTTATGCATTACCAATATTCTTTTTACTTTCTTTTTTAGCTTCATTATATCGTGCTAATACAATGCAAGGTGGTGTGAATCCAAGGTTGAACAGTAGAATGAGAGGAGGAGGACCCACAACACCATTCAGTTTTCCCTCTAAACAAAAAGAAAACGATTTATTTGTTAAACCGAATGTCACTCTCTCAAGCTGGGCAGGAAGTCCAGAAGTTATTGAAGAATGTAAGGAAGTTATTTCTTATATTGAGAAAAAAGAGTTATATAAAGCAATTGGTGCTGACATGCCTAAGGGCATTTTGTTGGAAGGACCGCCAGGTACTGGTAAAACATTATTGGCGAAAGCGATTGCAACTGAAACGAATTCAACTTTTGTCTCTATTTCTGGTTCAGAGTTCGTCGAGCTATTTGTCGGTATGGGAGCTTCACGTGTTAGAGAATTGTTTGATACAGCTCGTCAGAATAGGCCGTGCATTATATTTATTGATGAGATTGATGCAGTTGGTAGACAGCGTGGAGCTGGAATAAATATGGCCAATGATGAGCGCGAGCAAACATTGAATCAATTACTATATGAAATGGATGGTTTCAACAACAACGATGATATTGTAGTTATGGCAGCCACAAATAGAAGAGATGTATTAGACCAAGCTCTACTTAGACCAGGTAGATTTGATAGAATCATTAGAGTTCCTGTTCCAGATAAATTTTCAAGAGAGAAAATCCTAGATTTTTATATTAAAAATAAGAAAACTGACAAGCCATTTGACATAAAAGCTATTGCTGAACTCACTGACGGGTTTTCAGGTGCACAACTAAAAAATTTAATCAATGAGGCCGCTATATTATCTGCGCGAAATAATGAAACCATAATTCAAGAAAAATATATTTTTGAATCCTTTGAAAAATCAATTGTTGGTTTAATAAGAAATAATGCTGACGTAGAGCCTGTAACAAAGCAAAGGGTTGCAATACATGAGAGTGGTCATGCATTATTATCAATAATATTCAAAAAATATTTTGACTTTCAAAAAGCATCTATTCAACCTACGTATAATGGAGCTGGTGGTTACACAATTTTCGCTGAAAAACCCGAAATAAAAGAGGGAGGTTTGTACACTAAAGATGTTTTACATAAACGTTTAATTGTTACTTTAGGTGGTAAAGCAGCAGAAAGTATATATTATGGCGATGATTTTATTTCATTAGGAGCAAATGAAGATTTGAGACAAGCCAATGGATTAGCACGACGCATGATTGGTAATTTCGGTATGGGAGACAAGTTAGAAGTGTTTTTTAATGATAATATTGGAGACGAGTCAAATCCATTTTTAGGTAGAAGTTTAGGAATGGGTGGTGATAAATATTCTCAAAATACAAAATATATTATGGATAAAGAGTCATTAAATTTGGTTAAAAATGCATACAGCGATGCAAAATATATATTAAATCAAAACTACGATAAATTAATTGAATTTTCAGAATTATTAATGAATAATACAATTATTATGAGCAAAGATATTGATGAATTTATTTAACTTATGAATAATACTATTCTATATCATTCTTAATTTACTAATAATAAAAGTAACAACTGCAAACAACGTTCCACCCCACAATGTGTCTAAAATAACTGTTAAAATGGACCAGTTTTTAAATAACGCATAATTCGTAGTTTCAAAAACACCATAAATTAATATTCCCAATAAAAATGCATCATATGGACTTCTTTTGGGTTTAATGATAAAATAATTCAATCCAAATATTAAAAATATGTAACATAAAATGACGCCCAAAAGATTCACTTGCAGTTGTGAACCTTGAACTATTTTGACTTGATTTTCAAAGTATTTTTTTATTAAATTCAAATAAACAAAATCAATTACTACAAAAAGAATAGCACTTATTAAAAATAGTATATTAAACATTCAAATATATATAATAGTAATATTTAAAATTTACTAAGATTGTTAATAATTTTTAATAAATTTAGTAATCTCAATATAATTTTATTATTGTGATAATAATATTATTTATTATATATATATTATATATTATTATTATGTCTAGAAGCATTGGTTATACAAATAGTATAAGTGGCAATTTCTCTCAATTTTATCCTGTAGGCGGCGATTTCAAGGGAAAAGCTTTAGGTGGCGGCTTTCAGGGTTATATGCCACAGCAAGTTCAGACAACTGAAAAAGGTTCATATGGTAGTAACGTTTTTGAAAATATTCGTTTTACTTTAAGACAAGCTTGGAATACAACTTATAAGGAACAATTAAGAAAGGGTGCTAAGGTGAATCCAGAATCTATAGGAAAATTGTCATATAGTAAAAGACAAATCATTACACCTTTTCGTGCAGTAAACAATGCTGGCGATTTATTATGTCGTGACAGTTATTCTTGTGGCGGACCTTGCCAAACATTTCAAAGTAGACCTCAAATAAAGGGGTTAAGACAACATTTTGGTTCAGTATCAACTTCTTGTGTTCCAAGTAATATTTATAATGCATACCAATTAAATGCAACAGTTCCTGCTGGTGCATGCAATGTAAAATTTGTGTATGACAGTTCAGATTATACCACGTACTTGAAACAACGTGCAATGGTAACCAATTATAACGATAAATCATTTGGAGGAAATGATTCAAATACAAGTCAAAGCGCTTATAGAGCTATTAGAAGATATTAAAAATTTATTTTATTATAAAAATACTATTTTGTACTAATATATTATATATTAATACAAAATATGAATCTTTTTACATATAAACCAACACCAACCAGAAGAAGAAGACCTATTATATCCGATACTTTAAATGAAATTAGAAAACATAAAACATTAGATAATGAATATAAAACACGAGTTCCGTGGCTGGCTCAAAAGTTTTTAAACTCATCATCATTCTCTGATGAAACAAAACTAGCAGTTCTTAAAAGAGTTGAACCTAAAACCGCGGAAACATTACAAAAATATATAAATACAAGTAATTTAGTTTTAGATACAAGGGATAACTTAAATGATTTTCATAGAAATTTAACCGAAAAAGTACCTGGTTCAAAACCTGCATATAGAGAGTTTAAAAAATATTCTTATGGTGGAAAATCTAAGAAAAACAAAAACAAAAGAACAAAAAACCAGAGAAATAAACCAAAACAATTAAGTAAAACTTTAAGAAAGAAAAATAAACAAAATAAATATACAAGATATGAAAAAACAAAAAACTGAATTTAATAGTTGGTCAATCAGTTATTTAACAGAAATATTTCAATGCAGCAAATGTAAAAAAAGAAATAATGTAGCATCATCTTTGAAGAGCGAAGAGAGAAAACCACAGTTTCAAAATTGCATGTATTGTGGAAATCCTAACTATATAAAACAATAGAAGAATAGAACAATAGAAAACAAGATAAATAAATATATATTATATTGTAATTATATAATAATATAATATAAATGACAACTCCATATAGTGTAACTACATCAAAAGGTTCAGTATCCTATAATAACTATGTTAATGCACCAATTGTAGGACCATTAAGCACAAATCAATATCCAAATGTATTACCATATCATAGTTATGGTACTTTAACAGGACGAAGCCCCAACCCACCATTATTTTATCCAATGCAACAACCAGTTTATTCAGATATGATGTCAAATGCTAGACAACAGTATTTAAGAGTTCCTACAAAAAGACAGGATATCAACAGTCCGAATATAAGAAAAGGATTAGACAAATATGTTGAGCAAGGTGTTTTAGACGCAGGACTACAAAATATTGGTGTGTTAAACCCTTCCCCTCCAACTATGTTTTATTCATCTTGTTCAGGTCGTCGTTTTAATGTTTCTACTCATACCAATTATATTGAGCCAATCCCCTCATCTATGTATGTTAATATATTAAAAAGAACAGCTGTAGGTAAATCTGGGTTTAAAGTAGGGTTACCTTTGTCTGACCCAATCTCAACAAAAAATTATTATCCAAGTGGAACAAGGTCAACAATACAACGTATGCGTTCTGGAGGATGTACTGCGCCAAAAAAGAAAGGTTCCATTTATAATTATAGTTTACAAAATGGTGCGGTTTGTGGATGGGGTTCTTTGCCAAGACAAAATTATTAACTGTTTGTTTTGAAAATTGAGAGTTTGCAATTTCTAAATTTCTAAATTTCTAAATTATTTATAAATTTAGAAATAAAAAAAATATTTACATAACTTATAATAATGCAAGGTTCATATAATGATTATTTAGCTAGCGGTGCTTTTAGAACGACTTCTTTTGGAAATGTAACTGGTTTAGGAACATCAGCAAGAACTGCTGGTGCTATTATATTAGGCGGACCTCGTGCAGGCGCAGGTTCTTCATATAGAATTTATGCTTATTTAACTCACAAAGGAATAGCTGATATTGCTTTATCAAACATTGGACAAATTGCTCGTGCAAACAGTTATCGTTTTGCAAATAGTTCTAGAAACTATACCTTTGGACTTTAATTCTTTAACGTATAAATGTTGTATTTCTATAAATTCTGTTTAAATTATAGAAATAATGTTTATTAATTATATAAAATATGATTGGTCCTTATTTAGTTGAATTTTTGGGCACAATGTTTTTAGTTTATGTTGTTCTTGCTACTAATAATTTTTTATTAATAGGTCTTGCTTTAGCATTGAACGTATTTTTAGGTGGACAAATTTCGGGAGGTGCATTTAATCCAGCGGTAGCGTTTGCTTTATATACATCAGGTAAATTAGACAAATCAAAATTGCTACCATATATTATTGTTGAAATACTAGGAGCTTTAGCAGGATTTTATGCTTATAAACATTTTGTGACTAACAATTAATTATTATAATAATACATAACTTCTAATAATAAATTATAATTTCTTATTATTTATTATAATTTCTTATATTAATATATATATAACATAAATGCCAAAAAAACATAATAGTCGTCGTCGTTTGAAAGGTGGATGGTTAGATTCTTTGGGACAAACATTTAGTAGCTGGGGGAATTCTATATCGCAAGGTGCGTCAACTGCATGGGAAAAAACAAAGAATGCTAGTAGTAATATGATGACTTCATCACCTTCAACACCTTCAACACCTTCAACATATACAGCTCCAACATATACAGCTCCAGCACCTTCACCCCCTACAGACTCATCAAATTATAGTAGTAATGACGGTAGTTATGGTAGTACTGGTGGGAAAAGACTAAGAAAAGGTGCAAGAAAATCAAAAAGAACAAGAAAGGTCAAACGTGGTGGATACAGAGATAACGTTTCACTTACAAATTTAGCTTCCAGTGCAGCACCGTTTGCAGGACAAACCGCTAAGGCTCACAATTTGGTTGGGGGTAAAAAGAGAAAGAGAGGAACAAGAAGAGGAAGACATTAAACCAGCGAAATATATATAAAGTTATTTATTTATGTACATTCAAATGATGAATTGTAATATACATAAATATATTGGAATAATTCATTTATGTGGATTTATAATAGAAAATATTTATGGATTTCTTATTGGTAAGATTATTTTTTTTGATAAATTATACATAATTAGTTTCGTATCTATTCCATTTTCTTGGGTAATATGTAACGATGAATGTATTGTCTCTTACATAATGAAGAAAGTGGAAAACAAAAATTATATATTAGGAAGTGAACCTGAAAATGTAAAAGATATTAGTAATTTGTTTACAAATGAACACCAATATATGATTTTTTATAATATAAATACTTTACTCAGAATATGCTCAGTAATTATTGTTAATGAAAGAACAACAAAACTGAGTTGTGTAATTTTTATTCCAACTTGCATATTATATTTATATTATAATTATGATATAACATATAAAATAAATTATAGAAAGAAATTTTATCCATATTTTCAAATAATATTATGTTTGTATTTATTTACTACTTTTTACAAAACTATATGCAGTTGAATTATCTATTTTTCTTTTTCCATCAATCTATATAAAATATAAACAGCTACTGCAGATAAACTTAAAAAATACAACTGTGCTAACGGGTCTTGTGGTAGTTTAATTTGGTCTTCATTAATTTCTTGATATTGGCTTTGAGTAAATGTACCAAATGCTTGTCTACAAGACTTACCACTAACTGGATTAGTACCATTTTGAAAGGTGCATGGATTCATATTTTGAATATCAATTAATGTTACATAATTTGTTTCACTAGAACTATTGTTGTTAACGTCTATTGTTTGCATTGTTAATTTTTGACATGGTGGTGTAGAACCAGAGAGAAAAGATTGCATTATTGTAAATGGATTCAGAACATTTAAATCGCCCATTGCACCTGGTATTAAACCGCGAAAATCAGAAAAATTCACGCCTAAACCTTGTGATATAAAAGGGATACTACCGTCAGGAACATTATCAATATAAATATATCTGTCAACTTGCTGATTTGTATCTGTAGCTAAACATTTTGCACCTGTTTTTAAAAAAAATTTATTACCTAAAGGTTGCCCAGTAGATGAAGCTTTACTTTTACCCTCAACTAAAACAGTTACATAATTTATTAAACCATTAATATCACTCCCTAATGCTGATAATGAACCGTTACTTGACATACCAAGTTGCGATGGGGTTTTAATGTTATTATAATAAGGATACGTTGGACCCAGTAGTTTGTTTTGTACTCCTTGAGCATCTTTTAACACTTCTTGAAACATATTAGTTGAACTTGTAGTTGACATAATATTATTTATATTAATATTAATTTATACAAATATTATAATTTATTCACCTTTTCTTCAACCTTTTCAAAAAGGTTGAGCCAAAACCTTAGCTTTTTATTTTTGCTACATTTTAACATTACTTTTGGCTCCACCTTTTTTAAAAGGTGGACTAAGAAGTACCTGTTACTTCAGGTGGAGAACTTGGAAGGTTTGTTTGTGCATATTGTTGTTGTGCCGTCATTAAATTAGTTACTTGTGTTGTTAACGTTGCAAGATTACCACTAATATCTTGAACTTCTTTATCCAATCCAAGTACTTTATCAACTTGCTGTTTCAATACTTGTATATTTCCAGCATTTTGCTGCGCTAATATTAAAGCATTATTTGGGTTGTTCATATCATATGGCTGATATTCTTGTGAACTACTTGTTGTGGTTGTATCCATACCTTCTATGATGCCATTTGTCATTTTATATACCATATTTGATATATTTGACAAAAATACTTGATAAAATATGAGTATTATAAAAAAAATAATTAATACATTTACTAACATTATTTATATATTGTAATATTTTTTTCCTTTTTATTTTATTTTATTATTATATAAATATAGCAAATTAAATGGCACAACTTATAAATAAAGCTTCCTTAAATACAGGTTTTAATTCATTAGGAACCTCATTTTATCCAGTTGGAATGGGATTGGGCGTAAATCTTCGCAATCAAGGTGGATATAAAACTTGGAAAGGAGATGGTATTAATAGTAATCCTACTGGAATTGCTCATGGACATATTCGCCCATTAACAAATTTAGACCCAGGAAATGTTTTTCCTGCACCCTTTGGTAAAGCACGCCCTTTGAAACATTATAGAAAAGGAAGAGTTATTCCAAATGTTACTATTATTACTCTTGAAAAAGAAAAAGAGGGACAGTTTATCTACAAAGACAAAACATATGTACCAGAAGCGGAGATTGGTCTAATTCAATATAACTTAAATCGTAGTGTTAAATCAAGTAAAGGTACTTCACTTGGTGGAGGGTTCGGTGGAAGTGGTTTATTAAACGAAATGCAGGATAAACCAGGGAGTTATTTAGTAAAACAAAACCCAGTTACCGAGGTTGACGAAACTACGCAACTAAGAGAGGATTGTACTACATGCCAAGGTGTAGGTATCATTGATACTTATTACCCAAATAAATATTACTTGACAGAAAACCCTGAAGCTAATACAGAAAACAAGATTTTATGTTGCAATCAAGAAAAATTTGCGCTGAAACGTGTTATTTATGCAAATACTAATTTACCCAAAAATTATTATACTACCCACAAACAATATTTACAAAATAGATGTAAAACCTTTAATCAAAAATCCTTTAATTTTGAAACTTATAATCCTATAAATGCCGCAGAAATAGCTGCGGCGCAAAATCCAGGTTTAACCGCTGCATTAATTAAAGCGTCTAAGCCGGGAGACCCATTGTCTATAACTAATACATATTTTGCGAACTGTCAACCAAATGCCGAAATTGTTACTGCTTCTGAAATTAATCTTGTATATGCTATTCTTGATATCTTATTAAAACAAAATTCCATTTCTAAAGAACAATACGATTCTTTTATTTCAAATAATGATTTCAAATTTACAGTATTATTCAAATATTTACAAAATTTACCAAAAGAAACACGCGATGAAGCATTAGCTATTTTTATTGCATTTATTAATAACCCTTATTATGGCGTACCGTTGTCTGGTCCTAATAATCCAGTAGGTTGTAAATTGACAGTTTATAAACCAAATAATCCACAGTATGCACAACAAGGAGCCGTTGATGCTAGCACTCGTATACTAAAACTAAATGTTACGACTATTGAAAAGAATGCTGCATCATATTATACAAATCCAGCTGGTAAATATATACGCAAAACGGACACTTCTAATTTAGTTTTCACTAATGTTCCATTTTTATACAAAAATAAGCCAGCACAATCGTGTGAAAGACCACCGTTGAATTTTTCACCAACAACATTTCAGAATAAAAAAGAATGTCGTTATGTTAGAAAACCAGACTATTTTACTCCTGTCTCTCAAGCAAGCCCATATCGTTATTATTATTATCAAAACCCTGTATTTTCCCGCCTAACAAATCACTATAAACAAAGTCCAAATGGTAACGCGCTTTTGTAAATTCAATATATAAATTGTATATATCTCAATAAAATACAATTTATATCCTTATTCTATTCCTATTCTATCCAGGTTCATTTTTTTAGTTATTTGGTAAAAAAATATTAATTTTATCCGAAAATTTGTTGTAAGGAATTTTAAATTTTTCACACCAATTAACACATCTTTGTATATTATTTTTTTTCAAAGTCTCTAATTTTTCCTCTTTATTTTTACCTTTTAAAATATTTATTATTTGATTTAATAAATCCAATTGTTGTTGACCAATTATTATATTAATATCGTCTATTTTATTTAAAAAAAAATAAGGTATTTTGCTATCAATTATATTATGTATTTTAAAATCACATTGGCTCTCATTGTCAATGTTGTTATTATTACTATTTTCAACAATAAATTTATTTAATGATACAACATAATTATTAATTATTTCAAAACTATAATGATTTAATTTTAAATTTTGTAAAATAATATATTTGTCAGGTGTTATAATATTAGATGTGTTTGGTTTGATAATATGGGTTTTTTCAAAAAAAGAACAAAATATATATAAAATTTCAATAATTGGTTTATAATAAATATTATTTATCTTTAAAATGATGATACTGTTTTCTTTTAAATGATTTAAAATAATTAGTAATAATTCAATTAATTTAATTACATATTGATTTATATTTTCAAAATTATTTGTTTCATAAATTATAAAATTGAATTTTGTCTTTTCTATTAAACTATATAATTTTGAGTTATATTCGTGAAAGCAAAAAAACTTATCATCGTTATGATTTTCTCTCAGCATTTCTAGACACTCCAATGAATCTTCGTAATTTTCACCAATTATTAAAGAATTCATTATATCAAAGTTAAATGAATCTAATAAATTTAAAGTTTTGAACATTTCTAATAAATCGTAAAACATAATACTCTTTGGTTTTAATTTACTTACTGAAAAATTAGAACCAGGAACTTTGGAAAAAATATATTCATGTGGATTAACAAGTTTAATTACTTCGTTGTAGTCTATATGGTTATATGTATAGCTATTATAATTAATGATATTATCTAATTTTTCTACATTATTTTGTTCCAATTTAACATGATTATTCAAATTAATATTTTTACATAATATATTGATGTTATTTTTCAATTCATTGTAATAATTTATAAGCGTTTGCGAAATATAGGGGTCTATTTCACAATGGCTTTTATTTAATTTTATTGTTATTATATTATTTATTTTTGGCAATGTATAATAATTCATAAATACTTTATTATACATTATATTAATTTAATGTTTAAGTGATTTTTATTGTAGCTGTTAACTTCAATATTATTCCATTGCTTCCGTAGATGGGTCCAAGATTAATTTTTTACCTAATTTGCGTATTTTACGTTTCTTTTTAGTTTCTTGTTCAACTTCCTTTGAAACTATTACTGCTTCCTTAGTTTCTTCATTGTTTTTTTCAATTTCTGAATAGTTATAATCGCTAAATTCCATTTGCAGCTTATCTGTATTGACATTTCTTATTTTTTTATATACGAAATATCTATTTAAAAACGATATTTTCTTTTCATATTCACTCATATTAATTGCTTCGCCATAATCCTTTGATTTATTTTTATTTTTCTTTACTTCTTCCATCATATTCATGAATAATTCACTGAATAAACCACTACCTTCTGGCAATCCTAATGATAATGCTTCTTCTCTGTCTATCAATTTAAATCCATAGTTATATAAAACAGTATCCAAATAATCAAAATTTACTAAATATTCTGTTATCAATTGATTTATTGAATCTTGGTATACATCTATTCTATATCCAATACAACTTGAATTATCTTCCAATGTTACTGAATTGTAACCTTTTACAATTTCCCATACTTTTTTGCCTTTTTCTATAATCTGAATAGACTCACCTTGTAGTTTTTTTCTTAATAAATTAAACACTTCTTTACCGTCATAGCAAGTTCCAATAAAATATCCATTCAATTTTGTACATTCGGATATATTTTTCATAAATCCTTGGAGTGTGTTTGGATTTTCTAAAAAGTAATGAACTGCAAACTGACACGATGAAACGTTGAATCCGTCTTCACCTTTACCATATTGTCTTGCGACAGCTTTTCCTAATATATCCGCTTCTTTAGTTCCATCACCAAATACAGCTTTGGTGATTTGAATAGCTTTATCGTTTAACATTGCTGCACCTGATTTAATATTATAAGAACTATCACCATTAACAAATAATGCACTTGGCATATGTTTATTCGTTTTGGTTGAATTTAAATATCTAACGCAAGCGCCGTCTAATCTGTCTTCTAGATTATTTTTTGATTTGTCAATACCAAAAACAAACGACAAACGCGAACTAATCCATTTTGGTAAATCACCTGCTTTTCCACACGCATAATCAATTAATGTATCTCCTTGTTTAGATACTGATTTAATCAACGATTTTTTGACATATAAATTGTGAAAATTTTTCATTGCTTCAGTGGACGTTTTACCAGCAGGTTTATTATAATATATATCCTCATCTACGGTAATATCTGGTATTCCTTCTCCAGTAGAAATCATATCTTCTGTGATTGGATTGTTTATTGATTTCCAATTACTATTTGCCACGTGATATGCATTACCAAAATTTTTCATCCCTTGTAAAAACTCACTTGTTTTATCATATCTTACTCTCTTTGGAACCCATCTCCACCCTTTTTCTTTTGATAAATCGTAACTGAACTCAACAATCATGTTATCACCAAAAACTTCATTTTCTTCTGTGAACATTTGTTTGACACCATTATCATCTAATTTCAACATTATATTACATATTCCAGCTTCCGGGTCAAATGGTTCTGTCGGATAAAATTGTAGAGGTTTCGCATCATTTGTAAATTTCTCTTCAAAGTTGGCTTCTTTGAATTCTGGTAATTTATCATCAATAACATCTTGACAAGGATTCAAATAAATTACACCGTGTTTTCTTTCACTATATGTACAACTCAATTGTATAATTTTGTATTCACTCAATTGGGTACTTAACTGAGAATTCAGGCCAGGTTCATAAATTGTTTTCACGACATCATCACCTCCATGTTGTTTTGTTGTAACTACAAAGAAATCAATCGTATTGTCTTCCGCAGGTTTCCATTTAAAAGAATACTCCCATGTAATTTTACTTAATGGACCTGTTTCACCTTCTTTATTTGACCCTACACCATAATAAGCATGTGTAAATATCAGACCATCGGTATTATATTCAAAACGACTTTCTCGTACTTTTGTTAAAATGTCATTACATGCATCAAATATATTTCCTCTTGCGAGACTTTCGGGATAGAAACGTTTATTTTTAATCGTAATAGGAGACAACAACTTTTTGATTTCACTTGTATTTTTGGTTGTTTCCACAGAAACATTTACATCCAGAATAGATAATGCTTTTATTGAACCAATTGTGTTTTGTAATAACATATATCTGCATTGGAAAACATCGCTGTTATTAATTTTAGATTGCTCTTTACTTTTACTGGAAGAAGATGACCGCGATTCTTTTTGTATCAACGAATTAACGAGTTCTTCTTTCACAACAAATGGTAACATTCTCACATCCACTTTATTCAAATAATAAATATCAAAAGCTGCATATAAATTAATGAATTTTCCGTATTTATCATTTGCAATTAGTTCACCATCCAATAAAGTATTAAAGATGTCTTTGTTAATTGTTTTTGCACCCGTGAAAATAACTTGCATATTTGTGCTTATTAAATATATTTTACCTTTACTGCTTATAAACAAGAGATTACGCTCACCATCTGCTTTATCTGTTACTACAAAATCTTTTCTAATGTTTGGAATATTAGAGTTATCATCTATTTCTGCTATGTTGGACATTTGTAAAGTAAATGATGATGGACCAATAAAATCACTAGGATATATTCTTTTTTCAGGTTTATGATTTTCTTTATGTAAAATTTTCATATATTCATCAATCACTTCTTTTTGCTCAAAATAAGATACTGGATAGTTTGTATTTTGAAGTCCACTAAGAACAAATTTAATTACTTTTCGTAATGCTTCTAATATTTTCTCGTGCGTGTCAAATTGTGTATATGGGCCTATTTTATTATTATCTACTTCTAATTCAATTTCTATCCTTTCCGGACTATTAAAGACGTTTGACTCTTCAACTGTGTATGTTTTTTTATAAATATCACCATTAAATTTTGTAATACTAATATCCACATTAATAGGATAGTCTGGATGTGTAAAAGTTACACGATTTAAAAACCGAAATTGTTTTTTATTTTTGTCCCAATTTTGTATAATAAAATTTTTAGAATTCATACTAACATTTTCTTCTACTTGGTAAGAAACTCTAAAATTAAATTCATCAAAATTAACTGGAAATAATTTTTTATTATCAACAAATACATTATTTTTATTTATAAAAGTTACAGAATTCATATTCTCTTTGTAAATAGTTTTAAGGTCGTTTGATTTACAATACTTTTGAATCAAAAACAAGTCATTAATAGTGACTCTTGTATTAGATAGTTTGAATTTTCCTGTATTTTTATCTAAATATTCACTTTGTATTTTTAAACTTGAAGTACCCACTTCATTTATGCTAGTAAATCCCAATGATTTAAGCTTTTTAATAACACTATCGTAATCATTTTTATTCAATGGTTTAATACCTCTAGTACCAAATCTAACCTCCAATTCATGATTTTTATTAGAATGACTAAATGGATTTGACTGATAATACAATTTAATTAAATTAGTAAAATCTTTTTGAGAATTCTTTTGGGATTGTTTTAAATCTACTAAATTTATAGGTGCAATTGTAACATTTTCTACTTCTAATCCATTTTCAAGTTCTTCAACATCTTCTTTCAATAATTCATCCGGAACCTGTTTTTCAATTACATCTGTAGGAGGAGGAGGAGAATCAGGACTTCTTGGACCGAAATTTTTTTGTTCACCTTCTTTTTTTTCTAATTGCTGGACTTGTTGTTTTTTTAACAGTTGTTTTAAAGTAAAATATCTATCTCTAATTTTTAATGATTCCAATTTTGCCTTATCTTTTGAATTTAAATTTTCATAAATTTGTTGAAGTTCTTTGTTTGATAAATCTTTAAGTATTGCAATTTTAAATTCTAATTTGGATAATGTATCAATCTCCTGTTTTCTTTTAGCATCCAAATCGTTATAAATTTTATTTAGTTCACTGCTTCCAAAATCATTTACCATATTTTCTTCATTAAACATTTTATATAATATATATGTAGACATATTTTTAAATTATTGTTCAATTTTTTTAAAAATATTTAATAATTGATTCGTATAAATCTTTTTTGCTTTTAGTCTTGGCAGTATTTTCACTATTTACAACACTGTTAGAAGAGGCAATATTTGTTTCAATTCCTAACTTATTGCAAATATCTAATAATTCTTGTGTTTTGTAAGCAGACATTGATTTTATTGGTTTTGATAAATTGTCAACCTTGTAATATTTATTTCTAAAATCATCAAGATTATCTTTGTTTGTTTCTTCAAATCCATATTTGTCATTTTCTGAAATATATTTTATAATATAAATTTTATTTGAGTCATTCATATTCAACTCAAAATATGTATTTTTTTTAATGAAAAAAATATTCAAACACCCAACCACGCATAATGTTAAAAACGTATTGATATCAATCCTTGATTCATTTGCTAACATATTTTCAGAATTTGTTAGTGTATCAAATTTATATTGTTTAATTAATTGCTTTTCTTTCCTTAAGCGTTCTACATATTCAATTTTCATTTTTTTCTCAACAATCAAGTTTCTATTTGTTAATTGTGTGTAGTTAGTTAATCCATTTTTAATAATATATAGACACCAAAATAAACTATCACTATCAGTTGGTATAAATATATTTTTATTGATATTTTCAATTTTTTCAGTTTGTTGTTTTAATTTTTTATTGTTGTATTGTTCATGCAATTTACATTCTAAAGATTTACATATATTTGTATTATTAAACATGTAATCTTGAACGTGTTTAACAAAATTTTGATATAAGTCGTCTTCTTTTACAAAAGCCATTTCTATAATGTTTACTACTATTTTATGGTTAAATATCTTTATTATCTTTTGAAAAATATATATTTTTGAAAGACTCTTTTTGTTTTTCTATTTCATTCAATGTTGATTCTTGGTTGTTTACATAATTAATATAAGCTTTCATTGCTTCTAAAACATCCTTATTCAATTCCGATAAGTTTACATGAACACCATACTTGTTCTCATTTAATGTAACATCTTTGTAGTTATTTAAGATTCTTAGAATCTCTACTTGATTGAATTTATTCATATTTTCTATAGATTCTCTTATATAATTTAATTCACTGACAGAAAAATTATTTATCTCGTTTGTTGTCATTGTTATTTCAGTATAGCTCATTTCAATATGCGTTTGTTATAATATATATATATATTCAATATGAACTTTATATTTAATATATTTTATTATATAATAAAAATAGCACACAATATAATAAATGGAAAACATTGAAACCATTGAAAAAAATATAAATATGAAACTGTGGGAAAAAATACCAGTAGATGTATTTATTAATCATATAATACCATATACTTATCAAAAAATAGATTCAAGTCTTTTGAATGATATTCGTAATTTTGTTCATGATTATAGAATAATACTCAATTATTATGCTTTTGATATGAATGAATATTTTCTCATTCATGATATAATTTTATTTTGTAGTAACGGAGGAATATCGTTGCATGAAATACAAGATGATTCTTTTGTTGAATTTCTAGAACGTAATGTAATATTCAAAAAATTATCATTAGATAAAAAATACGAATATATTCAACATTTTCATCATAATCTAACTTCAAAAATTGAACAAAAAAATAAGTTTTTATTTGCACTATTCACACCAAGTGAGCGAGCACATTTTATAAATAAATACATAATTGAAGCAAATGAATAATTAGTCATCTTATTCCTCCTCAATTACTAATTTAGGTTTACGTTCTCTTACTAATTCTCCTATAATAGAAACAAATTTATCATTTAATTCAAAACGTTGTCCAATCACTCGGATATTTATTTTATCACCTTCCTTTACATCATTAAATTGAGAACTATAATAATGGTGGTCGCGTGCAATAAATACAATAATAGGACTAGGTTTCTCATCTGCACTTTCAGCTGTGATACCTGCTTTCGTATTTGTTTTTGCAATACAAGAAATATTTGTTCCTTCTACTGGAAAACAAACTTGGCATTCAAAGACTACATCAAATGTTACAAAATTGCCTCGTTTGATTGTACCACTTGAATACGTAATAATTTTTGTAGATTGTGGTTTAATAAACCCTTCAACAACACATTTACCTTCATAATGAAATGAAATATATTCTTCAATCACTTGCTTTAAATTTTTTCCTATTACATTAATTGGTAATGAAACTGTTCTAGTTATTATAGAACGCGAATAAATAGATGATAATATTATTTCTTTTTTTTTATTTTTAGGCTTAGGTTGCAGGACCTGCGTATTATTATTGAATTCCATTGCCATTTCCATTATATTTAATACTATATATAGTATAAATAATTTCTTTTAATTAATTTTAATTTTATTTTT